>Ga0129313_1000031_pt1 | contig 151379 bp, 139 predicted proteins | sample O1105metagenome_FD_94436 | JGI IMG/M metagenome (GOLD analysis project Ga0129313, IMG submission 94436) | Orangutan group fecal microbial communities from fecal samples from Wisconsin, USA - O1105 metagenome | ecosystem: Host-associated > Mammals > Digestive system > Large intestine > Fecal... | reverse complement strand
CATGAACGCCGATGCCGACGGCAAGACCTGGTGGACCGAGGACACCGGCGACTTCAAGGCTTCCTCCTGCATCCGCCTGGCCGGCGGCTTCAACGAGTGGGCCACCAAGTACATTGCCGAGCCTGAAGCCTTCACCACCATTGAGTATACCGTCACCCTGAACAGCGTCACCGGCGTGGACGCAGAGGCTGCCCAGGCCGAGGAGGCCACCGAGCCCGCCGTCCAGTTTGACCCCAAGGGCACCTACCATGCCTACCTGCTGCTCCAGACCCCCAACTGGACCTACCGGGATGCCTGGAACTCCGCCAACGGCATTGACTCCGACAAGTTCGGCAACTTCATCTACGGCAACGAAACCAACGAGAAGTACGGCCTGGTCACCGATGCGGAAATCAAGGGCAACGGCACCTACACCGTCTCCGTCACCGACTTCGGCTCCATCTTCGCCGACGACTTCAAGACCGGCAACCAGGACTATTTCAACATCCTGGGTGTCAGCACCGACATTCCTGTCAACGACACCGTGAAGATTACCGATGTCAAGCTGGTGGTGGACGGCTCTACCCGCCACACCTATAAGGAAGCCTACCTGAACCCCGACGACACCGAGTTCCTCACCGTCCTGGTGCAGAATAGGTGGAACGAGGATGTGAAGGAAATCTCCTACTATCCCACCCCCGCCACCTCTCTGGAAATCAAGTTCACCGTCTCCGGCTTCGACTATGATAACGAAGCGCAGGCCACCGAGGCTCCCACCGAAGCCCCCACCCAGGCCCCCGCTCCCGCCCCCCAGAGCAGCAGCAGTACCGTGGTCATTGTGGTAGCCGTTGTGGTTCTGGCCGTGGCAGTTGTCCTGGTGATTACCGGCAAGAAGAATAAGAAGCAATAATTCTCTCAAAAAGATGATTCCCCCCAGAAAAACCGCTGCCGGACACCCGGCAGCGGCTTTTCAGTCGATCAAAGAAGCCTCGCAGAGTTTGCCGACGGTAGTCGGCAAATAAAGTCAAATCATTTTCTGCCGGGGCGTGTACCTGGCAGAAAATACATCTCAGTCCGTTAGTGTGCGCCTTGTGCGCCATAGGCGCACAAGGCGTGCGCGCGGCGGACTGCAAAAGTTTGGCGGAAAGCCCCGAAGGGGGTTTTCGACATGCTCAACCGCTGCCGGACACCCGGCAGCGGCTTTTTCTACGCTCTGTTCTGTTTTCGGAATTCGGCGGGGCTTTGCCCCACATATTTCTTGAATTTCAGGTGGAAATAGTCCACATTTTTATAGCCCACCTGCTGGGCAATGGTGTATACCTTGGAATCGTCCCGGAGGAGCAGACGCTTTGCCTGCTCGATGCGTACATGGTCCACATAGGAGTTGAAGCTCTGGCCCATCTTCTTGGTGAAGATTTTGCCCAGATAGGAGTGGTTGTAGCCGAACAGGGGAGCGATGCTCTCCAGGGTGATGTTCTCCGGGTAGTTGTGGTCGATGTAGTGGAGGATATCGTCCAGAACGCTGTCCCGGTTGGAGGCGCCGATGGAGGACATCATAACCTCAAACCGCTGGGCCAGAAAGCGGGTGATTTCGTGCAGGAAGCTGGCCTGGTCAATGCAGCGAATCAGCTGGGCGTTGGAATAGAAGGGAATGTCGCTGCCGGGATACAGGCGGCGCATCTGCTCCTTGACCTGCAAATGCAAATCGGTGAAGAAGAGCTTGATGGCCTCTTCGCTGTCTGAGGAGTGGGTCAGCTGCTCTTGCAGCTCCTTCAGGGTCTGGGCCAGCATATTCCGGTTGAAGGACTGGATGTAGCGCAGCAGCTGCTGGGTATATTCCCCCGGCAGCTCCCGGGTCAGCACCGGGTGGATGGTGTCCTCCGGGGGCAGGGCGCTGTAGGGCAGCACATGCTGCTCCTGCTGGCAGAAAAACCGGCGGCTCTGGGCCCGCAGGGCCTGACGGTAGGACAGGCAGATGTCTTGCAGCCGAGTCACCGGCTCCCCGCAGCACAGGAAGCAGTTGCCCGGAAGCTCCCGATGGGGAGCGCTTTTTTCATGCTGGAAGCGCTCCAGCAGGGCACGGAATCGCTGCCCGGCGGCCTCTCCCTTCAGCAGCAGAACCTGCGCCCCCTCCAGCACCGTGGCCTCAAAGAAGCGGCCCTCCTGGTTGTTCACCCGGAGCAGGGATGCAAAATCCGGCAGCTCCTCAGGCTGGGCCTGACTGTATTTTTCCAGAATCACCGCCTGATAGCGGTCGGCCAGCAGCCCGATTTCGGCGGCGGCCTGGGGCGGCAGCGCCCCGGTGCCCAGAAGCAGCTCCTTGACAATGGTGCTTCTGGCTTTTTGCCGGTAGTGCTCAGAGGCATTCCGGGCGGAACGCTCCCGGTCGAAGGCGGTTTTGAAATCCCGGAGCACCTGCTCCAGCTCCTCTTCGTCGATGGGCTTGGTGATGTAGTACTGTACCCCCTGGCGGATGGCCTCCTGGGCATATTTGAAGTCGGAATAGCTGCTGACAATAATGACCTTGCCCCGGTACCCCTGGGCCCGGGCCTGCCGGATAACCTCCAGCCCGGTAAGCCCCGGCATCCGGATGTCCATCAGCACCACATCCGGCTGCAAGGCCTGAATCTGGGCCAAAGCCTGGTCCCCATCCGCCGCCTCACCGCAAATGGAAAACCCCAGGGCCGCATAGTCAAACAGAACCTTAATCCCTTCCCGAATGATGGCCTCATCATCCGCAACCAAAATGGTGTACACACTGCATCCCTCCTGGCTAAATTATAATTGGCGAGGAAAGAATTGTCAAACCCAATCCCCCCAAAAGAAACCCGGGAGCCAGAAAGGTGGCTCCCGGTGAAATAATTTATGCGGCTTGGCTTGGCTCGGACTGGGTGGGGGGCTCTTCCGTAGGTACTTCCTCAGCAGGGGACTGCTGGGTTGGGGCTTCTTCGGTGGGGGCCTCGGCGGGGGTTTCGATGGTGGGGGCTTGGGTGAGGTCGGCGTCCTCTTCGCCGCCGGTGCGGATTTTGGTCCATTCGCTTACGTCGCAGCGGCCCTTGCTGCTGTTGCCCACGGCTACCACGGTGCCGTCGGAGCGCAGGCCCACGGTGTGGTCATAGCCGCAGGTGATTTGCACAATGTCCGTCCACTGCTCCACGTCGCAGGCTCCGTAGATGGCGAAGCCCACGGCCAGGGCGGTGCCGTCGGCCCGGAGGCCCACGGTGTGGTCGAAGCCACCGGCCACGGCCACAATCTCCTTCCAGTCGGACACCTCGCACTTGCCGTTGCCGTTGGAGCCGGCGGCCACCACGGTGCCGTTGCTCCGCAGACCGATGGTGTGGTCAAATCCGGCGGCAATGGCGCTGATGTTGCCCCAGTCGGCCACGTCGCACTGGCCGCTGGAATTCTCGCCGGTGGCCACTACGGTGCCGTCGGCCCGGAGGCCCAGGGTGTGGTACCCGCCGGCGGCCACGGCAATGATATCCTTCCAGCTGCTTACGTCGCACTGGCCGTCCAGGTTGTAGCCGGTGGCCACCACGGTGCCGTCGGCCCGCAGGCCCACGGTGTGGTTGGCACCGGCGGCTACGCTGATGATATCCGACCATTCGCCCACGTCGCACTGGCCGTATTTGTTGCTGCCTGCGGCCACTACGGTGCCGTCCTTGGTCAGGCCAACCAGGTGGGCATATCCGGCATCCAGGGCGAAAATGTCCCGCCAGTTCAGGGCATCGGTGATGCCGTCCTTGTCGGTACCGGCGATAATCACGGTGCCGTTCTCCCGGACGGCGGCGGTGAAGGTATTCCCGGCGGCAATGGATTTACGCAGCTGGGTGGTGTCCCGGGTCACGGTATGGAACAGGCGGGAGTTGCGCACCTGGGCCGCCCGCTGGGGGGCATCGGAGTAGTTGCCCAGGCCGGTGAACAGCTCCTCGGCCTTGTCGTAGTCCTGGGCGGCGTAGCACTCCTCGGCCCAGGCATAGGCCGCCTCCTGGGCCCGCTGGGCGGCATCGGAGTAGTCCCCCAGCTGCTCAAACACCAGAATGGCGGACTGGTAATTGCCCACCTCCAGCAGCTGCTCGGCATCGCTGTAGTGCTGGGCATTCCGGGCTTCAACTACGTTTTTCAGCTGCTGGGGTGCATCGGAGTAGTCCCCCAGGGCGGTGAAGAGGGTCTCGGCCTGATCGTAGTCGCAGGCCTGGAATTCCTGCTGGGCCCAGGCGTAGCGGGCGCTTTGGGCCAGCTCGGCGCTGTCTTTGTAGTCCCCCAGCTTTTCATAGGAGGTGACGGCATCGGAATACGCCCCATCCTTCACCAGCTGCCCGGCCTGGACATAGGCGATTTCCAAATCTACGTCCGCTGCCCGCTGGGCGGCATCGGAGTAAGTACCCAGGGCGGCGAAGCCATCCCGGGCCTCGTTGTATTTTCCGGCCCGGAGCTGGGTATCGGCCCGCTGATAGCGCACCTGACGCACCCGCTGGGCGGCATCGGAATAGTCCCCCAGGGCCTCGAAGGTGGCCTCGGCCTCGTCGAATTTGCCCAGAGCCAGCAGGGCATCGCCCTTGTCATACCGGGCGGCCAGAATCCGGTCGGCAGCGTCGCCGTAGCCGCCCAGGGCATAGAAGGCCGAGGCGGCCTCGTCGTATTTGCCCTCCTGGAGCAGCTCGTCGGCGGCGGCGTAGCGCACCTGGGAGATTTTATCCCGGGCATCGGAATAATCCCCCAGGGCCTTGAACTGGGCGGTGGCCTCGGTGTACAGCCCCTGCTCCAGCAGCTGGCAGCCATAGGCGTACTGGCTCTCCTTGGCGCAGTCGGCGGAATCCCGGAAGCTGCCCAGGGCGGTGAAGGCCTCCATGGCCTGCTGGAACTTACCGGAAGCCATCAGGGCCTGGGCACCGTTGTACCGGTTGCCGGGGACAAACACCTTGGCCACCAGCGTCCAAATCAGGATAATTGCAATCAGCACCCCCGCCACAATGCCATAGGACAGGTAGCGGTTGTCCAGACGAATTTTTCCTTTGATTTTTTCCAATGTTTCCTTCATGGAACATTCCTCCTTTTGGGTCGGGCAAAACACATCCGTCAAATCCCCCATGGCCTGGCGGCGGTCCTCATTGAGAGTTGCGGGTTGAATTTCATTTTGGTATCGGGCACGAACCCTGCCCATCCCCAATTCCGTTGCCTTCCTCTATTTTACCATATCCGTGGGGGTTGTCAATTCCCCATTCCCCGGGGAAAAATGGATGGATTGTGAAATAAGCGTGAATTTATGGTTGCACCCCCGGCACAGGGATAGTATAATGAGCTTAATAACCTGCTGCTGCCCGGCTTGCCCCGGGGCGGCCCATCACCTGAAAAGGGGAGACAGACAATGAAAGTCGTTTTGCAGAATCTCACCAAAGTATTCCCTGCCCGGAAGAAGGGCGGGGCAGACACCGTGGCGGTGGATGATTTCACCTATGAAATTCCGGATGGCAAGCTCATTGGCCTGCTGGGCCCCTCCGGCTGCGGCAAGAGCACCACACTGTATATGATTTCCGGCTTGCAGGCCCCCACCCGTGGCCGGATTTTCTTCGGCGACCAGGACGTGACCCAGCTCCCTGCCGAGGAGCGGGGGGTGGGACTGGTGTTCCAGAACTATGCGCTGTATCCCCACCTGACGGTGCTGCAAAACATCTGCTTCCCCCTGGAAAACTTAAAGGGAAAGGACAAGCTCTCCAAGGCGGAGATGCACCGCCGTGCCCAGGAGGCTGCGGCGCTGGTGCAGATTGACGGCCTGCTGGAGCGCAAGCCCAGCGAGCTCTCCGGCGGCCAGCAGCAGCGGGTGGCCATTGCCCGGGCTCTGGTCAAAACCCCCAGAGTGCTGCTGCTGGACGAGCCCCTGTCCAACCTGGATGCCCGGCTCCGGCTGCAAACCCGGGAGGAAATCCGCCGCATCCAGAAGCAGACCGGCATCACCACGGTATTCGTCACCCACGACCAGGAGGAGGCCATGAGCATTTCCGACTGCATTGTGGTGATGAAGGCCGGGCGGGTGCACCAGATTGGCAAGCCCCAGCAGGTGTATGACGACCCGGTGGATCTCTTCGTGGCCAAATTTCTGGGCACACCCCCCATCAACGTGTTTGACGGACGGGTTCAGGGCGGCAAGCTGCTGCTGGGTGAGGACACGGTATTGGAGCTTTCCGGCGTTGCCGACGGCAAGGTAATCGTGGGCGTGCGCCCGGAGGGCTTTGTGCCGGAGGAGAAGGGCGGCCTGAAGTGCAAGCTGCTGAATGTGGAGGTCATGGGCCGGGATGTCAGCGTGGTCAGTACCCACCCGGCCTTCCAGGGGGCGGCTATCCGTGCCATCGTCGCCTCGGATGCCGCCATCAACCGGGAGGCGGAGACGGTGCGCTTCCGCCTGAAGCCAAACAAGGTGCTGCTCTTCGACCCGGAAACCGAGCTGCGCATCCCCTTCCGGGCATAAGGAGACCATATGGAACAGCAAAATAAAAAGGGCTGGCTGTATCTGCTGCCCGCATTCCTCTTCCTGGGGGCCTTCCTGGTATACCCGCTGATTGACGTATTTGTGTATTCCTTTGAAGAGAGCTTCAATTTTGCCTCTCAGACCTATACCGGCGTGGGCACCTTCAATTTCTCCTACGTCCTTCACGACCCCTATTTCTTGCAGGCGCTGAAAAACACCTGCATCCTGGTGCTCATCACGGTGCCCCTGTCCACCGGACTGGCGCTGCTGATTTCCGTGGCTCTCAGCTCCGTGCAGAAGCTCCGGGAGCTGTTTCAGACCATTTTCTTCCTGCCCTACGTCACCAACACCCTGGCGGTGGGGCTGGTGTTTATGATTCTGTTTAAGAAGACCCCCTATTCCGACGGCCTTATGAATCTGCTGCTGGGGGTGTTCGGCATTGCCCCGGTGGACTTTATCGACGGCCCCTACTGGGCAAAGATGTTCGTGCTGTGCTTCTATACGGTGTGGATTGTCATGCCCTTTAAGATTCTGATTCTCACCAGCGCCCTGGCCTCGGTGAGCCAGACCTATTACAACGCCGCCAAGGTGGACGGCACGGGGAAATGGCGCATCTTCACCAAAATCACCCTGCCGATGATTTCCCCCTCCATCTTCTATCTGGTGGTCACCGGCTTCATTGGCGCCTTCAAGGCCTACAGCGATGCCGTGGCCCTGTTCGGCGTGAACCTGAACAATGCCCAGATGAATACCATTGTGGGCTACGTCTACGATATGCTCTATGGCAACTCCGGCGGCTACCCCTCGTATGCCTCCGCTGCGGCCATTCTCCTGTTCTCCATTGTGCTGACCATCACCTGCATCAATCTGCTGGTGAGCAAGAAGCACGTCCATTATGTGTAGGGACGGCACGACAAGCACCCGCCAAACCGTAGGGGCGGATAGCATCCGCCCGAAGCCTCGGATTTTAGCAAGCACCCGGTTGGATGGTGAATGCCGCCGACTAGCGCCCCTTGGCTACCCCCGGAGGAAGCCAAGGGGCGGTTGCGGAAGCTGCTTCCATTCAACGAACCGCTCAATTTTCCAACCCTGCGGGCGGATGCTATCCGCCCCTACAGTTCTGCCGATGAGGTGAAGTAATTAATGAAAAAAGAAACCCTGCGCCGGGGCGGCGTGTATGCCCTGCTGGCAATCTGGGGCATTTTCGTGCTGTTTCCCTTCTATTGGATGCTGCTGACCTCGGTGAAGAGCTACAGCAGCTATAACAGCGAGTATATCCCCAAGCTCTTCACCCTGAGCCCCACCCTGCAAAACTATGCCGATGCCTTCCGGGCCGTGCCCCTGGGCAAGTATTTCTTCAATACCATTGTGTTTACCGTGGTTACCACGGCCCTGATGCTTATCGTCACGGTGCTGGCGGCCTTTGCCTTTGCCCGGCTGAATTTCCGGGGGAAGAATCTGGCCTTTACCCTGTTTCTGTCCCTGATGATGATTCCCAATGAGCTGGTGGTCATCACCAATTATGTCACCGTGACGGATGCCGGGCTGCGCAATACCTTTGCCGGTCTGATTCTGCCCTCGGTGACCTCGGTGTTCTACATCTACCTGCTGAAGGAGAATTTCGCCCAGATTCCCGACGAATTGTACTACGCCGCCAAGGTGGACGGCACCTCGGACCTGAAATACCTGTTCAAGGTGATGATTCCCATCTGCCAGCCCACCATTGTCACCGTAACCATCCTCAAGGTCATTGAGTGCTGGAACAGCTATGTCTGGCCCCGGCTGGTCACCACCGACCAGAGCCATTTCCTGGTGTCCGTGGGCATCCAGGAAATCCGGGAGAACGGCTTCGGCCGGGAGAATATCCCTGCCATGATGGCGGCGGTGGTGGTTATTTCCCTGCCGCTGATTCTGCTGTTCCTGATTTTCCATAAAAAAATTATGGCCGGTGTGGCCAGGGGAGGCACCAAGGGATGAAAAAACGGATGCTTGCCGCCCTGCTGGTGCTGGTGCTGAGCCTGTCCGGCTGCCACGGTGCCCGGGAGCACACCAGCTTCCGGCTGCCCCAGGAGCTGGATACCAGCCGGGAATTTACCGTCACCTTCTGGGCAAAAAACGACACCAATATCACCCAGGCCAACATCTATAAGCAGGCCATTGCCGAGTTTCATGAGCTTTACCCCAACATCACCGTGGAAATGCGGCTGTATACCGATTATGGCCGGATTTACAACGATGTGATTACCAACATCGCCACCGCCACCACCCCCAATGTGTGCATCACCTATCCCGACCACATTGCAACCTACCTCACCGGAGAAAATGTGGTGGTGCCCCTGGACGATTTGCTCACCGATGCCAATTACGGCCTGGGGGGCAGCAAGGTGCGCTTCGATGCCCCCACCCGGGAGGAGATTGTGCCGGAATTCCTCCGGGAGTGCAGCTTCGCCGGGCATCAGTATGCCCTGCCCTATATGCGCTCTACGGAAGCGTGTTATGTCAATAAAGATTATGTAGAAAAGCTGGGCTTCACCCTGCCCCAGGTGCTGACCTGGGACTTTGTGTGGCAGGTCAGCGAGGCGGCCATGGAAAAAGACGGCGAGGTATTCAAGGTCAACGGCCAGAAGGTGCTGATTCCCTTCATCTATAAGTCCACGGACAATATGATGATTCAGATGCTCCACCAGCTGGGGGCGGATTATTCCGATGCCACCGGCCGCATTGGCCTGTTCAACGACACCACCCGGGAAATCCTGAAAACCGTGGCGGCCCATGCCAAGACCCGGGCCTTCTCCACCTTTGCCATTTCCAGCTATCCTGCCAATTTCCTGAATGCGGGGCAGTGCATCTTTGCGGTGGACTCCACCGCCGGTTCCACCTGGATGGGCAGCCATGCCCCCCTGCTAGACATCAGCGCCGACTCCCTGGTGGAGTTTGAGACGGCGGTGTTCCCCGTCCCCCAGTATGACCCGGACCATCCCAGCATGATTTCCCAGGGCCCCTCCATGTGCCTGTTCAACAAGGACGACCCCCAGGAGGTGCTGGCTTCCTGGCTGTTCATGCAGTACCTGCTCAGCGACAGCGTGCAGATTCGCTACTCCTGCACCGAGGGCTACGTCCCCGTCACCACCAAGGCCCAGCAGAGCCAGGCCTACCGGGAGTATTTGAATCTGGCCGGGACGGATGAGGATGCCCACTACTCCGTGAAGCTGGATGCGGTGCAGCTGCTGCTGGCCAATACCGAAAACACCTTCACCACCCCGGTGTTCAACGGCTCCGCCTCCTTGCGCAATGCCGCCGGGGAGCTGATAGAAAACGTCACCAAATCCGTCCGCCGGAAAAAGACGGTGGACGACGCATTCATCACCCAGCTCTATGCCGATACCCAGTCCCTGTATCGGCTGGACCAGATTCCGCAGTCCGGGACTACCTCCCGGGACTTGGGCCCTCTTCCCGGCCAGGCCGTGGCGCTGCTGACTGCTCTGGCCCTGTGCTGGGTGGGGATACTCTGGTATCTTGCCGCCCAGGGGCTGAAAAAACGAAGAAAACGGCGCTGATGCGCCAACGGAAGGAGGCCGCCTATGGCGGATTGGTTTCGCCTGGATAATGCCGCTCTGATTTTCCCCGCTGTGCGGCGGCGGGACTGGACCAATGCCTTTCGGGTGTCCGCCACCCTGAATGGGCAGGTGCAGCCGGAGATATTGCAGCAGGCGGTGGATATGCTGATGCCCCGGTTTCCCTCCTTTTATGTGTGCCTGCGCCGGGGAATGTTCTGGTATTACCTGCAAAAGCTCTCTGTCCCGCCGAAAATCCGGCAGGAGGGGGCCTGCCCCCTGATTCACATGACCGGCCGGGAGCTGCGGCAGTGCTGCTTCCGGGTGCTGTATTATGAGAACCGCATTGCCGTGGAGTGCTTCCATGCGGTGACGGACGGCAGCGGGGGGATGGTGTTCCTGAAAACCCTGACCGCCGCCTATCTGTCCCTGGCCCATGGGCTGGAAATCCCCGCCGGGTTCGGGGTGCTGGACATCCACGCCAAGCCAACCCCGGAGGAGACGGAGGACAGCTTCACCCGGGTGGCGGGCACCGTGGCCCTGAGCCGCCGGGAGGAGAACGCCCTGCGCCTCCGGGGTGCCCGGGAGGAGGACGGCTTCCTCCACCTGATTATTGCCTCCGTGCCCCAGGAGCAGCTGCTGACACTGGCCCACCGGTACCACTGCACCGTCACCGCCCTGCTGTGCGCCGTGATGCTCCAGTCCGTGCTGACCGTGGCCAAAACGCCCCAGGGAAACCGCTGGGCCAAAATCACCGTGGCGGTGGACTTACGGCGGGTGCTGGGGGGTGCCAGTCTGCGGAATTTCGCACTGGCCGTCAACGTGGGGGTGGACCCCCGGCTGGGCAGCTACACCCTGGAGGACCTGACCCGGGCGGTGCAAAGCCAGCTGGAAAGTCAGGTAACCCGGCAGCAGATGGCGGCCCGGGTGGCGGCCAACGTGCAGCCGGCCCAGAGTCTGGCCATCCGCATTATGCCCCGGCCTGTCAAGGATGCGGTGATGCGGATGGTATACAACCGGGTGGGGGAGTGCAAGGGCAGCCTGAATATTTCCAATCTGGGCAAGTCTGATTTGCCGGAGTGTATGCGCCCCTATGTGAGATTTCTGGACTTCACCATCGGCCCCCAGGCCACCTATCCCAATAATTGCAGCGTGGTATCCTATGGCGGCATCACCCGCATCAACCTGATTCGCTCTACCTTACAGCCCCGGCTGGAGCGGGATTTCCTGAACCGGCTGGTGGAGCTGGGGGTGGAGGTCACCGTGGACAGCAACGAAAGGACGAACTGAATGTACTGTATGAATTGCGGCGTGAAGCTGGGCCAGGGGGAGAAAAAATGCCCCCTGTGCGGCCTGCCCGCCTACCATCCCAGCCTGAAGCGTACCCCCGGGGCGACGCTGTACCCCCGGGAGTGGACCGCCCCGGAGGCAGAGCGCAGCGGCCTGCGGTATCTGCTGACGGTTTTCTTCCTGGTGGCCGTGGGGGCCTGCCTGCTGGTGGATTTCCTGCTGGCGGAGCATGTCACCTGGTCCGGCTATGTGCTGGCGGGGCTGCTCACCGGCTATGTGCTGCTGGTGCTGCCCCTGTGGTTCCGCCGCCCCAATATTGTTATCTTTCTGGCCATGGATTTTGCGGCGGTAAGCCTGATGCTGCTGTATATCGACCTGGCCTCCGGGGGGCACTGGTATCTGTCCCTGGCCTTCCCGGTGACGGGAATTTACGGTGCCCTGGTAACCGGCTCCGCCGCCATTATCAAATATGTCAAGCGGGGGCGCTTTTTCCAGATGGGGGGCATCTGCATTGCCTTCGGCTGCTCGACCATGCTGCTGGAGCTGTTCATCTGCATCACCTGCGGCACCCGGATGTTTACCTGGAGCCTGTATCCCGTCACCGTGCTCAGCGCCATCGGCCTGTTCTGGATTCTGGCCGGCATCATCCGCCCCCTGGGCAACGCCATCCGCAAGCGGGCCTTTTTGTAAAGCCCAGAAGGGCTTTGCGCTTGCGTTTCGGCGAAAAATGGAGTATACTGGCGGCAATCTGAAGAAAGCGGGAAAGAAATATGGAGCACCTGGGAAGCCTGTTCCGGCGGTATGACCGGATTTTCATCTTTGACACCGAGACCACCGGACTGCATTTTGAGCGGGATGAGATCATCCAGTTCTCCGGGGTGGTTCTGGAATGCGCCGGGGGCCAGGCGGCGGTATCCCGCCAGTATGACCGGCTGCTGAAGCTCCGGCCGGGGCAGGAGGTGCCCCCGGAAATTCAGCGGCTCACCGGCATCACCACCCAGGACGTGGCCCGGCGGGGCATCCCCCGGGAGGAGGCCGCCGGGGAAATCGGGGCGCTGCTGGCAGGCCGGACGCTGCTGGCGGCCTACAACGCCCATTTCGATTTGAGCTTCCTGTTCCACCTGCTGGCAGCCTACGGCGACCCCGGCTGCCTGAAGGGAAAGGATAAGCTGGATTTGCTCACCGTCTACCGGGACCGGCGGGGCTACCCCCACCGGCTGAGCAACGCCATCGAGGCCTACGGCCTCCAGGGGGCGGTGCAGAACTCCCACCAGGCCGACCAGGATGCCCTGGCCACAGCCTGGGTGATGGATGCCATGGCAGCGGAGCGGGACGATTTGGCGGAGTACATCAACCTCTTCGGCTACATCCCCAAATTCGGCCCGCCCAAACGGCCCATTCGTTCCGTTACCTACCGTCCCCAGCCCTATAACCCGCCCCAGCCCCTGTACCGGTGCGGCGGGTAACGGGCTGCACCATTTTTGGAGGAAACCAAAATGCTGAACCAAGATGCCTATCAGCTGGGAGCCAACCGCTCCTGCATCCGGGATTTGTTTGAATATGGCCGCAGCCGGGCGGCGGTGGTGGGGGAGGAAAACGTCTTTGACTATTCTCTGGGAAACCCCTCCATCCCGGCCCCGCCGGAGGTAAACCGGGCGGTGGAGGAAATCCTCCGGGACACCCCCTCGCTGCTGGTTCACGGCTATACCAGCGCCGTGGGGGACCAGGCGGCCCGCCAGGCCATTGCTGACGACCTGAACCGCCGCTACAATGCCGACTGCCGGGCAGAGGAATTCTTCCTGGGCTGCGGCGCTGCCCCGGAGCTGGCGGCGGTGTTTGCCGCTCTGGCCGTGCCGGAGGGGGAGCTGGTGGTTATCGCCCCCTATTTTCCGGAATACAAGGTCTTCGCCCAGGGGGCGGGGCTGAAATTCCGGGAGGTTGCCCCGGATGTGCCCGATTTCCAGATTCGCTTGGAGGCGGTGGAGGCCATGCTCACCCCCCACACCCAGGCGGTGCTGATCAACTCCCCCAACAACCCCTCCGGGGTGGTGTACACCCGGCAGACCCTCCGGGCTCTGGCTGACCTGCTGGGGCGCAAGAGCCGGGAATTCGGCCACCCCATCTACCTGGTCTCCGATGAGCCCTACCGGGAGCTGGCCTATGGGGTAGAGGTGCCCTTTGTGCCCGCCATCTACCCGGATACCCTGGTGTGCTACTCCTATTCCAAATCCCTCTCCCTGCCCGGGGAGCGGATTGGCTATGTCTATGTGCCCCGGCAGTGCGCCGACAGCCGGATGCTGTATGCCGCCGTGGCCGGAGCCGCCCGGCGGGCGGGGCATGTGTGTGCCCCCAGCCTGTGGCAGCAGGTCATTGCCCGTTGCGCCCATCTGCGCCCGGATTTGCAGGCCTACGACCGCAACCGCCGGGCCCTGTACCAGGGGCTCACCGACATGGGCTACGAAATGGCCAAGCCCGACGGGGCCTTTTACCTCTTTGTCAAGGCCCCCGGCGGGGATGCCAACGCCTTTTCCCAGAGAGCCAAGAAGCGGGATTTGCTTCTGGTGCCCGGGGACGGCTTCGGCTGCCCGGGATACTTCCGTCTCTGCTACTGCGTCAGCTATGATACAATTCAGCGGAGCCTGCCGGTCTTCCGGGCGCTGCTGGAGGATTGGGCCAGAGAAACCCAGGGCGGCCCCAGGCTGCCATAAGCATCACCCTGCCTTCCGGGAAATCCCCCGGCGGGCAGGGTGTATTCTTTCTTCCGGGGTGTAGGCAAAGGATTCACCCATGCCTAAAATTTAGGCATGGCGGGGTGCTTTGCCTATATGGCCCGGGACTTTCTTCCGATATAATGCCGGTAAAGACAAACACACACAGAAAGGAAGATTGTGATGTCATTAACCGAGCAAATCAAGAAAGTCTCTTTGAAGACCGCATTCAGCTATTTGGAAAAGAATCCGGAGGAGAACGCCATCAAGCTGATGGGCTGGGTGGATAAGCTGGCAGGCGACGGCCCGGACAGCTTTGCGTCCCAGCGCAATGCGGTGCGCAGAGTGCTGGAAAATCCCGACAGCAACATGTACCGGCTGATTATGAACACCTTCCACGAAACCGACCCCGGCGTGCTGAAGGCCACCTTCGAAAACTTCTTCCTCAATGCCAACATTGTGGGCTGGCCCATTCAGGAGGAGTACCGGAACAGGTACCATTGCAACATCCCCTGGGCCATCCTGCTGGACCCCACCTCTGCCTGCAACCTGCACTGCACCGGCTGCTGGGCGGCGGAGTACGGCAACCGGCTGAACCTGAGCTATGACGAGATTGACTCCATCATCACCCAGGGCAAGCAGATGGGGGTGTATATGTATATCTACACCGGCGGCGAGCCCCTGGTGCGCAAGAAGGATTTGATTGCCCTGTGCGAGAAGCACAGCGACTGCCAGTTCCTGTCCTTCACCAACGCCACCCTGATTGACGAGGCCTTTGCCGACGACATGCTCCGGGTGAAGAACTTCATCCCCGCCATCAGCGTAGAGGGCTTCGAAGAGGCCACCGATGGCCGCCGGGGCGAAGGCACCTATCAGAAGGTGGTCCAGGCCATGGCCATCCTGAAGCGGAAGCACCTGCCCTTCGGCCTGTCCTGCTGCTACACCAGCCAGAACCTGGACTCCATCAGCTCTCTGGAATTCATCGACCAGATGGTGGATTGGGGTGCCAAGTTCGTGTGGTATTTCCACTATATGCCTGTGGGCAACGATGCCGTGCCGGAGCTGCTGCCCAATCCCCGGCAGCGGGAGTTTATGTACCACCGCATCCGGGAAATCCGCTCCACCAAGCCCATCTTCGCCATGGACTTCCAGAACGACGGCGAGTATGTGGGCGGCTGTATCGCCGGTGGCCGCCGCTACCTGCATATCAACGCCAACGGCGACTGCGACCCCTGCGTGTTCATCCACTATTCCGATGCCAATATCCGGAACATGCGCCTGCTGGAGGTGCTGCAATCCCCCCTGTTCATGGCCTACCATAACGGTCAGCCCTTCAATGAGAACCACCTGCGCCCCTGCCCCATGCTGGAAAACCCGGAGAAGCTCCGGGAGCTGGTGAAGACCACCGGCGCTCACTCCACAGACCTCCAGTCCCCGGAGACTGCCGACCACCTGTGCGACAAGTGCGAGGCCTACGCCAGAAACTGGCAGCCCACCGCCGACAGGCTCTGGCAGTGCAGCTGCAGAAGCAAAAAGTAACCCCATCCCCCTTTTCCCGGGAGCAGCCCATGGTTGGCTGCTCCCGCTTTTTGCCGCTTTTGAGGCAAAACAAAGGGATTGCTATTTTCTCCCGGCGTGGTATAATACTCCTGTCTTCCCGGGCGCTGTATTCCACCGGAAACGGCAGCCCGCACAGGGAGGGCATATACTTATCACCCCCCGGGGATACCCGGGGCAAAACGCATCGTATCTCCAATGGGAGAACGACAGCAGGAGGAATGAAAAATGAAAAACAAAAATCTGCAAACCTGGGTGCGCCTGGCGCTGCTGGTGGCCATCGAGATTGCCATGCGGCTGCTGGGCCTGGGTAAGGTGCCAGTGGGGCCGCTGAACATGAGCTTCCTCACGCTGCCCATTGCCGTGGGCGGCGTGTGCATGGGCCCGGTGGCCGGACTGGTGCTGGGCGGCGTGTTCGGCGCCTTCAGCCTGTATGATGCGGTGTCCGGTGCCGGCGGCATGACGGCGGCCTTCTTCCAGTACAGCCCGGTGCACACCGTGATTCTCACCGTGGGTATGCGGATGCTTATGGGCCTGTGCTGCGGCCTGGTATACAAGGCACTGCGCCGGGTGAATGCCAAGGGCTATGTCAGCTATTTTGTGGGTGCCATCAGTGCGCCGCTGCTGAATACCCTGTTCTTCATGGGCTACATCGTGCTGGTATTCTACCGGACGGAGACGGTGCAGAACCTGGTGGCCGCCAAGGGAGCCACCAACCCGCTGATGTTCGTGGTGCTCCTGGTGGGGGTGCAGGGCCTGATGGAGGCCGGTGTCTGCGGTGTCCTGGGCGGCATCGTCAGTAAGGCTGTAGACGGATTTTTAAGGAAAAATAATTGAATTTTCAAGAAAAATATTTGAAAAAGCTATTGCAAAACCAATCCATTCGTGGTATACTTCCATTGTAAGGATAAGGGTAAGTCAAAGAGAGGAGCGACAGCTCCTCTCTTTCTTATGTGACGAAAGGGTGATAGTGTGAAAATCACGCAGATTGTGCAGGAGCTGGCAGAGCCTGTGGTACAGGCCCAGGGCTGTAGCCTGTGGGACGTGGAATACGTCCGGGAGGGCTCGGATTACATCCTCCGGGTTATCATTGATAAAGAGGGCGGCGTGGACGTCAGCGACTGCGAGGCAGTGTCCCGGGCGCTGGACCCCATCCTGGACGAGAAGGACCCCATCCCCGACAGCTACCAGTTCGAGGTCAGCTCCGCTGGCCTGGAGCGGGCGCTGAAGCGGCCCGAGGATTTCGCCCGGTTCATGGGCAGCCCCGTCACCGTGAAGCTGTACCGCCCGGTGAACGGCATGAAGGAAATCCCCGCCGTGCTCCGGGGCTATGAGGACGGCCGGGTAACGGTGCAGTCCGGCAAGGAAACCGTAACATTTGAAAAATCCCAGGTCGCTCTGGTGCGGCTTCGGGTGGAATTCTGAGGAGGATAGACATGGCAAGAAATACCAGAGCCAAGAAGCAGGCCGAGGCCCCCAAGGTGGACATCGGCACGGAAATTTTCGAAAGCCTTCGTGAACTGGAAAAACTCAAGGGTATTCCCGTGGACTATATGGTAGACCGGCTGAAGCAAGCCCTGATCAACGCCTACCGCCGGGACCGGGAGGACCATCGGGACCTGCCCGCCGACAATGTGGTGGTGAATCTGGACGAGCACGGCCTGAGCATGTTCCAGGTGAAAACCGCCGTGGAAGAGCCGGAGGATTGGGCACTGGAGATGCCCATGGACGCCGCCCGGCTGGTGAAGCCCGATGCCCAGCCCGGGGATGCCATCTACATTCCCGTGGACATTGCCAAGTTCGGCCGCATCGCCGCCCAGACCGCCAAGCAGGTGGTGATTCAGGGCATCCGTGAGGCCGAGCGGGGGGCCATGTTCGAGAGCTACTCCAGCAAGTCCCAGGAGCTGCTCACCGGCACCGTTTCCAGAGTCATGCCCGGCAGCGGCGATATCATCGTCAAGCTGGGCCAGGGCACAGATACCTCCGAGGCTCTGCTGCCCGCCTCCGAGCAGATTCCCGGCGAGCACTTCTCCGAGGGGGACCATATCCAGGTCTACGTTATGGAGGTGCGCAAGCCCACCCGCGGCCCGCTGATTCATGTGTCCCGCACCCATCCCAACCTGATTCGCCGCCTCTTCGAGCTGGAGACTCCGGAAATCGCTGAGGGGCAGGTGGAGATTCGCAACATCGCCCGGGAAGCCGGTTCCCGCTCCAAGATGGCCGTGCGTGCCACCATGGAGGGCATTGACCCCGTGGGTGCCTGCGTCGGCCCCAGAGGCGGACGTGTGGCCGCCGTTGTCGAGGCCCTGCACGGCGAGAAAATCGAAATCGTGGTGTGGAGCGAGGACCCCTGCGAATATGTCAAGGCCGCCCTCAGCCCCGCCGACGTTATCAGCGTCACCCTGGTGCCCGGCCAGAAGGCTTGCAGCGTGGTGGTGCCCGACGACCAGTTGAGCCTTGCCATTGGCAAGGAGGGCCAGAACGCCCGCCTGGCTGCCCGGCTCACCGGCTATAAGATTGATATCAAGCCCGCCTCCCAGGCCGCCAAGGCAGAGCCGGAGGAGCTTGGGGAGCCGGAAGCCGAGGAGCCTGTCCAGCCGGAAAACCCGGAGGAAGATATTTAACGGATTTTTGTGATAGAAGGGGGGAGTGACCCGTGCAGAAGAAGATTCCCCAGCGGCAATGTATGGGCTGCCGGGAACGCAAGGCAAAGAAGGAAATGATTCGCGTGGTGCGGGGCACCGACGGAACCGTCAGCCTGGACTTCGGCGGCAAGGCCCCGGGCCGGGGGGCGTACATCTGCCCCAGCCTGGAATGCCTGAAAAAGGCCATCCGAAGCAAGGCTCTGGACCGCAGCCTGGAGGTGACCATCCCCCAGGAGGTCTACGACCGGCTGGAAAAGGAGATGGAGCATGGAATCTAAAGCACTGAATTATCTCTCCCTGGCCCGGAAGGCCGGTAAGGCGGAGCTGGGAGAGGAACCGGTGGGAGACATCTCCCGCACCGGCAAGGCCTATCTCATTGCGGTGGCCGCCGATGCCTCCGACCATACCTGGCGCAGGGCCAAGTCCTTCGCCGCCGGGACGGAGCAGCAGTGCGTCCGGCTGCCCTTCACCAAAGAGGAGATGGGCATGGCCGTGGGCCGAACCAGCCTGGCCATTGCCGCCGTCACCGATGCGGCCCTGGCTCTGGCCCTGCTGCAAAGCCTGCCCAACCCGGCAAGCTGCCAGGCTGCTATTGGTGTGCTGGAGGCCAAGTCCAAAAAGCTGCGGCAGCGCCAGCAGGAGGCCAAGGCCCACTTGAAGAACGTCAGAAAAGGAAAGAAGTAACCATAGACCGCAGGTGTTTGCCGATACCGTCCCGTGGGGTGCTCTGCCCCGCCGGGGGAATGTCCCCCACGGTTGGGGCCGGGGTTCCGGCTGCTGCGGCAGGATTGCCGGGGGCGGGAACCGCCGTATCCGTACAGACCCGGTGCGTCATTGAAAATATGGAGGTGCGTATTATATATGAGTATTGTGAAGGTTCGTTTGAAGGAAGTCGCTGCCGATTTGGGGATGAGCCCCAAGGAGGTTTCGGACGCACTGTCTAAATTCTTTGAAAAGCCCAAGTCCAATACCCAGGTCCTCACCGATGAGGAGCTGAACGTGCTGCTGGATTATGTAACCCAGCAGAACCAGATTGATTCTTTGGAGCAGGTCTTCGCCGTACCGGCCAAGGCCGCCGAAAAGAAAGCCGAAGCCAAGCCCGCTGCCCAGAAGGCCGAGGCACCCGCCCAGCAGAAGCAGGAGGCCGCCCCTGCTGCCCAGCCGAAGCAGGAGACCCCTGCCGCCCCGGCCAAGCCCAAGGAGCCGGAACGCAAGCGGGAGCGCCGCATTGTGGATACCTCTGCCGTGCAGGTGAACTCTGCCCGGTTCGACGACCGGGTGGACAGCCTGGTGTCCGAGCGGGTGCAGAACTACCAGGGCGGCAAGCAGCGCATCGGCGGCAAGAAGGGCCAGCAGCAGAACAAAAAGGACAATAAATTCCGGGGCAACAAGTCCCGCAACGAGGAGCAGGAGAAGATGCGCCGCCTCCAGATGGAGGTAGCCCGGAAGGCTCCCGTCACCGTGAAGATTCCCGAGGAAATCACCGTAGGCGAGCTGGCCTCCCGGATGAAGAAAACCGCCGGTGAGGTTATCAAGCTGCTGATGAAGAACGGCGTTATGGCCGCCATCAACCAGACCATCGACTATGATACCGCCGAATTCGTGGCCACGGAAATGGGCTGCAAGGTGGAGAAGGAAGTCACCGTCACCATCGAAGAGAAGATTATCGATGCCCACGAGGACACCGCCGAAGAGCTGGTGACCCGGGCCCCGGTGGTGGTGGTCATGGGTCACGTTGACCACGGCAAGACCTCCCTGCTGGATGCCATCCGTAAGACCTCCGTCACCACCGGTGAGGCCGGCGGCATCACCCAGCACATCGGCGCATACACCGTGGATGTGGGCGGCAATATGGTCACCTTCCTGGATACTCCGGGCCACGCTGCCTTTACCTCCATGCGCGCCCGGGGCGCCATGTGCACCGATATCGCCATTCTGGTGGTGGCTGCCGACGACGGCATCATGCCCCAGACGGTGGAGTCCATCAACCACGCCAAGGCCGCCAATGTGCCCATTATTGTGGCCATCAACAAGATGGATAAGCCCACCGCCAACCCCGACAAGATTAAAGAGCAGCTGACCAAGTACGACCTGATTCCCGAGGAATGGGGCGGCGATACCGTCATCTGCCCCATCTCCGCCAAAACCGGCATGGGCCTGGATAACCTGCTGGAGATGGTGATTCTCTCCGCCGAGGTGCTGGAGCTGAAGGCCAACCCCAACCGCCGGGCCAAGGGCACCGTGATTGAGGCCCGCCTGGACAAGACCCGGGGCCCCATTGCCACCCTGCTGGTGCAGAACGGCACCCTGAATCAGGGCGATACCATCATTGCCGGTACCTCCGTGGGCCGTGTCCGGGTGATGACCAACGACAAGGGCCGCACCGTCAAGGCTGCCGGCCCCTCCACCCCTGTGGAGATTACCGGCCTGAGTGAGGCCCCGGTACCCGGCGACGAGTTCGACGTGGTTTCCGACGAGCGGATGGCCCGGGAGCTGGTGGAGCAGCGCCGTCAGGCCGAGAAGGATGCCCAGGCCCGGATGATGCAGAAGGTCACACTGGACAACCTCTTCGCCCGGATGCAGGAGGGCGAGATGAAGGAGCTGCCTCTGATTGTCAAGGCAGACGTGCAGGGCTCCGCCGAAGCGGTGAAGGCCTCCCTGGAAAAGCTCTCCAACGAAGAGGTCCGGGTGCGGGTTATCCATACCGGCGTAGGTGCCATCAACGAGTCCGATATCCTGCTGGCCTCCACTGCCGGGGCCATTATCGTGGGCTTCAACGTCCGTCCGGATGCCGCCGCCCAGGCCAGTGGACAGCGCTCCAATGTGGATATGCGGTTCTACCGGGTTATCTACGATGCCATCGACGAAATCGAGGCCGCTATGAAGGGTATGCTGGCACCCAAGTATGAGGAAGTGGTCATCGGCCATGCCGAGGTGCGGATGACCTATAAGGTCAGCGCCATCGGCACCATTGCCGGCTGTATGGTGAAGGACGGCAAGGTTACCCGGGACTCCAAGGTGCGGGTCCTGCGGGACAACATCGTCATTCACGAGGGCGAGATTGGCTCCCTGCAGCGCTTCAAGGATGCGGCCAAGGAAGTCACCGCCGGTTACGAGTGCGGCATGAGCGTGCTGAAATTCAACGATATCCGTGAGGGCGACATTTTCGAGTGCTACGTCATGCAGGAAGTGCAGCGCTGATTGGCAGCGGCGCTTTGCGGGGGACTTCCGGGGCCGGAAGCCCGGGCAGGGCGTTATTCAAAGGGGGCTGTTTCGGCAGCCCCATGCTCTCTTACATGGAGGAACGATATGTCTTCTAACAGAATCAACAGAATCAACGAGGAGATTCAAAAGGAATTGTCCGCCCTGCTGCGTACCGTCAAGGACCCCCGGGTGCAGGACACCATGATTTCCATCACCCGGGTGGAGACCACCCCCGACCTGCGCTATACCAAGGTGTATGTCAGCTTCCTGGAGGAGGACCGGGTAAAAAATGCCATGGCGGGGCTGAAATCCGCCGGCGGCTACCTGCGCCGGGAGCTGGGCCACAATTTGCAGCTGCGCTATGCTCCGGAAATCGTGTGGAGCCTGGACGACAGCATCACCTACGGCGCAAAGATGCTGCAGCTGATCAACTCTTTGGAGATTACGGATGAAAATACTGACCAGGGCTGATACCGCCGAATTTCTGGCCGCCCACGACAATTATGTGATTCTGTCCCACACCCGGCCCGACGGAGACACCGTGGGCTCCTCCGCCGCCCTGTGCCTGGGGCTGCGGAAGCTGGGCAAGATGGCCCATGTGCTGGACAACGGCGGCATAAGCCCCAAATACAAGTGGCTCCACAAGGGGCTGTGTGTGGACCGGGCTGCACAGGAGGCCTGTGTGGTCAGCGTGGACGTGGCGGCCCCCTGTATGCTCCAGGATGAGGCCAAGGATTTGGAGAGCCGCATCCAGCTGCGCATCGACCACCACGGCAGCGCCACCAGCTTTACCCAGCGGGAGCTGGTGGACCCCGACAGCGCCAGCTGCGCCGAGATTGTCTATGACCTGCTGGAGCTGCTGCACTGCCCCCTGGATGCCCGGATTGCCGAGGCGGTCTATGTGGGCACCTCCACGGACACCGGCTGCTTCCGCTACGCCAATACCACAGCCCATACCTTCCTCACCGCCGCCGCCTGTGCCCAGGCCGGGGCCCGGGTGTATGAGCTGAATATGGATTTGTTCGAAACCAACACCCTGTCCCGGCTGAAAATGCAGGGCTGGATTGTGGAGAATATGAAAATGCTCCGGGAGGGCAGGATGTGCATCTGCGCCATTCCCCGGGCGGTGGAGCACGCCATGGGCGTCACCGGGGACGATATGGACAATATTTCCAGCTTCCCCCGGACGGTGGCCGGGGTGTGTCTGGCCGCCACGCTCCGGGAGGGGGACAAGGGCCAGATTAAGCTCTCCGTCCGGGCCGTTCCCGGCTACGATGCCACCCGGGTCACCGTCCCCTTCGGCGGCGGCGGCCACAAGGGAGCCGCCGGCGGCACCCTGCACATGTCCCTGGCCGAGGCCGCAAAAACCGTCGAGGAAATTATGCTGGAGCTTTGATACCCCGGAGAAATGCACCCACCCGGTTGAATGGTACAGCCACAAATTCCCAGAGCCCCGTAGGGGCGATGAAAATCGCCCGCAACCCGGGATTTCAGCGAGTACCCGGTTGAATGGCACTCGCCCATTCCCGGCTCCCTCTCTGAGGGAGCTGTCGAGCGAATGCGAGACTGAGGGAGTGTACTTCGATGCTCGTAACCGCTCAAAAATTTCAGAGTTTATATGCGCTGGTGTGTGAATCGTTGGCATGGAGCAACCATCGGACGACACTCCCTCAGTCAGCCCTTGCGGGCTGCCAGCTCCCTCAGAGAGGGAGCCGGGGAACGGCTGTACCATTCAACGTGCCGCCCGGAAACCGGGGCGTTGCGGGCGATTTTCATCGCCCCTACGAAAACTCAAAAACCGTTTCCTTTTACCATTCAACGGGGGACACTCCCTCAGTCACGCCCTTGCGGGCGTGCCAGCTCCCTCAGAGAGGGAGCCGGGGGACCACCATTTATCCGCCCGGTGGCTTTGTACCATTGACAGGAGAGACTATGAACGGAATTGTAATCGTTGACAAGCCCCAGGGGTGGACCAGTCAGGATGTGACCGCCCGGCTGCGGCGGGTGTTCGGCACCCGGCGGATTGGCCACGGCGGAACCCTGGACCCTATGGCCACCGGGGTGCTGCCGGTGTTCGTGGGCCGGGCTACCCGGGGGGTGGAGTTCTTTGAACACGCCCGGAAGGAATACGAGACCCTTCTGCGCCCCGGCATTGTCACCGACACCCAGGACATCACCGGCACCGTGCTGGAAACCAGGGAGGTTTCCCTGGACGATGCCGGAATCGAGGCGGCGCTGGCCGGGTTCCGGGGGGAAATCCTCCAGGTACCCCCCATGTATTCCGCCCTGAAGGTAAACGGCCAGAAGCTCTGCGACCTGGCCCGGAAGGGAAAGACGGTGGACCGTCAGCCCCGGCCCATTACCATTCACGCCCTGGAATACCTGGGGATGGAGGGCGGCTGCCTGCGGCTGCGGGTGGACTGCTCCAAGGGCACCTATATCCGCACCCTCTGCCAGGATATCGGCCAGGCCCTGGGCTGCGGGGGCTGCATGGAGGCCCTGCGGCGCACCCGAGCGGGGGAGTATACCATCTCCCAGGCCGTCCCCCTGCAAGAGCTGCTGGACAGCGAAAACCCGGCGCAGTATCTGCGCCCGGTGGACAGTATGTTTGCGAACCATCCCATGGTCAGCCTCACCGCCAATCAGGAGCGGCGCTGCCGCAACGGCAATGCCTTCTCCGTCACGCTGCCGGAGGGCACCTATCGGGCCTACAGCCAGTCGGGGGAGTTTCTGATGCTGGCCCGGGTAACCGGGGGCACCATGGAGACCATCAAGAGCTTTTTTGAAGTAGAATGAACAATCTGATTTATGCCCTGGGCTTCTTCGACGGAGTCCATGTGGGCCATCAGGCCCTTTTGGCGCAGTGCCGGAGTCTGGCCGGAGAGAACGGCCTGGATACCGGTGCCGTGACCTTCCGGAGCCACCCGGACGCCCTGGTTTTCGGTGCGCCCCCGGTGCTCATCAATACTCCCGCCGACCGGGAGCGGCTGCTGGGGCGCTATGTCCGCCGGGTGGTCACCCTCCCCTTTGACCGGCAGATGCAGGATACCCCCTGGCAGGACTTTCTGGCGCTGCTGCGCCGGGAGTACCGCGCCGCCGGGTTCGTCTGCGGGGACGATTTCCGCTTTGGCCGTCAGGGCCGGGGCAACGGTGCCCTGCTGGCGGATTACTGCCGGGAGCAGGGCCTGCCCTGGGCAGTGGTGCCGGAGCAGACCCTGGATGGAATCCGGGTATCCTCCACCCACATCCGCACATTGCTGGAGCAGGGAGACGTGTCCCAGGCCAACCGGTTCCTGGGCCACCCCCATATCCTCACCGGCCAGGTGGTTCACGGCCAACAGCTGGGCCGGACCCTGGGCATTCCCACTGCCAATCTGCCCTATCCCGACGGGCTGGTGGTGCCGAAATCCGGGGTGTATGCCACCAGAATCTGCATAGACGGCATCAGCCATCCCGCCGTCACCAATGTGGGCACCCGGCCCACCGTCTCCGGCCACAGCAGAAATGTGGAGAGCTGGATTCTGGACTACTCCGGGGATTTATATGGCCGGGAGCTTACCGTGGAATTCTACCAATTCCTCCGCCCGGAGCGGAAATTCGATTCCCTGGAGCAGATGCAGCAGGAGATTCACCGGAACGCCCAGCAAACCCGGGCCTATTTTGCAGAACTTGCATATTCCCTGCCGACACGGTATAATAGCCGCAAGACAGTTTGATGTTTCATAAGGCCCCCGCCCTCGGGCTGCACCCGGGGGCGCAGAGGCCGCCGGATACCCCACCCCTTGGAAAGGAGACAAAACGCCATGGCAAACAGACCGGAAAATATGGACCCGCGCCAACGTCGGCGGGAGGAGCAGCGCAAGCGCCGGAAGAAGCAGCAGCGCCGCCTTCGCCTGGGACTGGCCGCTGCGGTGATTGTGCTGGGGCTTGCCTGCGGAGCAATTTTCTATTTTGTGCAGGGAACGCCGGAAAGTGCCGATGTCTCGCTGCAAAGCCTGCCCGTGGCCACTACGGCACCTGCCACAGAGCCCACAGAGCAGACCCGCTCCCGCTGGGACAATGTGACCACCGTCCACATCCGGGCGGCAGGAGATTTGAACATTACCGATTCCGTGGTGGATTCCGGTCTGGCCGGCAACGGCTACGACTACACCCGGGCCTTCCAGGATGTGGCCAGCACTCTGTCCAGTGCGGATTTGACCCTGATGAATCTGGAGGGGAACATCTGCGGCGAACCCTATGGCACCGCCACCACCTCCGCCCCCAACAAGCTCCTCACCGCCCTGCGGGGTGCGGGTGTGGACATTTTGCAGGTGGCCAACTCCTGCACCATTAACAATGGCCTCATCGGCCTGAATTCCACCCTGCAATCCATTCGGACGGCGGGAATGGAGCCGGTGGGGGCCTATGCCAGCTCCTCCGAGTTCAAGAAGAGCAAGGGCTATACCATCTGCGAGGTGCAGGGCATCCGCATTGCGGTGGTGGCCTTCACCAAGGGCGTGGGGGGCCGGGGTATGCCCGACGGCAGCGAGGACTGCGTGAACCTGCTCTACACCGACTACGAGAGCACCTACCGCAAGGTGAACACCGACGGCATCACCCGGGTGCTGAAAAACGCCAAGGCGGAGAATCCGGATTTTATCATTGCCATGGTGCACTGGGGCAGTGAGAACAACGACACCATCAGCAAAACCCAGCAGAGCATTATCACCCTGCTGCAAAAGAACGGCGTGGGCCTGATTCTGGGCACCCACCCCCACCTGGTGCAGCAGGTAGAATACGACCAGAGCGCAGGTACCCTGGTTGCCTATTCCCTGGGGGACTTCTACGGCGACGGGACCCGCAAGGGCACCAACTATTCCATCATCCTGGATGTGGAGATTACCAAGTACGCCGACAAGAAGACCACCAAGGTCACCGGCTACAGCTATACCCCCATCTACACCGTGGTGGGCTCCCAGGCCGCCGACGGCTTCCAGCGGGTGGTGCGTATCGAGCAGGCCATGCAGGCCTACAACGGTAATTTCGTGGACAAGGTAACGGAGGCCTGTTACAAGGACATGGAATATTCCCTGACCCGCATCGCCGACCGTGCCAGCGGCAAGGGCTGATTTTTCCCCTCTGGCAGACCTTTGCAATCTACCCCCTCCCCGCTTGCGGGGCGGGGGAAAATCCTGTGTAGGAATCGGCCCGAAGGGGCTTCTAAATAAGGAGAGCGCATGAGAATCCTGTTCGACAGCAAGAAAGCCGAGTTCAAAACCCCCTTCGGGTGCGTCAATCCCGGGGAGAACTGTACGCTGCACCTGCATATCCCCACCTCCGTGGCCACCCGGCGGGCGGAGGTGGTGCTGTGTTACGAGGACGGAAATCCCGCCCGGTATGTGGAAATGTACCGCCAGGAGCAGCGGGGGGACTACGATATCTATTGCGGGGAATTTTCCCTGTTTGCCCCGGGACTGTACTTCTATTACTTCCAAATCCACGATCCCAACGGCATGTTCCGCCTGTTCAAGCAGGGGGACGACACCAATATGGAAGAGGGCGGCCTTTGGCAGCTCAGCTGCATCAGCCCCTATTTCACCACCCCGGACTGGGCCAAGGGGGCCATCATCTACCAGATTTTCCCCGACCGTTTCCACCGCAGCGGCAGCTGCAACCTCACCGGCAAGCTCCAGCCCTATACCATCCACCAGCGCTGGGACGAGGACGTGGACTGGGCCCCGGATGAAAACGGCATTGTCCACAACAACGATTTCTTCGGCGGCAATTTCCAGGGTATCACCGAAAAAATGGACTATATTGCCAGCCTGGGCACCACCATTCTGTATCTGAACCCCATTGGCAAGGCCTTCTCCAACCACCGCTACGACACCGGCGACTACAAGACCCCGGACCCCATGCTGGGCACCGAGGAGGACTTCCGCCGCATGTGCGAGGCGGCCCACGCCCGGGGCATCCACGTCATCCTGGACGGCGTGTATTCCCACACCGGCTCCAACAGCCTGTATTTCGACCGCAACCGCACCTTCGGCGGCAACGGAGCCTACTGCCGCCAGGATTCCCCCTTCTACCACTGGTATACCTTCTACAACTGGCCGGATAATTACCACTCCTGGTGGAATTTCGATACCCTGCCCACGGTGGACAAGATGACCCCGGACTTTATCCACTACGTCATTACCGACGAGGACAGCGTTCTGGCCCACTGGATGAAGCTGGGGGCCGACGGCTTCCGCCTGGACGTGGCAGATGAGCTGCCCGACGAATTTATCCGCATGATTCACGACCGCATCCGGGAAATCAAGCCGGATGCCCTGCTGATGGGGGAGGTGTGGGAGGATGCCTCCAACAAAACCGCCTATGACCACCGCCGCCGGTACTTTACCAATGCGGAGCTGGACAGCATTATGAACTACCCCTTCCGCAGTGCCATCCTGGACTTCATGCGGGGCCGGGACGACGGCTATAACCTGCGGCAGACGGTGATGGCCATTGTGGAAAATTACCCGGCCCAGGTGGTGCCCTGCAATATGAACCTGCTGGGCACCCACGATACCCCCCGAATCCTCACCGCCCTGGTGGACGATTTCGACGGCAGCCGGGAGGAAAAGGCCAACCGCCACCTGAGCCGCAACCAGCTGGAGGTGGCCCGGGACCGGCTGATGATGGCCTCCTTCCTGCAATACACCCTGCCTGGCAGCCCCAGCCTGTACTATGCCGACGAGACCTGCATGGAGGGCTACCGGGACCCCTTCAACCGGCGCACCTACCCCTGGGGCCGGGAGGATACGGAGATTCTGAGCCACTACCGCTGCCTGGGCAAGCTGCGCAGCACCTACAAGGCCCTGCGCCTGGGGGATATCTGCTTTACCGTGGCCTCCGACCGGCATCTGGCCTTTACCAGGACCTGGGGCGAGGAGAGCGTAACCGTCTACGTCAACCGCAGCGGCGATGCCTGGGACATTCCCGCCGGGCGGGTGGTCTTCGGCAAAAATCTGCAAACCGTGGCCGCCGACTGGCTGACTCTGGCCCCCCGGGGCTTCTGCGTGGTGGAGGGATAAAAATGGAAGAGGAGAAATTCATCACCGGCTATTGCCGCCAGCTGGACGAGAGCCGCATGGTGTGCATCCTCCACCGGGGAAGCACCCTGGAAGAATGCGACTGCTGCTACGGCAGCTGCCTCTACCAGGCGGAATGCCGGGTCGCAGCCCAAATCCGCCAGGCATTGGAAGAAGAATAACCCCATGTTTCCCATGGCCCTTTGCGGCCATGGGAAATTTTATATGGTTTTGGCCAGGCTGTTCGCCTGGCCAAAATCGTAAAAGGAATTGCAGCGCCCCAGTCCGGGGCTTACCCCTCCGTCCCGGCCTTCAGCCGGATAAGGGCATCTGCCAGAAGCCGGGTGGCCCGGAGGGCTTCCTCCTGGGTGTTTCCGGCGGTGCCCACCTCGATAAGCAGGGTATAGGGGGCCAGATCCTGGTTGAACCGCTGGGGGCGCAGGGAGAGGGGCCGGGTGATGCCCGGGGCCTGGGCCTCCAGAAGCAGCTGCAATTTCAGGGCCAGAGAGAGGTTGTCCTCCCAGCGGGGATTTTCCAGGCCGCTGCGGCCCACCCCCAGCACCGTCATCAGCTGGGCAGTCTCCCGGCCCGCCACCGTCACATGGGTGCCCAGCTGGCGGCCCCCCTCCCCGGCGGCATCCCGGTGGAGGTCCAGCACCAGCAGGATGCCGGGGTGGGCCTGCATATTGGCCTGGATGGCCTTCCGGGCCTGGGTGTAGGCGGAGTTGTAGGAGGGGTAGTCGTGAAATTCCCGGTCATGCACCGTGGGAATTCCCGCCGCCTCCAAGGCCTCTGCCAGAGCGTCGCCGATGCAAAGCATATTGTATGCCTCGTCCAGTGTGCGATAGGGGGCGGTTTGGGCATAGTCCGCAGTGCCGGGCTCATAGCTCTCGGTGGTGTGGGTGTGGAGAATCAGCACCCTGGGCTCCGTCCCCGCCAGCTGCCAGCTCAGGGGCCGGGTCAGCAGGGCGGCATAGTCCGCCTCCTTGCCCCCGGTGTTGCGGATGTCCATCTCCGCCGCCTGCTCCGGCAGGAAAACCGGCAGGGAGGGCTCCGGCACATAGTCCATGGGTGCAGAGGACTCCTGGGGGAAGGGAAAAGAAGAATGCCGTGCTTCCCGCACGGCATCCGTCTGTATATTTGATGTTTCCGGGAGGGCCTTGAGGAGGGAGACCGCCTTCCCCGGCAGCCCCAGCTCCAATATCCGAAACAGCAGGGTCAGACACACCACACTTACCCCAAACCTTTGGGCACTTCGGTATTGCTCCAATGAAATTCCTCCTGTAAAGCGTCATTCCCGCAGGGGCTTTTTCCATTTTGGCCTGGTTTTCAGCTCTATGCGGAGATTGCGGAAGAAGTCCTGCATCAGCGCCTGGGCCTGCTGCTCCATCACCCCGGCCTCCACCGCAGGATGGTGGTTGAAGGCCATGTCAAACAGGCTGCACACACTGCGGCAGGCGCCGAATTTGCTGTCCGAGGCACCATACACCACCCGGGGGATCCGGGCGTTGATGATGGCCCCGGCGCACATGGGGCAGGGCTCCAGGGTGACGTACAGTGTGCACTCCCACAGCCGCCAGCCCCCCAGTGCCTGATTGGCCTGGCGGATGGCTTCCAGCTCCGCATGGGCCAGGGCGGATTTGTCCCCCTCCCGGCGGTTGCGGCCCCGGCCTACAATTTCCTCTCCCCGCACAATTACACAGCCCACCGGCACCTCGCCCTCTGCCCCGGCCTCCCGGGCTAGATTCAGGGCCTGGGCCATGTAAAAAGAATCGTCCATATGGCTTCCTCCTGCCGTCCCCACCAGTATGGCACGCTTCCTGCGAAAAATCAGCCGAAGCCGGGGGACGTTTCATAATATTTCTTCATGTCCTGCCGGGCGGCCTCCACCGCCTCCTCCAGCTCCCGGGCGCTCATGCGGAGCACACCGCTGCGGAAGCTGGAAAGCTGCACCAGACTATCGGAGGATGCCACCCGGACGGCGTAGCTGCTGCCAATCTCGTCTGCCAATTCCTCGATGTACCGGTCGGCGGTCTGCCCCTGGGGGGTGTATACCACCTGGATGCAGCCTGCCTGGGTTTTCTCGCCGGGGTTCCCCTGCTGCTTGTAGCCGTCGAACACCACCACCAGCCTGATTTTGGTATAACCGGCATAGCTGGAAAGCCGGTCGCACAGCAGCCGCCGGGCGGCATCCAAATCCTCCTGGGCAAGTTTTTTGGTCTCTTCCCAGGCGAAAATCATATTGTAGCCGTCTACGATGATGTAGCGCTCCTTGGGGGGCTTGATGGATATCTCTTCTGTGGCCGGGCGGCTGCGGGGGGCGGTATATTGCGCCCGACGGATGGGGCCGAACTCCCGCTCCATGATTCTTTCCAGCTCCCGGTCGTCAATGCTGCCCCGCTGGATAATCTGGGGAGGCTTTTCCTCTTTCATGCCGCTTTCCAGGTGCATATAGTCCTTGACCTGATGCCACTTCACATTGAAGCCTGCCCCATGGGCGCAGAAAACGGAGTCCGGGGTGTTTTCCAGATCCGCCTCCGGGTTATAGTTGGCTGCGGCAATCACCGCCTCGCTGTTGTGGCAGGGGGCATAGCCCTGAAGGCTCAGCTGCAATCGCCCCCGCCCCTGGGTGTAGGCTGCCAGTACCTCGGCGTAGTCCTTCACCTCAGCGGCAGGCACCAGCCCCCGCAGGGTGGACAGCCCCCCGGCGGCCTCCGGCGCTTCCAGCTCGCCGCCCATGGCACGGATGTCGGTAATGGCTCTGCCAATCAGCTCCGTGGGAGCGGTGACGGTAAAGGCATACCAGGGCTCCAGCAGCACCGATTCGGCCTGCATCAGGCCCTGCCGCACCGCCCGATAGGTGGCTTGCCGGAAGTCGCCGCCCTCGGTGTGCTTTAAGTGGGCCTTGCCCACCAGCAATGTCAGTTTCATATCCGTAATGGGCGCACCCACCAGCACGCCCCGGTGGGTCTTCTCCGCCAGATGGGTCAGGATGAGCTTTTGATAGTTGCCGTCCAGTACGTCCAGGGGGCAAACGCTGTCAAACACCAGCCCGCTGCCCTGGGGCAGGGGCTCCAGGAGAATATGGCACTCGGCATAGTGGCGCAGGGGCTCAAAATGCCCCACGCCCTCCACCGGTGCGGCAATGGTCTCTTTGTAGAAAATGCGCTGGTCGTCCAGCCGAATGTCCAGCCCGAACCGCTGGGCCACCAGACTGCGGAAAATTTCCAGCTGCACCTTGCCCATGATTTGCACGTGAATCTGCCCCTGCTCCCACAGCAGATGGAGCTGGGGGTCCTCCTCCTCCAGCTGCCGCAGCCTGGGCAGCACCTGGGCCGGGTCCGCCCCCTTGGGCAGATTCACCCGATAGGTCATTACCGGCTCCATGGCGGTGGGCAGCCCCGCCTTTTCCGCCCCCAGGGTCTGGCCGATGAAGCTGGTCTGCAAGCCGGTGACGGCGGCCAGGGTTCCGGCGGGAATTTCCTCCGGGGCGGTAAATTTGTCTCCGGAATACAGCCGCAGCTGCTGCACCTTTTCTTCGGTCTGCTTGCCCTGGGCATCGGTAAGCACCAGGGGCTGCCGCACCCGCATACTGCCGCCGGTGACCTTCAGCCAGGTCAGCCGTGCTCCGGTTTCGTCCCGGGAGATTTTATACACCCGGGCGGCAAAGTCGCTGCCGTATTCCGCCACCGGGGCCAGCTCGTCCACCAGTGCCAGCAGTGTCTCCACCCCCTCCAGCTTCAGGGCAGAGCCGAAGCACAGGGGGAACAGCTTCCGGGCCCCAACCAGGCTGCGCAGATTCCCCCGGGTGACGGTGCCGGTTTCCAGATAGGTTTCCAGCAAAGCCTCGTCACACAGGGCGGCATTTTCCATAATTTCCGCTTCCGGTGCGGTGAAATCCACCACGCCGCTGCCAAACTGGGTGCGCAGCTGCTCCAACAGCTTCTCCCGCTGGGCCCCGGGGAGGTCCATTTTGTTCAGGAACAGGAAGGTGGGCACCCCATAGCGTTCCAGCAGCCGCCAGAGGGTAAGGGTGTGGGCCTGAATGCCGTCGGTGCCGCTGATAACCAGCACGGCGCAGTCCAGCACCGGCATGGTGCGCTCGGCCTCGGCGGAAAAATCCACATGCCCCGGCGTGTCCACCAGGGTGATGGCCCGATGGGCCGTTTCCAGCCGGGCCTGCTTTGAAAAAATGGTAATCCCCCGCTCCCGCTCCAACACATGGGTGTCCAGCAGAGAATCCCGATGATCCACCCGCCCCAAAGTCCGCCGCCACCCGCTGACATACATCAGCGCCTCCGAAAGCGTAGTCTTCCCAGCATCCACATGGGCCAGCAGGCCCACGTTGCAGGGCGTTTTATGGTTATTCGGCTGCTGTGTGGCCATAGGAAATCCTCCCTGTGTACTTATGTTGCTGATATTGTAACACAAAGGGCGGCAATCGTCGAGGGGTTTCTTTTGGGGGCGGGGCAAGGGGTGGCAGATGTTACAAAAAATGGGGCGGTTTTTTGTAATGGGTTATGCGCTTAACCTTTGCAAAATGGGGGGAACAGCGGTACTATGTAAGCAGAACCGGAGAAGGGGGGCGCAGGGATGGCGCAGGATAGGGTGCGTATTGCGGATATAGCGGATGCGCTGGGCCTTAGCACGGCTACTGTTTCCAATGTGATTCACGGCAAAACCGGCAGGGTTTCTCAGGAGACGGTAAAGCGGGTGCAGCAGGAGCTGGAAAAAACCGGGTATATTCCCAACATGGCAGGTATCCTGCTGGCGAGGAACAATTCCAGAATTCTGGGCCTGGTGGTCAACGACAATGCAAAATACGAGGGCAGGGTGCTGGAAGACGGCTTTGTTATGTCGTCGGTCAATGCCCTGTGCCGGGAGGCCAATGAGAAGGGGTATTTTCTCATGCTGAAAACCACGGCGGATATCCGGGAAATTCCGGTTTTTGCCTCTATGTGGAATATGGACGGGCTGATTCTCATGGGATTCTGCGAGGCGGACTATGAGGCGCTGCGCAGTCAGATGCGGATTTCCTTCGTGGTATACGATGGATATTTCGCCCAATGCTCCAAGGTGGTGAATCTGGTTATCGACCACTACAGCGGCGGGTACCAGGCGGGAAAATACCTCCGGGAGCTGGGGCACAAGCGGGCGCTGTGCCTTTCGGACAATCTTATCTGCATGGATTGGGAGCGGATTACAGGCTTTCGCAGCGCCTTTGCCCCGGGGGAACCCCAAATCTGGCAGATTCCCAACACCAAAGAGGAGCGGGAACGCTATTATCAGGAGAAATTCCCGGAGCTTTTGCAGATGGGCATTACGGCGGTTTTTGCGGTTTCCGACTATTACGCCCTGGATTTCATGGGCTTTGTCCAGGGAAAGGGGCTGCAAGTGCCCCGGGATATACAAATTGTCGGCTTCGACGACACCCTGGCCAGCAGGCAGAGCAGTCCGCCCCTGACCACCATCCACCAGGATGCGCCCCTTCGGGCCAAAACGGCGGTGGAATGCATCGAGGCAATGCGTGGCGGAAGAGAATGCCCTGCTGAAATTCTCCTTCCGGTGACGCTGATTTCCAGAGAAAGTACGAGGAGATGGCCATGGCAGGTTTTATGAAATCCCTGTGCAAAATTGCAGTCCCGGTGACATTGCAGAGTATGCTGCAAGCATCCTTTTCCATCGTTGACCAGATAATGATTGGCCAGCTGGGAGAGACCAATATATCCGCAGTGGGACTGTGCGGAAATTTCACCCTGATTTTCTCCGTGATGATTGGTGCAGTGAGCACCGTGGCGGGGATACTCATCGCCCAGTTTATGGGAGGCAACGATGAGAAGGAGGCCTGGAGCAGTCTGGATGTCAGCCTGCTTTGCGGAATGCTGATAGCGGCGCTGTTCCTGTTGGCTTCGGCAGCCCTTCCGGCGCAGATTCTCGGGCTGTATACGGCGGATGCGGGAATTGTACAGACCGGCAGCGTGTATTTCCGGATTGTGGCATGGGCCTATATCCCCATGGCGGCGAGCACCGTTCTGTCCGCATGGATGCGTTGCAGGGAGCACGCCACCATTCCCTTCTTGGCAAGCCTGGGGGCCGTTGCCGTGAATACCGGGCTGAATTATGTGTTGATATTCGGAAAGCTGGGCTTTGCCGCCATGGGAATCCGGGGGGCAGCCATTGCCACATTGGCTTCCCAGCTGGTGAATCTGCTGTGCATCCTTCTGGGCTTTGTTATCTGCGAGAAGAAGGATGGGGGCAGGGCGGTCTGGTCATTGCATTTCCGAAAGATTACCCTTGGAAATTACCTGATGATGATACTGCCAATCCTGGTCAGTGAGTTTCTTTGGAGCCTGGGGCAGAATGTGGAGTCCGGGGTATACGGCCATCTGGGCACGGTAAGCCTTGCGGCCTACACCCTCACCTGCCCTGTCCAGGGACTGATGGTGGGGGCCCTGAGCGGCCTGTCGGCGGCGGCCGGTGTTATGGTGGGCAAGCGGCTGGGGAAGAAGGAATACGATGCCGCCTACAGGGAGTCACAGAAAATCATGCTGGTGGGCCTCCTGGGGGCGGTGCTGGTGTCCGCCGTGCTGATTTTGCTGGCAGGGGCCTATACCGGACTGTACCGTGTGGATTCCGGCGTAAAGGAGCTGGGGAAGCGCTTGCTGGTGGTATTTGCCCTGTATGCCCCGGTCAAGGTGGAGAACATGATTCTGGGCGGGGGCATTATCCGAAGCGGCGGCAATACCAAATGGATTATGGCCATTGACATTGCGGGAACCTGGCTTGTGGGAATCCCCCTGTGCCTGCTGGCGGGATATGCATTTCACTGGGGCATCCTGGGGGTATATGCCCTGCTGACCACGGAAGAGCTTTTCCGTCTGGCCGTAAGCCTTGCGGTCTTCCGAAGACGCAAATGGATGATTAGCCTTTCATAGCACCGGGCAGGAGACATTTTACCGCATAGGGGATATTTCTTTTGGGATTATCCCCCCGGGGGGCTTCCGGAAAGGGGCGGAATCTGGTAGAATCCCGGTAAGGTCAATTTTGGGACAAAGGGCTGGGCCGTTTGCCCGGCCCTTTGCCCTATGAATGGAAAAGAGAGGTAGAATGAAATGAAGAAGCTCCTTGCAATGCTGCTGACGCTGTCCATGCTGTTTGCTCTGGCCGCCGGCACCGTAACCGTATCCGCCGAAGAAACCCGCACCATTGTGGACAGCATGGAGCGCAGCGTGGAAATCCCCGCCGATGTCCAGCGCATTGTCTGCGTGGGCGTGGGTGCCCTGCGCTACACCTGCTATGTGGGCGGTGCCGACCGGGTGGTCGGCGTGGAAGACTACGAGACCAAGCCCGGCATGAGCCGCCTGTACAACTATGTGAACTTTGACCTGTTCAAGGATTTGCCTGTAACCGGCACCAACGGCGAGCCCTTTGTGGAGGAAATCATCAATGTGGAGCCCCAGGTGATTGTGATGAGCGCCTACGCCAATCAGGACCCGGACGAGCTGAGCCAGAAAACCGGCACCCCCGTGGTGGTGGTCCCCGGCAGCGACACCACCCTGGACGAGAAGGCCTACACCACCATTCGGATTCTGGGGGAGCTGTACGGGCTGGAAGACCGGGCAGAGGCGCTGACTTCTTACCTCCTGGGGATTCAGGAGGATTTGGAGCAGCGCACCGTATCCATCCCCGATGACCAGAAGCCCAGCTGCTATGTGGGCGGCGTGTCCTTCAAGGGACACCATGGCTTCGAGGGCACCGAGGCATACTACGGCCCCTTCGAGCTGATTCACGCCAACAACCTGGCAAACACCACTAGCCAGACCGGCGCGTTCAACATCGATGTGGAGCAGGTGCTTGCTTGGGATCCCGACCTCATCTTCCTGGACTTCAACGGCATGAAGCTGGTGAGCGAGGACTACGAGGCCCATCCCGATTTCTACCAGGCCCTGACGGCAGTTCAGGAGGGCAAGGTGTATTCCCAGATTTCCTTCCGCTCCTCCGCCTCCAACCTGGAAACCGCACTGGCGGATGCTTACTATGCTGCCTGTGTCATGTTCCCCCAGCAGTTCCAGGACATCGACCCGGTGGAAAAGGCCGGCGAAATCTTCACCATGCTGCTGGGCAGCAATCCCTATGACGATTTGAAGGGAGCAGGCTATGAGTTCCGTCCGATTGTTATCGGGGAATAAGCACGATTTGACAGACTACCGGAAAAATCAGGTCAGGAGCATCCTCTTTTTGATGCTCCTGACTGCTTTGCTTCTGGTGTCCGTTCTGCTTTCCCTGCGTGCAGGCTCCTATAATACCCCAACGGCGGAGCTCATCAAGGGTATTTTCGGAAAATCCGCCGACAAAAAGGTGAATCTGGTCATCCGGAACAATCGCCTGCCCCGCATTTGCACCGCCATTGTCGCCGGTGCCGGACTGGGTCTGGCGGGCTGTATCCTCCAGGCCATTCTCCATAACCCCCTGGCCTCCGCCTCTACTCTGGGCGTTTCCCAGGGCGCTACCTTCGGGGCTGCCTTTGCCATTGTCACCCTGAATCTCACCGGCGGCGTTGCCATTTCCCTGTGGTCATTCCTGGGCTCCATTGCGGTGGCAGCCGTGATTCTGGGGCTGTCCCGGCTCAAGCAGGTCTCCGCCGAGGGCATTGTGCTGTCCGGCGTTGCCATCAGCTCCATGCTGGGGGGCGCCACCACCCTCATTCAGTATTTTGCCGATGAAATCCAGCTGTCCAACCTGGTGTTCTGGACCTTCGGCGATTTGGGCAGCACCAATTGGAGCGACCTGCGGGGCATGGCGCTGATGGTGCTGGTGCTGATTGTGTATTGCACCTTCCACCGCTGGGACTATAATGCCCTGCTCAACGGCGAGGAAACCGCCGTGAGCCTGGGCATCAACGTGCAGCAGCTGACCCTGAGCAACATGGTGCTGTGCTGCCTGACCTGCTCTATGATTGTTTCCCGGGTGGGTCTGATTAACTTCATCGGTCTGGTTGCGCCCCACATTGTCCGCATGGTGGTGGGCAACAACCATGTCTATCTGATTCCCGGCTCGGTGCTGGCAGGGGCTACCTTGCTGCTGCTGGGCGACCTGTTTGCCCGGGTGGCCATCATGCCTATCATTCTGCCCATCGGTGCCATCACCTCCTTCCTGGGCGGCCCGCTGTTTTTGTATCTTCTGTTTAAGGGGGGCAAGAGGAAATGATTGCGGTGAATCATATTTCCTATCACTACCATGGCTGCAACGAGGTGCTGAAGGATGTAAACTTTCAGCTGGAGCCGGGGCAGTTCCTTGCCATCTTGGGCAACAATGGCGTGGGAAAAAGTACCCTGCTGAAATGCCTCAATAAGATTCTCAAGGCGGATGAAGGCTCCTTCCTGCTGGACGGGGAGAACATCCTGAAAATGAGCAATCACCAGGTTTCCCAGCGGATTGCCTTCGTGTCCCAGAACGTCCCCAATACCCAGATGACCGTGCATGACGTGGTCATGCTGGGCAGGCGGCCCTATATGAAATGGGGCTTTACGGAAAAAGACCATCAAATTGTCCACGAGGCCATGGACCGGCTGAACCTGGATGCCCTGCGGGGGCGGTTTCTCAACCAGCTCTCCGGCGGCGAGCGGCAGAAGGTGATGCTGGCCCGGGCACTGGCCCAGCAGCCCAAGCTGCTGCTGCTGGATGAGCCGACCAGCAGCCTGGATATTCACAATCAGTATCAGGTGCTGAAAATTGTCCGGGAGATTTGCCACCAGGACGGCCTGACCGCCATTGTGGTGATACACGACCTGAATCTGGCTTTGCGGTTCTGCGACCGTTTTTTGCTGCTGCGGCAGGGGCAGGTGTATGATGCCGGCGACTGGCGGGTGCTGACCCCGGAGGCGCTGGAGCAGGTATACCAGGTAAAGGGCCGGGTGCTGGATGTGGAAGGAAGAAAAATGGTGCTGGTGGAGGAATAACCTCCGCCGGAAAAAAGAAAGGAGTTTCTCTGAAATGGACGAAAATAAGGAATTGTGGAAAAAATGTGTGGAATTTCACGGGCACGCCTGCGGCGGCCTGACCATCGGCTACAAGGCTGCGCTGTATGCCATTGAGCGCATGGGCTTGCAGCTGGGGGGCGGCGGCAACGCCGGCTGCCTGTCCCCGGACGAGGAAATTGTGTGCATCAGCGAAAATGATGCCTGCGGCGTGGATGCCATCCAGGTAATGCTGGGATGCAGCGTGGGCAAGGGCAATCTGCTGTTCCATATGCGGGGCAAGCAGGCCTTCACCTTCTTCAACCGGAAAAACGGAGAATCCCTGCGGCTGGTGCTGAAGCCCAGACCCCAGAGCATGACCCGGGAGGAATCCTTCGCCTATTACCAGAGCTGCCAGCCGTCGGAGATGTTCGAGACCATGGATGCCAGGCTCCGCCTGCCAGGAAAGGCCCGGCTCTTCGATTCCTACGCCTGCGAATGCTGCGGCGAAGTCACCGGCGCCAACTGGATTCGCCTGGCAGGAGGCAAAAAGCTCTGCCTGGACTGCTACGAAAGCTATAACCGCTTCGACGTGTAAAACAGAATACACAGAAGGCCTCGCACCGGTTTCTCGGTGCGAGGCCTAGTGCCCCCCGGCATAGGCAAAATCTAACGGATGAATGTCCCAAACCTGCCGGTGGCGTGAGAGATCGGGGCGACGAGCGGTCGGCCCCTCCTACCCAATCTATAAAAAATAATCGAGTGTTCATAACCCAAATCCGTTATGAACACTCGATATGGTGCGGGCAACAGGACTTGAACCTGCACGCTTTTGGCAGTGGAACCTAAATCCACCGAGTCTACCAATTCCACCATGCCCGCATGTAAAATTATGAGATGCCTGGCATCCACGTCAGCATTCTATCATTTTCAAAAATTTTTGTCAACTGCCGCCGGGACTGTTTGGCAAATGTGATGAAAAAAACCTTGACATCAAGCCGGGATGCAAGTACAATAAACATGGTATGGTGCGCACCTGCTGTGGGACAGCCAATTTCGCAGCGGTGCGTTTCATTTGGATAACCGGCATCAGGCCGGGACTTGCGTTTATCGCCGCGTGGCGTTTTGTTATGATTTTCCGCCTTTATGGCGATTTTTCTCGACAATTTCACATGGGGACAAACGCACACCCCTGGCCGCAATTTTTTGGAAGGAGGTGTGCTGCAAGAATTATGGTTTGGGTAATTACCATTGTTGTTACCATCCTGGGCATCGGCGCCGGCTTTGGCGGCGGTGTGCTGTACCGCAAGAGGGTTGCTGAGCGTGCCATCGGCTCCGCCGAGGAAGAGGCGACCCGGCTTGTGAATGAGGCCATCCGCACCGGCGAAAACCGGAAGAAGGAAATGCTGCTGGAAGCCAAGGATGAGATCCATAAATCTCGCGCAGAACACGACAAGGAAGTCAAAGAGCGCCGGGCGGAGCTGACCAAGCAGGAGCGCCGTCTGGAGCAGAAGGAAACCACCCTGGACAAGAAGACCGAAGCCTTCGAGCGGAAGGAAGACGAGCTCAACCGCCGTCTGGCCAACGTCCAGCAGACCCAGGCACAGGCAGAGGAAATCCGCAACCAGCAGCTGGAAGCTCTGGAAAAGATTTCCGGGCTGACCCAGGACCAGGCAAAGCAGTTCCTGCTGGATTCCATCGAGCAGGACGTGCGCCACGAGGCCGCCCAGAAGATTAAGGAAATTGAGCAGCAGCTCAAGGACGAGGCCGAGGAAAAGGGCCGGGAAATCATCGCCACTGCCATCCAGCGCTGTGCCGCCGACCACGCCGCCGAGACCACCGTCTCCGTGGTCAACCTGCCCAACGATGAGATGAAGGGCAGAATCATCGGCCGGGAAGGCCGCAATATCCGCACCCTGGAAACCATCACCGGTGTAGACCTCATCATCGACGATACCCCCGAGGCCATTACCGTCAGCTCCTTCGACCCGGTGCGCCGGGAGGTTGCCCGTCTGGCCCTGGAGAAGCTGATTGTGGACGGCCGGATTCATCCCACCCGCATCGAGGATATGGTGGAAAAGGCCCGCAAAGAGGTGGACCGCACCATCCGGGAAGAGGGCGAGCGTGCCTGCTACGAAACCGGCGTGCACAACCTGAATCCGGAGCTTATCAAGATTCTGGGCCGCCAGAAGTACCGTACCTCCTATGGCCAGAACGTGCTGAACCATTCCGTGGAGGTGGCCCACATTGCCGGTCTGATGGCCGCAGAGCTGGGTGTGGACGTGGCAATGGCAAAGCGGGCAGGCCTGCTGCATGACCTGGGCAAGTCCATCGACCACGAGGTAGAGGGCAGCCATGTGCAGCTGGGCGCCGATCTGGCCCGGAAGTTCAAGGAAAACCCGGTGATTGTCAACGCCATTGAGGCACACCACGGCGACGTGGAGCCCAAGACCGTGATTGCCGTGCTGGTGCAGGCCGCCGATGCCATCTCCGCCGCCCGTCCCGGCGCCCGCCGTGAGAACGTGGAGAACTATATCCGCCGCTTGCAGAAGCTGGAGGAGCTCACCGGCTCCTATCCCGGCGTAGAGAAGGCATACGCCATCCAGGCGGGCCGTGAGGTTCGCATCATGGTCAAGCCCGAGGAGGTCAGCGAGGACAATATGATTCTCCTGGCCCGGGATGTGGCCAAGAAGATTGAATCCGAGTTGGAATACCCCGGTCAGATTAAGGTCAACGTGATTCGGGAAACCAAGGCTGTGGAATTCGCAAAGTAAGCCCCCCAATACCCGTGGCGCAAGCCACGGGTATTTTTTAACAATGCGGAATCTGATTCAGGATAGGCAAATTACTCCGCTGCTTTGACGGAAAATAATTCAAAAACCGGCTTGCATTTTTTCACTGCGTCCAATATAATGGCAGCAAGAAGATGTAAAGGGGAGGAAGTATACCAAATGAAAAAGGCACTGAAATATGTTCTCTTGTTTTTGCTGCTGGCAATTCTCTGCGTTCTGGCGGCGTTTTGCTGGCTGTACGGCGGGCGGGTGAAGAGTGTCTCATCCATTCATAAGCTGACGGATTACGGCGACGGCTATGACCTCTACAGCATGGATATCCGCTATGATTATAACCTGGACCGGCTGATCAGCCGGGGCATTACCGACGATCAGAGCATGATTGATGCCATTCTTGCCGAGTCGCTGCCCCTGCTGCCGGTGCATATCAAGGCACCCAAGTTCGGCTGTACGGCCTTCACTCTGACGGATGCCGGAGACGATGTGCACATGGGCCGGAATTATGACTTCAAAAACGACACCTCCGCCATGCTGGTGCACTGCACCCCCAAGGACGGCTACAGCTCTGTGGCCTTTGCTGCATTGGACAATGTGTCCGCCAACCAGCCGGAGGCCAACCTCAAGAAGAGGCTGGCAACCCTGACGGCTCCCTTTATCTGTTTGGATGGGATGAACGAAAAGGGCGTGTCCATTGCCGTGCTGACCCTGGACAGTGAGCCGGTCCATCAGGACACCGGCAAGCCCACCATCGCCACCACACTGGCCATCCGCCTGGTGCTGGACCGGGCTGCCACCACCCAGGAGGCGGTGGATCTGCTCCGGGGCTATGATATGTTTGCCTCCTCCGGCCGGGACTATCATTTTTACATCACCGATGCTTCCGGCGATGGCCGGGTGGTGGAGTACGATTGCGAGAGCAGCACCCGGGAGCTGGTGGATACCAAGAGCGAGGCTGTGACCAATTTCTTCATTCTGTACCGTGACAAGGTGGAGCCCAACCAGCGCAACGGCATCTACGGCCATGGCCGGGAGCGCTACGACGCTGTGATGGATGTGCTGGCTCAGGATGAGACGTACACGGTCTCCACCGTCTGGTCTGCCCTCCGTGCCGCCTCCCAGGACCCGAACCCGGAGGAAGTCACCAGCAACACCCAGTGGTCCATTGACTTCAACAATACCGACTGCACCGCAGACATTGTTCTGCGCCGAAACTGGGAGGACGTAATCCACTACAGTCTGCTGAATAATCAAATCAAAGAGCCGTAAAGTGCCCCTCTGAATCATAAGTGCCCCCAATACCGGTATGTGCCCAGCTTTCTGGGCATCCGGTATTGGGGGTATTGCTATAAACAGATATTGACCTCATTTTTGATGTCCTCCATCGCTATGTCCGGGAGGAAAGCGTATCCTAAGGAAGCTCTGATTAAATCAAAATACCCTGGCAGTGGTCGATTTCGTGCTGGATGATTTCTGCCGTCCAGCCGGTGAAGGTCTGGATGCGGGTCTGGAACTGCCGGTTCTGCCACTGCACCTTGATGTGCTGCCACCGGCAGACGGTTCGGGTGCCGGGAAGGGACAGGCAGCCCTCCTCTGCCTGGTATGGGTCCTTCTTTTTCAGAATCACCGGGTTGAACATCACCATATATTCTCCGTCCCGGTCAAAGGCGATGATTCGCTTGCCCACGCCAATCATGTTGGCGGCCATGCCCACGCAGCCCTCCCGGTGGGCGGCCAGGGTGTCCAGCAGGTCCTGGGCGGTTTCCAAATCCTCCGGCCCGGCTTCCTGGCTGGGCTGGGAGAGGAAGCCGGTGTCCTTGCAGATTTCCTTTACCATGTTGGTTTGCTCCTTTCGTGGGGGTATCAAAAAAGCTGCCGGTGCGGCAGCTTTTTGATGAACAAATTCAGATTTCCTTGTACATGGCGGCGGCATCGTCCTTGCGGACGGTCTCGGCCACCTGCAAAACCTCCACGGCCACCGTGCGGGCGCCCATGGAAATTTCAATCTTGTCCCCCACCTTTACGTCGTAGCTGGCCTTGGCCGGCTTGCCGTTGACGCTGATGCGGGCGTTGTCGCAGGCCTCGTTGGCCACGGTGCGCCGCTTAATCAGCCGGGAGACCTTCAGGTATTTGTCCAGGCGCATCTTACTTGTCGATGGCGTCCTTCAGGGTCTTGCTGGCCTTGAAGGCAGGATTCTTGGAGGCGGCAATCTCCATGGGCTCGCCGGTGCGGGGGTTGCGGCCGGTGCGGGCCTCCCGCTCCTTCACCTCGAAGATGCCGAAGCCGCTGACCTGCACCTTGTCGCCCTTTACCAGGGCGGCGGTGATGGCATCCAGGGCGGCGTTGATTACCTTCTCGGTGTCCTTCTTGGTCAGGCCGGTCTGCTCGGCGGCGGCAGCGATCAGTTCTGTTTTATTCATGAAAAAAACCTCTTTTCAATATTTTTTGCGGGCGGGGGAGCTTTGCCCCGATTCCCGGACGTTTTCCAGGGAAAGACTCGGATTTCCTCCGACTTTTCCCAGGGAATTTTGAGCTTTCTTAGATTAACATAACCAAAGGCAAAATGCAAGAGTTTTCTGGTAAAAAACTCACAGTTTCAGAATTTTTGCGATTTTTTCGCCTTTTGGCAGCAGCATACAGTCCTCTTTGGTGATGACCTTCAGGGCAATGGCCGCCAGTACATAGGCCACCATACCCACGGCCACCGGCAGTCCCGCCAGCAGCACCCGGCTGCCAACCCCCGCCGTGCTCAGGCACCACCAGCTCAGCCACACGGCCACGCCCATGATGCAGGACGCCAGAAGGGGACGGATGAGATTCCTGAGAATCCGGGGCGGGTCGGCCACCAGGGAGCGGATGGAGAACACATTGAGGATGCAGATTACCACATAGCTGGTCAGGGTGCCGATGGGGGTGCCCACAATGCCGATGGCCCGGTTGCCGGTGAGGACGTACACGATGATGAGCTTGACAACGCCGCCGATAAGCATATTCACCACCGGCCGGTTTACGTTGCCGTGGGCCTGCATAATGGCGGTGGTTACCAGCACCAGGGCGTTGAACACCACGGAGATGCCCAGCACGGTCATCATCTGCCCAGCCAGAACCAGCCGCTCCCCGCTGTAGCCTCCCAGCAGGGCGGTGATGGGCCTGGCCAGACAAACCAGCCCCACGGCGCAGGGCATGGCGAAGATGCCGGTGACCCGAATGGCGGATTCCTCGGTAAGCCGGGTCTCCCGGAATTTTTTCAGGGTAATCTGGGCGGTGATGGCGGGGATGATGCTGACGGTGATGGGGGTAATGAAGGCGCAGGGCATATTATAGATGGTCTGGGTCATTACATGCACACCCCGCATGGTGTCCGCCGCATCCTGGGTGATGCCGGAGCCCAAAAGCCTGCCCATATAAATCTTGCTGGACAGGGAGGTGATAATGGACAGAATGGTGGAGCTGACGGTGATGGGCACCGCAATTTTCAGCAGCTCCCGGGCGGTGGCGGAGAAGCTCTTGGGGGTGTCGCCGGTGTCCGGCAGCTGGGTGTAGCTCCTGCGGAAGCAGCGGTAGAGATACACCGCAGACACCAGGCAGCTGGCGGTGACGCCCAGAATGGCACCACCGGCGGCCAGGGAGATGTCCGCCGTGGCCTTCAGGAAGGCCAGTGCGGCGGCCATGCCCACAATCAGCTTGGTCACAACCTCCAGCACCTGAGAGACGGCGGTGGGAATCATATTGCTCTGGCCCTGGAAATACCCCCGGAAGGCGCTCATGATGCAAATCAGCAGCACGCAGGGCCCCAGGCAGCCGATGGCCGCCCAGGCATCCGGCTGGTTCCAGAACCGGGCCAGAGGACGGCAGAAGGCCGTCATCAAGACGCTGCCCACAATGCCCAGCAGCAGGAAAATCCGCTTGGCGGTGGCATACACCTGCCGCACCTGGGCGTAGTGCTCCAGGCTGCTGGCCTCGCTGATCATCCGGCTCATGGCCACCGGTAGTCCGGCAGTGGAAATCATCAGGAGAATGTTGTAAATTTCATAGGCGGTGCTGAAATAGCCGAAGCCCTTTTCGCCGATGATGGCGTTCAGGGGGACCTTATACAGCGCTCCCACCAGCTTCACAATTACCGTGGCCATGGCCAGCAGGGCAGTGCCCTGTAGGAAATTTTGCTTCTTTTGCTCCGACATTACGTTTCCTCCACCACAGGCGCATCCTTCCGGAAGAGCTTCGGAATGGCTTCGCCTACCAGCTCCTCCACCACGGCGGAAAGGTCGATGGTGGGGAATTTACCGTTCTGATACAGAATTTGGCCCCGGACCATGGTCATGGCCACGTCCCCGCCCTTGGCGGAGAAGACCAGGCCGTTCATCACATTGTGGCAGGGCATCAGGTGGGGGGCGGTGAAGTCCACCAGAATCAGGTCGGCGTCCATGCCCACCTGGAGCATACCGCATTCCCGGCTTCTTCCCTGGGCCCGGGCTCCGCAGACCGTGGCCATCATCAGTGCGGCAGAGCTGGGCAGGGCGGAGGCATCCTGCTTCCGGCTGCGCACCGCCATGGAAGCCCCCCGCATTACCTCGAACATATCCAGGTTTCCCGCTTCTACAGCACCGTCGGTGCCCAGGGCCACATTCATTCCGGCCTGGACGCATTCCGTAATCTCAGTGCAGCCCATGCCGCTTTTGGCGGCGGCCAGGGGCAGGGCCACGGCAGTGACCTTCTTCCGGCCCAGAATCTTCCGCTCCATGGGCTCCAGATAGCCGCATCCTGCGGCGGTGACGGGGACATTGAACAGCCCATGGCAGTTCAGAAGCTCCCCGGGATTCATGCCGGTGCGCTCCAGGCAGCCCTCCACCTCGCCGGGGGTCTGGGCCAGATGGAGCTGGATGCCCAGGTTCTGCTCACTGGCGTAGCCCACCAGGGCCTCCCACAGCTTGTAGTTGCTGGTGTACTCGGCGTAGATACCGGCATCGATTTTGATGCGGCCATTGTCAAAGCCGTTCCATTTTTCCGTCACCCGCACCAGCTCCCGGCACTGCTCGTCGGTGTCGAAGTCGAATTCCTCGTTCTGGTCGATGAAGCGGTAGCTGGACAGGGCCAGATTGGCCTTGATGCCGGACTCCGCCACGGCCTTGGCGGTGGCATCGGGGTAATAGTACAGGTCGGAGACGGAGGTCACGCCGAAGCGCAGGCATTCCGCAATGGACAGCAGAGCCGCCGCTCTGGCGCAGCGGGAGTCCATCTTTGCCTCCTTTTTCAGCAGCTCCTCCAGGGCCTGGGCATTGCTCAGGTCGTCGGTGTAGCTGCGCAGCACCGAGGAGGCCAGATGGGTGTGGCAGTTGATAAGGCCGGGCATGGCCACCATGCCGGTGCCGTCAATCACGGTTTTCGGCGGCTCCTTGGGGGCCGTGCGGGAGACGGAGACAATTTTCCCGCCCTCAATGCCGATGTAAGCGCCGAAGATAACCTCCATTTTGGTGTTCATAGTCACCGCAGTGACATTTGCAATCAGTGTATCCAAAGGAAGCTCCTTTCATGTATCTGCGAATTTTTAAGCGTATTTTTGCGTTGATTACATGGTAAATCTTAAATCCTCTGAGTTTTCGTAGGGGCGATGAAAATCGCCCGCACCCTCCCGGTTTCCGGGCGGTTGGATGAATGGCACAGCCAATCCCGGCTCCCTCTCTGAGGGAGCTGTCACGCCCTTTGGGCGTGACTGAGGGAGTGTCGTCCGATGGTTCCTCCATGGCAACGGTTTACACACCAGTTCATATAAACTCTGAAATTTTTGAGCGGTTACGTTCATCGAAGTACACTCCCTCAGTCTCGCATTCGCTCGACAGCTCCCTCAGAGAGGGAGCCGGGATGGGGTGCGTACCATTCAACCGGGTACTCGCTGAAATCCGGGGTTTCGGGCGATTTTCATCGCCCCTACGAAATGCGGGGGATTTACCTTGTGCCATTCAACGTGCTCTATAATAATGCAAACAGCTCCTTCTTTTGCTCCAGTACCTTGGGCAGCAGCTCGATGTACTGCTCCGGGAATTTGGGGTTGTGGAAGCGCTGCAATGCGCCGCCGGGGAGGTTGACCTTGTTCATGCCCCCGCCGCCCAAGGAGAGGATGGTATGTACCTCCTCCATCATGTAGATATTGTACAGGCAGTCCATGCCGTCCCGGCTCCAGCCCACGTTTTCGAAGGAGCCGGACATGTATTTCTGCCGGTACAGGTAGTAGGGCCGGTAGCCCAGCCGGGAGAGCTCCCGGGAGGCATAGGCCACCATTTCCGTGACCTCCTGGGGGCTGGGGAGCCGGTCCCGCTTTTCAAAGAGGTCGGCTCCCTTTTTCAGGGCCAGGGTGTGGACGGTGATATTGGAGGGGCGCAGCTGGGCCACCCTATCCAGACTGCGGCAGAAGCCCGCAACCGTATCCTCCGGCAGCCCGGCGATAAGGTCCATGTTGATGGCCTCAAAGCCCGCTGCCTCTGCCTGGCGGTAGGCCCGCTCCACGTCCGCCGCCTGGTGGGGCCGCCCGCAGGCCCGGAGCACGGCATCCTCCATGGTCTGGGGGTTGATGCTCATCCGGTTGGCCCCATGGGCCCGGATGGTTTGGAGCTTCCGGGCATCCAGGGTGTCCGGTCGGCCTCCCTCCACCGTGTATTCCAGGCACTGGGACAGGTCGAAGGCGGCGGCAATGGCATCCATCAGCCGGGCCAGCTGGGCATCCGTCAGGGTGGTGGGGGTGCCGCCCCCAATATACAGGGTACGCAGCCTGTGGCCGGAATTGCGAAGCAACTGGCCGGTGACTTCAATTTCCTTCAGAAGCGCCTCCAGATACGGCTCCAGAAGCTCGGTTTTCTTCCCCACGGTGCGGCTGACGAAGCTGCAATAGGTGCACCGGGTGGGGCAGAAGGGGATGCCCACATACACGGACAAATCCCCCGGGGCCAGTACCTCCATGGCCCGGACGGTGGCCTGGGAGCATTCCACAGCCAGCTGCCGCCGCTCCGGGGTGACGAAGTACACATCCCGCAGCAGCCTGTCGGCGGATTTCGGGGTGCCTCCCTCCAGCAGGTGCCTGGTGGTCAGCTTGGTGGGGCGAACCCCCGCCAAAGCGCCCCAGGCAGGCTCCCGGGGCAGCAGCGAAACGGCGGCCAAATAGATACTCTGCTGTAGGGCCCGCCGCCGCAGCCGCACGGTCTCTTCCTTGGCCTGCAAGCGCCGGGTGGCGGAGGCGGTTTTTCCATCCAGGGTGATTTCTGCCCGGACGGTCAGGTAGGTCTGCCCCCGGAAGAGGGTGGATTTTGCCTCCACCGGGGCGTTTTCCGGGAACAGAGCCAGCAGCAGCTGCTCCACGGCATAGCGGTCGTCGTGACCGATCAGCGTCAGGGTCATTGTGTGTTCCTCATATATGGATTGGTCTCCCGCTCCCAGGCAAGCTCCGTGGAGCTGCCGTGGCCGGGGTAGACCCGGTAATTGCCGGGCAGGGCGGCCAGGATGCCCAGGGAGGCCAGAATCTGCCGGTGGTCGCCCCCGGGCAAATCCGTTCTGCCGCAGCTGCCGCAGAACAGGGTGTCCCCGGAGAACATGACATCCTCGCACGTAAGGCATACCGAGCCGGGGGTGTGCCCCGGGGTGGGAATCACTCGGAAGGTCAGCCCGGCGGCGGCAACGGAGCCCCCGGCGGGGTAGGTGTGGGTGTAGTACAGCTTCCCGCCGGTAATCATGGGGGGCAGGCTCAGATCGGCGGCACTGAGATAAACATGGCAGTCCGTCTCCGCCGCAATCTCCGCCACGGCACCCACATGGTCAAAATGCCCATGGGTCAGCAAAATGGCCTCCACCTCCAGGCCCAGGGCCTCCACCTTGCGAAGAATGGTGGCTGCCTCATAGCCGGGGTCGATGATGCAGCAGGTCCTGCTGCCGGGGGCACGGACAATGTAGCAGTTGGTCTGATACAGACCCAGGGTTAATTCGGTCAGTTCCATTGGATTTCCTCCACTCGGATAAAATGCCCGCCTGCTCCCCCCGCAGGGACAAACGGTAAAATGCAAAATTTCGTAGGGGCGATGAAAATCGCCCGTAACCTGGGATTTTAGCGAGTACTCCGTTGAATGGTGCAAGCCCCACCCCGGCTCCCTCTTTGAGGGAGTGTACCCCGATGCTCGTAAACGGTTAATCATTCAGAGCTTTCGTAGGGGCGATGAAAATCGCCCGCAACGTTGCGGCTTCTGGGTGGTACGATGAATGGTACGCACCCTCCCGGCTCCCTCTCTGAGGGAGCTGGCACGCCCGCAAGGGCGTGACTGAGGGAGTGTCGTTCGATGAATGGCGAAATGTAAAAAACTTTTGAGTTGCGTAGGGGCGATGAAAATCGCCCGCAATCTTGCGGTTTCTGGGCGGCACGTTGAATGGTACGGCCCATTCCCGGCTCCCTCTCTGAGGGAGCTGCTGAGCGAATGCGAAGCTGAGGGAGTGTACCCCGATGAACGTAACCGCTCAAAAATTACAGAGTTTATAATGACCGGTGGGTAAACCGTTGGCACGGAGGAACCATCGAACGACACTCCCTCAGTCAGCCCTTCGGGCTGCCAGCTCCCTCAGAGAGGGAGCCGGGGTGGGGCTGTACCATTCAACCGGGTGCTCGCTAATATCCCGGGTTGCGGGCGATTTTCATCGCCCCTACGAAGCGGGCATTTAAGCCGGAGCGCTGCTGTGGCGGGGGGTTTGCAGCTGGTCGGTGTCCAGAATCAATGTCACCGGGCCGTCGTTCAGGGATTCCACCTTCATGTCCGCACCGAAGCGGCCATGCTGGGGGGGATATCCCAATTCCTCACACACGGCCAGAAATTTTTCATACAGGGCATTGCCCAGCTCCGGCCCGGCGGCCTCGGCAAAGCTGGGGCGGCGGCCCTTGCGGCAGTTGCCGTACAGGGTGAACTGGCTGACCACCAGCACCTGGCCGCCAATCTGCTCCAGGCCCAGATTCATCTTGCCGTTTTCGTCCTCGAAAATCCGCAGGCCCAGGGCCTTTTCCGCCAGCAGGCGGCACTCCCTTTCGGTGTCCTGGGGGCCGACCCCCAGGAGAATCAGGAAGCCCGGGCCGATTTCTCCCACGGTTTCCCCGTCAATGGCCACGGAGGCGTATTTGACACGGGTGAGCACTGCTTTCATGTTAGTTCTGTCCTCTCCGGGAGCCGGTTACGTCGCGGATGTTCAGCAGACGATTGCGGATATTGTCCAGCTCCGCCACATTTTTTACTTCAAAACGAATCAGGCAGGTGCTTCTGCCTCCGGGCAAATCCTTGGCACTCAGCTCCTTCACCCGGACCCGGGCGGCGGTGAGCACCATGGCCACGTCCAGCACCAGGCCGTCCCGGGTCAGGCAGTCCAGCTCCAGGGTGGTTTCGAAGGGCTGCTCCTCCTGACTGGCCCAGCGGACCCGAACCCAGCGGGCGGCCTGCTTGGGGTCGTCCCGGTGCTGGGCATTGGGGCAGTCCGCCCGGTGGATGGACACGCCGAAGCCCTTGGTGATAAATCCCACAATGGAGTCGCCGGGCACCGGGGTGCAGCACTTGGCGAACTTAATCATGCAGGAGTCGATGTCCTCTACAATGACGCCGTTTACCGCATGGCGGTTCTGCTTGGCGGCCTCGGAGTCCGGGTTGATGCGCAGGGGGGAGGCAGGGGCTTTCTCGGCGGTCTGGGCCTTGACGGCCTTGCTCACGTCGTCCCGGATGCGGCCCACGGCCTTCACGGCGGTCAGACCGCCGTAGCCGATGGCGGCGTACATATCGTCCCAGTTGTCGAAGGACAGCTTTTTCAGCAGGTGGGCGGCCAGCTCCTCATCGGCCAGGGCGGACAGGGGCAGCCCCACCCGCTTGAACTCGGACTCGAAGGAGGCCTTGCCGTGGACGATGTTCTCCTCCCGCTTCTCCTTCTTAAACCACTGCTTGATTTTGGTGCGGGCCTGGTTGCTCTTGCAGATGTTCAGCCAGTCCCGGCTGGGGCCCTTGGCGGTTTTGGAGGTGATAACCTCCACAATGTCGCCGTTTTTCAGGGGAGTGTCGATGTTGGCGATACGGTTGTTTACCTTGGCGCCAATCATGGCGTTGCCCACCCCGGAGTGAATGGCGTAGGCAAAATCAATGGGGGTGGAGCCGGAGGGCAGGGAGACAATCCGGCCCTTGGGGGTAAAGACGAAGACCTCGTCATCGAACATGTCAATCTTCAGGGACTGGACATATTCCTCCGCATCGGCATCCTGCTGGCTTTCCAGCAGCCGCCGCACCCATTCGAAGTCCTTTTCGCTGCCGGAGCCGGTGCCCTGCTTGTATTTCCAGTGGGCGGCGATGCCGTACTCCGCCGTCTCGTGCATATCCCAGGTGCGGATCTGCACCTCGAAGGGGATGCCCTCGGAGCCGATGACGGTGGTGTGCAGGGATTGGTACATATTGGGCTTGGGGGTGGAGATATAGTCCTTAAACCGGCCGGGCACCAGATTGAACAGGTCGTGGATGTGGCCCAGCACGTTGTAGCAGTCCGGGATGGAGTTGACAATCACCCGGAAGGCATAGATATCGTACAGCTGGTCGATGGTCTTGTCCTGGGCCAGCATCTTGCGGTAGATGGAGTAGACGTGCTTGATGCGGCCATAGGTGGTGTTCTGGATGCCCATGGCGTTGAGCCGGTCGGTGATTTTGAACTGGATGGACTGCATGAAGGCCTCATCCTTTTTCTGGTGGGCCTGGAGGTAGTCGGTGATTTCCGCATATTCCTTAGGGGCCAGATACCGCAGACTGGTATCCTCCAGCTCCCATTTCATCTTCTGCATACCCAGCCGGTGGGCCAGGGGGGCATACACGTCCATGGTCTCTTTGCATTTGATGATTTGCTTTTCCGGGGTCTGGTACTGCATGGTGCGCATATTGTGCAGCCGGTCGGCAATCTTAATCAGCACCACCCGGATGTCCTTGCTCATGGCCATGAACATCTTGCGCAGATTTTCCATCTGGGCCTCCTCGGTGGAGGAAAAATTGGCCCGGGTCAGCTTGGTAACACCCTCTACCAGCTCGGCCACGGTGGGGCCGAAGAGCTTTTCGATTTCCTCATGGGAGGCATCGGTGTCTTCAATGCAGTCGTGGAGCAGGGCACCCAGAATGGCGTCCATATCCAGCCCCATTTCCACCACGATTTCGGCCACGGCCAGGGGGTGGATGATATAGGGGGAGCCATCCTTGCGCTGCTGGTGCTTGTGCTTTTCGTCGGCATAGTGAACGGCCCTGTCGATAAGGTCCATGTCGGCAGTGGGCATTCTTCGGGCAATGGCGGCGCACATGGCGTTATAATGTTCTTCAAAGGTTTCCAATTTGGCTCAGCTCTCTTTCGGTGCACCGGCCTTCCGCAGCCGCTGCATGGTGGCACTCTGGTTCAGATCCGCCTTCCCTGTGCCGGGGGTCAGGGTGATGGTCATGTAATTGTGAAGCCGCTGGTGGCACAGCAGCCCGGCATCCCGGAAGATATCCAGGCAGGTCATCAGCTGCTCCAGGGACAGAGCCTTGCCGGACCAGCGGACGATTTTGCGGCACAGGCAGATGGGGGCCTCCTGAATGGGCTGCTCCGTCTGGGCGGCCAGATACCGCCACACCATGGCCAGCCGCTCCCGGTCAGGCAGCAGGCAGTCCACATCCGGGGCGGCGAGGGAGCCGTCCAGCAGGGCCCGGTAGTGGGCGGTTTCGGTGCCGCAGGGGGCGGTGCAGCTGGGACGGATGTCGATTACGTTCATTTGCAGGCTCCGCTCCCCCTGATAGCAGTTGATTTGGGGCAGGAAGGCCACGTCCACCAGCTCCCCCTGCTGGAGCCTGACGCTGCCGGGGGTGACGGAGAAATAGATGGCGTTGAAGATATGCTTGTCCTTGCGCAGCCGCAGCCGCATATGCTTGCCCCCGCCCACCAGGTTGATGCGGTCCACGGTGAGCCCGGGGAGCATCAGTACCGGCTTGGGACACCCGGAGCCGGTGGGCTCCAGAATGTCCAGGGCCTCGAATTCCGACAGCTTCATCAGCTCCGGGGGCACGACACAGTCAATGTCCAGGCTGGTGCGCAGGGTTTCCCCGGCGAAATACTGGGAGGCCAACTGGCACATCTGCCGCCGGAATTCCGGAATGTTCTCCCGGCTGATGGTGAAGCCTGCGGCCAACTCATGGCCGCCGTAGCTTTTCAGCAAATCGGACAGGGCGGTCAGGGCGGCAAACAGATTGAAGCCCCCATGGCTGCGGGAGCTGGCCTTGCCGTGCTCTCCGTCCAGGCAAATCAGGAAGGTGGGGCAGGCGAATTCCTCGGCAATCCGGCTGGCGACAATCCCCACCACACCCTGGTGCCAGCTCTCGTCGGCCAGCACAATGGCATCCGGGGCCTTGCCCTGGGGGAGCATGGCAATGGCCTGGCTGTAGATTTCGGATTCAATGCTCTGCCGCTGCCGGTTCAGCTCGCACAGGGCCTTGGCATCCTTGGCGGCCTGACCTGGGTCCTGGGTCAGGAACAGGTCAACGGCCACGTCCACCTGGCCCATTCGCCCGGCGGCATTGATTCTGGGGGCCAGCATAAAGCCGATGGAGGAGGCGTTGAGGGAGTCCGGCTCGCAGCTGCATTCCTTTATCAGGGCGGCCAATCCTGGCCGGGTGGTATGCCGCAGGGATTGCAGCCCCCGGGCGACAAACACCCGGTTTTCCCCCACCAGGGGGATGACATCGGCAACGGTTCCCAGGCAGACCATGTCGGCGTATTTGTCCAGCACCCGGTCGGCATCCCCGTGCATGGCGCACACCAGCTTAAAGGCCAGGGCCACGCCGGAGAGATTTTTGTGGGGGTAAGTATCCCCGGGCTTGTGGGGGTCCACAATGGCCACGGCCTGGGGCAGGGAATCCTTGCACTCGTGGTGGTCGGTGATGACCAGCTCCATGCCCAGCTGGCGGCACAGCTCCGCCTCGGCAATGGCGGTGATGCCGCAGTCCACGGTGACAATCAGCTTCACCCCCTGGTCATGGAGGTGGTGAATGGCGATGGGGTTCAGGCCGTAGCCCTCTTCCAGCCGTCCGGGGATATAGCTGAGGCAGTCGGCGCCGCAGCTGCGCAGAAAATCGGTGAGCAGACAGGTGGCGGTGATGCCGTCCACATCGTAGTCGCCGAAAACCGCAATTCGCTCCCGCTTCTGGATGGCCACGCCCACCCGGCCGGCGGCCATATCCATCTGCGTCAGCAGGAAGGGGGAGGGCAGAGGGCAGCTGCAATCCAGGCAGCTGTGGGCGGTTTCGGGGTCGCATATCCCCCGGGAGGCCAGGACCCGGGCGGCCAGCTCCGGATATCCGGCCTCCCGCAGCCGGGCTACCCCCTGGGCAGCGGGCGTTGATACATTCCAAATTCCATATTTCACAGCAATACACATCCAAAGAACTTTTCCTGCCATTATATCAAAAATTGGAAGGAAGTACAATAGCCTTTTTGGATATGCAGCGCCGGGATTTCCTACATTCAGCCCTTGCTCTGCCGGGAGATTCCCTGGGGGAAGCTGGAAATCACGGTGATGACCAGCAGCGGCCCCAGCATCATGCCCATCAGCCCGCCCAGCCGGAAGCCGATGTACAGGGCAATCAGCGTCACCAGCGGGTCCAGCCCCAGCTGCCGCCCCAGAAGCCGGGGCTCCAGGGCGGAGCGGGTGAGGGCTGTGGCGGCATACAGCCCCAGCAGTCCCAGGGCCCGGGGGGTGTGGTGCTGCACCAGGCATACCAGGCTCCAGGGCACCAGAATCGTCCCGGTGCCCAGAATGGGCAGGGCATCCACCAGGGACACCACCATGGCCCACAGGGGGGCATACTGGATGCCCAGAATCAGAAATCCCACCGTGAGCAGCAGGCAGGTGACGGACAGCAGCTTCAGCTGGGCAATCAGCCATTGCCCGGCGGTGGCCCGGAGCCGGGCGAGAAAATCGATGGCCTCCCGGAGGGGTGGCCGGGAGAGCTGCTCCCGGAGCCAGATGCGGATTGCAGGGAGCTTGGCCGAGATGAGGAAGGCGGCCAGCACCGCCGTTCCCACCCCCAGGGCGCTGTCCGGCAGCCGGGTGAGCACCCCGCCCGCCAGAGCCAGTGCCCGCCGGGTGAGAGCATCCAGCATGGCCGCCCCGCCGGAGAACAGCTGATTGACATTCCGCTGGAGCAGGGTGCGCACCCCCGGCGAGGCCCGCTGGGACAGGGCCAGCAGCCAGCCCCGCAGGGTGTCCAGACCTGCCTGGGCCGTCAGCTCCATTTGGGGCAGAATGCCCGCCAGTACCCGCAGCTCCCGCAGGGCCAGCCCCACCAGCAGCGTCAGCAGCCCGCAAATCACCGTGAATACCGCCCCCACGCCAATACCGGCGGCCACCGCCCGGGGCAGCCGCCACCGGCCGGAGAGAAACCGCACCCCCGGCTCCGCCGCCAGGGCCAGCAGCGCCCCCATGACAAAGGGAGCGGCAATGGGCAGCAGGTACTTGACCCCCAGGAAAACACCGGCCGCCCCGGCGGCCAGATACATCAGTTTTTTCATAAAAAGGGGCACCTCCTTTCCGGAATTTTCGGCCCATTTTGGGCAATATGGAAAAATAACAGGAAATTTCTGAAAACAGTTGCAATTTTGAAAAAATATGCTAGAATACTTCCGATAAGAACGTGTGTTCACCGTACAAATACATCCGTTTATAAGGAGGCTGCCTATGTCGGCAAATCCCAAATATTATCTTGTTGAAGAATCTGCCCTTCCGGAGGTTTTTCTAAAGGTGGCAGAGACCAAGCGGCTGCTTTCCACCGGTGAGGCCACCACGGTTAACGAGGCTACCCGGATGACGGACATCAGCCGCAGCGCCTTTTATAAGTACCGTGATTCCGTGCTGCCTTTCCAGAATGTAATGACCGGCCGGGTGATTACCTTCCAGGTGCTGGTTCACGACGAGCCGGGGCAGCTCAGCGAGATTCTCACCCTCTTCGCCGAGGTCAAGGCCAATATCAGCACCATCAATTCCATTGTGCCCACCAACGGCACGGCGGTTATCACCATCTCCGCCTCTACAATGGATATGACCATCTCTCTGGAAGAGCTGATCGACCGGCTGCGGGCCACCCGGGGCGTCATCAAGGCCGAGGTTCTGGCCGGATAATCCCCGCCGCCCCCCCGGGCGGCGTTTCTGCGGTGATAGAATTCTAACCGCCCCAGGGGAATTCTATGCTCCCGCCGCATAAAGTTTATACCGGGCCAGAAGCGTATGCCCACCGAAGGGAGGGGCAGCGGCTTTTGCCGAAAATGTGCAAATTCCTATTGACACCCGGGGAAAGCTGTGATAGAATACCCGGGTAATCAAGAAGGCTGAACATCCGCCTCACCGTAAGCGACTGTGCAAAACGGTTTATACGCTGTTTCCTCTCCCTGGATTTCCGGGGCGGGTTGCGTGTTGCGGATGCTTTGGCATCCGCTTTTTGTTGCTTTTTTGGAGGTGCTTTACCATCGCAAAGTTAGATCATCAGCTGAATGAGGAAATTCGGGACAAGGAAATCCGGCTCATCGGTGCCGACGGCGCTCAGCTGGGTATTGTTTCCGCCGCCCAGGCCAACGCCATGGCAGAGGAGCAGGGCATGGATCTGGTGAAGATTTCTCCCAATGCCGTGCCCCCCGTGTGCAAAATCATGGACTACTCCAAGTTCTGCTTCGACCAGAAGAAGCGGGAGAAGGAGGCCAAGAAAAATCAGCGGGTGGTTGAAGTCAAGGAGATCCGCATGAGCCCCAGTATCGACACCAACGACCTGAACACCAAGGTCAAGGCCGCCCAGAAGTTCCTGCAGGACGGCAACCGGGTGAAGGTCAGCGTCCGCTTCCGTGGGCGTGAGATGGCGCATACCAACCTGGGCGAGAAGCTCCTGATGGACTTTGCCGATGCCTGCGCCGAAGTTGCCACCATGGAGAAGAATCCCAAGCTGGAAGGCCGCTTCATGGGAATGTTCCTGGCGCCGAAGAATAGCAAGTAAAATTACTACTTTAATAAAGATACGGAAGGAGAACTATTTATGCCCAAGCTGAAAACCCATAGCGGTGCAAAAAAGAGATTCAACCTGACCAAGAACGGAAAGGTGAAGAGAGCCCAGGCTTTCAAGTCCCATATCCTCACCAAGAAGACCACCAAGCGTACCCGTCATCTGCGTGCAACCACATATGCCGACGTGACCAATGTGGATGCCATCAAGAAGATGATTCCGTACAAATAAGGATAGGAGGATACAGAAATGGCAAGAGTTAAAGGCGCAGTTATGACGCGCAAGAGAAGAAATGCTACCCTGAAGCTGGCCAAGGGCTACTGGGGTTCCAAGTCCAAGCACTTCAAGATGGCCAAGCAGGCCGTTATGAAGTCCGGCAACTATGCTTTCGCAGGCCGTAAGGAAAAGAAGCGTGCCTACCGTACCATGTGGATTGCTCGTCTGAGCGCCGCTGTGGCTCCCTTCGGCATGAACTACTCCACCTTCATGAACGGTGTCCACAAGGCTGGCATCACCATGAACCGCAAGAGCCTGTCCGAGATGGCTATCCAGGACAGCGCTGCTTTCGCCGTTGTTGTGGAGAAGGCCAAGGCTGCTTTGCAGTAAGAACAAGAAATTCCCGCCTGTGGCAAAAGCCGCAGGCGGTTTTCTGTACTGAACCCCCCAAAATTGCTCAATACCCCGGCAGAATGCAGTGCAGTCTCCGGGGCCGATATCCCCAGGGGAGCTTCCCAGGGGAGGGCATCTATGCTATCATTGGGAAAATACAATCGGGCAACACTGCCTGCCATGGAGATAAATCTATGAATTTCACAACACAGCAGCTGCAATACCTGGTGGAAATCGAGCGCACTCGCTCCATCTCTCAAGCCTCCGCCAACCTTTTTGTCAGCCAGCCCAACCTGAGCCGGATGCTGGGGGATTTGGAGGAAAGCCTGGGCTATACCATTTTCGAGCGCACCCGCAAGGGGGTGCACCCAACGCAGAAAGGGGAGCAGTTTCTGCGGCATGCCCGGAACATCCTCCGGGAATCAGAGTTTATGGAGCAACTGGGGCCTAACTGCCATGCACCCAACCGCTTCCGCATCTGCCTTCCCCGCTCCTACAGCTGGCTGGACGTGACCCGGAAATTTCTGGCAGCCCTGCCTTCGGACGGCAGTCTCAACGCCCAGATCCGGGAATGCCACCCACGTCAGGCCTTGGAAATGCTGGAAGGTGGCTCGGTGGAAATTGCCTTGATTCGCTTTGCCGTGGGATATCAGGACTATTTTGCAGAGCAGGCCCAGGCCCGGCAGATGGCGCTGAAACAATTATCCCAGCTGGAATACCAAATTGTATGTGCCGACACGGATTCACTGGCAAAGGAAACGGCAATTCCCAAAGATCAGTTGGAAAGCCGGATGGAGATTCTCCACCGAGACCGGTTCTACCCGGATAAGGACACCCCCAACGGTATCTATACCATTGACCGGCTGGCCCAGCTGCAACTGGTGCAGCATCTGCCCGGCGCTTATTTCTGGGCGGAGCCTCTGCCGGAGGCTCTGCTGGCTATGTATCATCTGGTGCAGCGCCCCTGCAGGCAGGGAGGCGGCCTCTATCAAAACGCCCTGGTATACAAGCCCCAGTGCGCCATGTCTGCTGTTGAAAAGGACTTCCTGGACCTGATTCAGAAGCAAATTTTGTAAAAGCATAGAAAATACCCGCCAGAATGTGGCGGGTATTTTTATGGGTGCACAGTTGACGGAAGAATTGCCAAATCAGAAATCCACTTCCAGGTCATAGTAGCAGCATTTCAGCAGCTTTTCCATTTCCTCCTGGGTGGGAATCCGGGGGTTGGAGCCGGTGCAGGCATCGGCAATGGCGTTCTTGGCAATCTCCGGCAGGCGGCTCAGGAACACGTCCTCAGGCACAAAACCCTGCTCCGCAGGATAGCTGTCTGCGCCGTAGTGCCGGATGCACTGGGGGATGTTCAGTGCATCGTTCATTTTCCGCAGTGCGGCAATCAGCAGTGCCACTTTCTGCGCAGTGGTTTCGCCGCCCAGGTGCATCTTGTCGGCAATGACAGCGTATCTTTCGGCTGCTTCCGCATTTTTGGCGTTGTAAGCAATGACCTTGGGCAGATACATGGCGTTGGCGGCACCGTGGATGATGTGGGCACCGTAGTCGGCAAACACGGCACCGGTCTTGTGGGCCATGGAGTGGACAATGCCCAACAGTGCGTTGGAGAATGCCATACCGGCCAGGCACTGTGCATTGTGCATGGCATCCCGCTTTGCCATATCGCCCTGATAGGAGCCAATCAGATTTTCCTGAATCATTTCAATGGCGTGCAGGGCCAAGGGGTCGGTGAAGTCACAGTGGGCGGTGGACACATAGGCCTCGATGGCATGGGTCATGGCGTCCATGCCGGTGTGTGCCACCAGCTTCTTGGGCATGGTCTCTGCCAGCTCCGGATCTACAATGGCCACATCCGGGGTAATCTCAAAGTCTGCCAGCGGATACTTAATGCCCTTATCGTAATCTGTAATGACGGCAAAGGCGGTTACTTCGGTGGCAGTACCGGAGGTGGAGGAAATGGCACAGAAATGAGCCTTCCGACGCAGGGGCGGAATGCCAAAGACCTTGCACATTTCCTCAAAGGTAATCTGGGGGTACTCATACTTAATCCACATGGCCTTGGCAGCATCGATGGGGGAGCCGCCGCCGATGGCAACAATCCAGTCGGGCCGGAACTGCTCCATGGCCTGTGCACCCCGCATCACGGTGGTGACGGAAGGGTCGGGCTCAATGCCGTCGAAAATCTTCACTTCCATGCCGGCTTCCTTCAAATAGGCCACAACCTTGTCCAGAAATCCGAACCGTTTCATAGAGCCGCCGCCCACACAGACCATTGCCCTCTTGCCGGGCAGGGTTTTCAGTGCCTCCATGGCACCTTTTCCGTGATACAGGTCACGGGGAAGGGTAAAACGAGCCATAATGTATATTCCTCCAATTTCTCAGGTGCCTGATCCAGAATCGACCGCACCGTTTTCTGGGGCGATTATACCCCCACTCTGCCGGAATGGGAAATATCATTTTTGGTATATGGTATATATTTTCAACTTTGTTGATAAATTTGTACCGAATTTTTCGTAAAAGCAGGAGAATTTTGCGTTTCTACCAATGCCGTATAAGAAAGCCGCCACTGTCTCCGGCCGTGGGGGCAACTTCCCCATTGAAAGGGAAGAAAATCATGGTATAATGGGGCAAAATGGGAAAGGATATCTGCAATGGAGCTGACATGGATGGCCCGGCGGGAGGGGCGGCTTTCCTCCTTCCTCCGGGGGGAGCTGCATATGTCCGTGGGGCTGATGAACCGGCTGAAATGGAAGGAAGCCTTTTTGGTCAACGGCATCCCCCGGCACACCAATTACCCGGTGCAAGCCGGGGATAGAATCGTGGTACTGCTGGAGGAAGCATTGCCGGAGTACCCTGCCCAGCAGGGGGCGCTGTCCGTCCTGTATGAGGATGACTGGCTTCTGGCGGTGGACAAGCCCAGCGGAATGCTCATTCACCCCTCCCGCGCCACCAATCAGGGAACACTGGCAAATTATGTGGCCGGGTATTATGAGGCAACCGGGCAGTGCGCCGCCTTTCACCCCCTGACCCGGCTGGACAGGGACACCTTCGGGGTGGTGCTGATTGCCAAAAACTCCCACATCCACGCCCTGCTGCAAGAGGCACACCCGGAAAAAACCTATGAGGCCCTGGCCTGCGGCGCACCTCCCCAGCCCCGGGGGGAGGTTACGGCCCCCATTGCCCGGTGCGAGCCGCCCAGCCTTCTGCGCCGGATTGACCCGGCGGGGAAGCCCTGCCGCACCCTGTATCGGGTGCTGGAAAGCCACGGGCCAATCAGCCGCCTGGAGCTGCACCCCATCACCGGCCGCACCCACCAGCTGCGGCTGCACTGCGCCTTCCTGGGCTGCCCCATACTGGGGGACCCCCAGTACGGCACCGCCGAAAGCCGGGCTTTTTCCCAAAGCCTGGGCCTGACCACCCAGCTCCTCTGCGCCCGGGAGATTCGGCTGACCCATCCCATCACCGGGGAGACGCTGACACTCTGCTCTGCCCTGCGCCCGGTGCTGCCATATGTTAAGGAAATGTAAAAACTACCCCCTATCCCCCTTGTCTAAAGATTGAAATTCTGATATAATCAGCATAGAAAGGAAGCCGCAGGAATATCCGGGCTTCCCAAAGAGCGTGCCCCATCCCCTCCGGTGAGGATGAGGCATTTTGCTGCCATCATCTTAACTCTACACTGCAAAGAGGTAACTCATATGAAAAAAATGCTTTTCATCATGAATCCCTATTCCGGCAAACGCAGGGCCAATAAATATCTGGCGGAAATTCTGGAAATCTTCAACCGGGCGGATTACCTGGTGACGGTGCACATGACCGCCGGGCCCGGAGATGCCACCGAGGTGGTCCAGGATCTGGGCGGCCAGATGGATATTGTGGTCTGCTGCGGCGGCGACGGCACCTTCAACGAGACGGTGGCAGGGCTGCTGAAGGCCGGGGTGGACGTGCCTGTGGGCTATATCCCCGCCGGTTCTACCAATGATTTCGCCGCCAGCCTCCACCTGCCCACCGAGCCCCTGGAGGCGGCCCAGGAAATTGTAGAGGGGGAGCCTGTGGCCTATGACGCAGGCAGCTTCTGCGGCCGGTTCTTCTCCTATGTGGCCTCCTTCGGGGCCTTTACCCGAACCAGCTACACCACCCCCCAGTCCATCAAGAACGCCCTGGGCCATACCGCCTATGTGCTCAGCGGCATTTCCGAGCTGTCCCAGATTCGCCCGGAGCATATCCGGCTGGAAATCAACGGCGAGGTGGTGGAGGATGATTTCCTCTTCGGTGCCATCTGCAATTCCACCTCCGTTGGGGGAGTGCTGACATTGGATCCCCGGCAGGTGGACATGGCAGACGGCAAGCTGGAGGTCCTGCTGGTGCGCTCCCCCAGGAGCATTCTCGAGCTTACCGAGTGCATTGCCGCCGTCCAGAGCCAGCAGTATAACAACTGCGAGATGATTACCTTCCGCTCCGGCAGCGAAATCAAAATCACTGCCGACCCCAATATGCCCTGGACCCTGGACGGAGAGCGGGAGGACGGCCATGGGGAAATCACCGTGGTAAACAACCACCTGGCCTATCGCCTGGTGCAGAAGCGGAGAGACTGAGCCATGCACAATTCCACCCTGTGCTATATTCTCCGGGGCAACGATGTGCTGATGCTCCACCGGGTAAAAAAGAAAAACGACATCAACCACGACAAGTGGATTGGCATCGGGGGCAAGTTCGAATTCGAGGAATCCCCGGACGAGTGTATGCTCCGGGAGGCCAAGGAGGAAACCGGCCTGACCCTCACCTCCTGGCGCTGCCGGGGGCTGGTCACCTTCCTGAGCGAGGGCGGGGAAGGGGAGTATATGCACCTGTTCACCGCCGACGGCTTCCAGGGGGAGCTGACCGAGTGCGACGAGGGGGACCTGCAGTGGGTCAGCCGGGACTTTGTGGATGCCCTGCCCACCTGGGAGGGGGACCATATCTTCCTGGACCTGCTGTGGCGGGATGCTCCCTTCTTCCTGCTCACCCTGCGCTACCGGGGAGACCGGCTGATAGAGGCCGTGCTGGACGGAAAGAAAATCCGATAGCATTGCACCCATATTTTGCGCCGCCTTCGGGCGGCGCTCTTTCTTCCTCGCAGATTCACCAAAAATCCCCCCTGGGGGGATGAAAAATGGGGTGGTTTTCCGCTATCCTGACGGTTGACTTTTTAGGGCGAAATGAGTACAATATTACCGATACATTGCGCAAATCTGTCGTTTCGTATCGGGTTTCATTTAGAATATCTTTTTAGGAGGAAATCACTTTGAAGGATTGGGCATATCTGACCACTGTTGAAGAGATGGAGGCCGCCACAAACTCTCTGCTGGAAAACGGCAAGAAGGTTGGCGCTGACTCCTGGCAGCAGCGTGTCAAGAACCAGACACCCCATTGCGGCTTCGGCGAGGCGGGCACCTGCTGCCGGATCTGCTCCATGGGCCCCTGCCGTATCACCCCCAAGAGCCCCCGGGGCATCTGCGGCTGCGATGTTCACGGTATCGTGGGCCGTAACTTCCTGCGCTTCACCGCAGGCGGCTCCGCTACGCACTCCGACCATGGCCGGGAAATCATGCACACCCTGCACCAGACCAGAGAGGGCGGCAACTACCAGGTTAAGGACCCCGAGAAGCTCATCCGCATTGCCAAGGAGTGGGGCGTAGAGACCGAGGGCAAGGATATCTACGACCTGGCCCACGAAATGGCGGAAATCGGCCTGCTGGAATACGGCAAGCCCTTCGGTGTGCAGCGCTTCCTGAAGCGTGCCCCCGAGCACACGCAGGAGTTGTGGCACAACGCCGGTATCGAGCCCCGGGCCATCGACCGTGAGGTTGCCACCGCTCTGCATATGACCCATATGGGTAACTCCTCCCTGCCTGAGGCACTGATTCGCCAGTCACTGCGCTGCGGCCTGTCCGACGGCTGGGGCGGCTCCATGATGGGCACCGAGTTCTCCGACGTGCTGTTCGGCACCCCCAAGCCCATGGACACCACCGCCAACATCGGCGTGATGGAGAAGGACATGGTCAATATTATTGTCCATGGCCACGATCCCAGCCTGTCCGAGATGATTGTGTACTATGCCAACGACCCCGAGATGATTGCTCTGGCCAAGAGCGTGGGTGCCAAGGGCATCAACATCGCCGGTGTCTGCTGCACCGCCAACGAAGTGGCCATGCGTCACGGCATCCCCATGGCAGGTAACTTCCTGAGCCAGGAGAACGTGGTGCTCACCGGCGCCTGCGAGGCCATCGTGGTAGACGTGCAGTGCATCTTCCCCGCTCTGGGACCCCTGTCCAAGTGCTTCCATACCAAATTCATCACCACCTCCCCCATCTGCCGGATGCCCGACTCCGAGTTCATCCAGTTCTCCGCCGAGAACGCCGGTGACAACGCCAAGGCAATTGTGAAGATGGCGGTTGAGAACTTCAAGAACCGTGACCAGAACCTGGTCAACATCCCCAACCAGAAGCAGAACGCCCGGGTGGGCTACTCCGTAGAGGCCATCAAGAAGGTCCTGGACGGCGTTGCCAACTCCCAGGTGGACGAGTTCGGCACCACCAAGCCCCTGGTGGAGTGCGTCCACTCCGGTGTCCTTCGGGGCGCAGTGGCTATGGTCGGCTGCAACAACCCCAAGGTTCGCCCCGACACCGCCCACATCGAGCTGATGAAGAAGCTGCTGGAAAATGATATTATCCTCATCGTCTCCGGCTGCTCCGCCCAGGCTGCCGCCAAGGCCGGCCTGATGGATCCCGAGAAGGCCAAGGAATACTGCGGCGACGGCCTGAAGCGTGTGTGCGAGCTGGCGGGCATTCCTCCTGTGCTGCACATGGGCTCCTGCGTGGATATTTCCCGTATGATGATTCTGGCCTCCGACATTGCCAAGGACTGGGGCATTTCCATCTCCCAGGTTCCCGTGGTGGGCTGCGCCCCCGAATGGATGTCCGAGAAGGCTGTGTCCATCGGCAACTACGTTGTGTCCACCGGTATCGACACCTTCCTGGGTGTTGACCCCTACACCAAGGGTTCCTCCGAAGTCACCGCTCTGCTCCAGGGTGAGCACGGCATCAAGGACTGGGTCGAGGCCAACTACACCGTGGAGCTGGACATCGACAAGCTGGGCGACCTGATGATTGAGCGCATCGAGCAGAAGCGTGCCGCTCTGGGCATCTAAGAGGCGCTTGCAATGAAAGTTGCCATTACCGGCAAGGGCGGCGTGGGCAAAACCACCCTGTCCTCCACGTTGGCCCGGCTGTATGCCGACCAGGGCCGGGTTGTTCTGGCCGCCGACGTGGACCCGGATGCAAATCTGGGCCTGGCTCTGGGTATGAGCCAGGAAGAGGTGGATTCCATTATCCCCATTTCCAAAATGCGCACTCTGGTAGAGGAGCGCACCGGTGCCGACCCCTCCAATAAGTTTTACAAGCTGAATCCCTATGTGGCGGACATCCCCGAGAAGTTCGCCCGGGATATCAACGGCGTAAAGCTGCTGGTGATGGGCACCGTGGATGTGGGGGGCAGCGGCTGTGTCTGCCCGGAGCATGTGATGCTCAAGGCCATTTTGTCCAGCCTCACCTATCGCAAGGACGATGTGGTGGTAATGGACATGGAGGCCGGTCTGGAGCATCTGGGCCGGGGCACCGCTTCCAATATGGACCAGTTCATTGTGGTCATTGAGCCCGGAGCCCGTTCCGTCCAGACCTATCACAACGTCAAGCGCCTGGCCAAGGATTTGGGCGTGAAGCGTGTCCGTGTGGTGGCCAACAAGGTGCGGGATGCCCGGGATGAGGAATTCATCCGCCAGGCCATCCCCGCCGAGGACTTCCTGGGCTTTATCCACTACAACCCCGAAATTATGGATGCAGACCGGATGGGGAAATCTCCCTATGATTTCTGCCCCGCAGCCATTGAGGAAATTCGGAACATAAAAGCGATTTTGGATCGTGACGAGATTTAGGAGGAAAAACTGTGACACTTTTTGACAGAGTTTTTGGCGGTAACGATTACAACTACGAGCGTACCGTAGCCGCCATTGATAGCGCCATCGCCCAGTACGGCGAGGGCGAGGGCGTGTCCTTCCCCGACACCGCCTACAGCCTGCCCTGCTACTATGCAGTGACCGGCGAGAAGATTACCACCCTGGGCGAGATGAAGGCCGCCATGGCCACCATCAAGGCCAAGATGACCCGCAACCCCCGCCTGCACGATGCCTTCGAGTCCGGCATTGCTTCCGCTCTGTGCGCAGAGTTCCTGGAAGCCCTGAAGTATGTCCATGGCGCCACTCCCTACGAGGAGCCCCTGCTGGGCCACCTGTCCGATGCTTTCGTCCGTGAGCTGGGCGTGCCCCTGGTTACCGGCGATATCCCCGGTGTTGCCGTTATTATCGGCGGCGCAGAGGACCCCGCTGAGACCATCTCCCTGGTCAAGTCCTATCAGGGCCAGGGCATTCTGGTGACCCTCACCGGCAAGTGCTGCCAGCAGCTGGCCGATGCCGGCTACAAGACCGGCACCAACGTCCGTGTGTGCCCCCTGGGCCTGGAGACCCAGAGCGTCATCCATGTAGTGTCCGTGGCACTGCGTGCTGCCCTGATTTTCGGCAACATCCAGCCCGGCGACTTCAAGTCCCTGGCCAAGTACACCATGGACCGTGTGCGTGCCTTCGTCAACGCCTATAAGCCCCTGTCCGACGAGACCGTGTCCTATGGTGCCGGTGCCATCTGCCTGGGCTTCCCCGTTGTCTCCAACGAGACCGAGAATATGTTCCGGGTGCCCAAGTCCCTGATTCAGCAGCTGGATACCTCCAAGTGGAACGCCACCTCTCTGGAGGCCCGGGACATCAAGATTAAGATTACCAATATCGACATCCCCGTGGCCTTTGCCTCCGCCTTCGAGGGCGAGATCATCCGCCGGGGCGATATGCAGGTGGAAGTGGACGGCTCCCGTGTGGACTGCTTCGAGCTGGTGCAGACCAAGGATGCCAGCGAGGTGGAGGACCACAAGATTGAAGTGATTGGCCCCGAAATTGACGAGGTTCCCGTGGGCTCCAAGATTTCCCTGTCCTATACCATCGAAGTGGCCGGCAAGGCCATGCAGCCCGACTTCGAGTCCGTTATGGAGCGTAAGATTCACTCCTGGCTGAACTGCATCGAAGGCGTGATGCACACCGGCCAGCGTGACATGATTCGTATCCGTATCAGCAAGGCCGACTTCGAGGCCGGCTTCAAGTTCAAGCACATCGGCGAGGTGCTGTACGCCAAGGTCAAGAGCGAGTTCGAGGCCGTGGTGGACAAGTGCCAGGTCACCATTGTGGTGGACCCCGAGAAGAACAAGGCCCTGCGTGCCGGTGCCAACGAGGTCTTCGACCGTCGTGATGCCCGCCTGGCTTCCATGACCGACGAGTCCGTGGACCAGTTCTATACCTGCATTATGTGCCAGGCCTTCTCCCCCAGCCACGTGTGTATCGTCACTCCCGAGCGTCTGGGCCTGTGCGGCGCCGTGTCCTGGCTGGATGCCAAGGCCACCAAGGAGCTGGACCCCAACGGTCCGTGCCAGATTGTGCCTAAGACCGGCTGCACCGACGAGCGCCTGGGCGCTTACGAGTCCGTCAACGAGGCTGTGTCCAAGTATTCCCATGGTGCGCTGGAGCGCGTGACCCTGTACTCTCTGTTCCAGGATCCCATGACCTCCTGCGGCTGCTTCGAGTGTATCTGCGGCGTGGAGCCTGTCTCCATGGGCGTTGTTATCACCTGCCGTGAGCATGCCGGTATGACTCCTCTGGGCATGACCTTCTCCGAGATGGCCTCCATGACCGGCGGCGGCGTGCAGACCCCCGGCTTCATGGGCCACGGCAAGCACTTCATCGCCTCCAAGAAGTTCATCGCTGCCGAAGGCGGCCTGGGCCGCATTGTCTGGCTGCCCAAGATGCTGAAGGACCAGATGCGGGAGCGCCTGGACGCAGCAGCCAAGGAGCTGTACGATGTGGATAACTTCACCGACATGATTGCCGACGAAACCATCTGCACCGAGGACCCCGAGGCCCTGCTGAACTACCTGTCCGAGGTAGGCCACCCCGTCCTGTCCATGGAACCCTTCGATATGTAATTCCCCCCTCCCGGGCGCACTGCATCCCAGTGCGCCCGGGTTTTTGAGGTTTTGTACCCAAACTGGGGGCAGCACTAAGGTGAAAGATTCCCTTGCCCTTCTTTTTATCGGGCACACAAAAAAGAGAAGCAGTTGCCGCAGGGTTGCGGGCAGGTGCTTCTCTTTTTTGTATCGGGCTGTTTGTCAGGTTTTGCCGGTGCTGCGCTTGGATTTCCGTTTGCGCTGCTCCAGGGTGTCGGCCATCTGTTTCAGGTGCTCCCGCAGAGGGGTTTCGGATTCGAAGGGGCGGAAGAAATGGTACTTCTTCTTTGTTTTCCCCTCGGCCTGGCGGATGTGGAGCTTCAGAGCCTCGTAGCGCACCACCACGTTGTTCTCGTCGGCAAAGGCTTTCAGCTTGGCCACCAGGTTGGCGGAGTGGATGAAATCGATGGTGAACACCCCGAAGAACATGCCGATGACGAAGCTGAAGGCCAGATTCTGGCTCAGCCATTCCAGGGCGTTGAGGATGTGGGGGTGAATCAGGAAGTAGTACAGTGCGCCGCCCACCGCCCAGTACAGGGAGAACAGCGGGCAGATGATGCCCTGGATATTGCCCCACTGGTCGCTGTAGTCCCACAGCCGGACCTTGGTGATTTTCAGGCAGCACAGACCTGCAATGTACTCAATGCCGGTCATGGCCACGGCCATAAACAGGAACATGACGAATTTGTTCATCCAGGGCAGCCGCCCCTCCAGGCTTGCCAGCAGGTACAGGGCGCACAGGCCGTTGCCATAGATGGGAAGGTAGGGCCCGGTGCAGAAGCCGGGGTTAATCCAGCGGCGCTCCGGGTTGGAGCTGGAAATAAACCGGCGGTAGAACAGCTCTAGCACCCATCCGAAGGTGGAGCCGATGAAGAACAGAAATGCCAGGGTGAGAAACAGATTCATAGTACGCAGGCCGTCCTTTCATTTTTCAGCGGAAGAAGCCGCCGGTAAACCAGAAGAAAAGCAGGGTGAAGGGAATCACGAAAATCAGGCTGTCGAACCGGTCCAGCAGTCCGCCGTGACCGGGAATCAGCTGCCCATAGTCCTTGATGCCGGTGATGCGCTTCACCACGGACATGCTCAGGTCGCCAAACTGGGCCAGTACATTGGCGCAGAGGGCGTAGCCGATGAGCAGCCGGTAGTTCACCTGCACCGGCTGGAATTTGCTCAGCACAAAGGCGTAGAGCAGGCAAAAGCCCACCGCCGACACCATTCCGGCCCCGGAGCCCAGGAGGGTCTTGTTGGGGCTGACGGAGGGCAGCAGCTTCCGCTTGCCGAATTTGCTGCCCACCAGATAGGCGGCCACATCCGTGGCGAAGCACTCGGTAATGGAAATCATGGTCAGATGCAGGCCGAAGGGCAGCCCCCGCAGGGCAACAATGGAGCGCAGCTGGGTGCACACCAGCACGGACAGCAGGGTGAAGCTCAGCCCGTTTTTCAGATTCATCCGGGGCTGGAGCAGCATCAGCACAGTAAAGAAGGGCAGGGAAATGCCCAGACATACGGCAGCCAGCTTTGCCTCCTCCGCTGCATTCCAGAAGCTCAGCAGCCCGGCGGCCAGAATGACCAGGGTAAACAAAGCCTCGTTCTTGATTTCGCCGGTGGCGCAGGCCAGCTCATAGACGCAGAAGCAGCACAGCGCCGCTGCGGCTCCCTGAATGACAACGGGAATATGGGAATAGTACAGGATGGTGTAGCAAATCAGGGCGATAAACCCGGCGCTGATGGTTCGCTTCTGCATGGGGGATCTCTCTCTTTCTGGGGATCAGGCTGTCCCGGTTTTTTGTTCTAGGATGCGCTTGGCGTTGGCGCTGATGGTCTCCAGGCAGTGGTAGTGCATCCGCAGCTCCTGGGCGGTAAGCCCCTGCTGGACTTGGCGCAGGAAGCGCTCCTGCACCTCCCGGCCCCGCTGTACAATGAGGCTGGCCTTTTCGGTGCAAATCAGCCGCACCTTCCGCCGGTCCGCAGTGTCCCCCTGGCGCAGCAGGTAGCCTTCGTTTACCAGCTTATTCACATTGATGGAGATGATATTCTCCTTCAGCCCCCGCAGGCGGCTGATCTCCTTGGCGGTGCAGTGCTCCGGGTTGTTGGAGAGGAACATCAAAATGTCAAATGCGGTTTGTGGCAGCCCGAATTCCCTGCAAATGGGCTTGCAGTAGAGGTTGTATGCCTCCATAAAGGTGCTCAGGGCCCCCAGGGTCAGTCTGGAATCCATGCTCTCATCTCATTTCGGGTGGAATTGCGGAAAGACGCTGCTTGAACAATTCAAAAATGAACTATATTGCATTATACCGTCCATGGGACTATAAGGATGAATTTTTTATGACGAAAATGTAAATGATTTATGGAATCAGCATTGCTTCCACAGATACTGCTCCCACAGCAGCTTTTCGGAAGGGGGCAGGGAGAAGGCCTCCCGCAGTCCGGCGGTGAGGGTGCGCAGCTTGTTCTGCAATACGGCATCCAGAAACAGCTCCCGGTTTCCGGGTTGGATGGCCAGTCGGAGAAGCTCCAGCCGGTCCTGGGCCGGGTTTTCCCCGGGCCAGGTGTCGAAAGCATCGGAGGAAATCAGCACCTGCCGGTCCAGCAGGGGGAAGAGAGCTTCCAGTACCGCTTGCTCCATTTGCGCTGAGGCGGCGACGGCCAGATACCGGTCCTCCCCCTTCCAGAACAGGATGGAGGGCTGCTCCGCCCCCTCCACCCGGATGCTGCGCACCGGGCACAGATAGGTGCGCCCCCGGCCGCCAAAGGCACTGCGAATCATTGTGGCGGGGAATTTTCCCAGCACCGCCTCCATCCCGGACAGGGTATCCAGCACCCGCAGCCGCAGGTGCTCCGGCTCCAGAACACAGCCCGGGGGAGCGGCCTGTAGGACATCGGTGTTCAGCAGCACCCGGGCCCCGTACTGATTTTCCAGGAAGGCCCCCCGCTGGCGGCACTGGGCCAGTCCCTTGGTGTCCGGCTGCTGGGGGGTATACAGTGGGGTGATGACAATGCGGCTGTCCTGCCGGGCCTCCCGTACCGGCTCCCACTGATACAGCAGCTCCCCATACCGCACATACACCCGACCGTCCCGGGTGACGGAGACGGCCTCCGGCTTGCCGGGGGAGGGCAGGGGCAGGGCTGCCATCCGATTGCCGGTGCTCAGGTCATACAGGGCCAGAGCCTCCCGGGGCTGGTATACCAGCACCTCATTCCGGCCGGGGACAAAGTCCAGGAATTCCCACCCCAGGGGCAGGGCCAGCTCCCGCTGCCCCAGATACAGGCAGTGGGTGTAGCCCAGGCGCAGGCATAGCCGCTCCTGACTTCCGAATTCCGCCGCCCCCAGGATTTCCGGGGCGGTCTGGGCCAGACTTCCGTCCTCCAACCGGATGCACAGCTGCTCCCGGCTGCCGGGCTGGGTGCACACGGCCAGACCCCGCTGGGCCAGAAGCGTGGAAAGCCCCAGGCCCTGCTGCTGGCGCAGGGTGCGGTGGAGCAGGGTCCGGGTGTCCAGCTCCATCAGCCCCTGGGGCGTGCAGTAGTAAATTTTCCCCTCCAGAGCCAGGGGCGCTCCGGTGCACTGGGGAAGAGAAAAGCAGGTGCAGCCGGACAAATCCTGACTCAGGGCCCAGTATTCCTGCCGCCCCGGGCTGTAGCAGCCGATTTCGGCCCCGGGACACAGCAGGGCATCCTCCGGCACCTGGGCAAGGCCGGTAAGCAGCAGCTGCCTCCCGGCGTAGCGGGAGAGGGTGGCGCTGCCCTCCTCCCGGGTCAGCATCAGCAAATCCCCCTCAAATGCGAAAAAACGACAATTTGCGCAGGCCAAGGGAAAGCAGCGCAAATTGTCGTTTTCTGTCTGTTTGGTGGGGGAGAGGCGGCGGGGGAGCCCCGCCTCCGCCTGGGGGCCGCAGCCCCATAGCAGGGCGCACAGCAGCGCCCACAAAAGTCCGGCCACCAGTCTCTTTTTCATTTTCTATTGCCTCCTGGCCAGGGTGTAGTCGTCACCCTGTCGATAGTAGGGGCAGTGCCGGCTCTGGGAGGTGGAGATGCGGTAGACCTCGTCCTCGTCCAAATCCATCATGCAGAACCAGCAATCATACTCCTCATCATAATCATAATACCAGCAGGTGTCGCATTCTGTAGAATCCACGGTTATTCCTCCAGAAGCTTGAAGAAAAATTCTCCGTTTTCGTAAATCAGGTAGCTGTGGCTGCCGTCCTTGGGGATGGACACGCTGCCCGGATTCAGGCAGCGGATGCCGCCGACGGTTTCATCCAGCTTCACATGGGTGTGGCCGAAGAGGAAGACGCTCCCCTCCGGCAGCGGGGGCAGATTCTGGGGATTCTGATGGTGGCCGTGGGACAGGTGGAAGAGCCGGCCGTCCACCAGGATTTCGGCGTAGTCAGCCAGGCAGGGGAAGGGCAGCACCATCTGGTCCACCTCGGCCTCGCAGTTGCCCCGGACGGCTGCAATTTTCTCCCGGATGCCGCTGAGCATGGGAATCACCTGCTTGGGGGCATAGTCCCGGGGCAAGTCGTTCCGGGGGCCGTGATACAGCAGGTCCCCCAGCAGGATAACCCGGTCCGGGTTTTCTTTCTGAATTTCCTCCATCAGCTTCTGGCACCAATAGGCGCTGCCGTGGATGTCGGATGCGATAACAAGTTTCATGGCGTTTTCTCCTTATGCCAGGGTGTCCAGGTATGTTTTTACGTCAAAGGGCCGCAGGGCCTCGTCCTTGCGCAGGTACAGCGGGTGGTGGGGGTGGCCCTTCTTGCTGATGGCCCCGGCGCAGAGCCACTGGGCGCCGTATTCGTTTCCAATGTCCAGCATATCCCGCAGACATTGGGGCAGGTATTTCCGCTTTTCAATGATACTGCCCCAGGCGGCCCAGACGGCGGGCCGGGGGGAAATGGACAGCACATACCGGAAGGCCTCCATATTTTCCCGGTGGAGCTGGGGGTTCATGGCCCTCTCCATGGCGTTGGGGTCGGTTGCCCGCTGGGCGTAGACGTTGAACATGAGAAAGCTGTCGTAGCCGTTGCCCAGGGCGATGCGCTCCACGGATTTCAGGGTGTTGTCCAGTGCCCCGGGCCGGGCGGTGGAGGGGTTGATGCCGATGCAGATCAGGGGATTTTTCCCCCGGGTGCCCAGAATGTAACGGTAGTCACAATAAAAATTGGGGGCATACAGCCACCGGCCAATGTCATATTCGTCGCTGGGGGTGTTGGCGGCGGCCAGAGCCTGACGGAAGGTGACAAGCTCCAGCAGCGCCGTGTCGCCGGAAGGAACGTGCTGCATTGTTATGGCTCCTCTCCGTTTTCCTGCTGCTGGGGGAACCACCAGCTCTTGCTGGGGTCGTAGAAGCTGCATTCGTCGATTTTATGGCCGGTCTGCATACACCATCCGGCGAAGGCGGTATCCATAAAGGGGTAGACCCCCTCCATGGTGGATTGCAGGGTGAGGGTGGAGCCGTCCTTCAGGGCCAGCTCTATGACGGTGCTGCCGCCGGTGACCACATAGAGCTTCTGGCTGAGGATTTCACAGAACCGGTGCTCCCGGGCCTTCCGGCCAAAGCGGCACAGCAGGAAGCTCTCCCCATCATAAAAAATACCGAAGCTGAGATAGTGAACCGCCAGGGCGGCCCCCATCAGCAGCACAATTCCGCCGCAGTAAAGCAGCAGCTTCTCGCCCCGGATTCCGGAAACAATGCCCAGAATTCCCAGGACGCTGAGCACCACGCCGAAAACGCCGTAGCGCTTGTTGGCCCGCACGGCCAGGCCGGAGCGGTGCTGCGCCTTGCTGCGGAAGAGCCTGGCAAACAGCTTGTCCACCAGCCAGCACACCAAGAACACCAGGGCGGCTACAATCAGAATTCCCAATGCCTGCATACTTTTCTCCTTTATGCCCAAATTACAATATCCACGGGGATGTCAAATTCCTCGGTCTGCAAATGCTCCACAACCTGAAAATCATAGCACAGGGCCACGGTGGGATGCCCGGGCTCTCTGGCCAGAAATTTGTCATAGAACCCGCCGCCGTAGCCGATGCGGTGGCCCTGGGGGTCAAAGGCTAGGCCGGGCATCAGCACCAAAGCCGTCTCGTCCTGGGCCACCGGGCCGTCGGCAATGGGCTCGGGGATACCGGCGTAGCCCTTGGCCACCTGGGACAGGTCGTCCAGGTAGATAAATTTCATCTCGTCGCCGTACACCTTGGGCACGGCGACATGCTTGCCCTCTTCCAGCGCCCGCCGGAGCATGGGCACGGTGCGCACCTCCTGGTTGTAGGGCAGATAGCCATAGATGGTTCCGGCTGCCTGATAGGCCGGGCACCCGGCGAACTTCTCTGCCAGTATTTCACTGCGGCGGAGAATCTCCTCCTGGCTCATGGCCCGCTTCTGCTCCCGGATGGAGCGGCGCAATTCCTGCTTATTCATGGGCCTCTCCGGCCTCCTCTCTGGGGTGCTGGAACATACGGAACCAGAGGAAGATGGCAATCTGCCCCGGGATGCCCAGCAGCAGAATCTTCCAGGCGTTGAAGTGCAGCAGGGCATAGAAGGTGGCATAGAGCCCTGCCAGGCTGCCCCACACAATGGCGGAAATCAGCACCTTGTTCCAGCGGTAGTCGTGCCAGGCAGAGCGCAGGCTCAGCAGCACAATGGCGTTGGCGGGGATGGCGTACAGGAAGGCCAGAGCGCTGTGGGGAATGTCCAGGGTGGACAGAACCACAAAGATCAGCAGGGCCACAAACCACACCAGGGTGGAGGACAGGGCCAGGATGATATTCTTGTTGGCCTTCCGTTTCAGTGCCTTCTCGGATACCTGGGTCATGGCCCGCTCCAGAGTGCCGGGATTTTCCGGCAGGGCATTGACATCTGCCAGCAGGGCATCCACGGTGACCTGGAACTGCTGGGCAATCTGCATCAGCGTCAGCACGTCGGGAATGGAATCCCCCCGCTCCCATTTGGAAACCGCCTTGTCGGAATAATTCAGTTTTTCCCCCAATCCGGCCTGGGTCAGCCCGGAACGCTTGCGGTAATAGGCGATATTCTCGCCGATGCGTTTCTTTATCTTTTCGTCGTCCATGGCGATCCTCCCAATCATAATCCCTTTCAGTTTACCACATCATTTTTGAAAATGCAAGGGAGGAGCCACTGCCAAACACGACAATGGCAGCCCCCTTTTTCTTCCTTTCATCAGAAAAAGGGGGCTGTGAAGGGTTTTAATGGCTGATAGCGGATTATTCGCTGACGGTGTATATATTGCCGCCTGCCTTGGCAGCGCCTGCAATGGCACCGCAGCGGATACCGTCCCCGGCAGAGGCGTTGCCGCCAATATTCCCGGCGCACTGGATGCTGTCCCCGGCGTGGGCATAGGTGCCGATGCCGTTGCAGGTTACGCTGTCCCCGGCGCAGACGCTTCCGTTCACATCGCCGCAGGTGACACCGTCTCCGGCCTTTACGTCGCCGCTTACATCGCCGCAGGTGACACCGTCTCCGGCAATGACGTTGCCCCCGATGGCTGCCTCGGGGCAGTATACCGAGAAGGCCGACTTCACGTCTGCCACCGTGCCCTGAAAATGCAGCTGCACCGGCTTCAGGTCGGCATGGCGGCGGGAAATCTCCTGGTTGTCCAGCAGTGTGTGCCCCAGATAGCAAACGGCCCGCAGGGTGTTGTCATCCTCCCAGGGCAGGTCGGCAGCGATTACCCCCGGGGCTCCCGGCTGGGCTCTGCCAAACAGCGCATCCAGGGTGATGCCAAACAGGTCTGCCAGCTGGGGCAGCTGCATGATATCTGGGCAGCACTGGTCGCTTTCCCACTTGGACACCGCCTGATTGGTAATGCCCAGCCTCTGTGCCAATGCCTCCTGGGTCATGCCCCGCTCCCGGCGAAGCTGCGCAATCCGCTGACCGAAATAAATTTGCTCCATTTTTTCATTCCGCCTTTTCATTTTTTTGAGCGCCCTTGCCATCAGGATAATCCCCGCAGCTGCAAAATGCAAGCCTTTTGTGGTTGGATTGCTTTCCAACCGGCGGTTGGAGCCTCGCACGGAATATTCCCCGCCCTTCGGGGCGGGGAATGTATCAGACGGTGTGCCCCTTGCGGCGGATAACCTCCACCACCTGGTTTACATATTTTTCGCAGGTGTCGGCGTCCTCCGCCTCCACCATTACCCGGATAACCGGCTCGGTGCCGGATTCCCGCACCAGGATGCGCCCGGTGTCCCCCAGCTGGGCGGCCACCGCAGCCACGGCGGCCTGCACATCCTCGTCCTCCTGGGCGTTGGCCTTGTTGGCCACCCGGATGCTTTTCAGCACCTGGGGATAGAAGGTGAAGCCCTTGCACAGCTCGCTGAGGCTCTGCTTTTTGGACATCATTACCTCCATCACCATCAGGCTGGTGAGAATGCCGTCGCCGGTGGAGGCGTGCTTGGAGAAGATGATGTGCCCGCTCTGCTCGCCTCCCAGGCGGTTGTTGTTGCGCATCATGTGCTCATATACATATTTGTCCCCCACCTGGGTCTTGGCGTAGTCGATGCCCAGCTCGTCGAAGGCCTTGTACAGGCCGAAATTGCTCATGACGGTGGTGACTACGGTGTTGCCCAGAAGCAAACCCGTTTCCTTCATGTATTTGCCGCAGATGTAGAGAATGTGGTCGCCGGTGACGACGTTTCCCTTCTCGTCCACACACAGGCAGCGGTCGGCATCGCCGTCATAGGCGAAGCCCACATCCAGCCCCTTGTCCACCACCAGATGCTGCAAGCCCTGGATGTGGGTGGAGCCGGCATCCTTGTTGATGTTGTAGCCGTCGGGCTCGGCATTGATGACATAGGTCTTGGCCCCCAGGGCATCGAATACCGACTTGGCAATGTTCCAGGAGCTGCCGTTGGCGCAGTCCAGACCGATTTTCTTCCCCTTGAAGGAATACAGCCCCAGGCTGATAAGATAGCCCACATACCGGTTCCGCCCGGCCACGTAGTCCACGGTGCGGCCAATCTGGGTTCTCTTGGCCAGAGGCAGCTCCTCCCAGTGGCGGTCGAAGGCAAACAGGTCGCCGTCCAGATAGGCCTCCACCAGCCGGATTACGGACTCGTCCATCTTCTCGCCGGAGCCGTTGATGAGCTTGATGCCGTTGTCGTAGTAGGGGTTGTGGCTGGCGGAAATCATAATGCCGCAGTCAAAGCTGTCCGTCCGGGTGACAAAGGCCACCGAGGGGGTGGTGGTGACGTGGAGCAGGTAGGCATCCGCCCCGGAGGCCACCAGGCCGCCCACCAGGCTGTATTCCAGCATATAGCTGGAACGCCGGGTGTCCTTGCCGATGACAATCCGGGCCGGGTCGTCGGAGCCTGCCCGGTGCTTCAGCTGGCAGTAGTACCAGCCCAGAAACCGCCCCACCTTAAAGGCGTGGTCGGCAGTGAGCGCACAGTTGGCCTCTCCCCGGAAGCCGTCGGTTCCAAAATATTTTCCCATGTGAGAAACTCCCTTCATTCATGCTTGGCAACAACAATGCCGCCGGTTTTCCAGATGCTGTTGGCCGGAACTACCCCCCGGACACAGGAGGTGGGGTAGATATTGGTGTGGCGGCCGATGACGGTGCCGGGATTCAGCACACTGTTGCAGCCCACCTCCACATAGTCGCCCAGCATGGCCCCTACCTTTTTCAGCCCGGTGGGCACCTCCTCGCAGGCGGCGTGGATGACCACCGGCAGCTTGTCGGACTTGACGTTGGAGGTCAGGCTCCCGGCCCCCATGTGGGACTTGTAGCCCAGAATGCTGTCGCCCACATAGTTATAGTGGGGTACCTGCACATTGTCGAAGAGAATGACGTTTTTCAGCTCTACAGAGTTGCCCACCACGCAGTTCTGGCCCACCAGGGCGCTGCCCCGGACAAAGGCGCAGTGCCGCACCTCGGTACCCGGGCCGATGATGCAGGGGCCGCCCAGATAGGCGGTGGGGGCCACCGTGGCGGTGCGGTGCACCCAGACCTGGGGCTGGAGGGCCACATAGTCGTCGCCCAGGGTGCTGCCCAGCTGCAAAATGAAATCCCGAAGCCCCTTCAGCGCCTCCCAGGGGTAGGTGAATTGTGCAAGATATTCCTTGGCCTGGGTGTGCTCCAGGTCGTAAAGCTCCTGAATGGTTACCATGGATACGCTCCTTCCGAATGAAAGATTCTGGGGGTAACTATACATCACCCCGGAGCCATTGTCAATATAATTTATGAAATTCATCTATATTTGTGCATTTTTCAACACATGCCAAAAGGGGTTCTATGGCAGAAGGGAAAGGCATATGCTGAAGCAGACCATGGCAGGAGCCGTCTCCTGCCGGATAGGAGGCTGGCTATGGAAGAAATCTATTCGGAGATTGCCGCCCGCACCGGCGGCAATATCTATATCGGCGTGGTGGGGCCGGTGCGTACCGGCAAATCCACCTTTGTCAAGCGGGTGATGGAGGAGCTGGTGATTCCCGCCATCGAGGACCCCTACCGCCGGGAGCGGGCCCGGGATGAGCTGCCCCAGAGCGGCTCCGGCAGAACCATTATGACCTCGGAGCCCAAATTCGTGCCGGAGGAGGCGGTGGAGATTTCCCCCGACGGCACCTCCCGCCTCCGGGTGCGGATGATTGACTCCGTGGGCTACATGGTAGAGGGGGCCGTGGGGGCGGAGGAGGACGGGAAGCCCCGCATGGTGACCACCCCCTGGTATGACCGGGAGATTCCCATGACCCAGGCGGCGGAGCTGGGCACCAGGAAGGTGATGGAGGAGCACTGCTCCATCGGCCTGGTGATAACCACCGACGGCAGCATCGGGGAGATTCCCCGGGGGGACTATGTTCCCGCCGAGCGCCGGGCCATCCAGGATATGAAGGCCACAGGCAAGCCCTTCCTGGTGGTGGTGAACAGCCGGGAGCCCCGCAGCGAGGCGGCCGGGGCCGTGGCGGAGTATCTGGCCCGGGAGTTTGGCATCCGGCCCTACGTGGCGGACTGCCAGAGCATGGACCGGGAGGAAATCGGAAAGCTCCTCCGGGCCATGCTGGCGGCCTTCCCCATGACGGAGCTGCGGGTCTTCCTGCCCAGGTGGCTGGATGCCCTGGAGCCGGAGCACCCGGTGAAGACGGCGCTGTATCAGAGCCTGCTCCAGCGGGCGGGGGAGATTGGCGACCTGGGCCAGGCGGAGGAAGTGCTGTCCTCCCTGGCGGAGCTGGAGCAGGTGCAGGACTATACCCTGCGCAGCGTGGATTTGGGCAGCGGCGTGGTCAGCTGCGCCATTGTCCTGCCGGAGGCGCTGTTCTATGAGATTCTCAGCACCCGGGCGGGCATTCAGGTGAGGACGGATGCAGAGCTGCTGCGGCTGCTGTCCGAGCTGTCGGACGTGAAGCGGGAGTACGACAAGATTTCTGCGGCCTTGGCCTCTGTCAGGGCCACGGGCTATGGGGTGGTGATGCCCACGGCCCAGGAGATGAAGCTGGAAAAGCCGGAGATTCTGAAGCGGGGCGGCTCCTACGGTGTCCGCCTGAAGGCCGGTGCTCCCTCCATCCACATGATGCGGGTGGATATCGATACGGAAATCAGCCCCATGGTGGGGGACGAGCGGCAGAGCCAGCAGCTGATTGATTACCTGAAGGACGAGAACCCGGACAATCTTTGGCAGAGCAACATCTTCGGCAAATCCGTGTACGATCTGATTCAGGAGGGCCTCAGCGCCAAGCTCACCCGGATGCCGGAGGAGGTGCGGGGAAAATTCCGGGGCACCCTGACCCGCATTGTCAACGAGGGGGCCTCCGGCCTTATCTGCCTGATTCTGTGACCTTTGTGCCCCTGCAGCGCCGTCTGCAGGGGCAATTTTAAGGATTTCTTCGCATTTCCCCGGCCTTACCCCCTTTACCCCGGGGAAAAAACATGGTAAAATAACCGTGTGTTTTGACTATAATCAAAAGAGAACCTGCAAGGTGAAATCGGGAGGAAACCGAAATGAATCTGAAAAAAACACACTGGAAGGGAAGCTGGTATTATTTTCTGCTGGCCTTCCTGGTTCCCTTTGGCGGGATGCTGATGGTGATGCTGGTCAACGGCTATCACCCCTTCGGCACCTCGGCCATGCTGTACTCCGACAATTACCACCAGTACTACCCCTTCTTTACCGCCTTCCGCCGGACGCTGCGCAGCGGGGGCAGCCTGCTGTATAACTGGGATGTGGGTATGGGCGTGGATTACCTGGGCCTTATCGCCTATTACCTGGGCAGCCCCCTGAACCTGCTCAGCGTCCTGGTTCCGGAAAGTCAGGTGCTGAACTATTTCTGTATGCTGGTGCCCATTAAGCTGGGCTTTGCGGGGCTGTTTTTCAGCCTTTTCCTAAGGGGCGTGTTCGACCGGGAGAATTTCTCCGTGGTGCTGTTCGGCGGCTTCTATGCCCTGTGCGCCTGGGCGCTGGGCTACCAGTGGAATGTGATGTGGCTGGATACCTTTGCCCTGCTGCCCCTGGTGATGCTGGGAATGGTGCGGCTGCTGCGGGAGGGGAAATTTGCCCTGTATACCCTGGCACTGGCCCTGTCCGTGATTTCCAATTACTATATCGGATTTTTCGTATGCATCTTTGTGTTCCTCAGCTTCTTCGGATATGAAATCTGCTGCCCCCGGGGGTGGAAGCGGTTCTTTGGCGACCTGCTGCGGATTGCCCTGTTTTCCGCTCTGGCCCTGGGCATGAGCGCCTTTCTGACCATGACGGCCATGGCCGCCCTGGGAACCACCCAGTCCAGCGTGAACAAATTCCCCACCGGCTTCCGGCTGAACATCGCCACCAAAAATGACCTGATGGGTCTGCTGGATGCCATGCGCCAGGTGGCGGGGAATATGGGCGGCGGCATCGAGCCCAGCTTCAAAGAGGGGCTTCCCAATCTGTACTGCGGCGTGGGCAGCATTCTGCTGGGCATCCTCTTCCTGCTGTCCTGGGATATCAAGTGGCGGGACAAGCTGTGCGCCCTGTTGCTGCTGCTGTTTTTCAACGTGAGCTTTATCCTGCGGCAGCTGGACTATATCTGGCACGGCTTCCATTTTCCCAATATGATTCCCTACCGGTTCAGCTTCCTGTATAGCTTTGTGCTGCTGGTGATGGCCTACCGGGCCTGGCTGGTGCGGCGGAAGTTCGAGCCCCTGCAGGTGATTACCGCAGGGCTGCTGACAGTGGCGCTGCTGTGCTGCTGCCGGGACACCATGAAGACCCAGAGCGTCCTGCTGTTCGGAGCCCGGCGGAATGTGCATATATACATTATATATAATGTATGCTTCTTCACCCTGTATTTCCTGATTCTGCTGCTGGGGACCTTCCGGCCCAAGCCCCGGGAGGATACCCCGGAGGAGGCGCTCCGGGTTCGCCGGAAGGCCCGCCGCTGGCGCAGAGCCACCAAGCGCTGCATCTGCACCGTGATGGCCCTGGAGCTGGCCGCCACCCTGACGGCCTTCGGCTTCTATTTCCCCGGCACCAATGTGATGGATTACCCCAAGGGCACGGAGCAGTCCGCCTCTATGATTCGCTATATGAAGGAGCGGGAGGCCAATACCCCCTTCTACCGGGCGGAGGTCACCCACTCCCAGACCCTGAACGATGGTGCACTGAACGGCTACTCCGGCATCTCCACCTTCACCAGCTCTGCCAATGTGCACATCACCGAGTTTATGCGGGCCCTGGGCTACGGAGCCAAGAACACCTATAACCGCTATTGCTTCGAGGAGAGCTCCCCGGTGGCCAACCTGTTTCTGGGCCTGAAATATATGATTGACCGGGACGGCCGGGACCGCAGCAGCTCCTGCTTCCAGGAGGTGCACCATTTCGGCAATGTGTACCTGTACCGCAATACCGCCTACCTGCCCCTGGGCTTCATGGTGGAGCCCCAGCTGGCCCAGGTGGATTTCCTCACCAGCGACGGCTCCTTTGCCTTCCAGAATGAGCTGTTCCGGGCGGCCACCGGCTTGACCGGGGATGTGTGGCAGTCCGTTCCCCTGGAATACCGGGATGTCTACGGCAGCGGTGCCGAGGTGGTGGAGCAGCGGGAGGACGGCTACTGCCGCTACAGCGACGTGGTCTCCGGCGGGAGCATAATCTATTCCTATGTGGTGCCCCAGGACGGCTTCGCCTGTGTCCGGCTGGATTTGCCCCAGCGCAACACCTTCTATGTCAGCGTCAACAGTGTGGAGCTGTACCGGGAGGACATCAGTCTGCCCCAGATGCTGGCCATCCAGGATGTGAAGGCCGGGGACGTGATTGACATCCGCATCATGGGCAAGACCGGGGAGGACGGCAGCGCCACGGTGAATGTGGCAATTATGGACAATGCGCTGTTCCGCCTGGGCTATGAAATGCTCAACAGTTCCCAGCTGGAGCTCACCGCCTTCTCCGATACCCAGGTAGAGGGCACCGTCAACTGTGCCCGGGACGGTCTGCTGTATACCTCCATCCCCCAGAACGGCAACTGGTATGCCGAGGTGGACGGAGAGCCCCGGGAGACGGTGCTGATTGGCGGGTGCATGATTGGCCTGATTCTCAGCCAGGGCACCCACACCGTCCGCTTTGTCTACCGCAACCAGGCCTTCCGCCTGGGCGCAGCCATTTCGGCGGTGAGCCTTGCCGTGTTCCTGCTGCTGGTGTTCCTCTGCCGCCCCAAAAAGAGCCCCCCGGAGCTGCCGGAGGAGGAACATCCGGAGGAGCGGGAGGAGCCCCTGCATCCCGAAAACGAAATGCCGCCCCTGGTGCTCAACGAGGCAGAGCCGGTGGAGGAAGAGGAACCCTTCGTCCTGGAGACTCTGGCCCCGGCCCACACCCCCCAGCCTGCGCCGGAGGAAACGCCGAACCCGCCAGAGGAGCAGCCACCGGCGGAGGAAGCTGCACGGTAATTGGTTTATTAACCTCAGCTGAGGGGCCCGGAGGGCAGCTCGGCGAGGGGAAAAAGAAAGGAAGAAAAAACATGAAAAGATGGGTAAGCTTGGTGCTCTGCTGTGTGCTGATGGCTGGCTGCTTTGTTACCAGTGCGTCGGCTGCAAAGGTGAAGGTGGGACAGTCCGTGTTCCTGGGCCACTATGAGCAGGACAATAACCTGTCCAACGGTGAGGAACGCATCGAATGGGTGGTCCTGGACGTGGATGGGGACTATGCCCTGGTCATCAGCAAGTACTGCCTGGACGCTGCCCAGTTCAACGGCAGCCAGTGCTCTGTGACCTGGGAGACCAGCGACCTGCGGGATTGGCTGAACGACGATTTTCTCTATGACGCTTTCAGTGCAACGGAGCGGAAGGCCATCCTGTATACCGAGCTGCGCACCGGCAAATCCGCCTACGGCAACCGCTCCGGCGGCAACGATACCCTGGACCGGGTCTGGTGCCTGAGCATCGACGAGGCCAATACCTATTTCGGCAGCAACGAGGAACGCAAGGCCAGCCTGACCAAGTATGCCGCCTCCCGCACCCCCTATGCCTGGTGGTGGCTCCGTTCCCCCGGCGGTGAAAGCGACGCCGCCAAGGCCATCATCAATGCCAATGGCCAGGTAATCACCGGCGGCAACTGGGTGGACAATAACGACGCTGTTCGTCCCTGCATGTGGGTTGACCTGAACGCATAAGACAGACGGAATGCCGGAAAGGGCCCGCTGCATGGATTTGACCATCAGCCGGTGCGTCTGCCTATGGCTGGCAGCATCGGAAGCGTGGCTGGGCGTACCCGGTAAAATTTGATAAAATATCCCGCAAAAACCACAGGGCACACTGCGCCGCATTGGCAGTGTGCCCTGTGATTATCTCTATTTCGTAGCTGCTGCGGTAATGGTTCCCCCGCCCACCACGGTGTCGCCCTGGTAGAGCACCACGGCCTGACCCGGGGAGATGGCCCGCTGGGGCTCTGCAAAGACCACCCGGGCGGTGCCGTCCGGCTCCGGGAAGACGGTGGCGGGGCGGTCATACTGGCTGTGGCGGATTTTGGCGGTGACCTCCATGGGGGCCGTCAGCGTTTCAAAGGGGAACCACACCCAGTCCTTTGCCCGCAGGGCAGGGGAGTATAGAGCCTCATCCGGCCCCACGGTGACGGTGTTGGCCCCCATATCCTTCCGGCAGACATACACCGGCTCCCCCATGGCCAGCCCCAGCCCCCTGCGCTGGCCGATGGTGTAGCACACCGCCCCCCGGTGATGCCCCAGGGTATGGCCGGATGCATCCAGGAAGTCCCCGGGGCACAGCTTCCGGCCGGTGTATTCCTCCAGAAAGGCGGTGTAGTCCCCGCCGGGCACAAAGCAGATGTCCTGGCTGTCGTGCTTCCGGGCGTTCAGGAAGCCGTGCTCTGCGGCAATTTCCCGGACCTGCTCCTTGGTAAGGCTTCCCAGGGGGAACTGCACCCGGGCCAGCTGCTCCTGACTCAGGCAGGCCAGAAAATAGGTCTGGTCCTTGGCCCGGTCCGCCGCCCGCTTCAGCAGGTACCGGCCGGTGCTGCGGTCCCGCTCCACCCGGGCATAGTGGCCGGATACCACCCAGTCGCAGCCCAGCTCGGTGGCCCGCTGCATCAGCTTGCCGAATTTCAGATGGCGATTGCACAGAATGCAGGGGTTGGGGGTGCCGCCCTGATAATAGGTATCCACAAAGGGGTCTACCACCTCTTTGTAGAAATCGTCGGTGAAATTGAATACATAGTGGGCAATTCCCAGCCGCCGGGCCACACTCCGGGCATCCTCCACATCCTCCAGGGAGCAGCAGGTCTTCGTTCCGTCGGCGCTCTCCACCTGCCCGGCATACAGCCGCATGGTGGCCCCGATGCAGGTATACCCCGCCTGCTGCATCCGCAGTGCAGCCACCGAGCTGTCCACTCCGCCGCTCATTCCAATCAAAGCCTTCATCTTCCGGCCTCCTTTTGCTTCCGAGTATACCAAGCCCGCCCGGGATTGTCAATAATCAGAGCGTGGGCCTGGGCGGGATTGGAAACCTTTGCAGCGGCGCAAGGCCGCCTTTCCGGCTGCTCCCGGGGAAAAAGGAGGGGCGGGGGACTGCCTAAGAAAAAATTAAGAAATAAATAGTAACAAAATGTAATTTACCTGTTGCATTTTGTCACAGACCCTGCTATAATAAGTCCATCAAAACGACAAAGGAGCGAGCAGTTTATGAAAAGAAGAATCGCTTGCATGATCATGGCTATGGTACTTGCCATCAGCCTGCTTCCCCTGGGGGCCGTCCCCGCCAAGGCCGCATCCAATCTGATGTACAGTGAGAATGTGGTCGCCCTGATTAAGCAGTTCGAGGGCTTCAGCGCCTCTGCCTATTGGGACGTGAGCCAGTGGACCATCGGCTACGGCACCGTGGGTGCCCAGGGCCAGACCATCACCGAGGCCCAGGCAGACCTGGCCCTGCGGGACCGTCTGAACCTCATCAACACCAAAATCAACGAGTTCACCGCCAGAAACAATCTGTATCTGAGCCAGTATCAGCACGATGCGCTGATTAGCTTCAGCTTCAACTGCGGCACCGACTGGACCACCCAGGGCGGCCGCTTCTTCGAGGCCGTCACCCACAACTCCGATGTGAACGCCTTCCTGTTCGCCATCTCCCTGTGGGCCAACGTGGGCTCCACTCCCGATGCCACCCTGCTGAATCGCCGCCTGGCCGAGGCCAACCTGTACCTGAACGGCGTCTACAGCAAGTCCGCCCCCGCCCAGTATACATATGTTATCCTGGACCCCAACGGCGGCGTGGCCGGTGAAAACGGCGAGGACAAGATGCAGGCCTACCTGTCCGGCTCCAATGTGAGCATCCTGGCCGCCAATCCCACCCGCTCCGGCGCCACCTTCGGCGGCTGGTTCACCTCTCCCACCGGCGGCTCCGGCGTGAAGTATCTCAGCACCTCCACTGCCGGCCGCACCCTGTATGCCCAGTACGGCACCCCCGTGTCCGTCACCAGCGGCTACTGCTACATCCGCAACGGCGCCGGCAGCAACTACACCCAGATTGGCACCGTGGCCTCCGGCACACAGCTGGTTATCGTGGAGACCGCCCAGGTCAACGGCGTCCTGTGGGGCCGCTGCATTGACGGCTGGGTAGAGCTGTCCAACACCAACTACATCGCCGGCACCACTACCGTGGGCGGCACCACCACCGGCACTACTACCACTACCACCGGTACCGTGATTTCCACCGGCACCGTGGTGTGCAACACCGGCGTGCATGTCCGCAGCGGCGCAGGCACCAACTATCCCAGCGTTAGCTCCGCCTACAACGGCCAGCGGGTGAGCATCTATGAAACCGTCAACGTGAACGGCACCTTCTGGGGCCGCATCGGCGACAACCGCTGGATTTGCCTGAACTACGTGAAGCTGGATTCCTCCGTCACCCCCGGTACTACCACCGGCACCACTACCGGAACTACCGGCGGCGTGAGCTGGGAGGGCACCGGCACCACAACCCCCACCACCCCCAGCACCTACCAGACCGGCACCGTCACTGCCACCGGCCTGAACGTCCGCAGCGGCGCAGGCATCGGCTACTCCATTATCGCCTCCTACCGCAAGGGTGACCAGGTGAGGATTTACGCCCAGAGCACTGCCAGCGGCATGGTTTGGGGCCAGACCGACAAGGGCTGGGTCAGCATGAACTACATTCAGCTGAACACCGTGGTCAATCCCGGCACCAATACCGGAACTACCACCGGCACCGTGATTGCCACCGGCACCGTCAAGGCCAATACCGGCCTGAACGTCCGCAATGGCGCTGGCGTGAACTACACCATGGTGGGCCGCCTCACCGGCGGTACTCCCGTGAACATCTACGAGCGTGTTACCGTCAACGGCGCTGAGTGGGGCCGCATCGGCACCAACCAGTGGGTGTGCCTGTCCTACGTTATCCTGAACGGCAGCACCAACAACACCACCAATACCGCCACCACCGGCACCGGCACCGTCATCAGCTCCACCGCCCTGAACGTCCGCAACGGCGCAGGCATCAACTATGCCAAGGTGGGCTCCCTGACCCCCGGCACCCAGGTTACCGTCTACGAGGTTACCGCCGTGGGCACCCAGCAGTGGGGCCGCATCGGCACCAACCAGTGGGTGTGCATGACCTACATCCGCCTGAACTCCACCGGTAGCAGCACCGTTACCATTCCCTCCACCGGCTATCAGGGCAAGGTGACCACCGGCCTGCGGATTCGTGCAGGCGCCGGCACCAACAACGCCACCGTGGGCTTCCTGCCTGCGGGCAGCACCGTGGTTATCTACGAGATGACCTCCGTCAACGGTGTCTACTGGGGCCGCATTGCCAACGGCTGGGTGTGCATGAGCTATGTTCAGATGACTACCGGCACCACCGGCAGCGTGACCTGGCATTAAAATTGTAATTGAATGATTCTGGTATTGGCAGCGAGAAGTTGCAATTCCTGAGTCGGAAAACGACAAAGCTCCCCATTTTATAACAAAAATGTGGAGCTTTCGTCATAAAGAAACAAAAATTACAAATTGTAAAGAAATTCTCCATTTGGGGTTGCAATTTGTAACCAATCCTGTTATAATACCAGTAACTTACAATTCAGTGTAAAGGAGTAGGTTTCTATGAAAAAGAGATTTGCTTGCCTGATGCTTGCCATCGTGCTGCTGATCAGCCTGATCCCCACCGCAGCCATCTCCGCTGCAGCGACTGCAACGGCGGCTACGGTCAGCGAGGCCGGCATCCGGGTAATTAAGGAATCCGTGGGCTTCCACAAGAATGCCTATCAAGTGGGCAGCCAGTGGAAGATTGGCTACGGCACCCCCGGCACCCAGGGGCAGACCATCAACGAGGCCAATGCAGATAAGCTTCTGCGGGATGAGCTGGATAAATGCGTCGCTCAGGTGAACGCTAAGTTTGGCTCCATGCAGCTGGTGCAGAAGCAGCGGGATGCCGCAGTCTGGATGACCTATACCGACGGCAACGGCAGCGCCGACTGGGCCAACAACCTGATTGCCGAGATGGGCAAGCCTGAGCGCTCTGCCTCTGCCATGGCCAATGCCATCTGCACCTTCGACATGGCCGGCTTTGCCAACGACACCGCCGCCTATGCCGTTCTGGCCCGCCGCCTGGCCATTGCCAACCTGTTCCTCAACGGAACCTACAGCGCAAGCAGCAGCGGCAACCTGGGCTATACCCTGTTCTACGTGGGCAACGACAGTGTCCCCGGCAACAAGTATCAGATTCAGGTGTTCAGCGCCGTTTCCAACAATGCCATCACCGTAGCCACCCCTGTCTGGGCCGGTTACGAGTTCCTGGGCTGGTACAGCGGCACCGCACTGGTGACCGGTGTCAGCTCCGCCACCGCCGGTAAGGTTCTGTCTGCCCGCTGGCAGCAGAGCGGCAATACCGAGCCTGTGGCCGCCAACTACAGCCTGCCCGCCTACGTTATTTACGCAGCCCGGGGCCTGGATGAGAAGGCCGTCCTGGAGGTTCTGAACGAGCCCGTGGCCGGTGCGGCCAAGGTGGACGAAATCACCCGGGACGTCACCGTTACCGTTGTGGCCGAGAAGGTAGTCGGCCTGGAGAAGTGGATTAAGCTGTCCACCGGCGGCTGGGTCATGCTGTACGACAACCCCAGCAAGATGCCTGTTACCGTCCCCACCACCACCGTCACCATCACCGACGACTATGTGAACATCCGCAAGGGTGCCGACGCAAAGTCTGCCAAGGTGGGCACCCTGAAGCGGGGCGAGCAGGTGACCATCGCCATGACGGACAGCAGCGGCCAGTGGGGCTACTGCTCCAAGGGCTGGATTTTCCTGGCCTACACCACCTATAAGAAGAGCAACAGCACCGTCACCAATCCCACCCTCACCGGCGGCACTCCCGGCACCGTGACCGGCGCTGCCAAGGTGAATGTCCGTACCGCTCCCGGCGTGAGCAACCCTCTGGCCACCCGGCTGAACGAGGGCACTGCCATCACCGTGTACGAGCAGACCACTGTGGACGGCGCAGCCTGGGGCCATATTGACCAGGGCTGGATTTCCATGGGCTATGTCACCCTGAAGCAGAATACCCAGCCCGGCGGCAATGTCACCACCGGCGGCTCCGCCGTGGTCAGCAGCTCCGTCAGCCTGAATGTCCGCTCCGGACCGGGTGCCGGCTATACCAAGCTCACCACCCTGGCCCCCGGCACCTCCGTGGTTATCCTGCGGAAAGAGGTTGTGAACGGCGTGGCATGGGGCCTGATTGACCAGGGCTGGATTAACCTGAACTATGTCACCACCACCGCTTCCACCAGCGGCAGCACCGGCTACGGCGTGGGCGGTACCGTTGTGAACTGCTCCACCGGCGTGAATATCCGCAGCGCTGCGGGCACCACCAATGCTCTGGTGGGCGTGGCCGCTCTGGGCAGCCGTGTCACCGTCAGCGAGCGGGTGATTGTCAACGGCTTCTACTGGGGCCATATCGACCGCGGCTGGGTGTGCATGGACTACATCAAGCTGGATTCCGAGTTCGTGGATCCCACTCCCGGCAGCAAGGACGACAACAGCGAGCTGGACAATGTGGTTACCTCCTTCCAGGGCTATCCTGCTGTGATTCAGGGCACCACCACCTTCGAAGACAAGACAATGACCAAGGATGGCACCAAGCTGTATGCCAATCCTTCCTACCACTCCGAATTTATTCTGACCCTGCAGCAGGGCACCGTAGTGAACATCACCGCCTTCACCGCAGTGGATAAGGTTCATGTGTTCGGCAAGGTAACCATCGGCGACAAGACCGGCTGGCTGAACATCGATGATGTCCGGATGAAGGCCTTCAACGCCAAGGTGACTGCGGCCACGGCAGATGCCTATGAGCAGCCCAGCACCCGCAGCAAGTTCTTTGCCTCCCTGGTAAAGGGCACCTACGTCACCGTGGGCGAGGACTATACCAAGTTCAGCGAGAACTGGGCCCTGTCCGACGGCGTCCTGTGGGGCCGCACCTTCGTCAACAAGACCAATCCTGCATGGATTAAGATGGCCGATGTGACCATGTTCCGTGAGAACGTCAAGCCTGTGGGCATCACCAGCCTCAGCGGCGCCGGCTATATGACCGGCACCCTCACCGGCAATGCCGTGGTCTACGAGGACAACAACGGCAACGTGGCCTGGGACGAGACCTCCGACCCCACCACCGGCAGCGTGACCTTCTCCGACAAGCCCAGCGCCTACACTCTGCCCCAGGGCAGCACCGTGAACGTTCTGGCCCGGGTATACGGCAGCAAGTCCAACGCAACAGGCACCTATGCCAAGGTGGCAGTGGGCTCCGTGGTTGGCTGGATTCGCTGGGATCTGGTTCAGCTGGACCATGTCACCATGAAGGCCGGTACCACGCTGAACTACTACGCAAATGCCACCGCATCCGCCCTGAATGCGGCAGCCGGTCAGCTGGAAGCAGGCAACCTGGTTACCATCGAGCGCCGTGAGCTGGTGCTCTACACCAACGAAATCAACCATGGCGTGATTGATATGGGCTACGGCTATATCAACGACGACCGCAGCCCGGCCAACTATCACTGGTTCATCCTGGACGACGGCAAGCTGGTTCCCACCGGCGAGGCCACCACGGATAACCCCGGCAACCCTGCCATCGCCGCCTCTGTGGTGGTTACCGGCACGGCCAATGCCCCCGGCGCAGTGGTCTACGAAGAGGCCACCACTACCAGCAACCCCCTGCTGACCATCAGCACCGGCAACTATGTCACCATCCTGAACTGGAGAATTGTGGACGGCACCGTTTGGGGCAAGGTCCAGGTGAACAAGATTGTCGGCTGGGTAGAGGTGAACAAGGCTGTGAGCTTTGCGGGCCTGGTTGGCACCGTGAAGGTGGAGCAGCTGAAGCTCTACAACATGATGGACAAGACCAGCTCCGTCCAGATCCTCCGGGTCAACAATATGGGCATTGCCATCACCAACGTCACCTTCGACGGCACCACCCTCTGGGGCCAGGTGAATATCGACGGCAAGAACGGCTTCATCGACCTCACCGAGGTGAGCCTGAATACCCCCAAGGAGCAGCCTCTAGGTGCAGTGATTGCCAAGGGCAAGATCAACAGCGTCAACGCCACCGCCAACACCTATGACAAGACGGGCCTTCCCAGAGATGTGATTGTCCTGACCAAGGGTGTGGATGTGGAGCTGTACGAAATCAGCCTGACCGAGCAGCCGGGCAAGGCCATGTGGCGTGCCCAGCTGGGTGAGTACGTGGGCTGGATTAACATGGACTTCATGAAGATGGGCAGCACCGTGGCCACTGTGGTCACCCCCAGCGTTCCCATCTACAATGACCTGAACCTGGTGGAGCAGGATATCATGTATACCCTGTACAGAGACGAGAAGGTAACGGTTATCAACTACAAGGTCAACGATGTTGTGGATGCCTCCAACCCCTACTACGGCGCCCTGTTCGGCGAAGTGGTTTGCGGCAACAGCACCGGCTGGATTCTGCTGTGCGACAAGAGCAACGCCATGAACGTGGCTCTGACCCCCGGCTCCACCGGCACCACCATTGACCCCGCCGCTCCCTCTGCTCCCACCACCGCACCTACGACTCCCTCCACGGCGGAGGCCACCCCGGCCTATATCGTGTGCAACACCACGGTGAACGTCCGCAGCGGCGCAGGCGTAGAGAATGCCCAGGTGACCAGCCTGCCCAACGGTACCAACGTAAAGATTTACGAGGAGACCACCGCCTCCAACGGTACACAGTGGGTCCGGATTGACCAGGGCTGGGTGTGCAAGGATTATATCCGCCTGGGCACCCTGACCAATGTCCCCAATGGCGGCAACAACGGCAATGCCGGCAGCGTCACCATCATCACCAACGTTCCCGCCGGTGCCATCGCCGTGGGCTATGCCAACCAGGATATCAAGGTTCGCACCGGCTCCAACATGGGCTACCCCGAGGTGGCAACCGTGAAGAAGAACAGCTCCGTCGTCCTGTACGAAATCAAGCTGGATGGAGGCATGAGCTGGGGCCGCACCGATAACGGCTGGGTCTGCGTCAGCTACCTGACCATTACCGGCATCGGCGCCGCCGGTTCCGGCACCACCGGCACCGTCTCCGGCGTGGCCTTCACCGCCAACGTCCGCGGCACCTCCAACTCCAATGGCGCTCTGATGGCAAAGGTTATGATTACCTCCAAGGTTGTGGTTCGTGAGACCGTGACCGTGGGTGCCGAGACTTGGGTCCGTACCGACCTGGGCTGGATTAACGGCCAGTATGTGACCGTGGCCTCCACCGGTACGCCCGCCCCCGGCACTACCACTGAGCCCACCACCGCAACGGAACCCACCGCCCCAGGCAGCGAGTTCGTCGGCTAAGCGATTACCCTCAGCGGCTGCTGCACAGCGGATGCTTGCAGCAGCCGCTTCCCGCTTTCCGGCAAAGAAAAAGAATTGCAGAGTGTGTCGGGCTGTGTTATAATCCAGAAGAACCTCTGGAAGCATCGTCTGTATCAGAGCAGCGGCGGACACCGGAGTTTTTCAAGAAAGGACGGCGTAACCGTGAGCAGAGCAGACGAGTTATACAGGCAGACCTGCCTGGACATTTTGGAAAACGGATTTTCGGACGAGAATATGGAGGTCCGCCCCCACTGGCCGGACGGAACCCCGGCCCACACCATCAAGAAATTCGGCGTGGTGAACCGGTATAATCTGGCAGAGGAATTCCCCATTATGACCCTGCGCCGCACCTATTGGAAAAGTGCCGTGGATGAGCTGCTGTGGATTTGGCAGAAGAAGTCCAACCGCATCTGCGACCTGGGCAGCCACGTCTGGGACGAATGGGCAGGGGAGGACGGCACCATCGGCAAGGCCTACGGCTACCAGCTGGGCATCCGGCACCAGTACAAAGAGGGCATGTTCGACCAGGTGGACCGGGTGCTGTATGACCTGAAGCACAACCCCGCCTCCCGGAGAATTCTGACCAATATCTATAATTTCCAGGACTTGCACGAGATGAATCTGTACCCCTGCGCCTACTCCATGACCTTCAATGTCACCGGCAATGTGCTCAATGCCATCCTGAACCAGCGCAGCCAGGATATGCTCACCGCCAACAACTGGAACGTGGTGCAGTACGCCGTGCTGACCCACATGATGGCCCGGGTGTCCGGCTTGCAGGTGGGGGAGCTGGTGCATGTGATTGCCGACTGCCACATCTATGACCGGCATATCCCGGCAGTCCGGGCAATGCTGGAAAAGCCGGGGTACGATGCCCCCATTTTCCGGATGGATACCGGCATTACGGACTTCTACCAGTTCACCAAGGACTCCTTCCGGCTGGAAAATTATCAGTACCATCCCTTTGATTTTGAAATTCCCATGGCAATCTGAGGTGAGAAGATGGAGTTAATTGCCGCTGTGTATGACGACTGGGGCATTGGCCGGGACGGTACCCAGCCGGTGGCCCTGAGTGCCGACCGGAAATTTTTCCGCCAGACCACCAAGGGGGCCACGGTGATTGTGGGCCGCCGCACCACCCAGGATTTCCCCGGGGGGCAGCCCCTGCCCGGGCGGGTGAACATCCTGCTGTCCCGCAGGGGAGCGACCCTTCCCGGCTTCACCACCTGCCGCAGCCCTCAGGAGGCGGCGGAGGAGACAAAGGCGGCTCATCGTGTCTTCGTCATTGGCGGGGGCAGCGTCTACCGGGCAATGCTGCCCTACTGCACCCGGGCCTATATCACCAGGGTGCACACCAACCCGGTGTCGGATACCTTCCTGCCCAACCTGGCGGAAAGCCCGGACTGGGAGCTGAAGGAAATTCTCCAATCCGGGGTAGAGGAGGGCATTGCCTACGAGATGTGCCTGTACTGCCGCCGGGGTGAGAACCAATAAGGCCCAAAAGGCAATACATTAATTTCGACATTTTAGGGGGGAGCAGCGTGGCATACACCGTGGCGGCAATGGCCTTTGCCTTGTTCATCCTGTATGACTGCAATGATGTGCAGTGGAAGCGCAAGCCCCTGCGGCTGCTGTTTCCCCTGGGCTGCCTGATGCTCCTGGGGGACTATGCCCTGTGCCTGTGGAAATACCGGCTTCGCTTCCCGGCATTTCTGCCGGGGGCGGTACTGGCCGCAGGGCTGACGGTGCATTCCCTGTTCTTTGCCCTTCCCTTTGACAAAACCTACCTCCACCCCCAGGAAAAGCCCAGGGTATACCGCAGTGGCATGTACGCACTGTGCCGTCATCCGGGGGTGCTGTGGTTCTGCCTGTGCTGGCTGCTGCTGGCGCTGGCCTGGCAGCAGCGGGAAATCTGGCTTCTGGCCGGGGAGAGCTGCTGCCTGAATCTGGGCTATATTGTATTTCAGGAGCTGTGGACCTTCCCGAAGCTGTTCCGGGACTACCCGGATTACCAAAAATCCACCCCCTGCATCCTTCCGACTTTCCGCAGCATTCGCAGAGCCTGGGAAAGCCGCTGACACACAGAGACAAACGGCGAAAGGAGGCCGCAACCCCTATGCGATTTCAAGAAAAGCTCCGCACCAGCTCCAAAGAGAGACTTTGGAAGGAATATTGCGGCTTCCTGGATATGACCCTGGAGGAATACATGACGGTGCAGCGCCGCCTGGTGATGGAGCAAATCGGAATCTGGAGCCAATGCGAGCTGGGCCGGAGATTCTGCAAGCAGGGAACCCCCAGAAATTTAGAGGAGTTCCGCAGTCAGGTGCCCCTGACCACCTATGCCGACTACGCCGACCTGCTCCTGCGGAAGGACGATGGATGCCTGCCGGAGAAGCCCATGCTGTGGATTCAAACCACCTGGGAGGGGGGTATGCACCCCATGAAGGTGGCCCCCTATTCCAGCGGAATGCTGGATACCTACAAGCGCAATATGATGGCCTGCTTCATTCTGGCCACCGGAAAGGGCCGGGGAGATTTCGACATCTCCGTTACCGACCATATGCTCTACGCTCTGGCGCCCCTGCCCTTTGCCACCGGGCTGATGCCCCTGCTGCTGAAGGACGAGATTGACATTGAGTACCTCCCTCCCGTAAAGGAGGCGGCGGCCATGTCCTTTAAGGAGCGCAATGTCCGGGGCTTTAAGCTGGGGATGAAAAAGGGCATTGAATATTTCTTCGGCCTGGGCAGCGTGACTTACTATATCAGCCAGAGCGTCCGGGCCCTGGACCAGGGCTCCGCCGATTCCAAGCTGAAAAAGCTGAAAAGCTGCTCTCCGGAAATGCTGCTGCGCTACCTCCGGGGCAAGCAGGCCTGTAAGAAAGAGAAGCGGGAGCTTCTGCCCAAGGATTTGTTCCGCCTGAAGGGCTTTATGTGCGCCGGTACCGACAACTGGTGCTACAAAGATGACCTGGAGCATATGTGGGGCATCCGCCCCATGGAGATATTTGCCGGTACCGAGCCCACCTGCATCGGCACGGAAACCTGGAGCCGGAACGGCATGTACTTCTTCCCGGATGCCTGCTTCTATGAATTCATCCCGGAATCCGAGATGCTCCGCAGCCGGGACGACCCCGACTATCAGCCCAGAACCGTGCTGATGGACCAGGTGGCCGCAGGGGAGAAATATGAGCTGGTAATCACGGTGCTCAAGGGCGGCGCCTTCGTCCGCTACCGGGTGGGGGATGTCTACCGCTGCATGGGCGTTGAAAACCAGGAGGAGCAGATACGCATCCCTCGGTTTGCCTATATAGACCGGGTGCCGGACGTGATTGACATTGCCGGATTCACCCGGATCACCGAAAATTCCATCCGCCACTCCATTGCCCTTTCCGGCCTGCCGGTGAAGGACTGGTTCGCCCGGAAGGAATACACCGAGAACAAGCGCCCCCAGCTGCACCTGTACGTGGAGATGGAGCGCATGGCCCTGCCCGGTACGGCGGTGAGCGTGGAGATTCTGCGCCAGCAGCTGGGCATCTACTTTAAGTATCTAGACAGCGACTACCAGGATTTGCAGAAGATTCTGGGGGTGGACCCCCTGAACATCACCCTGGTGCGGTGCGGCACCTTCGCCGCCTATGCCCAGAGCCACCCAAAGCCCATCCGGAAGATGAACCCCGGCACCATGGAAGTGGCGGATTTCCTGAAGATGACGTAACCCCCTCTCCCGCACCCCGGGAAGGGATGATTGTGTGCCATTGAGCCTTGGAAAGAAATGAGGAAACAGATTCATGACAAGTTTTAGCTGGATTTCAATATTGGCCCTGGTGTGCTATCTGTTTCTGCTGTTCGTGTTCTTGTCCGCCAAGAAGACGAAGGTGATTCGCTCCTTTATCCTGCTGCTGAGCAGTCTGCTTCTGGCAGTGGGGGGCTCGTTTTTGATGCGGATTCAGTTCTGGCCCTCGGTGAATTTCTGGCATTATGTGTCGCTGCTGGGAATTCTGCTGGTTCCGGGGGCCTTTTACGCCTTTTTCCTGGACTTCCTGGACGAAAAGGCGGGAAATGGCCGGTATTTCTGGCTGGCCTTTTATGGGCTGCTGTATGTGGTGAATCTGTTTACCGATTTCTTCATCCCCACCCCCCTGGTGCAGGAGACGGCCTCCGGCGGCGTGCAGTTTGTATACCGGTATACCTGGGCGGTGCTGCCGCTGCTGGCAGGGGCGGTGCTGATTGCGGTAAGCTGCATCCGGCTTTTTGTCCGCTATTGCCGGGGAGACGTGCTGGTGCTGCGGCAGCTGAGCCCGGTTCTGACCGGCCTGCTGGTGATGGTGGCGGGCACAGCCCTGTCGGCCATCCCGGCCATGCAGGGCTTCCCTGTGGATATTCTCTCCGGCCTGATATTCTCCTGGCTGGTGTTCTATGCCCTGTATAAAAAGCGGATGTTCAAGCTCTCCCTGCTGGCCACGCCGGTGGGCTGCAACATTCTGGCCGCCGGCTCCGGCTTCGCCCTGTGCTATGTGTGCGCCGCACCGGCAATGAGCTACCTGTGCGACCGGCTGCATATGCGCCAGGCTCTGGCAGTGGCCTGCATTGCGGCGGCTATGGCCCTGTTTGTGCTGCTGCTGTACCTGGTGATGCGCCGATTCCTGGCCGCCCTGTTTGTCCGGGAGGAGAAGAACCAGAATGACATCCTCCAGCAGTTCAGCCACCGGGTGGCCCAGACACTGGTGAAGGAAAAAATCCTGGGGGCACTGGCAGAGACCATTCAGGAGATTGTCCCTGTGGAGCAGGGCTATGTGTGCCTGCGGGGGGCGGAGGATGCCTACCCGGTGGAGCAGAGCTTCAGCCGGCTCCACAGCCGGGACTTTATGCTCACGGCAAATCACCCCCTGATTTGCTACCTCCGGGGCCGGGAGGGCTGCCTGCTTATGGAGGATTTCGCCCGCACAAGCATCTACCGCTCCATGTGGGAGACGGAGAAAAAGGCCCTGCAAGAGGAAAAAATCGCCTGCTTTGTCCCCATTGCCGACGGCGACGAGCTGATAGGCGTGGTGCTGCTGAGCCAGAAGCGCAAGGGCGGGGACTACACCTTCGATGAGTGCACCCTTCTGGCGGCCATCGGCAATGTGTGCGCCATGGCTGTCCGGAATTCCCAGATGTATGAGCAGTCCTATTTCGAGGCCCGCAGAGACGATTTGACGGGGCTGCTGAACCGGAAGAGCTTCTACGAGAACCTGACCAAGGACTTCGAGGAAAATCGGAAGGGCTCTCTGGCCCTGCTGATGCTGAATGTGGACGACTTCAAGCTCTTCAACCAGCTCTACGGGGCGGAGGAGGGAGACCGGGCCTTGCAGAAGATTGCCCAGATTCTCACGGCCTCTACCCAGGGCCGGGGCACCGCCTACCGGCTGAACGGCAAGGAATTTGCGGTGCTGCTTCCGGACTATGATATCTATTCCGCCAAGCAGCTGGCGGGCTCCCTTATGGAGCAAATCCACCGGATGAACGACGGAACCGATACGGCGTACCAGCGGCTGAATAGCCTGACGGTGAGCTGCGGCATCTGCGCCGCCCCCTATCTGGCTGCCACCCCCGAGGAGCTGGTGGCCAACACGGATTTTGCCATCTACACCGCCAAGCGCACCGGCAAGAACAAGGTGGTAATCTACTCCGAAACCATCCAGGAGGAGCAGCAGAAATCCGGCCATTCCAGCGGCTACGATGCCTATGCGGCCACCGTCTATGCCCTGACGGCGGCCATCGACACCAAGGACCACTATACCTTCCAGCACTCCCAGAACGTTGCCAACTATGCCCAGGCACTGGCCAAGAAAATCGGAATGGATGACGAGTTCGCCGAAATCATCAAAGAGGCGGGGCTGCTGCACGATATCGGGAAAATCGGAATCCGGGAGGATATCCTGAACAAGCCCGGGAAGCTGACGGCGGAGGAGTTTGCCATCATGAAGTCCCATGTGGAAAATTCCGTGGGCATTATCCGGCATCTGCCCTCCCTGGACTACGTTATCCCGGCGGTTATCTCCCACCACGAGCGCTACGATGGTCGGGGCTATCCCCGGGGAATCGCCGGGGAGAATATCCCCCTGATGGGCCGAATCCTGTGCGTGGTGGACTCTTTCGATGCCATGACCTCCAAGCGGTGCTACAAGCCCTCCATGCCCGTCAGCCGGGCTCTGGAAATCCTCCGGCAGGAGCGGGGCACCCAGTTTGACCCCCAGCTGGCGGATGCCTTTATTGACATGGTTCAAAACGGCGAAATCACCCTGGACGACACGGTGGAGGCCCCCCTGACAGCCTCTGGCAGGGAATAAGACGCAAAAATACCGCTCTCCTTTTCGAGAGCGGTATTTTTCAGCGTTTTGTCTTTTTCTGGCGGCCGGGCCGCAAGGGGGGCTTTTGGGGTGCCTTCCTCGGGGGCGGGGTGCGGCCTTTGGTTTTGGCGGCGGGGCTTCCGGGCCTGGAGGGGGCAGGGCGGCTCTCGGCCTTGGGGAGCGCAGAATGGCCACCGGCTCTGGGGGGCACGGCCCGAATCAGGCATTTGGGGCCGGAGCCAATCAAATCCTCCCGGTGGGCAGCCAGCAGCGCTTCCTTCACCAGGTAGTAGTTTTTGGGGTTGCGGTACTGGATCAGCGCCCGCTGCATGGCCTTTTCGTGGGGGTCGGTGGGCACATACACCTTTTCCATGGTGCGGGGGTCCAGACCGGTGTAGTACATCACCGTGGACAATGTGGAGGGGGTGGGGTAGAAGTCCTGCACCTGCTCCGGGTTGTAGCCCATGTCCCGGATGTACTCCGCCAGCTCCACCGCCTCTTTCATGGTGGAGCCGGGGTGGCTGGACATGAGGTAGGGAACCAGGTACTGCTCCAGACCGTACTGGCGGCTCAGGGCGAAATACTGCTCCACAAACCGGTTATACACCGCATTTCTGGGCTTGCCCATCCGGGAAAGCACCGCATCGGAAACGTGCTCCGGGGCCACCTTCAGCTGACCGGACACATGATACTGCACCAGCTCCCGGAAGAAGGTCTGCTTCTGCTCTGCCAGCAAATAGTCAAAGCGAATGCCGCTGCGGATGAACACCTTTTTGACCCCGGGGATTTTCCGCAGCTTCCGCAGCAGCGCCACATAGTCGGAATGGTCGGCGTTGATATTCTTGCAGGGGGTGGGGTACAGGCATTGCCGCCCGCCGCAGGCTCCCTTGGTCATCTGCTTGGCGCAGGCAGGGTGGCGGAAATTGGCGGTGGGGCCCCCCACATCGTGGATGTAGCCCTTGAAGTCCTTGTCCTTCACCATTTGCTCCGCTTCCTTGAGAATGGATTCATGGCTGCGCACCTGGACAATGCGCCCCTGGTGGAAGGTCAGGGCGCAGAAGGAGCAGGCACCGAAGCAGCCCCGGTTGCTCACCAGGCTGAATTTTACCTCTTCAATGGCGGGGACACCCCCCAGCTTCTCGTAGCTGGGGTGATAGGTGCGGCAGTAGGGCAGGTCGTACACCGCATCCATTTCCTCCATGGTCAGGGGCTTCTGGGGGGGATTCTGCACCACGTATTCCTTGCCGTAGGGCTCTGCCAGCCGCTTGGCGGTAAAGGGGTCGCAGTTGCCATACTGGGTCTTGAAGGACTCGGCATAGGCCCGCTTATTCTGCTTCATTTCCTCGAAGGAGGGCAGCACCAGGGTGGGCAGACTGTCGTCCAGCTGGGTGGTTTTGAACACCGTGCCGTCGATATAGGTGATGTCCTTTACGTCCATGCCGGAGTTCAGCGCCTCGGCAATCTCCACAATGCTCCGCTCCCCCATGCCGTACATCAGCAAATCCGCCTGGGAGTCCAACAGGATGGAGCGCTTCATGCTCTCGGACCAGTAGTCATAGTGGGCCAGCCGCCGCAGACTGGCCTCAATGCCGCCAATCAGAATGGGCACATCCTTGTAGGTCTGGCGGATGAGGTTGCAGTAGACAATGGTGGCGTAGTCCGGCCGCTTGCCCATCACCCCGCCGGGGGTAAAGGCATCGGTTTTCCGCCGGTGTTTGGATACGGAATAGTGGTTTACCATGCTGTCCATGTTGCCGCCGCTGACCAAAAAGCCCAGCCGGGGGCGGCCAAAGACATCAATGGACTTGGGATTTTTCCAGTCCGGCTGGGAGAGGATGCCCACATTGTAGCCGTGGCTTTCCAGAATTCTGGAAATAATGGCGTGGCCAAAGGAGGGATGGTCCACATAGGCATCCCCGCATACATATACAAAATCGCACTGTTCCCAGCCGCGATCCATCATTTCCTGCTTGCTGACAGGCAGAAATTCCATTTATAGAAGCTCCTTCCCTGGGGGATATTCCCGGCATACCCGGTGGATTAGCTTGGCATAAATCCGCTCCCGCATCCAGACCTCGCTGACCCGCTGGGAGACTTCCTCCACAGGAAACCAGCGTACCCCGCTGTTTTCGTCCGGCTTGATGAATACCGGGGCGCTGGGGTCGGCTTCGAACAGATAGGTGACGTTCAGATGCAGATGGGAGCCCACATACTGCCCCCGCTTTTCGTGGCCGTCCACCGTCAGCACCTCCAGGGAGAAAATGCCGGGGCAGAGGCTTTTCAGCCGGGTCAGGCCGCATTCCTCCCCCACCTCTTTTTCGGCGACGGCACGCAAATCCGTCATGCCGTCGGCGTGGCCCCCCATCCAGGCCCAGGAGTGGTAGATGTTGTGATAAATCATCAGCACCTGTTTCCGGTCAGGGCTGACCACCCATGCAGAGGCCGTCAGATGGGCGGCGGTGCATTGCCGGGTATATACATCCACCCCGGAATCCAGCCACTGCAAAAGGGCCTGCTTGTCTGTTTCCTCCTGCTCATTCTGGGGGCAGAAGGCCGCAATCTCCTGCCGCAGGCTCATTTCTTCTTCTCCAGCTTCTGCTTGGTGCCGTCCGGGCGCAGCAGATAGGTATTTTCCAGCTGCCCCGTCAGGTTCGCCTTGACGGAGTCGATATAAATTCTTCTCAGCTTGTCCCGCTCGGCCAGCTCCTGGGGGGTCAGGGCCTCCACCTTGGCCTTGCGGGCCAGCTGGTTGATGCGGGCAATCACATCGTTCATTTTCATTTCTTCCATAGGATATCCTCTTGAATTAAAATGTCTGTTTTTCGTTCCGCAAGTGGGCAAAACGGTTTTGAACCCATTCCCTGATTAAATTAGTATTTTTAATCAGGGGGGCATTGCTTGGCGGCACTGCCGCCTCATACATATTGATGAATGACCACGCTGATGCGGTCCTTTTTTGTGGTTCCGTTTATTTTTGCCAGCTTGATTTTTCCCAGCCCCCGCACGGAGATTTTGGCGCCCTCGCTTACCGGCTTGTCCGGCTTTTCGCAGGGCAGACCGTCAATGGCGGCCTTCCCGGCGGCGACGTAGGTGATGGCCAGGCTCCGTCCGATGCGGAATCCGGCGGAAATCACGCTATCCAGGCGCAGGGAAGCCAGGGTATCCCGGATTTCCTTGATTTCCGGCTCCGGGGTCTGCACCTGGGACAGGGGAATCTGCTCCAGATGCAGATGGGTGCGCCCCGCCCCGGTGAAGCTCTGCAACAGGAAGGGGGCGACGGAGGCGGTGACGAAGAAATCGCAGCAGCCCTTCCCCACGCAGATGTCGCCGATATTCTCCCGGCTGATGCCCGCACCAATCAGCGCCCCCAGAAAATCCCGGTGGCTGGGGCTGTCCCCCTGGTAAAAGGTAGCCCGGAGACACACCAGGGGGCTGTCTTCCCCGGTCAGGGCGGATGCGTCCAGATAGTCCGGCAGATACACCAGCATTTTTCGCTCGGCATCCTCATAGCCGCCGAACTCCCATAACCCCTCCGGCGTGCCGAAGAGATACCGGCTCAGCTCCAGCTCCCGGGGGGAGAGGAAGCAGGTGGAGGCCGGAACGTTTTTGCGGATTCCGGTATCCATCTTGTCCCATAGCTTGGCAAGAAGCAGCCTGTCCTCGGCATTTTTTGCAATTTTTTCAATATTTGTACGATTCATAGCAGTATCTAAAACCTGACTTCCATTGCCCAAAGGCACGCTGCGATTTCCCGAAGCCCCGGGAAATTACGGCCGCTCCCGCTGTAGGGTAATCAGAATTCCACCGGCCATATTCCCTATGTATTCGTTGGGGCATACGCTGACAACCTCCCAGCCCTCTGCGGAGCGCTGGGCCAACAGGGCCTCCACACCGGAAAAATCTGTTTCGAACAGCTTTTTGAAATTGACTTTGGGCACCTCAATGATTTTGAATTCCTTCATGGTGATTCTCCTTTGTCCTTGCCGCTCCCCGGCACTGCTGCCATGGGAAATTTGCCGAAATCGGATTTGTTTTCTATGCCATATCAGTATACCATACCCCAAAAACAACTGCAAGGGGCAAAACAATGGGCCGCCCCCACTTCCTTCCGGACGCATACTGCCCGCCCGGGGGAAGGGGAAATTCCCCTTGTGCAGCCGGGGACAATGGGGTATAATGGGGGAAAGAAATCCACAGAATTGAGGAAACCCTATGTTGATTGCAATTATCGGCGGCGGTGCCTCCGGCATGGCAGCGGCACTGGCGGCGGCGGAAAATCCCGGGGCCCAGGTGGTGCTGCTGGAGCGCCAGGCCCGGCTGGGGCGCAAGCTCCAGGCCACCGGAAACGGGCGCTGTAATCTTACCAACCTCCATGCGTTGCAGGGGGGCTATCACGGCGAGGATCCCGGCTTTCAGGAATATGCCCTGGGCTGCTTCCCCCCGGAGGAGACCCTGGACTGGTTCCGCAAAATGGGACTTTACACCGTGGCAGAGGCCAGCGGGCGGGTGTATCCCTATTCCGACCAGGCCAATTCCGTGGTGGACGTGCTGCGCTTTGCCCTGGAAAAGCCCAATATCCGGGTGGAGCTGGGGTGCGAGGTGGAGCGGGTGAAGAAAACCGCCGCCGGCTTCCGGGTGGAATGGCCGGAGGGGAGGCTGGATTGTCACCGGCTGATCGTTGCCTGCGGCGGCCTGGCGGGCACCAAGCTGGGGGGCTCCATGTCCGGCTATAAGCTGCTGCGCAGCCTGGGCCACCGCTGCACCCGGCTGCGGCCCACCCTGGTACAGGTGAAAACCGGCTGGGGGGGCGTGGTGTCCCTGAAGGGGGTGCGGGCAAACTGCCATGCGCAGATTCTCCACAATGGGGCGCTGGTGCGCCAGTCCGTGGGGGAGCTGCAATTTACCGAGTGGGGCCTTTCCGGGCCGGTGATGTTTGAGCTGTCCCGGGATGTGTGCCAGGAAAAGGGCAGCTGGGTGTGCCGCATGGACTTTCTGCCGGATATGGACCGGGAGACACTGCTGGAAGAGCTGCGGCGGCGCAGAGAAACCCGGCTTCCGGCAGCAGAGCTGTTTACCGGCATCCTCCACAATCGGCTGGGCCGGGTGCTGACCCAGGCGGCGGGAATTTCCCCCGGCAGCCCCATTGCCGCCCTGGATGACGGCCAACTGGCGGAGGCCGCCCGGCTGGCAAAGGGGTTGGATGCGGCGCTGACGGAACCCCTGGGCATGGATAGCGCCCAGGTGACGGCGGGGGGCATTGTCACCGCCGAATTTGACCCTGCCACCATGGAAAGCAGACTTGTAAGCGGGCTGTATGTCTGCGGCGAGGTGCTGGACGTGGACGGCGACTGCGGGGGCTATAATCTGCAATGGGCCTGGAGCTCCGGCCGCTTGGCGGGAAGCTCTGCCGGAAAGGAATAACATGATTCGAATACGAGACATTGCCCTGCCTCCTGCCCACAGTGCGCAGCAGCTGCAATACGAGGCGGCGCAGCTGCTGCGGCTGTCCCCCTCCCGCATCCGCAAGCTGACCATTGTGCGGCGCAGCGTGGATGCCCGGAAGAAGCCGGAGGTAAAAATTGTCTACACCGTGGATGTGGCGGTGGAGGGCAGCGAAAACAAGGTGCTGAGGCAAGCGGGCTGCAAGCGGGCTTCCCTGGCCCCGGTGAGCTTCTACCATCCCCCCAGGCCCCGGCCGGCGGCGGAAAGCCGCCCGGTGGTGGTGGGCTTCGGCCCGGCGGGGATGTTTGCGGCCCTGGTGCTGGCATTGGCGGGGCAGAAGCCCCTGGTGCTGGAGCGGGGGGAGGATGCCCAGGCCCGGCACGCCGCCGTGGAGAAATTCTGGAGCGATGGCAGCTTTGACCGGCGCAGCAATGTGCAGTTCGGAGAGGGCGGCGCCGGTACCTTCTCCGACGGAAAGCTGAACACCGGTGTCAACAATCCCCGGATTCACTGGATTCTGGAGCAGCTGGTGGCAGCCGGGGCAGGGGAGGACATTTTGTACGATGCCAAGCCCCATGTGGGCACCGATGTGCTGCTGACGGTGGTGCAGAACCTGCGCAAGCGAATCCTCAGCCTGGGGGGAGAGGTGCGATTTTCCACCCAGGTTACGGATTTGGAGCAGGAGGGCCACTGCCTGACGGCCCTGGTCACGGAAAGCGGGGAGAAAATCCCCTGCCGCCAGGCCGTCCTTGCCATCGGCCACAGCGCCCGGGATACCTTTGAAATGCTGCAAGCAAGGTGCGTGCCCATGGAGCCCAAGCCCTTTTCCATGGGGGTACGCATTGAGCACCGGCAGGAAATGGTCAACAGGGCCCAGTATGGCATGGACCAGCCCGCCCTTCCCCCCGCCGACTATAAGCTGGTAAAGCACCTGGATGAAAACACGGTGTATACCTTCTGTATGTGTCCCGGCGGCTATGTGGTGGCGGCGGCCTCCGAGGAGGGGGGCGTGGTCACCAATGGCATGAGCTATGCCCACCGGGCAGGGGAGAACGCCAATGCGGCGCTGCTGGTGACATTGAATCCCCAGGTGTTCCCCTATCCCGGGGCGTTGGGGGGCATGTACTGGCAGCGGGAAATTGAGCAGCGGGCCTATGGGCTCAGCGGCTCCTACTGCGCCCCGGCGCAGCGCATCGGCGACTTTTTGCAGGGCGTTCCCAGCACCGGTGCCGGGGCGGTGCAGCCCACCTATCGCCCCGGGGTGCACTGGTGCGATTTGCACCGGGTGCTGCCCGCCGGAATAACCGATGCTCTGGAAAAGGCCATCCCTGCCCTGGACGGAAATCTGAAGGGCTTTGCAGACCCGGATGGTGTTCTGACTGCACCGGAAACCCGCAGCTCCTCCCCGGTGCGGATTCTCCGGGATGAAAGCCGCCAGTCTCAGCTGCGGGGCCTGTACCCCACGGGGGAGGGAGCGGGCTATGCCGGGGGCATTATGTCCGCCGCCATTGACGGAATTCTGACGGCAGAAGCCCTGCTGGATTCCGCAAATCTGAATAAAAATGAAGGATAACTTTCAAAACGCCGGAGCGAAATCCGGCGTTTTTCTTTGCACAAATGAAGAAAAACAGTACCATTATTCATATGAATAAATCCGCACCGGAGAAAAGTTTGAAATATGGCGCAAGAACCGGATTTTCTCTGGATGATATTCCGAAAAGATGACTGGAAGAATGTGCCATAAATGCAAGGCGTTTCTGCACACCGTTTGTGATAAATGCCAAAATATGAATAAATGAATTATTTTTGTTGCAATTCCGGGAAAAGAATGTTACAATGAGGCCAGTTCTTGTGACAGAGACGTTCGTCCCCACGGCAAGGACTGCCGGACTGCGGCTTCGGGAGCACCGCCTGGGGAAGCAGGACGTCCTTTTTTCTTTTCCACCCGGGGGGCAGAAAAGGGGACTGCCGCACATTTTCAACGTTATTGCCCTTCGGGGGATTAACAAAAACAAAAGGAGGAAAATCGTATGAAAAAGATCATTTGCCTGGCTTTGGCCGCTGTGATGGTTCTGGGCCTGTTCGGACTGACTGCCAAGGCCGAGGCCAACGACAACTGGAAGGTCGCCATCCTCACCGGCACCGTCTCCCAGGGCGAGGAAGAGTTCCGCGCCGCTGAGAAGGCCGTCGCCACCTGGGGCGCTGACCACATCATCACCGACACCTACCCTGATAACTTCACCTCCGAGATGGAGACCACCGTTTCCAAGCTGGTTGCTTTTGCCTCTGACCCCGATGTGAAGGCCATTGTCATGTGCCAGGCCGTCCCCGGTGCCAAGGCTGCCTTTGATAAGATTCGTGAGATGGGCCGGGATGATATCCTGCTGATTGCCGGTACCCCCCAGGAAGACCCTGCCGTTATCGCTGCCGCCGCTGACGTGGTTATGTACGCCGACGAGGCCAAGCAGGGCGACACCATCATGGAGACCTGCTACAACTGGGGCATCGATGTGTTCATCCACTACTCCTTCCCCCGCCACATGGCCATGGAGCTGATTGTTGCCCGCCACGAGCTGCTGGAAAAGAACGCCGAGGCCCTGGGCATCGAGATGGTTGACGTCATCGCTCCCGACCCCACCGCAGAAGCCGGCCTGTCCGCTTCTCAGCAGTTCATCCTGGAGGATGTTCCCCAGCAGCTGGCCAAGTACGAGGGCAAGAAGGTAGCCTTCTTCACCACCAACTGCGGCATGCAGCCTTCCCTGCAGGCAGCCGTTCTGGATGAGCCCAATGCCTACTATCCCCAGCCCTGCTGCCCCAGCCCCTATCACGCATTCCCCGCTACCCTGGGCCTGGAGCTGGAAATCGGCGGCGATGACGAGGATGCCCTGCACCAGATTGCCCTGAAGCTCCAGGAGCACGACGCTGTGGGCCGCTTCTCCACCTGGGCACACCCTGTGGCCATGACCATCATCGAGGTGGGCGTTGAGTACGCCAAGGCCTATATTGATGGCGAAATCACCGAGAGAAACGATGCCGACAAGCTGAAGGCCCTGCTGGAGGAAAAGGTTTCCGGCGCAAAGGTGGAGCCCTACACCGATGCCAAGGGTACCACCTTCGACAACTACTACACCATCCTGCTGGCACCCGTTGACTTCAACGATTATCTGTAATTCGGCGGAAACGTAAACCTGTATGAGCCCGCCCGTTCCACACGGGCGGGCTCTTCATAGATTTTCTGATGCCCAATGAAAGACGCCGACCGCCTCGGCGGTTTTCATTGGATATTAGTATATATAAAGGAGGAGCAGAGAGAATGGAAAACGAATATGTTTTGGAAATGAAGCATATCACCAAGCACTACGGCAGCAATGCTGTCCTGAGCGATGTTTCCCTTTCTGTCAAACGGGGCGAAATCCACGCCCTTTTGGGTGAGAACGGCGCAGGCAAATCCACCTTGATGAATACCCTCTTCGGTATGCCGGTGATTCACGATACCGGCGGCTTCGAGGGGGAGATACTCCTGGACGGGGAAAAGGTGAACATCAGCTCCCCGCTGGATGCCATGCGGAAGGGCATCGGCATGGTGCACCAGGAGTTCATGCTTCTGCCTGGCTTTACCATTGCCGAGAATATCAAGCTGAACCGGGAGATTACCCAGCCCAATCTGGCCAGCCGGGTGCTGAGCAAGAATCTGGAGACGCTGGATATGGGGGCCATGTCCCAGGATGCCCGGGCGGCGCTGGACAGCGTGGGCATGGGCATTGACGAATATACCAAGGTCAAGGGTATGCCCGTGGGCTATATGCAGTTCGTGGAAATTGCCCGGGAAATCGACAAGAAGGGTGTGCGGCTGCTGGTGTTCGATGAGCCCACCGCCGTCCTCACCGAGTCCGAGGCGGCCCAGCTGATCACCGTTATGAAGAAGATTGCCGAAAGCGGCATTGCCATTATTTTCATCACCCACCGGCTGGAGGAGGTCATGGCCGCCGCCAAGGATGTCACCATCCTCCGGGATGGCAAGCTGGCGGCAACCCGGGCCATAGAGGATACCAGCATTGTGGAGCTGGCAGAGCTGATGATTGGCCGGAAGGGCGAGTCCGTGGTGGATGCCCAGCCCCGCACCGACCACAGCGACAAGGTGGCCCTTCGGCTGCGGGATTTGAAGGTCCGTATGCCCGGCGAGAAGGTCCGGGGTGTGGATTTGGATGTATACGAGGGGGAGATTTTCGGCATCGGCGGCCTGGCGGGCCAGGGCAAGCTGGGCATCCCCAACGGTGTGATGGGCCTGTACGACACCACCGGCACCGTGGAGCTCTTCGGCGAGCCCCTGAAAACCGGGGATACCGGTGCAGCCCTCCATGCCGGGCTGGCCATGGTGTCCGAGGACCGCAAGGGCGTGGGCCTGCTGCTGGACCAGTCCATCGAGGACAATATTGTATTCAACGCCATGCAGATTCATGGGGAATACCTGAAAAAATTCGGCCCCTTCACCCTGAAGGACAGCAAGGCCATCCGGGATGTGGCCAACCGGATGATTCAGGAGCTGGATATCCGCTGCTTCGGCCCCACCCAGGCGGCGGGCACCCTGTCCGGCGGCAACCAGCAGAAGGTGTGCATCGCCCGGGCCCTGTGCATGAAGCCCCGGTTCCTGTTTGTGTCCGAGCCTACCCGGGGCATTGACATTGGCGCAAAGAAGCTGGTGCTGGAAACCCTGGTGAAGCTGAACCGGGAGCAGGGGATGACCGTGGTGATTGTCTCCTCGGAGCTGCAGGAGCTGCGCAGCATCTCCGACCGGATTGCCATCGTGTCCGAGGGCCGCCTGGTGGATATCCTGGCCCCGGATGCCAGCGATGCGGACTTCGGCCTGGCCATGTCCGGCATCCGCCCCGGCGACCATAAGAAAGAAGGGTGACAGATATGACAAACAGCAAAGCGAGAAGAGCCATTGCCGCCCTGCTCTGCCTGGCCTGCCTGGCGCTGGTCATTCTCGGCGGTGTGAATCTGCCCAAGAAGGGCCGGGATGCAGGCCAAAGCATTCTGGGTGCGCTTCGGGCCAAATCCCTGATGAATGCGGCAGGCGACGGCATTGTAGAAAGCTATGTTGCCATTGCCAAGAAGCAGGCCCAGCAGGCGGCCAAGGAAGCCGGAGGCGGCATGGCCGAAATCCGCACCGCCGTGGCGGAGGCGGAGCAGCGGGTCCGGGCGGAATATGAAAATGTGGAATTTGCCCAGGGGGTGGAGCCCAGCCAGGAGCTGGAAGCTGCCGCCGGGAACTACAATCTCCTGCTGTCCCAGGCGGGAGCGCTGGAGGCCAAGGCCACCCAGGATTACATAGATGCCCACTATGACGAGGCCAAGGCCGCCCAGGAGGCCCAGCGGGAGGCCCTGCTGGCCGAGGGCAAGGACGTGCCGGAAAACGACACCATCCAGGTGGACATGAGCGGCTTCGAGGCCAGCCCGGAAATGCTGGCTGCCGCCGCCGCTGCCGATGATGCCTATTCCCAGGTGGCGGAGGCGCTGAAGGCCCTGTATACCGTGCTGGACGACGATGCCCTGACTTCCCTGCGCCAGACCATGGAGGACATTGTCTACCAGCCGGGGGATACCTACGATACCCAGTACGACCGCTATATGCACCAGTCCGGCAGCAAGGCCACCACGGCGGGATACCTGATTCGCCATGCGGATGATTTGCTCTATGGCGGTCTGGCCCTGCTGGTACTGGCGGCCCTCATTGTCTTCTATGAGAAGCTGGTGGAGAAGCTGGGGATTCCCAGAATTGTCATCGGCGTGTTCTTTGTCCTGCTGTGCTTCATGTGCCTGTGGTACGATTTGTCCTTGTCCACGCTGCTCAGCAACTCCATCGTCCGAATGGGCATGAATTCGGTGATGGTTCTGGCCATGGTGCCCGGCATTCAGTGCGGCATCAGCTTGAACCTGGGCCTGCCCATTGGCCTGGTGGCGGGCCTTATCGGCGGCCTGGTCACCATTGAGTGGGGCATCCCCGGGTGGTGGGGCTTCCTGTTCGCCATTGCCTTTGGCTGCGTGATTGCGGCGGTGTGCGGCTATCTGTACGGCCTGCTGCTGAACCGGCTGAAGGGCGAGGAGATGTCCGTCACCACCTATGTGGGCTTCTCCGTTGTCTCGCTGATGTGCATTGCCTGGCTGGTGCTGCCCTTCCAGTCCCTGAAGCTCCGCTGGCCTCTGGGCACCGGTCTTCGGAACACCATCGGCCTGGACAACACCAATTTCAAGCAGATTCTGAACAATTTCCTCTCCTTTCGCATTGGAGATTTCTTCGTCCCCACGGGGCTGCTGCTGTTTATGGCCCTGTGCTGCGCCCTGGTGTGGCTGTTCTCCCGGAGTAAGACCGGCGTAGCCATGCAGGCCGTGGGCAACAATCCCCGGTTCGCCCAGGCGGCGGGGGTGAATGTGGACAAGATGCGCATTGTGGGCACTACCCTGTCCACTGTCCTGGGTGCCGTGGGCATCCTGGTGTACTCCCAGAGCTACGGCTTTATGCAGCTGTATACCACGCCCCGGCAGATGGGCTTTGTGGCGGCGTCGGCCATCCTGATTGGCGGTGCCTCCACCTCCCGGTGCAAAATCAGCCATGTGCTCGTCGGCACCTTCCTGTTCCAGGGTGTGCTGACCCTGGGAATGCCGGTGGCCAATGCGCTGGTGCCCGGCTCCACCATCTCCGAGACCCTGCGTATTCTGATTTCCAACGGTATTATTCTGTATGCCCTGACCAAGTCTGGAGGTGATTCCCGTGGCTGAGCTTCGTAAGAAAATGGATGCAGGTGCCTTCCTGCGGGCCAACGCCGTTATGGTGATGTTCCTGGTCCTGTGCGTGGTGTGCCTGTACTTTTCCGGCTATACCGTCCCCTATGTGATGTATGAGCTCTTCGGCCGCCTGAGCCGGAATGCCTTCATTGTGCTGGCGCTGATTCTGCCCATTGTGGCGGGTATGGGCATCAACTTCGCCGTGACCATCGGTGCCATGGCGGCCCAGATTGCCGCCCTGTGGGTAATCGAGTGGAATGTGGCGGGGCGCTTCGGCTCTCTGGCCGCCTTCGCAGCGGCCATGGTGATGACCGTCCCCATTGCCGCCTTCTTCGGCTTCCTCATTGGCAAGCTGCTGAACAAGATGAAGGGCCAGGAGATGATTGGCGGCCTGATTCTGGGCTATTTCGCCAACGGCCTGTACCAGTTGCTGTTCCTGTTCATCTTTGGCAATCTGATTCCCCTCAACGCCCCGGGCCTGGTTATCAAGGGCTCCACCGGCGTGGCCAACACCATCGACCTGTCCACAGAACGGGGTTTTAAGTATGCGCTGGATGACCTGTGGCGGGTGGACTTCGGCACCGGGCTGTATGTCTTCTGCGGCGTTTATCTGGCCATTGTCCTGCTGCGGCTTCTGCGCAAGCGGGCGGACAAGAAAAAGACCCTCCGCTCTGCCGCCATTGGTATCGGTGCCTGCCTGGTCTATCAGATTCCCGCCGTGGCCAATCTGTTCTCCATGGTGAAGGTGCCCATGGTCACCTTTGCGCTGGTGGGGGTGCTGTGCCTGTTCAATGACTCCCTGATGCGCACCCAGCTGGGCCAGCGCTTCCGGGCCGTGGGCCAGAGCCGCACCGTGGCCAATGTCTCCGGTATCAATGTGGACCAGATTCGGGTAATTGCCATTATGATTTCCACCGTCCTGGCGGGCTGGGGGCAGCTGATTTTCGTGCAGAACATGGGCTCCTTCCAGACCTACGGTGCCCACGAGCAGGTGGGCCTGTATGCCGGTGCCGCCATTCTGGTGGGCGGTGCCTCCATCCGCAAGGCCACCAATTCCCAGGCCATTCTGGGCTGCATCCTGTTCCACCTGCTGTTCATCGTGGCCCCCGCCGCCGGTAAGAACCTCTTCGGCGATGCCGCCATCGGCGAATACTTCCGTGTCTTCATCTCCTACGGCGTTATTGCCCTGGCATTGGTGATGCACGCCTGGAGCAGCATCCCCAAAAAGAAAAAGCAGACTGCATAAACGGAAGCCTTGGACTGTAAGGGAATTTTCCCCCAAAATATCCTCCTAAAAAATAAAATCAGCGGTAGGAATTCCAAAACAATCGGAATTCCTACCGCTGAAATATTCTGCTTTTACAGCGGAAACAATCAGGCCATGTCCAGGGCCAGCTTTTTCCCGCCCAGGATGTGGAAATGCAGATGGGGCACTGTCTGCCCGGCATCCTCGCCGCAGTTGGAGACAACCCGGTAGCCGTTTACCAGACCTTCGGCGGCGGCAATTTGGGGAATCACCTGGAAAATATGGGCCACCACGCCGCTGTTGTCCGGGGTAACGCCGTTGCAGCCGGAGATGTGCTCCTTGGGAATCACCAGAATGTGGGTGGGAGCCTGGGGGGCAATGTCCCGGAAGGCCAGGACGGTGTCATCCTCGTAGACCTTGGAAGAGGGGATATCCCCGGCGATGATTTTGCAGAACAGACAATCCTTCATGTTGCTACACTCCTTATAATCCAAATACATGTACGCCCACCAGACTGACGGTGGTCATAATAATCCCGGCAATGACAACCCCGGCGCTGACGGATATGGCCGTCTCTTTCACGCCCATGTTCAGGAAGCTGGCCCCCAGGGTGCCGGTCCAGGCACCGGTGCCGGGGACGGGGATGCCCACAAACAGCGCCAGGGCCACCATCAGCCCGGCCTTACCGGCCTTTTGGGACAGCTTGGCACCGGCCCGCTCCCCCTTATCGTGGAAGAAGTGGCAGATTTTGCTGATGTACCGCTTGTCCAGCCCCCACACCAGGAACTTCCGGGCGAAGAAGTAAACCACCGGCACCGGCAGAAGGTTGCCGATGGCGCACACCACAATGGCGTGTATGGGCTCAATGCCCATACTCACGGCGATGGGGATGGCCCCCCGCAGCTCCAGAAGCGGCACCATGGACAGGAAAAACACAAACACATACTTTAAGAACATCTATCTATCCCCCGAAGGGCAGCGGCTGCCCCAGTCTTATCCCACCCATTTTACCACAGGACTACCCCATTTACAACATAAAATATCAGGGCAAACTTTAATTTTTCGTTAAAAGTCTGCCCTGATTCAATTATTTATGCGGGAATGGATTCCTTGACGATGACGTAGCCATCCACCAGGTTTGCCTTCTCCAGAGTGCCCTCAATGGCCATCTGGCGCTCCATCAAATCGGTGAGAATCACCACGCCGTCGTGGCATTCGATGGTCATGACGTTCTTCATCACAACCGTCTCAGGTGCCATTTTGTTTTTGTAGACAGTAGACAGGCACATAGCGATTATCCTTTCAGGCTGGACAGCACGGCGGTGAGCCGCAGGTTGCCCTTTTCAAAGTCGCTGACGGCGGCCATAACCTGCTCATAGGCGGTGTGGTTGCCGTTGTGATCCAGCTGGGCGGCCAGGTCGGCCAGTTCCCGGGCGTGGGCGGCGTTGTGGCCCACCATATACTGCATCAGTGCAGTCAGCTCCTCCATGGGGGTATGCTCGCAGTGGGACTGACAGCCGCTGCAATCGTGGGCACAGTCGTGGCTGTGGTCATGGTCATGGGAATGTTCATGGTCATGGGAATGCTCGTGGTCGTGGGGGATACCCAGGGCGTGCATTTCCTCGTGGGTCATAGTATGGTCGTGGCTGTGTGCGCCAACGGTATGGTCATGATCGAGATGCATAAAAATGCTCCTTTGCTTTTTTCTATATTATAGCCCGGTTTCCTGGTGATGTCAAAACATTTATTTCCCGAAAAAATGAATTTTCTATCCCCAAATATCCCCCAGTGGGGCTTGCGCCCAGGGATTTTTCAGGGTATAATATCCCAAATATGTTTTGGTGGTGATGCAGAATGGATGAACAGCACGGGCACGACCATGACCATATCCACGATCATGCCTATCTCCATGCCCACGGAATCCCCCATTCTCATGGCCATGTCCACGAGAATCAGAAGGCTGTCCTGAACCGCCTCTCCCGGGCCATTGGTCATCTGGAAAAGGTGCGCCGGATGGTAGAGAACGGAGAGGATTGCTCAGAGGTTTTAATCCAGCTGGCGGCGGTTCGCTCCGCACTGGACAACACGGGTAAGGTAATCCTGAAGGACCATATGCGCCACTGCATGGTGGATGCCGTTGCCGCAGGAGACCAGGAGGCCATTGACGATTTGTGCCAGGCCATCGACAAATTTATGAAATAACAGGGATTGCAAAAGTCTGTCGGGAAGCCCCATTTGGGGCTTCCCGACAAGTGCTGACAGGGGCTGCTTCTGGCAGCCCCTGTTTTTCAAAATGTTGCTACGTCCGGGTCAGCGGGGGCCACGTCCTTTACCACTTCTATAGCGGTGAGCACCGGGCCCACGTCCCCCTTGTACAGCGGGTGCTTTTCGGCGGTAATCTTGGCCGTTACCTGCACCCAGGCTCTGGATTCCAGGCTCTTGGCTTCGGCGTAACGGCAGGGAATGCCGCAGAACTGAATGTCCTCCACGCAGCAGGTCATCACAAACCGACCGGGGGCGAACATCCCCTCCTTCTGGCGGCGGAGCATGGCCACCTGGGCCTTGAAGCACACGGTCTTATCCGCATACTTTTCCGGCTCCTCGGTCACATCCCGATACCACAGGGCGAAATCCTCGTCCTTTACCTGGATAACAGGGGCGTTGATGTCGAAGGGCAGGGGGTCCTGGACATCGTCAAAGCTGGTGGTGCCGTCGGTGTAGTCGTACAGAATGTCAATCCGCCGGTTGGCAGCCCGGGCCAGCTTGTGCAGGGGCATGGTATCCTCGCCGGGGGTCAGCCGGTTGAATACCACCATCTGTGCCCCCACCAGCTTGTCCATCACCAGGTTGCGCATATTGGAGTTGTAGGCCATAAAGGTGGTGGCATCGGCGAACATCACCTCCTGGGCAATCACCCAGTTCTGGGGGAAGCGGTTATATAGGTCGGCCACCAGCTGCATTCCGTTCAGCTCCACCACCACCCGCTCTGCCCGGTACTTCTTTTCCAGGGCCGTCAGCTGCTGGGTGGTGACTGTCTGCTGGTCCAATGTTTCCAGGTATACATTCTTGTGGGGGTAGGTGGAGATGTCATACTCCTCCTCGCCCTCCTCAAAAATCAGCACCAGGGTGCGCTCCCCGGCATTGAACCGGGGGTCCTCCAGGGTCTCCTGGATGAATTTGGTTTTGCCGGAATCCAAAAAACCGGTAAAGGCATAAACAGGAATCTGCTCCATGGCTTACACCCCAAACAATTCTGCAATGCCCTTTTCGTCCAGCTTGGAGCCAATGACGCACAGCTTGCCGGTGATGTCGGCGCTGCCGGTGCGGATGCTGGCCTCCTCGGGCACATAGTCAAAGTGAATCCAGCTGCCGTCCTGGGCGGGCAGAATGCCCTTGGCCCGCAGCACCAGGCCGTATTTTTCGGTGTCCAGTGCCTTGAGGGCAGCCTCCACCGACTCCTTGGTGAACTTCTTGGCGGTTTCTACGCCCCAGGAGGTGAACACCTCGTCGGCATGGTGGTGGTGATGATGGTGCTCGTGGTCATGGTCGTGGCAGCACTCGCCATCATGGTCATGGTGATGCTCATGCTCCTCATGGTCGTGGTCATGGCAGCACTCATCGTCATGATGATGGTGATGCTCATGCTCCTCATGGTCGTGGTCATGGCAGCACTCGTCGTCGTGATGATGGTGGTGCTCGTGCTCCTCCTCATCATCGTGGTGATGGTGGCAGCAGCAGCCGTCATCATCGTCGTCCTCATCCTGAAGGCGCTCCATTTCCATCTTAGCCAGCTCTGCCGCCAGGGATGCCTTGCCCTCCATGGCTTCCACCAGCTGCTCGCCGGTGAGCTGATTCCAGGGCGTTGTAATGATGGTAGCCACCTGGTTGTGCTCCCGCAGCATACTCACGGCGTTGTCCAGCTTGAACTGGGCAATGGAATCGGTGCGGGAGAGGATGATGGTGGAGGCGGTTTCAATCTGGTTGTTATAGAACTCACCGAAGTTCTTCATATACACCTTGACCTTGCTGGCATCCACCACGGCCACGGTATAGCCCAGGGTGACATCGTCGGAGGTGACCTTGTTCACGGCCCCGATGACATCGGACAGCTTGCCCACGCCGGAGGGCTCAATAATGACCCGGTCGGGGGAATACTCGGCAATCACCTTTTTCAGTGCCTTGCCGAAGTCGCCCACCAGGGAGCAGCAAATGCAGCCGGAGTTCATTTCGGTGATGTTGATACCGGCATCCTGCAGGAAGCCGCCGTCGATGCCGATTTCGCCAAATTCGTTTTCAATCAGCACCAGCTTCTGGCCCTTGTAGCCTTCGGAAATCATCTTTTTAATCAGTGTGGTTTTGCCTGCACCCAGGAAACCGGAATAAATATCAACTTTGGTCATAAAAAATGCCTCTTTTCAAAATTTTCTCTACCCGTTATTATATCACCTCCTGTCAACCGATACAAGAAATTTTCCCCGGCTATTTTTTACCGAACTGTAAATTTTGCCGGAAAAAAGCCGGTGCCCTTGGGGCACCGGCTGCAAACTATTGAGAAATTTTGTCCTGGGGCAGTTCCTTCAGGATTTTCCGCTGAATGGGAATGGCAAACAGGAAGGTAATCAGGTCGGCGGCGCTTTGGGTCAGCTGCACGCCGGTGAAGCCAAAGGCGGCGCTGAGAATCCATACCAGGGGGATGAAGAACAGCCCCTGCCGTGCCACGGACAGGAAGGTGGCGGCTGCGGTTTTGCCCATGGACTGCTGCATCATATTGCTCATGACCACCCAGCCCTGAACAAAGAAGGTAATGCATTGGAACCGCAGGGCACCTGTGCCATAGGCGATAACCTGGGGGTCATCCCGGAAGAGGGCCACCAGCTTGGGGGCGAAGGCATAGCCCAGGCCGGAAATCACCAGCAGCACGGCGGTGGATACCTTTACGCAGAACCAGAAGCCCTTGCGCACCCGGGAATAGAGCCCGGCACCGTAGTTGAAGCCGCACACAGGCTGGAAGCCCTGGCCGAAGCCAATCATGGCGGAAGCGCCGAACATGGTAACCCGCTGCACCACGCCCATGGCGGCAATGGCGGCATCGCCGTAGGCCATGGATACGTTGTTCAGGCAGATGGTTGCCACCGAGGCCAGGCCCTGCCGGGCAAGAGAGGGCAGACCGCCCTTGAAAATCCAGGAAAAATAGTGGCCGGAGAACCGGAAATTCCGGAGCTTCAGCTGGATATTGCCCCCGCGCCGGGTACCGGCCAGCAGCAGACAGAAGCTCACCAGCTGGCTGAGAATCGTGGCCCAGCCTGCACCGGCCACCCCCAAATCCAGGGCGAAAATCATCACCGGGTCCAGGACGATGTTCAGCAGGGCACCGGTGACAATGCCCACCATGGCGTAGCTGGCGCTGCCCTGAAAGCGCAGCTGGTTATTCAGCACGAAGGAGGCGCACATCCAGGGGGCACCCAGCAGAATCACCCGGAGATAGGCGGTGGTGTGGGGCAGAATGGTGGGGGTGGAGCCCAGGAATACCGCCAAAGGCTCCAGAAAGCACAGGCCCAGGACGCAAATCGCCAGTCCTGTGGCCAGGGCGGAGACGAAGCCGGTGGCCGCCATCTGGGAGGCACCGGTGTAATTCTTCTTTCCCAGCTCCCGGGAGATGTAGTTGCCGCTGCCCTGCCCAAAGAAGAAGCCCACGGCCTGGATAACCGCCATCACGGAGAACACCACGCCTACGGCGGCGGTGGCGGCATTGCTTTTCAGCATACCCACAAAATAGGTGTCCGCCATGTTGTAAAAGGCGGTTACCAGCATACTGATGATGCAGGGGGCGGCCAGGCGGCAAATCAGCTTCTCCACCGGCGGGGTGGTCATTTTTATGTATTTCTCTTCCTGTGCGTCCATAAAATCCTCTTTCTGTTTCGTCTTGCTGAAGTCGGCGCTTCCCCATTGGAAAACACCAGTCTAAAGTATATCACGTTCCGGAAATCCGTGTCAAGCCTGCCCGGAGGAAATGGGGGAGACTCTTTTGCCTCTTTCGACGGCTTTCGATTGCAAATCCCACCGGAAATCACTATGCTTTTAATGGCGGACAGAACCCCCTGCAATGCGACAGTCTGCCAAAGCGCCGCCCCGGCTCTCCCCCGGGACGGCGCTTGTTGCACTCAGCTGACGGGAATCAGCAGTATCTGGTTGGGGCCCGGCTCGTCTTGCAGCTTATTGACGCAGCGGATGGCCGCCACGGTGGAGCCGGTGGCCTTTGCCAGCTCCCACAGGGAGTCCGTCCCCGCCCGGCGCAGAATCAGGCTGGGGCGCTGGGGGTCGGGCTGGGTGTCCTCCCCCAGCGCCAGGGCGGTGACCATGGGGATGCCCTGGCCCCCGGTGGTGGTGAGGCTCAGGGGCAGCTCAGCCCGCAGGGTGGCCTTCCCGCCGCTGACGGTCATCTGGGGGGCCGGGGGCGTGACGGGCAGGGCGGTGAGGGCGGCATCCTCCCCGGTGGGCCGGGTGAGCTTTCCCTCCCACCGGCTGGATACGGCCCGCAGGGCTCCGTCCGGGCCCTGACAGAGAAGCTGTACCGTGCCGGGAACTTCCAGGGCGATGCCTCCCTCCTCCCGATACTGCCGGGGAAAATCGGGGAGGAAGAGAATGTCGTCGGCCTGAACGCCGTCCATTTGCAGATTGGCCTCGCTGCTTACGGTTTCCGTCCGCTTTTCCAGGATGGCCGGGGCCTCCAGGGTTTTCGTCTCCATATTCAGCTCCCGGCCCGGGGCGTAGGCATCGGCCACCGTTTCCACCAGAGTGGTCTGGTCCACCAGGTATTGGGCGGCAATGGTGCAGCGCACCCACAGGGCCCCCTCGGTCTGCTCCACCTCCAGATTGGTAACGGCGCAGATTACGTCCGCCTGGGCATCGGGGTCGTAGCTCTCATGCAGCTCCGCAAACTGGGAGAAGGGAAGCTGGAAATCCTGGGATATCACAGCCCCGGCCCCGTTTCTTCCGAGAATGTGGAGATTTCCGTTCCCACGGAAGGCAATTTTGCCCCCCAGCACCTTCTGCTCCAGGATATCCGGCCGCAGGGTATAATATAGGATGCCGTCCATCGGCTCTCCCAGGCACAGCTCCTCTTCCATGGAGAACTGCTTTTCCCCCACCTCCCGGGGCAGGCGGATGGGATAGCGGCGGGTCAGCAGCTCCACCTGCTCCGGGACGGTGCCGCTCTCCCAGCGCTCCAATTTTGTGGGAATCCAGCCCTGGGCCAGAACGCCGATTCCGGCCCGGAGCATCAGCTTCCGGGGGGAGACGGAGCGGGCATCGGCAAAGCGGGTCAGGGGGGCTACCCGAATGCTTCCCTCCGGCAGCTCCGGGGGCAGCTGCCAGCGCATCTGGAAGGGGAGCCAGCCATCCACAATCCGGCATTCGCTGCCGTCCTCCGGGGCATACAGCACCCACATCAGCATCCCGCCGCTGACCGTCAGGCTGTCCGACCGCCATTCCTTCCCCCGCAGAATGGTCTGGCCCCAGGCGCACAGTACCTTGCCCACATCCGGCATACCGTCGGGAAGCCGCAGCTCCTGGGTCTGTTCCGCATTCTGCACCTCATTCACCGCCGCCGTCAGGCAGGGAAATTCCTTTTTTTGAAATCCGATTTCCATTTGCAACACTCCTTCCAGTGCGTCTGGTGAAGGGTATGCAGGGAAAGGGAAAAATATACCGGCTAAAACCGCCGCCTGGTCAGGGGGATACTGAAACAGAAGACCGCCACGCAGCCGCAGAGGAACCAGGATTCCACCCACCGGCCAAACAGAATCCCCAGCCCGAAGCAAAACAGGCAGCACCGGTGCAGTTCTCCCTTGCGGCACATAGAAATCCCCCCATGGAAAAAGCTGCCGAGATTTTTCTCAGCAGCTTTTGCGTTATGGGATATTCTATGCAGCAGCCCGGGATTTTGCATCAGCCGCCCAGATAGGCCTTGCGCACTGCGTCGGACTTGGCCAGCTCTGCGCCGGTGCCGGAGAGGGTGATGCTGCCGGTTTCCAGCACATAGGCCCGGTCGGCCACCTGCAATGCCTTGCGGGCGTTCTGCTCCACCAGCAAAATGGTGGTGCCCTGCTTGTGCAGCTCCTTGATAATCTCGAAAATCTGGTCCACCAGGATGGGAGCCAGACCCATGGAGGGCTCGTCCAGCATCATCAGCTTGGGGTGGCTCATCAGCGCCCGGGACATGGCCAGCATCTGCTGCTCGCCGCCGGACAGAGTGCCCGCCACCTGCTTGCGCCGCTCCTGCAGCCGGGGGAACAGCTTGTACACCATTTCCAAATCCGCAGGGTTTACTGTCTTATTGACAAATGCCCCCATTTCCAGATTCTCCTGCACCGTCATTTGCAGGAAGATCCGCCGCCCCTCGGGAACGTGGGCCAGCCCCTTGGGCAGCAGCTTATAGGAATCGATGTGGGTAATGTTCTCGCCGCAGAAGGTGATGCTGCCCTGCCGGGGGTGCATCAGGCCGGAGACGGTTTTCAGAATGGTGCTTTTGCCCGCTCCGTTGGCACCAATCAGGGCCACAATCTCCCCATCGTCTACCTGGAAGGATACGCCCTTGATGGCGTGAATGGCACCGTAGTACACATGGATGTCTTCAATTTTCAGCATACTCATTTACGCATCCTCCTTGCCCAGATAGGCTTCAATCACCTGGGGATTCTGGCGAATCTCCTCGGGGGTGCCCTTGGCAATCAGCCTGCCGTAGTTCAGCACGGCGATGGTTTCACAGACGTTCATCACCAGGTTCATGTCGTGCTCAATGAGGAAAATGGCAATGTGGAAGGTGTCCCGGATGCGGCGAATCTGGTGCATCAGCTCGGTGGTCTCGCTGGGGTTCATACCGGCGGCGGGCTCGTCCAGCAGGATGATGCTGGGATTGGTGGCCAAGGCCCGGACAATTTCCAGCCGGCGCTGGACACCGTAGGGGAGGGAACCGGCCTTCTGGTCGGCCAGCTCTGCCAGACCCATAAAGTCCAGCAGCTCCATGGCCCGCTGGTTGGCCTTCCGCTCCGCGGCGTAATAGCTGGGCAGGTGCAGGGTGCTGGAGAGGAAAGCGCACTTGATTTGGTTGTGCATACCCACCTTCACATTGTCCAGCACCGTCATATCGGTGAACAGCCGGATATTCTGGAAGGTTCGGGCGATGCCCAGCTTCGTCACCTTACTGGCGGACATACCCTTGGTGTCGATGCCGTTGACCAGCACCGAGCCCCGGGTGGGCTGATACACGCCGGTGAGCAGGTTGAACACCGTGGTCTTGCCTGCGCCGTTGGGGCCAATCAGGCCGCAGATTTCCGTGGGGCCCAGGGAGACGTTGAAGCTGTCCACGGCGGTCAGACCGCCGAAATCGATGCCCAGATTCCGCACATCCAGCACCAGGGGCTTACCGGCATCGGTTTCCCGGTAGGTATTAAAGGTGGGCACCTGAACGGTTTTCTTGGGATAATGGTTGTTCATTTCACCGCAGCCTCCTTCTTATGGGAAAACATCCGCTTACACCGATCCGCCAGCACGGAGGTATACTCCTTGACCTTGGGCGACCAGGTAAACAGCATTACCAGAATCAGAACAATGGCATAGATAATCATTCGATAGTCCCGCAGACCCCGCATGGCTTCCGGCAGGATGTACAGCACCGTGGCAGAAATCACGCTGCCCAGAATGTTGCCCATGCCGCCCAGCACCACAAACACCAGGATATTGATGGAGGTGTTGAAATTGAACTTGGAGGCATCCAGCGAGGAGAAGTTCAGGCCGTACAGCGCCCCGGCCATCCCCGCCAGGAAGGCGGAGACCACAAAGGCCTTCATCCGGAAGGCGGTGACGTTGATGCCCACGGACTGGGCGGCAATCCGGTTGTCCCGCACCGCCTTGATGGCCCGGCCTTCCTTGGAGTTAATCAGGTTCAGCACCACAAACAGGGTAAACAGCACCAGCCCGAAGCCCACCGCAAAGGTGGAAATCCGCTTGATGCCGGTAATGCCCATGGCACCGGAGAGAATCCACTTGTGGCCCTTGCCAATGAGCTTGGGCTTGGCGGTGGCCAGTACCAGGCGGAAGCCGCTGTCATCCATGCCCACATACATATTGCCAATCAGGTTCTTCATGATTTCGCCGAAGGCCAATGTCACAATGGCAAGATAGTCGCCCTGGAGCCGCAGCACGGGGATGCCGATGAGAAAGCCCAGAACCCCCGCCAGTACGCCGCCAAAGACCATGGCCAGCACCAGCCGCAGCACCGGGCTGGGGATGCTGTCTTTCAGCATGGTTGCCAGAATTACGCCGGAAAAAGCGCCCACGCCCATGAAGCCCGCATGGCCCAGGCTCAATTCCCCGCAGATACCCACCAACAGGTTCAGGGATACCGCCAGTACAATATAGCAGCACACCGGAACCAGATACCCGGTGACGGCGCTGCCCAGCTTCCCTTGGCTGCTCAGGGTTTGCATCACCGCAAATGCCACAATGACTACCAGATAGGTGATGAGATTGGTGCGGCTGTTTTTGTTCAGCAGAGTCTTTTTCATATCGTCACCTTACACTTTCTCCTGCACCTGCTTGCCCAGCAGACCGGCGGGCTTCACCAGCAGAATCAAAATCAGAACGCCGAACACAATGGCATCGGAGAACTGGGTGGAGAGGAAGGCCTTGGCAAAGGTCTCGATGATGCCCAGCAGGATGCCGCCCAGCATGGCGCCGGGAATGGAGCCGATGCCCCCCAGCACGGCGGCGGTAAAGGCCCGGATGCCGGGCATGGAGCCGGTGGTGGGCTGGAGCACGGGAATGGAGGAGCACATCAAAACACCCGCCACGGCGGCCAGCGCCGAGCCGATGGCGAAGGTGATGGAAATGGTCTTATTCACATTGATGCCCATCAGCTGGGCCGCATCCCGGTCCTCGGACACCGCCCGCATGGACTTGCCAATCCGGGTTTTGGAGGTGAACCAGGTCAGCGCTACCATAATCACCACGGAGGCCGTCACCGTCACCAGCACCTCGCCGGTAATGGTCAGGCTGCCAAACAGATGGAAGGGCTGGATGGAGGACACCACGCTGGTAAAGCTCTTGGGATTGGAGCCCCACAGCAGCTGGGCTGCATTCTGCAAAAAGTAGCTGACGCCAATGGCGGTAATCAGCACCGCCAGGCTGGGGGTGCCCCGCAGGGGCTTATAGGCAAGACCCTCAATCACAATGCCCAGCAGGGTGCACACCACCATGGAGGCCAGAATCCCCACCACCGGGGGAAGCCCCATATAATTGGTGACGCAGTAGCAAATGTAGGCACCCACCATAATAATGTCGCCGTGAGCGAAGTTCAGCATTTTGCCAATGCCGTACACCATGGTATAGCCCAGGGCGATGATGGCATAAATAGAGCCGATGCTGATGCCGTTGATGCAGTATTGCAGGAATTTCATATGCGTATCTCCCTTCAACAGTTTATAACAGAGGCCGCTGTGCAGCCTTTCTTATCAGCTGCTGCTTGGCGGAAAAGGGGGCGTTGTGCGCGCCCCCTTTTCTTGGCCAGAATTTAGGGAAGCTCTGATTAAATCGGCAAGGGCTGGCGGCGAGAGATTTTGTTTCCAGGCAAGGTATGGAAAGTGAGGGAATACTTTGTGTATTTCCCACTTTTCATACCGCAGCCTGGGAGCAAAAGATCCGCCGTTCAGCCGCAGACGATTTGTTCAGAGTTTCCTTAGTTAACGGAAACGTAAGTGCCGTCCTGGATGACCACAATGGAGCCAGCCTTGGAAACGAAGCCGTCCTCGTCCCAGGTCATACCGGCACCGGTGATGCCGTCGTAGGTCATGGAGGTAAACTCGGCAATCATCTTGTCGCAGATTTCCTCGTTGGACTCGCTGCCGTCGATACCGGCCTCGTTGCAGGCCTGGTACATAGCCCAGATAACGTCGTAAGCGTCAGCGCCGAACTGGTTGGGAGTCTCGCCGTACAGCTCCTGGTACTTGGCAACGAAGGCGGCGGTGCGCTCGTCCTTGGAGTCGGCAGCGAAGGGGGTCAGCATATACAGACCCTCGGCCAGCTTGGTGTCGAAGCCTTCCACGTTCAGAATGCCGTCCATGCCGTCATCGCCGAAGAACACAGGGGCATAGCCAATCTGGTTGGCGTAGGACAGGATGGAAGAGGCCTCGGTGTAGTAGATGGGCAGGAACACCAGGTCAGCGCCGGCTTCCTTGCACTTGGTCACCTGGGTGCTCAGGTCGGCCTTGGTGTCGCTGGTGAAGGCTTCGGTGCAGACAATATTCAGGCCCTGCTCCTCGGCAGCCTCGGTGAAGGTTTCCAGAATGCCGGTGGAGTACACATCGGAGGAGTCATAGATGATACCAATCTTGGTGCCCAGCTGCTTCTCGGCAATGACCTCAGCGGAGACGGAGCCCTGCATGGGGTCGGCGAAGCAAACCTGGAACACATTGTCGCCGGTGTAGGCTACATCCACAGCGGAAGCGGAGGGGGTGACCATGAAGATGCGGTCTTCATTGGTCAGGGGGCCGACTGCCAGGCAGGGCTTGGTGGTAACGGTGCCGCAGAACATCTGCATTCCCCAGTCCTTCAGCTTGTTGTAGACGGAAACGGCCTTTTCGGCGTCGTGCTCGTCGTCCTGGCAGTTCAGCTCAAACTGGAGGCCGCCCAGGGCATTGACCTCGTCCACTGCAATCTGTGCGGAGCGGGCCACGCAGGTGCCGTAAACGGCGGCGCCGCCGGTGAGAGGACCGGACATACCAATCTTAACCGTACCGGCCTCGGCAGAGGCGCTGACCGCAAACATTGCGGTGACCATGGCAAGGGCCATAACAAGTGCAACAAACTTTTTCATTTTTCATTTCTCCTTTTGAGTTCGGATTGGAGTGGAGACGTCCCGCAGCGCGCCTTGTCGGGGCTGGCCTCCGTTTATAAAAAAGCGGCCACAGTTTTATAAAAACTGCAACCGTTCTTTCATACAATATCTGAAATCCCGGTTACGCAGGCGGCAGGCACAGTCGTACCCCCAGCAGGATAATAATGCAAATGGACACCGCCAGAATAAAAGCAGTGTCCATGACATTGGTAATTCGGGCAGCAGAGGAAGCTGCACCGGCACAGCCGCTGCAGAAAGAAGAATGGAAACCGTAAGAATAGGTGTTCATCATTTCTCGTTACCTCCCCTGGAATTTGTGCCTATTGTATCTCTAGTACGGACATTTGTCAACGTGGCATATACTACTAGATTCAATTTGGTATATTTTGCATTTTTGTGCAGAAACAACAAATGTCCGCTAAGCGTGGACATTTCGCAAAAAAAGAGCGCCTCCCCGGGAGGGGAGGCACCGGATTATAGCCCGTCCATGACGGCCTTGCACTCGCTGAGGACCACGGACAGAATGGGGACGCAGGTTGCCGCACCGTAGCCGCCGTTTTCCACTGCCACGAAGAAGGCCAGGGGGTATTTTTCGTCGGTACAGAAGCCGGAGAACATGGCGTTGGAAATCTGGCCCTGTCCCAGCTCCGCCGTGCCGGATTTGCCGCAGACGGTAAGGCCGGGGAACTTGTAGCTGCCATAGGTGACTTCCACGTTGTTGCGCATATACTCCCGCATCTTCTGGGCCAGAGCCTGGCTCATCACCTGGGGGGTGTAGGTGGTTTCGGCCTGATAGACCACCTCTGCGCCGCTCTCCACCTGGGAAACCAGATAGGGCACCGCCGCCGAGCCGCCCCCGGCAATCTGGCCCATAAAGACCATAAACCGGCAGGGGTTCACCAGGTCGGTGTGCTGGCCGATGCAGCTCCAGGCGAAGGAGGCCGCACCGGCATCGGAGATGTCGTAGTTGCCCGCAGCGGTGGCGACCCCATCGAAGCGGATGCGCTGGTTGATCTGGAACTGCTCCACATATTTCTGCATATTCTTCCGGCCCACCAGCTCCGACAGCTGGGCCATGGCGCAGTTGCAGGATACGGCCAGAGCCTGCTTCAGGTTGCAGGTGCCGTGGGCCCGCTCGCAGGTGATGGCCTCGGTGCCGTAGGTGTATTTGCCGTTGCAGGTGAAGGTGCGGCTTTCAATGTCCGGCACACAGTCCAGGGCCGCCGCACAGGTGACGACTTTGTAAATGGAGCCCGGGGGATAGGTGGCCTGGAGGAAGCGGTTCAGATACACGCCCTTGTAGGCCCCGGTGGTGTCCGCCTGGAAGTCTGGCACATTGTCCGGGTCGTAGGTGGGGGTGGTGACGGCGCAGAGAATCTCCCCGGTTTTGTAATTATACACCGCAATGGTGCCCTTGCGCCCGTACATGGTGGTCAGGGCGGCATTCTGCACCCGGGTGGACAGGGTCAGATGCTCCACACCCCCGCCGGAGTCGCCGTTGTACACGCCGTTGACCAGGTCGAACCCGGCCAGGGCACTGGAATACTTGGATACCGCCCCGGCACTGATGGAGCCGTAGCGGTCTCCCACCCAGTGGAGGGTGGATTTCCTGGTCTGGGGGTCGGTGGAGTAGGTGCGTCCGTTGGTCATGTCCAGCAGCACATTGCCGCTGCGATCCACCACGGTGCCGCAGCCCAGATTGCCCCGGTTATACACATGGGGGGAACCCGGGGCGGTAATCCAGGTTCCGGCATTGGCCACATACTCAATGGCAAACACCACCATTCCCCCCAGGAGAACGGCCAGAAACAGCCCCATCAGCCAGGTTCGTTTGGTGACTCGATTCATTTGCGTTTTCCCTTTCTGCTCAGCTTCACGGCGAAGCTGGCGTTCTGGCGGGTATCCGCCGCTTTGACAAAGGCCAGCAGTCCCCAGGAGGCCACCATGCTGGTGCCGCCGTTGGATACAAAGGGGAAGGTGACCCCGGTGAAGGGCAGGATATCCACCGTGCCCAGGGTGTTCAGGATGGTTTGAACCAGCAGCACCCCCGCCGCCGTGCAGGCGCCGATGCTGTAGAAGCTGCTCCGGGCCACCCGGGCAGACCGGATGGCAAAGAAGCCGAAGGCGCAGATGCACAGCACCGCCATCATGGCCAGCAGCAGCCCCCACTCCTCGGAGATGGTGGCAAATACAATGTCCGAGTCTGCGGCGAAGACCTTGCGCATGAAGCCCTTCCCCGGCCCCAGACCGAACAGGCCGCCGGAGGCAATGCACATCAGCGACTGGGCCTGCTGGTAGCCGGTGTCGAAGGGGTCGTCCCACACATGGTGCCAGGTGGCAAAGCGGCGCATGGCATGGGGGGCCACCCGCAGAGCCAGAATCCCCGCAATCACCAGGGCGGTGATGGCCAGAGCCAGCGTGCCCATGCTGCCGGAGCGGAGGTATGCGATAATCAGGAAGGAGCAGAAGAAAATCAGGGCGGTACCGAAGTCATTCATCACCGCCAGGCACCCGCAGATAATCACGGAATAGGCAATGAAGGCAATCAGGTTCCGCTTGTTCATAATCCGGTCCATGGTGGAGGCCCCGGCAAAGACGAAGCAGACCTTGCTCAGCTCCGAGGGCTGTAGGGACAGGCTGCCGATGGTAATCCAGCATTTGGCACCGTAGTGCTCGGTGCCCACCGCCAGGGTCAGCAGCAGGAAGCCCAGTCCGGCGGCCACGGCCAGATACCGCACCCGCTTGGCCCGCTCCAAATTGCGCAGGGCCCAACCCACCAGCAGGTAGACCAGCACCCCCACAACGGCGGCAATCAGCTGCTTGATGGTCTCCCCGGGCTTTACCGTGGCAATGGCCGCCATGCCCAGGGTGCACAGGAAGAAAGCCAGGGTTTCCATCTCAAAGGAGCTGCGCCGAATGAACAGATAGAAGAAAAACAGCACCCATTGGGTCACAAGAATTCCGGCAAAGCCCCCCATAACCAGGGTGGAGTCCGCCACGGCATCGTGGATGGCAAAGCCGATAACCGCCAGAAACTGAAAGGCGGTGAGAATCAGCAGATTGAAGGCCCCGGCAATGGGCCCGGAGGCCCGGGTGCGCAGCTGGGATTGGAGCTGCTCCTGCTGCCGGGTGATTACCTTTAATTTCAGCTTCACCCCGCCGACGCTGATGACATCCCCATCCTGTAGGGCGCAGATGTTCACCCGCTCTCCGTTGACGTAGGTGCCGTCCTTGGAGTTGGCATCGGTGATGGTCCAGCTGCCGTCGTCATACCGGGTCAGAACCGCATGGTTCCGGGAGACGGTGGACAGGGCAATGGATACGTCGCAGCTTTTGCTCCGGCCGATGACGTTCTCCCAGTGGGTCACAGGCACCCGCTCCCCTCCGGGCATCACCAGCCAGGCCCAGATCTCCGGCTCCCGCCGGAAGGTCAGCAGGGGCAGGGCGCACCGCAGCAGAAGCAGAAAAGCCAGAATGGGGCACGCATGGCGCACCAGGGAGATGTAAAAGCTCTCATAGCCCGGGTCCATGCCGGAGAAGGCCGCCGGAAGGCCGGAAAAGAGCCTGCCCAGGGTGTCCCACAGCGGGGCAAGCATCGCCCCCAGGTTGGCAAAGGCCTGCCCCAGGCTATCCAGAATTGTTTGCAGCATTGGAATTCAGAAGTCTCCTTTCAGGCAGAATTCTCCCGGTGCAGGCGGCGCAGCAGCGCAATTTCCGCCTGATAGCCGGGCAGTTCGTTGGGGGTTTCCAGAATCATGGGCTTGTCCTGCAAAGCCGGATGGCTGAGGATGTTCCGGAAGGTTTGCAGCCCCAGGCTCCCCTTGCCGATGCATTCGTGCCGGTCCTTGTGGCTGGCAAAGGGATTTTTGGAGTCGTTCAGGTGCAGGGCCTTCAGCCGTTCCAGGCCGATAACCCGGTGGAATTCCTGCAAAACCCCATCCAGGTCGTTGACGATGTCATACCCTGCGTCATATACGTGGCAGGTGTCCAGGCACACCCCCACCTGGCCGGAGCCCACGGCATCCAGAATGTCCTTCAGCTCCCGGAAGCGGCCGCCGATTTCGCTGCCCTTCCCCGCCATGGTTTCCAGCAGCACGGTTACGGGATACCCCGGCTCCAGAGCCCGGCGCAGGGCGGCGGCAATGTTGTCGATTCCCGCCGCCACCCCCCGGCCGGTGTGGCTGCCGGGATGGAAATTATAGAAATTTCCGGGCAGCGCCGCCATCCGGCGCAGGTCGTCAGCCAGTACGTCGGCGGCAAAGTGCCGGGACTCCGGGTCAGCGGTGCATAGGTTCATGGTGTAGGCCCCATGGGCAACCAGGGGGCCAAAGCCCCCCTGGGTCAGCAGCGCTGCGGCCCGTTGGGCATCGGCGCTGTCCTCTTGCCGGGCCCGGCTGCCCCGGGGGTTGCGGGTGAAGAAGGCAAAGGTATCCGCCCCGATAGACCGGGCGGTTTCCACCATGGCGGCATAGCCGGATGCGGCGGACAGGTGACAGCCAAGATACATTTTGCATTCCTCCCGGGGTGACGTTTCCGTAATGCTACCACATTTGAAGGAAAAAATCAATTTTTCATTTCCTTAATATTGATTTTGTGATAGAATACGGGGTAGTGATTCGCAGGGAGGGGTTTGCTTTGCCAAAATCTGACAACCAAAAGCTGAAAATTCTGTATATCTGGGATTATCTGCAAAAAAACTCCCACCGGGACAGGCCGGTGAGAGCGGGCGAGCTGATACAAATGCTGAATTCCCATGAAATTGCCTGCGACCGCAAGACCGTCTATTCGGACATTGCCGCCTTGCAGGATTTCGGGCTGGACATTCTGTGCCAGCCGGGGCGGAACGGGGGATACTATCTGGCCTCCCAGAATTTCGAGCTGCCGGAGCTGAAGCTGCTTATCGATGCCGTCCAGTCCAGCCGGTTCCTGACGGAGCGGAAATCCCGGGCGCTGATTGAAAAGCTGTGCACCCTGTGCAGCGCCCAGGATGCCAAGCTGATGCAGCGGGGGGTGTACGTCTCCGGCCGGGTAAAGAGCATGAACGAGACCATCTATTACGGCGTGGATGCCATTCAGGAGGCCATTGCGCAGAACCGGCAGATTACCTTCCGCTATTTTGACTGGGGCCTGAACGGCCTGCGGGTGTATCGGGACAAGGCCTATACCGCCAGCCCCTACGGCCTGTGCCAGGACAATGAGAACTGCTACCTTCTGGCCCTGTCCCCCCGCCACGGCATCACCAGCTATCGGGTGGACCGGATGACCGATATCACCCTGTGCGAGGAAAGCCGGGAGCCCTGCCCGGAGCTTACCGGAAAACGCCTGACGGAGTATGCCAACCGGATGTTCCAGATGTACTCCGGGGATACGGTGTCGGTGAAGCTCCGCTTCCGCCGGGAGCTGGCCAATGTGGTTATCGACCGCTTCGGTAAGGATACCATGCTCCTGCCGGACGGGGAGGACTGGTTCGTCTTCACCGTGGAGGTGGCGGTGTCCCCCCTGTTTCTCAGCTGGGTGATGGGCTTCGGGGCCAAGGCCAGAATTCTCTACCCCCAGTCCGTTGTTGACCGGTGCCGGCAGCTGTGCCGGGAGGTTCTGGCGCAGTACGAGGAGCCCCGGGAGGATGCCCGATAGCAGCTATCCCGGGGGGTCTAGCTCAGGGCAAAGGAATTGCAGACCTCGCTCCATACGATTTGGCAATCGGTGACGTCGGCATCCTGCAAAGCGCAGAGGCAGTAGTGATAGGTTCCGTCGTCAATAATGACTCCCCGGCCAATGCGCTCGCCCCGCTCCCCGGCGCAGGCCCAGGCGAATTCCCAGCGCTGGGGATACTCCGTCCGGGTCTGCATCAGGGTAATCTCCTCCCGGGAAAACCCGGTGAGGGAGCGAATGGTGGCATCCAGGTCGCCGCCGGACAGGGTCTGCACCTCCACATCGTAGCTGCTGCCCAGATACAGCCGCCCGGTGTCGCTTTCCATGGCGCACTCCAGGGCCTCGCCGGGCAGCTCCAGCCGGATTTCCCTGGGGGCAGCCAGTGCCGGGGCCTCCCATAGGTCGGCCACTGTCTCCGCCGTTTCCACCTGCCGGGCGCAGCCGCAAAGAAGCACTGCGGCCATGGCCATAATCCAGAATTTTTTCAAATCCACACCTCCTGAAAGGATTGCGCATGACGCCTCTTCTCCTTTTTTATCTGCTGACAATCAATGCGGTGGGTCTGCTGATTATGCTTGCCGACAAGGAAAAAGCCAAAAAACACCTCTGGCGAATACCGGAGGCCACCCTGCTCACCGTGGCGGCCCTGGGGGGCAGCCTGGGCTGCTTGGCGGGGATGCGGCTGTTCCGCCACAAAACCCGGAAGCCCAAATTCTACCTGGGGCTCCCCGCCATCCTGGCCGCCCAGCTTGCCGCCGGACTGCTTCTCCTCCGGTGGTTTTACCGATAGTGCCACCATAAAAAAGAACGCCGCCCAACGGATGGGCGGCGGCTTGAGCTTGGCGAAAAACCCCAAATGGGTTTTTCCGCCAAACTTTTGCAGTCCGCTGCGCGCACGCCTTGTGCGCCTATGGCGCACAAGGCGCACACTTGCGGCCTGAGAAGTATTTTCTGCCAGGTACACGCCCCGGCAGAAAATGATTTGACTTTATTTGCCGACTACCGTCGGCAAACTCTGCGAGGCTTTTTTAGGGGTTGCGGTATTGACTGGCCTGGTACAGCACCGTGGCGGCATCGCTGCGGTTCAGCAGGGCGCCGGAGAAATCAAAGCCGTTCTGGGCGGCAACCTCCCGGTAGTCCGGGGGGAGAGCCTCGGCGGACAGGGCGGGCTGCTCCTGCTGCTGCAAGCCCAGGGCGGCGCAGAGCATGGCGGCGGCATCGGCGCAGGTTACCGGCTGGTCGGGGGCAAAGGTCTCAGACGAGGCAAGACCGGAGGTGAGGCCGGAGCGAATGGCGGCAGCCAGATAGGGCCGCAGCCACTCCGGCACATCGGGGTAGCCGGTTTCCGTCACCCGGCTGTCCGTGGGAATTTGCAGGGCCTTCACCAGCATGGTGACGAACTCGCCCCGGGAAACCTCCTTGTCCGGGGAGAAGCAGGGGCTGCCGCCGATGCACTCGCCGGTGAAGATGCCGGTATTCTTCATCCACTCTGCCGCAAACCGGCAGCCCCGGCCCAGGGTGTCGGAATACTGGCTGGCATCCGTGGGCTTTCGAATCTGGATGGTGACGGTGGCCTCCCGGGAGGTTTTCCCGGCGGCATCGGTGGCGGTGTAGACGAAGGAATCGATGCCCACCTTATTTTTCTTGGGCGTGTAGGTGAAGCTGCCGTCTTCCTTCAGCACCACCGTGCCCCGCTTGGGCTCCCGCACCAGGCAGAAGGTCATCTCCTGCTCCTCCGGGTCCCGAACCTTCAAGTGGTTGGTGATTTCCAGATTCTTGTAGGTTTCAAAGGCACCGTCCTCTGCAATGGGGGGCTTGTTCTCCCTGCCCCGGATGGACAGGGTCATGGTGGCCTCCCCGGCCAGGCCGTTGGAGAACACAGGCAGATAGCGGATGGCGGCGGTGGCGCTTTCCTCCGGCCCCCCGGCCACAAAGGTCATTTCCCCCACCTGACAGGCGGTGAGCACGTCCCCGGGGCGCAGAACCCGCTCCCCCAGCATAACGGTGCCCAGGTGCTTATCCGGCAGAGCGGTGAGGCAGATTCCCGCCAGGGTTCCGTCCTCGGATGAGAATTCCTCCGGGCCGAAGCAATGGGTGGCCCGGCTGTCCATCTCCGCCGCCGATACCGACAGCGTCAGCCCCGCCGCCAGCAAAATGCCCAGGGCAGGGCGCAGGATGTGTTTCATTTGAATCCCTCCAAAAAAGATTTGCACAGGTATTGTTTGCCAGCTTTGGGGGATTTATTCCAAAAAACACCGGGCACAGCCCAAAACTGCCCCGACGAAAAAACGTCGGGGCAGAGCGCTTATTTGCAGCCGCTGCACTTGGCGCAGCAGCCGCTGCATTTTTTCTTTTTGGGCCGGAAGAGAAGCCAGAGGCAGTATCCGGCGATGGGAATCAGCAGCAGGTAATCTGCAAGGCTCATCCTATCCACCCGCCAATCTGATACACCAGGAAGGCTGCCACCCAGGCCACGGCGCATTGAGCGATAACCACGCCGACGGTCTTCCGCTTGGAGCCCAGCTCCCGCCGGATGGTGGCCACGGCGGCCACGCAGGGGGTATACAGCAGGCAGAAGGTGAGGAAACTGGCGGCGGACTGGGGGGTAAACAGCAGGTGCAGGGCCTGGTGCAGCTGCTCGTTGCTCACACCCAGAATCACGCCGAAGGTGCTGACCACAGCCTCCTTGGCGGTAAAGCCGGACACCAGGGCCGTAATCATCCGCCAATCTCCAAAGCCCAGGGGGGCGAAGATGGGGGTGAAGAGCTGCCCCAGCCAAGCCAGAATGCTGCCGGTGCTGTCCGACACCACATTCAGCTTCAAATCAAAGGTTTGCAGGAACCAGATAATCACCGTGGCCATAAAGATAACAGTGAAGGCCCGGGTGAGAAAATCCTCTGCCTTCTCCCACATCAGCAGAAGCACGCTCTTGGCCGAGGGGAAGCGGTAGTTGGGAAGCTCCATCACAAAGGGCACGGGATTGCCGTGGAACAGGGTGTTTTTCAGCAGCAGGGCCATCAGAATCCCCACAACGATGCCGCCAAAGTACAGTGCCAGCATCACAACCAGCTCCCGCCCCGGGAAGAAGGCGGCGGCGAACAGGGTATAGATGGGAATTTTGGCGGAGCAGCTGATAAAGGGGGTGAGCAGAATGGTCATCTTCCGGTCCCGGTTGCTGGAAAGGGTGCGGGTTGCCATAATGGCAGGCACCGAGCAGCCGAAGCCGATGAGCATGGGCACAAAGCTCCGCCCGGACAGACCGATTTTCCGCAGCAGCTTGTCCATCACGAAGGCCACCCGGGCCATATACCCGGAGTCCTCCAGAATGGACAGGAAGAAGAACAGCGTGACGATAATGGGCAGGAAGCTGAGCACGCTGCCCACCCCGGCGAAGATGCCGTCGATAACCAGGCTGTGCACCACCGGGTTGATGCCGTAGTTGGTGAGGGCCCGGTCGGCCAGTTGGGTCAGCCCATCCACGGCGTAGGTCATCACATCGGAAAGGGCGGCGCCAATCACATTGAAGGTCAGGAAGAACACCAGCCCCATAATGGCGGCGAACAGGGGAATGGCCAGATACCGGTTGGTCAGCACCTTGTCGATTTTCACGCTGCGCCGGTGCTCCTTGCTTTCGGAGGCCTTGGTGACGCAGCCGGTGCACACCTTCTCAATAAAATTGTAGCGCATATCCGCCAGGGCGGCGTTGCGGTCCAGGCCGGTGTCCGCCTCCATTTCGATGATGGAGTGCTCAATCAGCTCCTTCTCGTTCTGGCTCAGCTTCAGCAGGTCGAAGAATTCCTCCTCGCCCTCGATGAGCTTGGTGGCGGCAAAGCGCCGGGGCAGCTGCACCCGCTGGGCGTGGTCCTCGATGATGTGGCAGACGGCGTGGATGCACCGGTGCACCGGGCCCTCGGGGCAGAAGTCCTGCACCTTGGGAATGGTCCGGTTTTCGGCAGTGGTGAGCATGATGTCCACCAGCTCAGAGATGCCCTGGTTCTTGGCGGCGCTGATGGGTACCACAGGCACCCCCAGCTCCTGGCTGAGCTTCTGCACATCCACGCTGCCGCCGTTGCCGGTGAGCTCGTCCATCATGTTCAGGGCAATGACGGTGGGCACCTTCAGGGTCAGCAGCTGCAAGGTCAGATAGAGATTGCGCTCGATGTTCGTAGCGTCTACAATGTTCAGTATGGCATCGGGCTTGGATTTCAGGATGAAGTCCCGGGTGACAATCTCCTCCTGGGTATAGGGCCGGATGGAATAGATGCCCGGCAAATCCACCACCTGATGGCTGGTGCCCCGGATGGTGCCCACCTTCTGGTCCACGGTGACGCCGGGGAAATTCCCCACATGCTGGTTGGAGCCGGTGAGGGCATTGAACAGGGTGGTCTTGCCGCAGTTCTGGTTTCCCGCCAAGGCGAAAATCATAGGGATTCCTCCTTCAGCGTGATTTTTGCCGCATCCTCCCGGCGGATGGTGAGCTCGTAGCCCCGCACCTGAATCTGGATGGGGTCCCCCATGGGGGCCACCTTACGCAGCGATACCCGGGTGCCGGGTATCAGCCCCATATCCAGGAACCGCAGCCGCAGGGAGCCTTCCCCGCCTACCTGAGCAATGGTGCCGGACTGACCGACTTTCAAATCATCAATGGTCATAAGCAACGCTCCTTCTTTATCTGGGGACATTATAGAATATGAAAAACCGATTGACAAGAGGTATTCCAAAAAATATCCGCTTCAGGTAAAAAAGTGCATTTCAAGATTTTCCCTTGACAGTTCCGGGGGTTCCTGCTATAATCCGCATAAATAAGCAAACTGAACAGACCGCTTTTCGGTCGGGTCACAGAAGTGACAGTGGTTTACCACGGGACAGTCAATTTCCTGCTGCTCCGTGGCCTTTTTATATGCCGCGGAAGCCACACCCAAATGGAGGTCTCCCATGACAAAATTGCTATTGCGCCTGTTCGTCCCGGATGCATCCGCCCATTCTCCCGCTGCCCATGCCGCCATTGGCAAGCTGGCCGGGGCGGTGGGCATTGTGTGCAACGTGTTCCTGGCCGTTTTGAAAATTGCCGCCGGTCTGGCCACCGGCTCCGTGGCCATTGCCGGCGACGGCATCAATAACCTCACCGACTCTGCATCCTCGGTGGTGACGCTGCTGGGGTTCCGGATGGCCCAGCGCCCGGCGGACGAGGAGCACCCCTTCGGCCATGGCCGCTACGAATATGTATCCGGGGTGGTGGTGGCCGCCCTGGTGCTGCTGGCCGGGGCGGAGCTGGCCAAATCCTCCTTCCAGAAGATTTTAAGCCCCCAGTCCGTCCCGGTGGATTGGCTGACGGTGGCCATTTTGCTGGTGTCCATCCTGGTCAAGCTCTGGATGGCGGGCTTCAACCGGAGCCTGGGCAAAATGATTGGCTCCGCCACCCTGGAGGCCACCTGCCAGGACAGCCGCAACGATATCATCGCCACCGCCGCCGTGCTCCTCAGCTTTCTGGCGGATAGCCTGCTGCACATCCGGCTGGATGGAATCGTGGGCATGGGCGTGGCGATTTTCATCCTGTGGTCCGGGGTTTCCCTGGCCAAGGATACCGTATCCCCCCTGCTGGGGGCCCAGGCGGATGCCCAGACGGTGGAGAAGCTGACCCACCTGATTTTGTCCCATCCCCGGGTTCTGGGTGTCCATGACCTGCTGATTCACGACTACGGCCCCGGCCATGTGTTCGCCACCGTCCATGCGGAGATGGACGCCAGCGAGCCGCCCCTGGATGCCCACGACCAGCTGGACCACATCGAGCAGGAGGCCATGCGCCAAATGGGTATCCACCTGGTTATCCACTACGACCCCATCCCCGAGGAGGGCCAGTGGGCCGACTACCGCCGCTTGGTCAAGGCCTGCGCCGCCCAGCTGGACCCCGCCGCCACCATCCACGACCTGCGGATTCTGGACTACCAGGGCAGCCAGAAGCTCTCCTTCGACCTGGCCGTGCCCTATGGGCTGCCCGCCACCAATGACCAGCTGATTCAGGCCATGACGGCGCAGCTGCGCAGCAGGGGCTGCACCCTCCCCACAGAAATCCAGATAGACCGCCGGGAGGATTGCCCCACCGGCTGCGAAAATTCTTCGCTATAAGAAAATACCCCCACACATGACCTCGGGCGTGCCGCAAAAATGCAGCACGCCCTTTCCTTTTCAGCTTTCCAGCTGCATCCCCAGAAAACTGGCCGCCGTCCGGGCCAGTGTGCGGTGGGCATCCTGGAGGGGCGCCTCGTCCTCGCCCAGCAGAAGCATTACGCACCCCATCAAATCCCCCTGGGAGAGAATGGGCGCCGCCGCCCCCAGATGGTATTTCTCCGCCCCGTCAGATGCCCGGATGGGGGACTCGCCGCTTTGGTACAGATAGTTCTTCCGCTGCTCCATGAGCCGCTCCAGCTCTGGCGAATTGGGCTTGTCCATCAAATCCCGCTTCGGAGCCCCATGTAGCGCAATGATGCTGTCCCTATCCGCCACCGCCGCAATATGCCCCGTCGCCGCCACAATGGACTGACACATCTGTGAGGCAAATTCCTGCAAATCCCCCATAGGCGAATACTTCCGAAAAATCACCCCGCCGTCCTTCTCCGTATAAATCTCCAGAGGGTCGCCGTCACTGATAACATTGACACGGAAAACCTTGTCCTCGTGGTTTTTAGAGGACTGGATCAGTGTGTTTTCGCTATTTTCCGTGCCGGAATTAAAATTTACGGCAATGTCTCCCTGGTTGACGTGGAGCAGGGTGTCCACATCGCTGTGGAGCCGGATCTCCAGCCGATCCTCGAATACGTCGATACGCTCTATCAGCAGTTCTAAATCGTTTCGTTCCAGCGTTTCCTTGGAGAGAATGTCCCCGAATACCTCCATGGCGGTCTTGGCGGCACGCCCCGCCTGAATGATGGTATTCCGCTTGTCTGAGAGCATGCCGATCTGGTGATCCAGCCCCTCGATCTTCTTTTGCAGGTCGGCTTCCAGCTCATCGTAAGTCTCTGCCAGAAGCTCTTCCTGATCCGGGTGCTTGACCATGTCCCGGATGCGCTGACGCTTGGTGGCTTTCAGCTCCTCCCGCAGCTCCTCCATGACCTGGGCCAGATGGTCGGCGGATTGCTCGGTTTCCACCACATCGGAATCCTGCCGTGCCAGTTCGGCGTTCAGTTCTTCCAGCATGGCATGGGAATGCTCCATGACCCGCCGCACATAGATTTTCAGCAGCTCGTCCAGCTTGTCCACCCGGATATGGTGGGAACTGCACCCGGAACGGCCCCGGCGGTGGTAGGTTCCGCAGGTGTAGGCGGCACTCAAATCCCTGCGGCTCATGGCAAACATGGGGCTGCCGCAGTCCCCGCAGAACAGGAAGCCGGAATACACGTTGTCGTACTTCTTCACGCCCCGGTAATTGGCGGTGGAACGCTTCTCCCGGAGGGCCCGGGTGGTGGCAAAGGTGCGGTAGTCAATAATGGGCTGGTGGTGGTTCTCAATGACGATGTGTTCTTCCTCGTCCCGTTTCACATCCTTGCCGTTGATCTTTGCCCGGGTGTATTTCGCCTGCCGGAAGGTGCCGATATAGAAATCATTGTCCAGAATCCCCTGGACGGTAACGATGGCCCAAGCGGCCTTGGTTTTCCGGCTGGTGGGTTCCCCCGCCGCCTCCTTGCGCATCTGCTCCGACATCCGGGGGGTAGGGATGCCCTGCTCCGTCAGGTAGTTGGCGATTTTCTTGTAGCCCCAGCCCTGGTTGTTGTACAGGTCAAAAATCTGCCGGACGATTTCTGCTTCTGTGGGGACGATCTCAAATTCCTTCTGCCTGTTGATGATATAGCCGTAGGGGGCGGCGCACAGCCATTTCCCGTCGGCCTGCCGCCGCCGGATAACGTTTTTCACCTTCTTGCTGGTGTCGGTGACAGGCATTTCGTTGATGAGAAACTGAAACTGGATTTTCAGCCAGTCGTCATCGTTGGGAAAGTCAATGTTGTCCCCCACGGAAATGATGCGAACGCCTGCATCCCGCAGATCCTCCAATTCCACCAGCCCCCGGGAATTTCGCCGGGAGAATCGGGAAAAATAACCAATTTTGCATAATGCCCTGATTACAGTATAAATTTCCCCTTCTCCTTCGCTGCAATGGCAAAGTCAAACAGTGTCCTTTTGGCAACTGCCGCAAAATATCCGGATGCGGCAAACTCCTTGGCATACTGCTTTTCAATCATTTCCAACGTCTCCCGGAGCTGAAGCATTGCTGCCACCTCATGTTTGCAGGGATAGCTGCAATAGCAGTCGCACACAAGATTGCAGACTGTGCCGTTCTGATATGCAAATTCCACCGTGTAAGCCTGGGTTCCCTCCACAATGGCGTAGCCTTTGGTGCCATTCAGGCAGAGGTAGCGCACCCGGTTTTCCAGATAGTAGCTACGCCCACGTTCTGCGATAGACTCGGCGACACCCATTTCCTGCAAATCCTCCAGCCGGAAAGCGGTTTCATCATCGCCGCTCTCGTAAATGTCGTCCTCTCTGGAGGGTGCCCTGAACCAGAGGGTAGCCTGTGCTGCCGGGAGGGTGTGGGGGTCAAAGGTGACGAAATGGGAACCTGCCATGTAGAACTGCCCATGAACGCAGGTATCCACCAGGGCAATCACCCGCTTGTAGTCGGAAAGCCTGATTTTGAAGTTGTAGGCAACCGAGGTGACAATGCCGAGCTGTCCCTCCAACTTGCCATCCACATAGACCCGGTCTCCCGGATGCAAGTCAAATTGGTCATTGTAATAGGCCAGACTGTGGCCCAAATCGGGAAATTGGACCTGTACCACTGACTTCCGAGGCGTAACGCTCCCGCTAGTCTGCACAGGAACTGTTTCCTGACTGCCCGGCTGCGTTCTTTCGAAACCGTTGATTGAAAATGCCATCATGCTGCCTCCATTCAAAAAATGTGCTTGTATTGTTGTGGTTTTATGATACAAAAGGAAAAGTCCAATAAACCACACTTATTCCGCAAGTAGCAATCAAATGCCCCTTTTTAGAGACTGCAAAAGCAACATGTTAATTGTTCATAACGAATAGAATATACTATTTGCGAAGTGACGTCCCATGGAAACACGAACCGCGAATTTTATTATCAGCACCTCCGGCGGCACAGCCGGGGGAAATGCGACGAACTATGGGTTTGCTATTCCATCCACACTGCAATACCGTTGCCATTAGTGCACTCCAATTCTTTGTGGGCGCATTGGTATGCTGGGCGGGTGCGCTCCTGTTTGAGGATGCGCCGGGGCAGCTGGCTATGGCGGATTACATGAACCTGGGATATCTCAGCATAGTATGCACTACCGTCTGCTTCCTGCTGCAAGCCTACGGACTTAAATACACGCCATCCTCTGAGGGCTCTATTATTCTTTGCTTCGAATCTGTTTTTGGCGTATTGGCCTCTGTTATTTTTTATCACGAGCAGGTGACTTTTAAGATTTTTGCTGGGTTTGCCCTTATTTTCATTGCGGTGATTGTTGTTAATGTCCGGCGCAAATAACCATATTGCGCTGGGAGAAATACCCGGTTACAGGAAAATGGGACTTGTTTTGATGCGATAATAACTTGTCGGGGCCAGGCGCATTGCCTGGCCCCGATGGTTATGGAATCTGCCCCGGCAAGTCCCTTCGGGCTTTACCGGGGGTTTACGAGATTTGGGTTGCCGATTTTACATTCCTCTGGTATAGTTATTTCTGAGTACAGAAAAATGCTGCAAACGGAGGGAATTTATATGATGTACAGAACCGTTGCGGCTGGCTATGCCCATGAGGCAGGGGAGATGGCGGCGGAAATTGAGCGGGCGGCCAATGAATATGCCCGGAGGGGATGGGAGCCGGTGACGTTCTCCGTGACCAATTCCGCCAAGGCCATCCCGGTATTCCGGGTGCTGGAGGAAAGCGACAATGAAAAAGGATAACCACAACCAAAAGGATGCTGCCCAAAAAGAACCGGCGCAGACCGGCGGCGTGGGCCTTGCCCTGGGCCTGAGCCTGGGGACGCTGATTGGGATACTCATGGACAATATCGGCCTCGGCATGATGCTGGGGGTTGCTGTGGGGCTGGGTGCCGGTTCTGCAGCGGGCCTGCGGAAAGGGAAGGGGCGGGAAGAAGACCATGAAAAACAAAAGTAAGCTCCGCAAATATATGCCCTCCGTGCTGCTGTTTCTGCTGTTTGAGGCCGTGGCGGTTACGCTGTGGCTTACGAAGGGCAACCTGTTCTACCTGCTGAATTTCAGCTACATCGGGGGCTGCCTGGGACTGGGAACGGCGCTCTTTGCCGCCGGGAAAGGGTATGCCCGGCATTTTGTGCAGCTGGCGGTGGGAAGCTATATGCTGCTGTACCTGGGCGTCATTTCCCGGGAGAATATGCAGCTTGAGGGCTTTTGGTATTATCTGTTCCTGGGCGTTTTCGAGGCGGCGACCATCCACTATGCGGTGGCAAAGATTTTCGGCCCCTTGCTGTTTGGCCGGGGCTGGTGCGGCTATGCCTGCTGGACGGCCATGGTTTTGGATTTTCTGCCTTACAAGCAGCCCCGGAAGCCTCGCAAAGAGAAGCTGGGCCTTCTGCGCTATGTGATGTTTGCTCTGTCTCTGGCACTGGTGTCCGGGCTTTTCCTGATGAAGGCTGCCCATTTGGAGCAAATCATGTTCTGGCTGTTCCTGGCTGGGAATGCAATTTACTACATTGCCGGTATTGCGCTTGCCTTCCTGTTCCGGGATAACCGGGCATTTTGCAAATATCTCTGCCCCATTACGGTGTTTCTCAAGCCCATGAGCTACGTTTCCCTGCTGCGGGTTCACTGCGACGAAGACAAGTGCATCCACTGCGGAAAGTGCCTGCGGGTCTGCCCCATGAATGTGGAGGTCAACAAGGAATCCCGCCGACGGAAAAACGGAACCGAGTGCATCCTCTGCTATGAATGCACCAAGGCCTGCCCCACAAAAGCGCTGCACTGAGCGGAACCGTTTGCTTCCGGCTGCGGCGGCATCTCACGCAGATGCAGCCATAAGATAATAGAGACAAAGTGTGCGCAGTCACCCGGGGAAAGCCCTGAGCGACTGCGCATTTTACGCCGCCTGGCCTTTTGCAGCGGCTTGCCTGGAATTATGTCGCAGCTGCCATGAATTTTGACTGGAATTATGTCGCAATTCGATTGAAAAATCCTGTGAATTATGTTACAATACCGGAAGCTTAACGCAAGGGAGGTAGCTGGTATGCTGCGCAGAAAGGCTTATCAAAGGCTTCTGGATTGGAAAAACGCCCCCAATCACAAGGCACTTTGTATTTTTGGCGCCAGACAGATTGGAAAAACAACTCTAATCCGAAAATTCGGAAAAGAAAATTACCAAAACTATGTGGAAATCAATTTTGTTTCTGACACAGACGCAGCCGGAATTTTTGCAGGGAATTTGGACATCAATACCATCCTCACGAATTTGACCGCCTATACCCGGCAGCCTATGGAACCGGGGCAAACACTGATTTTTTTTGATGAGGTTCAGGAGTGCCCCAACGTTCGCACCGCCATCAAGTTCCTTGTGGAGGATGGACGGTTTGATTATATCGAGTCCGGTTCTCTGCTGGGGACAAAGTACAAAACGGTAAAATCGCTTCCTGTGGGTTTTGAGGAAATCTACCGTATGTATCCCATGGATTTTGAGGAGTTTCTATGGGCAAACGGCGTCCAGGAAGCCACTGTGCAATACCTGAAAACCTGTATGGATACCGGAACACAGGTTTTACCGACGGTACATGACACTATGAGCAAGCTGTTTTATAGCTATATCGTGGTGGGGGGAATGCCGGATGTGGTGCAAACCTATGTGGATACCCACGACATTGGAAAGGTTGTTGCTGTACAGGCATCGTTGTTGGAACTGTACCGCCAGGATATTTCCCAATACGCAGACGGAAACGAAAAATTAAAAATCAGAGCAATTTTTGATGCCATCCCCTCCCAGCTGAATGACAAGAATCGCCGCTTCCTGGTAAATTCGCTGTCTCCATCCGCACGGCTTGCCCGATATGAAGACAGTTTCCAGTGGCTCAGCGATGCGGGGGTGGCGCTGCCCTGCTACAATGTTGCGGAGCCGCAGACACCGTTAAGGCTAAACGAAAAGCACAGCCTTTTTAAGCTGTTTATGAACGATGTGGGGCTATTGTGCGCTGCTTGCATGGAAAATGTGCAATTCGACTTGCTCGGCGGCAACTTGAATGTAAACCTGGGGAGCATCCTGGAAAACGTTGTGGCACAGCAACTGAAAGCCAATGGCTACGATTTGTATTATTTTGACGCCAAAAAATATGGAGAAGTGGATTTCGTGGTTTCCGGCGGCATCCATACCAGGCTGGTAGAAGTAAAATCCGGCAACGACTACAAAAAGCACAACGCCCTGGACAAAATTCGCAGTATCTCAGAATGGACCTTCCGGGACAGCATCGTTCTGTGTAAGGGTAATTTGGAGATGGATGACGGCGTTTACTACCTCCCTTGGTATATGATGATGTTTGTACGTCCGGATACGCCGCCTCAGGGGCTGATTTACCGGGTGGATTTGTCTGCGCTGAATGGACTGTAAATGCCCCGCAACGGCCCCCAATAAAATGGCGCAGCCGCCCGGGAAAGTCGGGGCGGCTGCGCAGTTTTCCGCCGCCCGGAGCCTTCCGGGCGGCGGGTATTATTCTTTTTTATGCATCCAGCGCCTTCCGGGCGGCGGAGACGGCTTCTTGGCTGGTTTGCTGGATGTGCCATTCGTCCAGCCCCGGCAGGCCCATGGGCACACCCTCCCGGCGGAAGCGCATCCGGCTTTCCACCTGGGTTTTGCCGCTCATGTGGAAGGCGGCGGCCCCCGGCACGGCCTGGCGGAAATGGCGAATCACCTGGGCGTTGACACCGGCACCGATGAGAATTTCCGGGCCGTTCATGGCAATCATCCGGGCAATCAGCTCCTGCCCCTGGGTGCAGGAGGCGGCGGCTCCGGAGGTCAGCACCGTATCAATCCCCATGGCCCCTGCCTGGCGGCAGGTTTCCAGAGGCTCCCGGGAGACATCAATGCACCGGTGCAGGGTGATGCCGCAGCCGGAGCAGGCCTCCACCAGCGGTGCCATGGCGTCCTTGTCCAAATCTCCCTGGGCGGTCAGGCAGCCAATGACAAAGCCGTCGGCACCGGCGTTTTTCAGCTGCAAAATTTGCAGCCGCATCAGTTCCCGCTCCTCTGGGGTATAGAGGAAATCTCCGGGGCGGGGGCGCATAAGGCAGCGAATGGGAATGTCCGATTCTGCCCGGATTTGCCGCAGCAGCCCTTCGTAGGGGGTCAGGCCGCCGGCAAGCAGGGCGCTGCAAAGCTCCAGCCGGTCAGCGCCCCCGGCAATGGCAGCCCGGGCAGAGGCCAGGGAGTCCACACATATTTCCAAAAGCATATCCGTCCATCCTTTCTGCCTTCAGGAGAAGATTGTATAGCAGAATTGCTTCCGCCGCAACATTACCATCATACCATAGATAATGCCGGATTTCCATGCTCACTTTCTCCAATCTTTCCTCCCCATTCTTATGAAACATCCCATCTTGCCAATCGGCCACCTATGGACTATTATATAGGTACAGGGAGTGAGTCTAAGAAATCAGGGAATCGCCCAATCCGCAGAAAGCGAGGTTAACCACCGATGGAGCCCACCTTTGAAAGGAAATAACCCTCAGTCATCGCAGTGATTAGGCGAAGGACTGGGGGTTATTTCTTTCCTGTTTGCACCCCCGGGAGAAGGCACCCGGGGAATTTTCGGCGGCGGATGGGGTTTTACAGCAGACTGTCCACCAGCTTGACCCAGCCCTCGTAGTCCAGAGCACCGGCGAAGCTCTCCTTTACAATGTTCCCGGCGGGGCCGATGATGGCGGTGGTGGGGACGTACATGGTTTGCAGAAAATCCAAATCAGAGCAGTGGTGCAAAATGGGGTAGGTGACCCCCAGGCGATTCAGAATGGCCCGGACTTCCTCATCGGAATCGGGGGTGGAGAAAATGCCGATGACCTGCACGCCCTTGTCGGCGTATTCCTCGCTGAGCTTTTGCAGGGCGGGCAGCTCGTTGACACAGGGGCCGCACCAGGGCTCCCAGAAATTCAGAATGGTCAGGCTGTGCCCGGCGAGAATCTGCTCGGTAATGGGGTTGCCGTCCAGGTCGGTGGTGTCGAAGAGGAATTCCGGGGCGAAGGGAACCCCATCGTCCCACCGCAGGGAAAGCTCCCGGATGTAGACCTTGCCGCCTTCGCACTGCACCTGGTACTCATAGGCAAGCCCGGCTTCCTTATTATAAAGGAGCAGGGTGTCGAAGCCGTCCTCCTTGGCGGTGAGGAGGAAGTGCTGGTTGCCGTCCTCGTCCGGCTCCAGCGCTTCCACATTTACAAATCCCAGATTGGTGGATTCCCACTGACCGGGGAGAATCAGCTCCGGCTTGACGGTGACATTCAGCTGGTCGTCCACGCTGACCTCCAGCCAGAAATAGTAGATGGGCTGTACGCTCTCCCAGGGGCGCTGGTAGGCAAAGGTGAAATAGGCCTCCCCGGCGCTGACACCGATAATGCGGAAATTATGGGCGGTAGGGGAGCCCACAACCAGCTCCGGGTCCGACTGGGCGGTGACGGTGCCCAAATCCTGGACGGCGGCAATCTCCTCGTCCTGGGTGCTGACCAGCCAGGCATACCCGGTGCTGGGGTTGCAGGCAAGGCTCACGTCCACGCACCGCTGGGGTTCTCCCTCGTAATCGGCGCTGGCCACAGGAAACACCAGAAGCAGGGCGGTCAGCAGCAGACAAAGCAAACGTTTCATAATATGTCCTCCTTTTCGTTTGGGGGTTTCACCATCACTATACGATATCCCCCGCCGGAAATCAAGCTCCGGCGGATTAAAGTATTTTTAAGATGGAGAAAAATCCTGGGATGAAAGGCTGCCCCCGGCGGGGGTATACATTACATAATATAGAATATCCCGCAGCGTCCCCGGGCCGGAGAAGGCCTGCCCGGGGACGGCATTTGCCTGGCCGCAGAGGGAGGACAGCTGTCCACAATAAAAATCTCTGTTATACACGAAAACCGGGGCAAAACTTTGTAAAAAATCCTGAAAAAATGCTTGACATTTTGATTTCTAGATGGTATCATAGCCGTGCACGTTTGGGGATGCCCTGCGTGCAATGCGATGATGCAGGAGATTGCGTTGAAAAACGGTAACTTCTGCGGAGTATGTCCGGTCATCGGGCGGCTGAACGCTTCACTGCGCTGGCGTATATCGCCGGGCGTGAGGAATGGTCGGCGCTTGTCGGCCAATTTTCATGCCCCGGAATGATACGCACGGAGGCGCGGACAGAAGAGTTCGACCGTACCCAGCCATCTCACAACTGAGTACGTCACATCAAGGAGGAAAAACAAACATGGCAAACCAGCAAATGATCCGCATCCGGCTGAAGGCTTATGATCACCAGCTGATCGACTCCAGCGCTGCAAAGATCGTGGAGACCGCCAAGCGCAACGGCGCCCAGGTTTCCGGCCCCATCCCTCTGCCCACCAAGAAGGAAGTCGTCACCATCCTTCGCGCTGTTCATAAGTACAAGGACAGCCGTGAGCAGTTCGAGCGCAGAACCCACAAGAGACTGATCGATATCCTCAACCCCAACCAGAAGACCATCGAGGCCCTGATGAGCCTGGACCTTCCCGCTGGCGTTGAGATAGAGATAAAGCAGGCTTAACCCAAAAGGATAGGCCGCTGCCCGCACTGTCTGGCATCGGGCGGACGGGTCATGTTGGCCGCTGCAAACGCAGAAGTCAACCAATAACCTAACAAAAGGAGAAACCAAAAATGCAGAAAGCAATCATCGGCAAAAAAGTGGGTATGACCCAGATCTTCGATGAGAGCGGCAAGGTAATCCCTGTTACCGTTGTGGAAGCAGGCCCCTGCGTCGTCACTCAGAAGAAGACCGTTGAGACCGACGGCTACACCGCCGTCCAGCTGGGCTTTGGCGACGTCAAAGAGTCCAAGCTGACCAAACCCGAGGCAGGCCACCTGAAGAAGGCCGGCGTTGCCCCCAAGAAGTACCTGAAGGAGTTCAAGCTGGATGGCGCTGCCGACATGAACGTGGGCGACGAGGTCAAGGCTGACACCTTCGCTGCCGGAGACAAGATTGACGTTACCGGCATCACCAAGGGCCACGGCTACCAGGGCGTTGTGAAGCGCTATGGCGCAGGCCGTACCCCCATGACCCACGGCGGCGGCCCTGTCCATCGTCATGCAGGCTCCATGGGCGCTTCCTCTCACCAGTCCCGTATTTTCCCGGGTAAGATCGGCGCAGGCCAGATGGGCTGCACCCAGGTCACCATCGAGAATCTGGACATCGTGAAGGTGGACGCTGAGCTGAACATGATTGTTGTTCGCGGCGCAATCCCCGGCCCTAAGGGAGGCCTGGTGTACCTGCGTAACACCGTGAAGAACGTCAAGGTCAAGAGCACCGCAACCGCCATCAGCAAGAACCCGCAGAAGGCTTCCGGCAGAAATCCCCAGAAGGCTTCCGCAAGAGGCTAAGGAAAGGAGATCTTAAATCATGCTTACGAAAGTTTTCAATATGGCTGGCAAGCAGGTTGGCGAGATCGAACTGCCCGAAGCTCTGTTCGGCATTGAGCCCAACGCTGCCGTCGTTCACGACGCAGTCAAGAATCATCTGGCCAACAAGCGTCAGGGCACTCAGAGCGCTCTGACCCGTGCTGAGGTTTCCGGCGGCGGCCGCAAGCCCTGGCGTCAGAAGGGCACCGGCCGTGCCCGTCAGGGCAGCACCCGTGCTCCCCAGTGGACCCACGGCGGTATCGTGTTCGCTCCCAAGCCCCGCGATTACAGCTACACCCTGAACAAGAAGGCCAAGCGCCTGGCACTGAAGAGTGTCCTGAGCGCCAAGGCTTCCGAGCAGTCCGTGGTGGTTATCGATGCCATCCAGATGGACGCTCCCAAGACCAAGGAATTCGCCGCTTTCCTGAACGCCGTCGGCTGCAACACCAAGACCCTGGTTGTTACCGCTGAGGTGAATCAGAACGTTGTGAAGTCCGGCCGCAACATCGCTGGCTGCCAGGTCACCTTCGCTAACCTGCTGAATGTCTACGACGTGCTCCACGCCGACAAGCTGGTTGTCGATCAGGCTTCCCTGGCCAAGATCGTGGAGGTATTCGCCTAATGAAGAACGTTTACGATATCATCAGAAGACCCGTTATCACCGAGCAGTCCATGGAGTCTGTCGCTGATAAGAAGTATGTCTTCATGGTTGACGTTGACTCCAACAAGACCGAAATCAAGGCTGCCATCGAGCAGATTTTCGGCGTGAAGGTGGCTAAGGTCAACACCGTCCGGATGCAGGGCAAGGTCAAGCGCACCGGCGCTTACCCCGCCGGCAAGCGTGCTGAGTACAAGAAGGCAATCGTCACTCTGACTGCCGACTCCAAGACCATCGAGTTCTTCGAGGGTATGGTCTAAACCAAATCTCAAAAAGGAGAGAAACGCAAATGGCTATTAAAACTTTTAAGCCTTACACCCCGGCCCGTAGAAACATGACTGTTTCTGCTTTCGACGGCGTGGACAAGAAGGCAAAACCTGAGCGTAGCCTGGTTGAGACCCTCAAGAAGAATGCCGGTCGCAACTCCTACGGTCACATCACCGTCCGCCACAAGGGCGGCGGAAACAAGCGGAAGTACCGTGTAATCGACTTCAAGCGCCAGAAGCTGGATATGCCCGCTACTGTGCAGCGCATCGAGTACGATCCCAACCGCTCCGCTTTCATTGCTCTGATTAAGTACGAAGACGAGACCCTGAGCTACATCCTGGCTCCCTACGGCCTGAAGGCTGGCGATCAGGTTATCTCCTCTGCTGCTGCTGACATCAAGCCCGGCAACTGCCTGCCCATCGCCAACATCCCTGTTGGTACCGTTATCCACAACGTGGAGCTGCAGCCCGGCCACGGCGCTCAGCTGGTCCGTGCCGCTGGCGGCGCTGCTCAGCTGATGGCTAAGGAAGGCGAGCTGGCTCAGGTTCGTCTGCCCTCCGGCGAGGTCCGCTACGTTCGCATGAACTGCACCGCCTGCATCGGCCAGGTGGGCAACCTGGACCACGAGAACATCCACATCGGCAAGGCCGGCCGTACCCGCCACATGGGTATCCGTCCCACCGTCCGTGGCTCTGTCATGAACCCCAACGACCATCCTCACGGTGGTGGCGAGGGCCGTGCACCTGTCGGCCGTCCCGGCCCTGTGACTCCTTGGGGCAAGCCCGCTATGGGTTACAAGACTCGTAAGACAAAGAACCGTACCGATAAGTTCATTGTCAAGCGCAGAAACAGCAAGTAAGGAGGAAATGAAATGAGCAGAAGTATCAAAAAGGGCCCTTTCGTAGCTCCCGAGCTGTACAAGCGTGTTGAGGAGCTGAACAAGGCCGGTGAAAAGAAGGTTCTGAAGACCTGGTCCAGAGCCTCCACCATTTTCCCCTCCTTTGTCGGTCACACCATCGCTGTCCACGACGGCCGCAAGCATGTTCCCGTCTATATCACCGAGGATATGGTGGGCCACAAGCTGGGCGAGTTCGTTCCTACCAGAACCTTCCGGGGTCACTCTGGCAGCAAGACCGCAAATTCCAAGTAAGGAGGTACGAAAATGGAAGCATTTGCACATGTTAAGTACGTCCGCATGTCCCCCCGCAAGGTGAAGCTGGTTTGCGACATGATTCGGGGCCAGGACGTGAAGACCGCTGCCGCGTACCTGAGCAACACCTCCAAGGCCGCTTGTGAGCCCATGGCCAAGCTGCTGAAGAGCGCCGTTGCAAACGCCGAGCACAACCACGAAATGAACGCTGAGAACCTGTACGTCTCCACTGTTGTTGCAAATCCCGGCCCCATCCTGAAGCGTGGCCGCATCGCATCCCGTCGTGGTTTCGTTCGGATCAATAAGAGAACCACTCACATCACCATCGGTGTGAGCGAGAAGGCTTAATCAGGAGGTAGCTATGGGACAGAAAGTTAATCCCCATGGACTGCGGGTTGGCGTGATCAAGGATTGGGATTCCCACTGGTACGCCCGTGAGGACAAGGTCGGCGACCTGATCGTTGAAGACTACAACATCCGTAAGTATTTGAAGAACAAGCTCTATGCCGCCGGCATCGCAAAGATTGAAATCGAGCGCTCCAACGGCAAGGTGAAGATCAACATCCACTGCTCCCGCCCCGGCGTGGTCATCGGTAAGGCTGGTGCCGAAATCGAGAACCTGCGCAAGGACGTGGAGGCTAAGCTGGGCAAGAGCGTCAACCTGAACATCGTTGAGGTTCGCTCTCCTGACCTGAACGCTCAGCTGGTGGCCGAGAACATTGCTCAGCAGCTGGAGAAGCGTATCTCCTTCCGCCGGGCCATGAAGAAGGCCATGCAGCAGGCCACCCGCCTGGGTGCCAAGGGCATCAAGGTCACCTGCGGCGGCCGTCTGGGCGGCGCCGAAATCGCCCGCTCCGAGAGCTATCATGAGGGCACCATCCCCCTGCAGACCATCCGTGCCGACATCGAGTACGGCTTCGCTGAGGCTGCCACCACCTACGGCCGCATCGGCGTGAAGGTCTGGATTTACAAGGGCGAGGTCCTGAACACCACCCTGCGTGCCGCTGCTCCCGAACCCGCTCCCCGTGAGCGCCGTGAGCGCCGTGGCAATGGCGAGCGTCGTGGCAACGGCGAGCGCCGTGAGCGCCGCAGCGGTGATCGTCCCAATAACCGCAGAGAAGGAGGTAATCGCTGATGCTGCTGCCTAAAAGAGTAAAGTACCGCAAGGTTCAGCGTGGCCGTATGACCGGCGCTGCCTCCCGCGGCAACAAGGTTTCCTACGGTGAGTACGGCATCCAGGCTCTGGAGCCCGGCTGGATCACCGGCAATCAGATCGAGGCCGCCCGTATCGCCATGACCCGCTACACCAAGCGTGGCGGTAAGGTCTGGATCAAGATTTTCCCCGACAAGCCTTATTCCAAGAAGGGCCTGGGCACCCGTATGGGTTCCGGTAAGGGCGCCCCCGAAGGCTGGGTCGCAGTCGTTAAGAATCAGAAGGTGATGTTCGAGATTGGCGGCGTTACAGAGGATGTGGCCCGCGAGGCTCTGCGTCTGGCTCAGCACAAGCTGCCCATCAAGACTCGCATCGTCACCAAGGAAGTCGAAACTGAGATTGGTGGTGAATAATGATGAAGGCAAAAGAACTCAAGAACCTGTCCAATGAGGAACTGGCTAAGAAGCTGGACGAGCTGAAGAAGGACCTGTTCATGCTGATAATGCAGCATGCAACCAACCAGCTGGACAATCCCATGCGTCTGAACGCCGTGAAAAAGGACATTGCCCGCATCAAGACCATTATTCGTGAGAAAGAGACCAACGTCTGAGGAGGTAAGCGATTATGACTGAAAATACCAGAGCTTTCCGCAAAACCAGAATTGGTCAGGTTGTCTCCGATAAGATGGACAAGACCATTGTGGTTGCGATTGAGGATAGCGTGCAGCATCCTCTGTACAAGAAGACCATGAAGCGGACTTACAAGCTGAAGGCCCACGACGAGAACAACGAGTGCGGCATCGGCGATACCGTTGAGGTCATGGAGACCCGTCCCCTGTCCAAGGACAAGAGATGGAGACT
>Ga0129313_1000030_pt1 | contig 155193 bp, 131 predicted proteins | sample O1105metagenome_FD_94436 | JGI IMG/M metagenome (GOLD analysis project Ga0129313, IMG submission 94436) | Orangutan group fecal microbial communities from fecal samples from Wisconsin, USA - O1105 metagenome | ecosystem: Host-associated > Mammals > Digestive system > Large intestine > Fecal... | reverse complement strand
CAAGGGAAATGCAAGGCTCTGCATTTCCCTTTTTTATGCCTAAAAATAATTTTAAGGAGTTTTTATTATGAGCAAGTATATTTTTACATCAGAATCAGTTACAGAGGGACACCCCGATAAGGTGGCAGACAAGATCTCAGACGCTATCCTCGACGCATACCTTGAAAAGGATCCCAATGCAAGAGTTGCAGCCGAAACTGTCCTCAAGAACAATACCGTTATCCTCGCAGGTGAGATAAGCTCCTCTGCCGAGATAGATACAGAAAATGTAGTCCGCAATGTCATCAATAATATAGGCTACGACCACGCCGAGCTTGGCTTTGACGGTCATACCGCCGAGATAATCAACCTCCTCGACAGGCAGTCTCCCGATATCGCGCAGGGCGTTGATTCGGCTCTTGAAGTAAGAGATGAGCACGGCGACGAGATAGGCGCAGGCGATCAGGGTATCATATTCGGTTACGCTGTGAATGAAACTCCCGAACTTCTGCCGCTTCCTATCTCACTTGCACACAGACTTGCATACAGACTTACGGAAGTCCGCAAGAACGGTACCCTTAAATATCTCCGTCCCGACGGAAAAACTCAGGTATCCGTTATCTATGAGGACGGCAAAGCAGTTGGTATCGACACTGTACTTATCTCCACTCAGCATAATGAGGAAGTATCACAGGAACAGCTCCGCAAAGACCTTATCGAAAACGTGATAAAGCCCATAATTCCAGAAGAATGGCTCAATGACGAAGTTCGTGTCCTTGTTAATCCAACAGGCAGATTCGTTATCGGCGGACCGGTCGGCGACAGCGGTCTTACCGGCAGAAAGATCATCGTTGACACTTATGGCGGAGCTGCTCATCACGGCGGCGGAGCATTCAGCGGCAAAGACTCCACAAAGGTCGACAGAAGTGCCGCGTACGCTGCAAGATGGGCTGCTAAAAACATCGTTGCCGCAGGACTTGCAGAACGTGCCGAGATTCAGCTTGCTTACGCTATCGGAGTTGCTGCTCCTGTATCAATATACGTAAATACATTCGGAACCGGCATTATACCTGATGAAGATATACAGGTTGCAGTTTCGGAAGTATTCGACTTCACTCCCAGCGGCATAATCAGAGAGCTTGAACTCAGAAAGCCTGTATTCGCTCAGACTTCTGCCTATGGTCATTTCGGAAGACCTGATGCTAACTTCTCTTGGGAGCGTACAAATAAAGCTGCTGAACTTAAAAAGGCGATCCAGACAGCAGTCAGAGCATAACTCGCAGTCAGCTGCTGAATAAAGTTGAACTATCAATAGCTTATATATAACAAAACGGTACTCATAACGAGTACCGCTTTTTGTCTATTCATTTTTATTTCTTATACGGCTGATCGTGCGTTCAAACTCTCCGCTGTCAAGCCATTCAGCAAGAAAGAACTGTTCGAGCATAGGTACAGTACAGGAATAAAAGCCTACTCTATCATTGTACAATGTCAGATATTTCTTAGGAAGAACCATATATCCTGCTCTCAGCGATGGGGCTATCGTTTTGGAAAAGGTGTTGATATAGATCACGTTCTCGTCAGTCGTTTGAGCGAAAAGCGTCTGTGGTGCTTTTACGTTCAGAGTAAATTCCGAGTCGTAGTCGTCTTCGATGATCACCGCATTTCTATGAGAAGCCCATTCAAGATAATAATGTCTGCGTTCAGCAGATGCAGTTATAAGGCTCGGAAAGCTGTTGAACGGCGTAACATGGAGTATCTTTGCCTGTGTGCGTTCAAGCTCATCGGGACGGATACCCTCGCTGTCCATTTCGAGCATATCGCAGACAGCGCCGTTTGCGGTATACACCGCATGTATCTTCTCATACGAGGGAGATTCCAAAGCTATCATATTATCTCTGCCAAGCATCTGGATGCAGAGTCCATACAGATATTCCGCACCCGAACCAATGATGATCTGTTCGCTTGAAACGTTTATGTTTCGACATCTTGCGAGGTAACGGCATATTGCGTCACGTAGCTCAGCACTGCCGCCTGTCGGAGATTTCATGAGAATGCGCTCTCCGCTGTCAAGGATTACTTTTCTTAGTAATGACGAAACCGTTGAGAAAGAGATGTTATCATTATGGATAATAACCGCATTTGAAGGTGTTGTGGAATCATTTTTCTTGTCAGATACAGGAAAGAAGTTATCCGAACAATACTTAACATAACAGCCGCTTCTCGGCTTCATTTCGCAGTACCCCTCATCGCATAAAAGCTGGTATGCGTGTTCAACTGTTATAATGCTAACAAGACACTCCTTTGCAAGCACACGTTTTGACGGGAGCTTCGCACCGTACACAAATGCTCCTGAGATGATACGACTTCGCAATTCCTGATAAATCTGCATATAGGCACAGATTGTGCTGCTGTGATCTATCTCAATGTACATTCTCTGCACCCCTTTGTATCTTTTTCTTGATTATACTACTTTTACCGGCGGTTTTCAACCATTTTGATGAAATATTCGTATACAGACGTATCATTGGTAAGTTCAGGGTGAAAGGCTGTCGCAAGCTGATTATCCTGCTGTACAGCAACTATTTTTCCTTTGATTCTGGAAAGCACGTTCACACCCTCTCCAACACGTTCTGCATAGGGCGCACGGATAAACGGCATTTCAATTTCTTTTCCTGCAAACTCATCAACACAGCGAAAACTGCCGAGCTGTCTGCTGTAAGCGTTCCGTTTTACGGTTATATCGAGCGTTCCGAAGCAAGGTTCCTCTCCCTCTATTTCTTTGGCAAGCAATATCATACCGGCGCAGGTCCCGAAAACAGGCAAGCCATTCTGTATTATTTCTTTCAGCGGTTCATACAGAGAGAGATCACCTAACAGCTTTCGCATAGCTGTACTTTCACCGCCGGGGAGAATCAGACCGTCAAAATGTCCGCTTAGGTCTTTTAGCTGACGGATCTCAAATGCTTCAACATTTATCTGTTTCAGCTTGGATATATGCTCTGCAAATGCTCCCTGAAGGGCAAGAACACCGATACGCATTATTTGCCCCTTTCTTCCATGATGAGCTTTATTTCCTGTTCATTGATGCCGACCATTGCTTCGCCAAGTCCTGATGAAAGCTCTGCTATCAGTTTTGCGTCTGTATAGTTGGTCACAGCCTGAACGATTGCTGAAGCACGTTTTACGGGATCGCCTGATTTGAATATACCCGAACCGACGAACACGCCCTCTGCTCCGAGCTGCATCATAAGGGCTGCATCAGCAGGAGTTGCCACGCCGCCTGCCGCAAAATTAACAACGGGAAGCCTGCCGCTGTCATGGACTTGTTTCAGCAGATCATACGGCACCTGCAGCTTCTTTGCTTCTTCATACAGTTCATCCTCACTGAGAGATACTGCGTGGCGTATCTGCGAATTCATCATTCTCATATGTCTGAAGGCCTGCACGATATCGCCCGTGCCCGGTTCACCCTTAGTGCGTATCATCGAAGCACCCTCGGCAATACGGCGCAGAGCTTCTCCGAGATCTCTCGCACCGCAGACGAACGGTACTTTGAACTGCCGCTTATCAACGTGGTAAACATCGTCGGCAGGAGAAAGGACTTCGCTCTCGTCGATATAGTCGATCTCTATTGCTTCAAGTATCTGCGCTTCCACAAAGTGACCAATACGGCATTTTGCCATAACGGGAATCGTAACAGCTTCCTGAATCGAACGGATCATAGCAGGATCGCTCATTCTCGATACACCGCCTGCGGCTCTTATGTCTGCCGGTATACGTTCAAGTGCCATTACAGCACAAGCACCTGCTTCCTGAGCTATGACTGCCTGTTCGGGAGTTGTAACGTCCATTATCACTCCGCCTTTGAGCATTTGTGCGAGTTCCTTGTTTAACTGGTATCTTTCTTCCATGATAAAATCCTCACTTTCGTGTTTTTTTATCATTATAGCAGGAGTTTTATCATTTGGATATATCCAGTTTTGTATTTTTTTATCGTGTCAGATGAAAAACTTATGTTAGACAATTACTTGAAAGAATAATAATTAAAATCTCACAGAATTTACAATTTTATAGTACAGCAGAAATCAATTATTACTCATTTTTTAGAAATTCTAAAAATACGATTAATATGCATTTATTTGAACGACATACTTTTCATGCATTCACAGCGTTCCGCGACAGGCAAAAGAGATTTTAACCCTACACACTCCAAAGCTCTGCTTATCACGTTCAAGCAGAGTATCAGGGAATAAATTAAGCCACTTGTGGCTGAAACTGGTATTGCCGAAGTAAGCGTCAAAGTTGGACACAGGCAGTATAACATAGTCCGAATCATCAGGCTTGTTGGCGATGCAGTAAGCGATAACAGTTTCCGCGACCTCATAAGGCAGACCGTCGGGCAGCAGAGCATTGATTCGCTCCTTTTCATCATCAGAAAAGGAAAAAGTCTTATCTGCCAGCGGTCCGAGTTCCAGAGCATCCGCAAGCACATCATCAAACCGCAGAACCCATGCACCTTTGGTCTCGGGCGAATAAAGGGACACCTGATACTGCTTCACTTTATCTCTCCAAGCAGCATCAAATTTAGTTTTCAGCGGCTCAGCGTTGGAGAGAGTAGTCTTGCTCATAATATCGCTGTTCTTGGTAATGAACTTCTCGACTTTGTGAACGTGCCTGTAAAACCAGCCTTTTCCCGTCTTATCCACCAATTCGGGGAATTCCTCATGCAGATCGCTGAAATCAGTTCTGAACTGCCACTCCTCCTTCGGAGCGGCAGTTTTTTTGTCTGGAATACTGCACCACGCACAGAGAGCTCGCAGTGCATAGTCCACATCGGGAGCGCCGTTTCTGAACATATACCCCCGAGCGATTATAGTCAGCACACGGCTCAGACCTGTGAACTCCTTCATCATCTCAAAGCTGAAACATCCGAGGAAGGAAAGGTCACGCTTTCCGCTGCACTTGTAAACGGGCTTTCCTGTGTAAGCCTTGAATTCTTCAATTTCGTTCAGCATTATTTGTCCCTCCTGACGTGCTTTTCGATCCTGTCCGGCAGCAGATCGAAGAGCACTTTTCTTTTGCCCAGAGCAACTATGTACCTGACTGCTTCATCAGGCTTCATTACGGCTTCAATCAGCTTTCGGCACTCGCCAGCAACTGCGTCACGGTAGTACACATTCACAGATTTATTGAGGTAAGCCTCCATAAGCCGTATGAACTCAGGCGAATCACCGTCACGGATAAGCCGTTTCCTGTCCGTCAGGTTGTTTTCATCGTCAATGTCAGCTATGAGATCAATTAGAACACGGTAACCTCCAAAACGAAAGTCGCTGAAAAGCGGATAGTACCGTTCAAGCTCAGGTATCAAATCTGCAAGAAAATCTTCACGCTGTTCTTTGGGAGTCAGATGCCAGTTCTTAGCCTGCAACTCCTGCCTGATAGCAGTTATCCTCTCTGGAGGTGTGCCCTGAAACAGGGTATACAGCATATCTGCGTCGTATTCACGATCCTGACCTCGGCTGTACAGTATGCGCTGAATGTCGTTCCTGCGCTGCCTGTCCTTGACTGGCTGTCCGCAGGCTCTTATGCGCGAAAGGCAGCGTTCATAGTCCGTCACAATACCTTTAATTCGCTCCATTTTTTCGACATTGAGCTTGTCCTTCCATTTCTCATCAGCCGCAAATGTGAAAAGCTCGCTGTCATCGGCAGGCTTGTCAACCACAGGAGTTGTATTCTTCTCGAGCATATACGCAAGGTACGGCAGACGCTCTACATTGGAGTCCACCTTTTCCCAGTCCGTATCGGAGAAGAATTTCTCAAACTGCTCCTCGAAGGTCGGCTCGTACCACGCACGGCGACCCTCGCTCTTTTCAAGCAGGCTCTTGTATTTCAAGAACTTGCTCTTGGCGACAGTCTTAGTGCCGAGATATTCCGTAAGATCAGGCTTCACACCGCTCTTGGCAGAGTCTATTTCCAGACCGGTGAGGATAGCAAGTGTTTCCGTTTCCTCACGGCACTTGTCACGAAGCTCGTCTGCGGAGTTCTCATTGTATGCGATTATGCTTCTGTTAAGCGCGGCGTTGGATATCTGTCCCACGCGAGAAGAAAACGTGCTCTTGACCGTTTCAAAACGCGCCTGCCAGTCGGTGGCATCACGGATAACTGGTTCAGCACTTGGTATTTTCAACAGCGGAGTTTCAGCCTTTGAATTGCGCTTGACGCATCGGTTGACGATAGGGTCTGAGATAGTTTTTATCATATCGCCGTCGAAGTCCGCACCGCCGAGACGCTCAGCTGTCAGCGAGTCCCAGTTCACCATAACAACGTCAGTGAGGTGGCTGAGATAATACTTCCTCATATTTTCAACGTCGGGATACACTTGCAGCTGAACCTCTTCATTTCGCGAAATGTGCGGATTACGAAGGAGCGTACACTCATTGCTGTGCGAATATGCCATTGACGGAGCATAGAAAGCGTTCTTCTCAAAATCACTCTGCACCGCACCATTGTAGAAGTTGCGCTGACTTGTATTTCGCTTTGCCTTTTTGGGTATAAAATCTTTAAGAAAACCGAGAAGGTCTGCGGAGAGGTAGCGGTTGTCGCCTGCAACGATAAGCCGTCCGAGCGCGTACTGCTTCAGCACAGCCTGCGCCCGAGACTTCAACCTATCAGCATAAACCGACTCGGCTATGAACTTCGGATTCTTCTCAAGTATGTTTTTGAGGTAGTAGTCCTTAGTGCCGCGGCTATACTTCCTGCCTGTGAAGAAGCTCTGACGGTATTCCCTGTCGGTGCAAAGCCTGTGGTATTCTTTCTCCGTTTCCTTGGTGAGCCAATGGCGGTTATCGTTCACAGGGAAGGACAGCGGCAGGTCGAGAGGTCGGAACTCGTCCGCAGTCATGGAAAGAGTATTGAGAAACTGATAGTTCAGCTCCGTAAACTTCTGCGGATTGTCTTTGCTTACACCAGAGATGTACAGAGCGTGTTTGTATCTGCGGAATGCTTCCCAATAATCATCCCAGCTCATATTGTTGTCGCTGAGCCAGCCGTATCCCTTGAACATACTCTTGGTTAGGATAATGTCAACGTCAGCAACCTTGTGCTCAACTCCCCATATATCAGTCAGCGTTGCAACTCCTGCACTTTTGAAGAAGTCGTGAATATCTATCTGATGCAGCATACCCTTGATGTACGGCAGTCGTATCTGAAACGATGTGTGCTCGCCGCCTAACTTTTTATTGATGACCTTGGCGAATTCCTTGGAGATAACTCCCTCGCCGTCGTAACCGAGAATATCAACACTCTCCCTGCGCTCAACACGGTAATATTTGCGCACAGCATTGTTGCTTCCGTCGTCCTCAACAGTGATAACATCCGTGTCGTGAACGGTGTGTTTCTGATTATCCACAACGATAACTCTGTGGGGCTTGTCAATGCCAATTCCGTCAACACGGTTACCGCCTGAGAGCATAAGTCCGTTGTATGCATACAGCTTGCTTAGCTGACACTTGGTTATCTCCATACCGAGACGAATGCGCTCAGTGACCTTCCAGAAAATATCTTCACGGATAAATGACAGCACAGCATTTCTGCTCATGCTTGCTGAGCGCTCAAAAGCAACGTACTTGTGCATACCGTTGCCGAAGTCTATTTCCACACCTCTGTTTGTAAACAGAGCGGCAGCCTTCTCTTGGAGCTGTGCATAGTAAGGATGCGATGCATCACGGTCAAACACCCGTGAGAAGTCTGCGTAGAAAATAACATCGGACAGGTCCGTTACAAGGTCAGCGCTGTCATATTTGAAATCGTCACCGTGGAGTACACACATTATCTGATAGAAAAGTGCGTTGTCGTCCTGCTCGTGAGCGGAGTGCTTCATACAGCTCCGCAGTGCGTTTTTATCAATAACTGTTTTGTAAAACAGTCCGTCAGGCTTGGAGTAGTTCAGCATGGCTCTGACGGACAGATCATATATCCTGTACTTCATTGTCTCACCACCTGCTAAAAGTATATCACAAAACATACCAAAATGCAATAAGGATACTGCTCCCACATTTTTATTCTGAAATGCACATTTTTGACTGAAAAACATTCAAAACTGTCATCATAACAGTTTTGAGTTTAAATGTCTGTAAAGCTCTATTCTATGCACTTTGCGGTCAATATCAGTTTGCTGTGAGAAAAGGTCAGTTCTCGTTAAAACATTATTGTATTTCGGAATGTCACACTCAGGAGCAAAAAATATATGCAAAAACATGTCAATTTGCAATAAGGATACTGCTCCCACATTTTTATGAAGAAAGGATGATTTTTATTGACAAAAAGAATTGAAATCGAGTTCAAAAGCAGCGTCGAGATCATGAATACTCCGATGAAAAAGCGGCACTTCATCGTTGATGAAATGATCTATCCCGGGCTCCACGTACTGTCAGGTGATCCGAAGATTGGCAAGTCGTGGATGATGATGGATATGTGTCTTGCTATTGCCAAAGGTGAAAAGTTTCTTGGACGCAAAACTGAACAAGGTCATGTGGTGTACATGGCACTTGAAGATACGTCTGACAATTTACAGACGCGAATGTATGAGCTGACAGATGAGCCGACGGATAATCTGCAATACGTTTTACTTGTCAACACTCTCGGTAACGGTCTCGAAGATGACCTTCGCAAGTGCAAGGAAACATTCTCAGACCTGAAGCTGATAGTCATTGACACTCTGCAAAAGGTGCGCGAAACTGTTGAAATGAAGTACGGCAGTGATTACAAGGACGTATCAACTCTTAAATCTATTGCTGACGAGTTAGGCATCGCAATAATTCTTGTTCACCACAACAGAAAGCAGCAGGATTCCAATCCGAACAACATGATACTTGGCACGAATGGTATCCCGGGTGCAGCAGACGGTCTGCTGGTTCTCACGCACAAGTCAGGCAGCAAGAATGCAGTACTGAATATCAGTGGTCGCGGAGCTCCGTCGCTCGACATAAATGTTATCAGGGAAGGAGCAAAGTGGAAGCTGCTTGACAAGCCGCCCGATGACAAGCCTGATAATTTCCCGTCTGTGATACATGATTTTATGCTGGAGCAAAAAGAGTTCCGCGGAAGTGCGTCTGAGTTGTGTGAACTGTTATGCAAAAAGTTTCCGTCAGAGGAATTCAAAAACAACTGGATGTATCGCGAACTATTGCAGCACGATGAAGAAGTTCACTCGCTCGGTATCAGCTATGGCAAAACAAAAAGTAACGGCACTCGCAGTATCTGTGTCCGTTACGAAGCTGATAGGGACAGCAGTGGCAGTAAATTACTGTACCCTGAAAGTGGTGCCCCTGCCGTCCCTGAAACGTCTTCAAACGCTGATATATCTTCGCAAACCGTTACTCCTTCTGCCAGTGATGTTAAAACAATTACTGTCCCTGTTGGTGATAAACTTATTGAGTGGGCAGCAAACCGAATCACAGAAAAGTTAGCGGAGCAAGGTGTTGAAGTCGAGCCATTTCAACCGTGAGGCACAAAAACACCCATTTTTGCCGCCGATACACAAATCGGGTAGTTATCCCACCAATGCCCACAAAAGCGATTGTGGCGCAACGTGGAGCGAGTGCGGCGATACTGCACAGATAATATCGGCAGAGGAAAAAGTAGCGGTACCCGAGAAAAATCAACCCCACTGGGTTGGCAAGCATAGCTGCCGGCATTCCGCCTGCCGCCTTGCTTGTCGGGCAGAAGCCCGAACCCACTTCAATTCATAGGCATACACCAACAAAAGTCAGGAGGTAGATAATATGAGAAAACGAAATACCACAATAGCGATACGCTGTACAGAGGAAGAAAGCAGACGTATCCATGAGTTCGCTGAGAGGCACGGCTTAAGGCTGAATGACTTCGTAATGCGGAGTGCTCTGGGCAAGAAAATCGTTGTCGCCAACGGCATCGATGAGATAGTTAGGCAGCAGAAAGCTATCGGACGAAACCTCAATCAGATAGCTACACTGGCTAACATGGACAGGCTGACCGCCGTGAGCTTTCAGCCGCTCCTCGACGAACACAGGAAAGTCACGGAGCTGATAGGTCAGCTTTTGAGGGAGGTGAAGTAGTGGCGACGGTCACAGCGATAAGCACGAAAGGCGGTGGCGGCGGCAAGAAAAGTCTCGAGTACATCTGCCGCGACGATAAGACCGAGGGCAAGAAATTTGTGACGGCTCTCAACTGTTCGCTGCCGACTGCCTACCAGGAGTTTAAAAACACAAGGGAGATGTACGGCAAGACTGACGGTGTGCGTTACTATCACTTCGTCCAATCTCACCCGAGCGGCTACAAGATTGAGCCTGCACTTGCTCATAAAATAGCAGTTGAGTTTGCGGAGCGAGCGTTCAAAGGTCACGAAGTTGTGGTGGCAACTCACACCGACGCTGACCATATACACTCGCACTTCATATTCAATGCAGTCAACGCCGAGACAGGTCTGAAGTACCACTCCAACAAGTTCACACTGCAAGATCTGCGACAGCTCAGCGATGAAATTTGTCAGAAGTACGGAGTGACAACTCTCAGCAAACCTGAGATTCACAAGCAGAGTGATGGTATCACTAACGACGAGTATCGAGTTGCAATGCGAGGTGAGAGTTGGAAAATGGCTCTCTCCAATACCATTGATGTGGTAATGAGAAGAGCCAAGAGCAAGAAACAATTCCGCTTCTACATGAAGCAAATGGGTTATGATGTTCGGTGGGAGGACAGCCGAAAGTACATCACATACACCTGCCCAAATGGCAGAAGATGCCGCGACAATAAATTGCACGAAGCGAAATACAGGAAGGAGAATATGGAATATGAATTCGAAATACGAAGAAGCGAAAGAAGCCTCCAAGCAGAATATGCAGGAGACACAGGACATACCAACTATGGTCTGCGTACAGGAACACAACTGGCTGGCGCTGATATCACAGCTGAAACTTCTGACAGATACGCTGTTCGATGTCAAGGCTCAGACAGACGAAACTATGACATACGCGCAGATGGAACGGTACCTGCGAAATCAGCGGACGATATACAATCAGCTGCTGGAACAGGGGAAGGAGATACAGGAGCAGACGTCACAAAACGTGACGGCAGAGGTATCGAAGCTGGATCAGACGGCGAAGGACCTCGTCTCACAGGCTGGGAAGCTGAACGAGCAGACCTTATCGCAGCTGAAATGCTCCGAAGAACAGAGCAGAAGTCACGGCTTCAAACTGCTCCGACTGGTGGTGCTGATAGAAGTGCTGCACCTGATATCGTCGGTGGCATTGCTGCTGTGGCTTCGATAATTGAGGACGAGCCATCCGACGATACTGAGTACGCTCGGGAACACGTTGACCGAAAGGCACTGGCGAAGGAGATACGGAAGAAGGAAGATCTCGGTATGCATATGGTATAAGCTATGACTACCTGAATCAGGGGCTCAACTAACTTAGGGGTAAAACGCCCGTGAGTTATTATTCAGATCTCGACTATCGTAACGGTACTTGAAGTCCAGAAATGGAAATTCGGTGTGGTGGGATGGAATATCCCGTCATGACTATGAGGTGGTGAATCGCCACCTCATCCACCTAAGTCAGCGAAACGCAGGCTCAGCAAGGGAGTGTCCAAAACGGACAGACCTGATGTAAGAAGACACGACAGCTGCTAACGGTGAACAATTCGTTCACCGTCCTGCACTCGCCCTGATTCGGGGCGGGTGTGAACGAAACGTTCATCCCTTTGCAGGTGCAGAACGGTTTGTTCAGTACCGACAGGCGTTGCTAAAACGGCAGCACCTGCATATCATCCATAACGGAAAGTATGAGCTGACAGAACATTTCGTTCGGTCAGACTATGGAGTAACGAAACGTGACTCCAGCTCATCCCCCAAAAGGGTGTCATGAAACGTGACACCCTTTGCGGCAAGGGTATCGTGAAGCACTATATCCTTATGTTGCTTCTGCTCCATTTCAACAGGCAGTTTTCATCAGGTCTGGTGAATGGATTCCGACAGCGAGCTGTGGTATGATTGTTGGTCAGGAGGTGACCGAGGCGATGAAGTTGCAAGATTTATACTATGGAAACGTCATACCGTGTCAGCACGATGTGAGGAAGGACTCCGACTACGCAAAGCGAAGTCTGGAGCTGCTTGAAATGTGCGACACACTGGAGAAACGTCTGTCGGCTGACGATAGAAAGCTGCTGAACGAGGTAACGGATATGCAGGGAATGCTGTCCGAGACAATGGTAGCGGAAAGCTACATACAAGGCTTCCGCGACTGCGCTGAACTGATAACTGATGTGATGTTCGGCAGAAGCGAGAACCTGAAATAAAAATCAAATGGAAAGGGTACGGTGAGCACCGTACCCTTTTACTTTATCAAAAAGGAGAAAGTTAAAATGAACAATGCAGATCATACGAGAAACACAAGCGAAAGAATAACAGGAGGAACGAATGAGATATACAGAAATGTTCAGAAACGAACCGGACGTGCTGACTGTCCCAGAGGCTGCAAAGCTGCTCCGCATTGGAAAGAATCAGGCTTACGAGCTCGTGAAAAATGGAAGTCTCGGAGCAATAAGGCTGGGCAAGAAGATAATTATTCCGAAGCCCGCTCTTGTTGACTTCTGCCGAAACGAGAGAAACTATTTAGTGCTTCTGCCGAAATGAGGTGAAAGGTATGGATTTTTCGGGAAAAGTGTGGTATTGTTGTCGTGACGAAAGTCACGATAAGGAACGATTTGGGAATTGAAAGGAGGATGCCAATGAAAATAACCACAGGACATTTAGCTGAGAAGAGCGGCAAATGGTATGCCGTTATAAACTTATACGATACCGATGGAAAGCGTCACGAAAAGTGGCGCTCCCTCGGACTGGACGCAAAGAAAGGCACCAAGACCGAAGCAAACCACCGTCTGAACGAGGTGCTGGAGCAGTACAATCTTGGTGACCAGTACCTGCACGAAGGAATGTCGAGAGCCGACAAGGAACGCAACCGCATAGCTGATATGCGTGTTGAGGACTACCTAGCGGAGTGGCTGGAGTCCTACAAGGGCAACATCACGAAGTCCACATACACAAGCTACAAGCGGTACATGGACGTACACATGATACCATTCTTCATTAAGATGAAGATAAAGGTCAAGGAGATAACCGGCGACGAGATAAACGAGTATTACGCTTACCTCAGAGCCAAAGGTCTGAAAGGCACAAGCTGTCAGCGGCACCATTCGCTCCTGCACCTTGCATTCAAGTCTGCTATGAAAAGACGTATCATTCCGACAAATCCCGTCGATCAGGCTGACCGCCCGAAGTCGGTACAGTTCATTGGAAACTACTATAACGCTGAGGAGATAAAGCAGCTCATCGACTGCACAAAGGACGATCCGCTGCACATCGTAATCGTTATAGCTGCATATTACGGACTCCGCCGAAGCGAGGTCATCGGGCTGAAATGGTCAGCGGTGGACTTCGTAGGCAAGACCATAAGCATCAAGCACAAGGTCCTGCAGGACGAGGACGGAGTTGCAGGCTACGATGTGATGAAAACAAAGTCGTCGTACAGAACGCTTCCGCTGATACCCGTAGTCGAGCAGGCGCTCATCGCCGAGCGTGAGCATCAGGCGGAGATGAAGAAAGCCTTCGGCAGAGGTTATTGCAAGAAGTACGAGGACTACATCTGCGTAGACGCTGTTGGAGAGCTGATACGTCCCAACTATGTGTCGGACCATTTCCCCATAGTGCTCCGCAAGAACGGTCTGCGTAAGATACGATTCCATGATCTGCGGCACAGCTGTGCAAGCTTACTTCTCGCCAACGGAGTGCAGATGAAGCTGATTCAGGAGTGGCTCGGTCACAGCGACATAGGTACAACAAGCAACGTGTACAGCCATGTGGACAGCGAAAGCAAGAAGCTGAGTGCGGAGGCGATAGCTAAAGCGCTCTCGGATACGCCGGTTGATACGACTGGTAAATTTGCATAATAAAAAAAGCGGTTGTGAATGATTCGAACCGCAGAAAACTAACATATTGAAGGCTTCTCGCAGTTTTCTCGCAGAAAAATGCGAATTTCAATACACTTCAGGTGTATTAAATGCAGAAATTCAGGCTTATAAAATGGCACTTCGTCATAATAAACAAATAGTTCCGCCTCTCGAAAAGGCGGAACTACGCGGAATACTCCGCATTTGGCTTGGCGCAGTGGGTGGGATTCGAACCCACGTCCCTCAAGGGGCATCATGATTTCGAGTCATGTCCGTTATGACCACTTCGATACCACTGCGTATTTAATTTAACTATAAAACTGCGAGAAAACTGCGAGAAAGCCAATTGCAAACGCAACTGTGAACACCGCCGAAACCACGCAGAACAGGGATAAATCAAAGTGCGGCAAGCTCAGAAACGACTATGTTTCGAGTCACGTCCGTTATGACCACTTCGATACCGCTGCATAAAATTACTATAATATTATATCACACTGGCGGAGCAAAATCAAGGGAAATGCAAAAAAATAATATTATAACAAAAAGAGCAGAGGAACTCCCCTGCTCTTTGTATTATTTCGTAAGAAGGAACATTCTTCCGCTGAACGGCGGAATATCCATGCTCAGCCTGCCATTTTCACAGGAAAACTTAATACTTCCGTGGGGCGTAGTGCCGCTGTAGAGCTGGTCGTCGGAGTCTATCAGAAGCTCCGCCTTGTACTCCTCGCCGATACGCACGGAATAACCAGCCTGAAACCAGTCCGAGAAATTAAAAACTGCCAGTATATCGCCGTCAGCGGACTTCCTGCGAATGGAATAAACGCACCGCTCAATGGCATTGCAGTCCGACCACTCGAAATTTGCAGCGTCATAGTCATAATGGAGCGCACTGTGCTCCAGATATATCGTATTCAGCTTCTTTATGTACTCACGGAAGGAATCGTGGAGCGGATATTTCAACATATCCCAGTCCTGCTGACGCTTTTCGTCCCACTCGCGGAGCTGCGCAAACTCGCTGCCCATGAAGTTCAGCTTCTTGCCCGGGTGAGCTATCATGTACATATAAAGCGCCCTTGCCTGTGGGAACTTCTCCTGATACTGACCGTTCATTTTCTGCGCCACAGTAGCCTTTCCGTGGACAACCTCGTCGTGAGACAGGGGCATAATAAACCGCTCGTTGTAGAAATACAGCATTGAAAAAGTCAGCTTGTGGTAATCCCTTGAACGGTACATAGGAGCGCTCTGAAAGTACTCCAGCGTATCGTGCATCCAGCCAAGGTCCCACTTGTAATCGAAGCCCAGACCGCCTGCAAATACGGGAGCCGTCACTTTCGGATATGACGAGGAGTCCTCGGCGGCTATGATAGCTGTATCGTGCCTTGCTTTAAGACCGCTGTTCATGGATTTGAGGAACTGGATAGCATTCTTGTTCTCGCCGCGGCGCTCATCGCCGTTCCAGTATATCATATTGCGGACGGCGTCCATGCGCAGACCGTCGAAGTGATAAACGCTGAGCCAGTAATTCGCCGCAGACTGGATAAAAGACTGCACCTCGCCCTTGGAGTGGTTGAAATTGCGGCTTCCCCATTCATTATAGCCGATATCGTCGCTGGGGTATTCATATAGCTTAGTGCCGTCGTATTCAGTGAGCCCGTAGTGGTCAACAGCAAAGTGAACAGGCACGAAGTCCACGATAACGCCGATGCCTTTTTTATGGCATTTATCCACCAGCTCCATAAGCTCCTTTGGAGTCCCGTATCGAGCGGTAGTAGCGAAAAATCCCGTACTCTGATAGCCCCACGACTCGTCGCAGGGGTGCTCGCTGAGGGGCATGAGCTCGATGTAGTTATAGCCCATTTCGCAGACATAGTCGATCAGTTCGTCGGCTATTTCGCTGTAGCCGAACCAGCCCTCCTCGTCCTCGTCTGAGCGCCTTTTCCACGAGCCAAGGTGAACTTCATAGATATTCAGCGCTTTGTCAAGGCATACCGAGCGCTTGGTCAGCCATTCCTTATCGCTGAACTCAAAGCCTGTGATATCACGAATCACCGAACAAGTTCCGGGACGAAGCTCCATACCGAAGCCGTAGGGATCGCAGTGGTCGATGAAATTGCCTTTTTTGTCGTAGATACGGTATTTATACCGCATAGTCTCCTTAGCTTCGGGAACGCAGAGCTCATAGAACCGCCCGTCCTCAACGGGCTTCATGGGGATATCCTCCCACTTGCTGAAATCGCCTATCACCGACACCTTTGACGCATTGGGCGCATAGGTGCGGAACACCGTTCCCTCGTTGCTTACGTGAGCGCCGAGGTACTCATAGGCTTCAAACTCATTACCCTCATAAAATTTTCTTATGTCCATACTATCAACTCCAAAAGTCAGATATCCCTTTTTGTTGATTATATCACGATATACGGGCAAAGTCAATGCTGTAGAATTGACCAAAAAGGCGGTGCTGAAGCTATACAAAATAAACATTAACTTTATCGCTTTGCGCCTGCAAATCGTTGAAATGCCGTGTTGACACCTCCCCTGCTAAGTGCTATAATTTATGTAAGAAATCATACACATTTCAGGGAGATGAAAAACATGAAAAACACCTTTGGTTCAAGCGTTTCAATAACAGTTTTCGGCGAGAGCCACGGCACAGCTATCGGAGCTGTACTTGACGGCTTAGCTTCAGGCATAGAGGTCGACGAGGAGTTCATCGCACAGCAGATGAAGCTTCGCCAGTCTGTGGGAGCTCTTTCCACACCACGTCGCGAGGGCGACAAGGTAAGGATAGTCAGCGGCGTTTTCAACGGCAGGACCACAGGTACGCCCATAACCTTTATTATAGAGAACGAGGATACACGAAGCAAGGATTACGGCGAGCTTGCCTACAAGGCTCGTCCGGGACACGCCGACTACTCAGCGCAGATGAAGTACCACGGCTTTCAGGATTTCCGCGGCGGCGGACACTTCTCGGGCAGGATAACCGCAGGCGTTGTTGCCGCAGGAGCTGTAGCAATAAGCGCTCTCCGCAAAAAGGGCATAAAGATAGCAACTCATATCCTGTCCTGCGGCGGAGTTTTTGACCGCTCATTCGAGGATATAAACGCAGATATCGACAGGCTCAATACTATGGAGTTCGCAGTGCTTGACGACGAAAAGGCGCAGGCTATGCAGGCGGCAATAACAGCTGCAAAGGAAGAGGGCGACAGCGTTGGCGGACGTCTTGAAACTATCGTTACGGGAGTTCCGGCAGGCGTTGGCGAGCCGTGGTTCGACACTATCGAAAGCGTTCTTTCTCATGCGCTTTTTGGTATCCCTGCCGTCAAGGGCGTGGAGTTCGGAGCAGGCTTTGCAGCTGCGGATATGCGCGGAAGCCAGTGCAACGACAACTTCCGCACAGAAAACGGCACACTCACCGCTGCTACCAACAATAACGGCGGAATCCTCGGCGGTATAACTACAGGTATGCCCATACTTTTCAGAACTGCTATCAAGCCTACTCCGTCAATTTACAAGGAGCAGCAGACAATAGATATGCGCACTATGGACAATACCACATTGCAGATAAAGGGACGTCACGATCCTGCTATCGTTCACCGCGCAAGAGTAGTTGCGGACAGCATAACCGCACTTGTGCTCTGCGACCAGCTGTCACAGCGCTTTGGCACAGACTGGCTCACAAAATAATTCGTAATCAATGTGTCGGTATCTGCCGACACATTTTAGTATCAGGAGAATAATATGAAACTCGGACTTCGCCGCGGCACAGTCGCTGTAGAGCCACATAACAGTGAATGGGAAGTGACTGCACAGCAGACTATAGCAAAACTTCGGAAAATACTCGGAGACACGGCAGTCGATATACAGCATATCGGCAGTACATCTATAAAAAACATATGCGCAAAGCCCATAATCGACATAGTTGTGGGAGTTCGTGACTTCAACGATATACTTGGGCTGAACGGTGTTCTTGAAGATAACGGCTTCATCTTCCGCGGACAGGACGTCCCACAACAGTATCTCTATGTCTGCGGAGATGAGGACTCCAGAACTCACCATATCCACACGGTCATCTATGACTCCGAAGCGTGGAACAACTACATAAATATGCGTGATTATCTTAACTGCCATAAGGCTGAGGCGCAGGCGTACTCAAAGCTGAAAGAAAAGCTTGCAAAAAAGTATCCCGACGACAGGAACAGATACACAGAGCTGAAAAGCGGACTTATATCCGAAATACTGAAAAAAGCCCAAAAATGGAGAGCCAAGTGATCAGTGATTAGTTCTCCATAATTCTCAACTCTCAACTAAAAATGGCGACCAAAGGTCGTCATTTTTTACTTGACCTTTTTTCGTTTTTATGCTATTATAAAGAGTATTGTAATTAATGAGTGAAGAAAGAAAGGTAACAAAATGCATTTTAATGAACTGAATTTATCGCAGGAGCTTCTCCGTGCCGTTGACGAGCTGGGATATACGGAGATGACAGAGATACAGCAGCAGAGTATCCCCCTGCTTCTTGAGGGGCGCGACGTTGTGGGACGCTCCAACACAGGTACGGGCAAGACTGCCGCTTTCGGCATACCTGCCGTGGAGAGCATAACCGAAGCCGACCGCAAGTGCGCAGTTGTGCTTATCCTCTGCCCCACCCGTGAGCTTGCTATGCAGGCTGCCGAGGAACTTCGCAAATTCGCCAAATTCAAGGAGGGCGTAAAGGTCTCCGCAGTATACGGCGGCGCAAGCATGGAAAAACAGATACACGAGCTGAAGCGCGGCGCAAATATAATCATAGGAACTCCGGGACGTGTCATGGACCATATCCGCAGGAGGACACTGAAGCTTGAAAATATCCGCACAGTCATTCTCGACGAGGCTGACGAAATGCTGAACATGGGCTTCCGCGAGGACATCGAGTCAATACTTGCTGACGTTCCCGAGGACAGACAGACCGTTCTCTTTTCCGCAACAATGCCAAAGGAGATAATGGCTCTCACCGAGAAATACCAGAACGATCCCGTACATATCAAGATAAAGTCCGCACAGAAAACAGTGGAGCTCATAGAGCAGTTCTACTTTGAAGTTGCTATGGGACGCAAGACCGACGCTTTAAAGCTTCTCCTTGCGGCATACAAACCAGCCTCAGCAATGGTTTTCTGCAACACCAAGGTCATGGTAGACCAGCTCACCGAGGAACTCGTCAAAAGCGGTTTCCGTGCAGCAGGACTTCACGGCGATATGAAGCAGATACAGCGTACACAGGTCATGAACAGCTTCAAGAACAAGGCTACCGAGATACTTGTTGCTACCGATGTAGCCGCCCGCGGTATCGACGTCAGCGGAGTTGACGCGGTGTTCAACTACGACCTGCCACAGGACAACGAATACTACATTCACCGTATCGGCAGAACAGGACGCGCAGGCAGAGCAGGCACGGCTTATACACTTATCAGCGGCAGGCGTCAGCTTTTTGACCTCCGCGCTATCGAGAAGTACACTCACGCCGAGATACGGGAAATGCCCCTCCCCGAAAAGTCCGATATCATCGCCATGAAAAAGGAGTCCATGATAAAGGAGATAACCGAAGCTCAGGCAGGACACAACGCATATGATATCCTTGACAGGCTTGCTTCACAGGGCATAGACTACCGCGAAGCCGCCGCAAGAGTTCTCGAAAAGCAGCTCCGCGCCGAGACAGAAGCGCTCCCCGACTTTGAAAGCGCAAAGCCTCTGAAAAAGGGCAGGAACAGCGGTGCAAAGACGGTCAAGATAGTGATAAACATCGGAAGGAACCGCCGCATAGCTCCAAACTTTATCCTCGGAGCTCTTGTTGACGCAACAGGCATGACAGGCAGGGACTTCGGCAAGATAGATATCTTCGACGAGCACACCACTGTAGAAGTTCCCGAAACTGAGTACGAGTACATCATCGACAGTACGGACTCAATGAAGATAAACGGCAACAAGGTAGAGGTAAAGCTCTACAAGGGCGGAGACTTAGGCGTCCGCAGGAACCGCCGTCCTGACGACAAGCCGAGATTTGACCGTAAAAAGACGGCATACGGAAACAAGAAAAAATCGGAGCTCTACTCCGACTACATACCCAACCGCAAAAAGCGTATGAAGAAAAGACACTGAGAGGTGATATAAATGAGCAATAGCACAGGGCCGAAGAAATCCACAGCAATGAGGATACTGATACTTGTAATTGCAGGTATCATGATGCTTGGTGCAGCAGCACTCCCGTTTTTAAAATAAGTAAAAAAGTAATGGCAGAAGCTTCGATGAAGCTTCTGCCTTTTTGTTTTCAGCGCACTGACACACTTTGACATATTTCGCAGCCTGTCTGCATTATAATACTATCGGGAGGTGTTATGTGGAGACCATATATATCGACGTACTCATAGTGCTGAATATCTATGTGAATTACTTCCTGCTGCGGATAACGGCAGGTCTCACCCACTCGCCCCTGCGGACAGGACGCTGCATATCGGGAGCTGTCTGGGGCAGTCTGTTCTCGCTGACTATACTTCTGCCTGATATGGGAGCTTTGCTGCCACTGCTGATAAAGCTTGCGGCGGCAGTGAGCATAGTCATTATTTCATTCGGCATAAGAGGCAAAAAGCGGCTGTTTCTGAACACTTCCGCCTTTTTCGCCGCAAATTTTGTCCTTGCAGGCACAGTTTACGGAGTCTATTCCCTGCTGAAGCCACGTTTCATGCACTTCCGCAACGGCAGCTTCTACATAGATTTTTCACTGCTGATACTTATAGTAACCACCGCCGCCCTGTATTTCGCACTGCGGCTCATACGGATAATGACGGACAAAGCTCCCGCAGGCAGCTATCGGGTATATGTCCGCGCAGGCAAGAAAATACTGAACCTCAGCGGACTTGCTGACACTGGGAATATCCTTGTGGACTATTTCACGGGCTCTCCCGTGATAATCTGCTCCGAGGAGAGCTTTTCGGAGCTCACAGGCAGGGAGCTGGACATATCACTGCTGCCCAAGGGATTCAGACTTCTCCCCTGCACTGCTGTTTCGGGCAGCGGACTTATCCCTGTGTTTCGTCCCGACGAGGTACTGATATGCAGCGGCGACAGCGGAGAGCGCAAGGCAGTGGACGCACTTATAGGCTTCGGAGAATGCGGCGGAAAGGCGGTATTCAACCCGAAGCTGCTGAAAATATAGCAAAGAAGGAGAAAAACAATGAACATCATCGAAAGAGTAAAGACATTCCTGAAAAAGCATTTCACAGGAGAGGTATTCTACGTAAACGGCTCGGACACCCTGCCGCCGCCACTGACGAGGGCAGAGGAAACAGAGGTTTTCGCGCGGCTCTCCCAACGCGATCCCGAGGCACGTAATATCCTCATAGAGCATAATCTCCGCCTTGTGGTGTACATAGCCAAGAAGTTCGAGTCCACGGGCATAGGTATAGAGGACCTTGTATCTATCGGAACTATCGGGCTTATCAAGGCGGTGAACACATTCTGCCCAACCAAAAATATCAAGCTCGCCACGTATGCTTCAAGATGTATCGAGAACGAGATACTCATGTTCCTGCGGAAGTCCTCACAGTACCGCAACGACCTGTCCATAGACGAGCCGCTGAACATCGACTACGACGGCAACGAACTGCTCCTGTCGGACATACTCGGCACTGACGATGACATAGTAAACAAGGGCATCGAGACCGAAGCAGAGCGTGAGATACTGCGCAATGCAGTTTCGGAGCTCTGCGACCGTGAGCGAGAAATAATGGAAATGCGCTTCGGGCTTATTGACGGAAAAGAAAAGACGCAGAAAGAGGTAGCAGACAGCATTGGCATATCGCAGTCCTACATTTCGCGTCTTGAAAAGAAAATTATAAAAAAACTCCGTATAAAAATAGAGAGCGTGTCCTGATTCAGCGGACAGCCTTCGCAAAGGCTCTCATTTTGGTGAAATCCTTGAAGCCGTCGGTCTCGAGGCAAGAGCTTGCGTCCACCGCAAATGGGCTCAGCATTTTCACAGCCTCACCTACATTTTCGGCGGTAAGTCCACCTGCAAGGAAGTAATCCCTGCCCACATTTTTAATGAGCGACCAGTCGAAGGTCTCTCCCGAGCCGCTTCCCGAATCGAGAAGCACATAGTCCGCGCAGGTATTTCTTGCGGCGGCGATATCGGCTTCACAGCTGACCTTGAAAGCCCTTATTACAGATATGCCGCGGCTTTTGAGCTCGGCAATGTAGTCCTCGGATTCGTTTCCGTGAAGCTGTGCCATTCTGATAGTACCGCTCTCCACCAGAGCGATGACATTTTCAATAGGTTCGTCAACAAATACTCCCACGGGAGTTATCTCTGTGCTGAGAAGCTTGGTGAGCTTCTCAGCCGTTTCGGGCGCTGCATAGCGCCTGCTTTTTTTTGCAAATACATAGCCGATATACTCGGGCAGAAGCATATTTGCATACTCGATATCCTCAGCGCGGCGAAGTCCGCACATTTTTATCTTAGCCATATTACCCTTTCAGCTCCGCAAGCTTTGCCTTTTTGTCAGCCGCACGCATGAGAGTCTCGCCGATAAGCACAGCGTTCACCCCTGCCTGACGGAGAAGCCTTATATCCTCTGCGGACTGAACGCCGCTTTCGGATACGAAGCTCACATCTGCGGGAGCAAGCTCCCGCAGGCGGCGGCTGTTGCCTGTATCAACTGAGAAGTCCTTGAGATTGCGGTTGTTCACGCCGATGATGCGTGCTCCTGCGGCAACAGCCGCCCGAAGCTCCGCTTCGTCGTGAGCTTCTACCAGAGCAGAAAGTCCCAGCCGGTCGCAAATGCCGATATATTCGCTTATCTGCTGCTGTGAGAGAATGGAGCAGATAAGAAGAACCGCCTTAGCGCCGAGTAGCTTTGCCTCATATATCATGTACTCGTCAACGGTGAAGTCCTTGCGTATGCAGGGAATACTTACGTTTGAAGCTATCTCGCGGAGATACTCGTCGCTGCCGATGAACCATTTAGGCTCGGTGAGTACGGATATGCAGTCAGCACCTGCCGCCTCATAATCCTTAGCTATCTGCAAATACGGGAAGTCCTCAGCAATTATTCCCTTTGACGGCGAAGCCTTTTTGCACTCGCAGATAAAGGCGATGTCGTCCTTTTTCAGCGCCTTTTCAAACTCAAAATCCCCCTTTGAAAGCGCCAGTGCAAGGCGCTTTACCTCGTCAAGGGAGAGCTTTTTCTTAGCCTCAGCCACGCGCTCACGGGCATGGTCTGCAAGCTTATCGAGAATAGTCATACTGCACCTCAGTTCTGTGACTGCGCGATGAACTTATCCATAGCAGCAAGAGCAGCGCCGCTGTCGATAAGCTCTGCCGCTTTCTTAACGCCCTCAGCCATAGTCTCAGCCTTGCCGCCGATATAGATAGCAGCACCTGCATTGAGCAGAACTGAATTGCGCTTGTGTCCCTTGATGCTGCCGTCGAGGATACCCCGTGTGATAGCTGCGTTCTCCTCGGGAGTACTGCCCTTGAGGTCGTCCTTTGTGCAGCGCTCGAAGCCGAACTGCTCGGGAGTTATCTCGTAATTCTTCATCCAGCCGTCCTTGTACTCGCATACGGCAGTAGGAGCGCTGAGAGATATCTCGTCCAGCTTATCCTTGCCGAAAACTACCATACCGTTCTTTGAACCAAGCTTCATGAGGACTTCCGCAACAGGCTCAAGGAGAACGCTGTCGTAAACGCCGAGAAGATGATGATTAGGGCAGGCAGGGTTTGTGAGTGGTCCGAGAATATTGAATACTGTTCTGAAGCCCAGCTCCTTTCGGATAGGACCAACGTATTTCATGGAAGTGTGATACTTCTGAGCAAAGAAGAAGCAGAAGCCAACGTTTTCAAGGAGCTGTCTGCACTTTTCAGGCTCAAGGTCGATGTTAGCGCCAAGAGCTTCGAGACAGTCGGCAGTTCCCGAAAGTGAAGAAGCTGCGCGGTTGCCGTGCTTTGATACCTTGATACCTGCCGCTGCGATAACGAAAGCGGAAGTGGTTGAAATATTGAAGCTGTGAGCGTTATCACCGCCTGTGCCTACGATCTCCAGCAAGTCCATATCGTTCTCGAACTTGATAGCCGCGTCACGCATAGCAGCAGCGCAGCCTGTTATCTCGTCGATAGTCTCAGCCTTTGTGCTCTTTGTTGAGAGAGCGGAAAGAAAAGCCGCATTCTGAGTAGGAGTAGTCTCTCCTGCCATTATTTCTGAAATTACCTTATATGCCTCATCATATGTAAGATCCTGCTTGTCAACGATCTTAGCGATTGCTTCTTTTATCATTTTAAGTTCCTCCATTTTTATTTTTAAATCTACCAAATAACTTGATGAACACATGAATGGGATTCCAAAGGGACTATGTTCCTTTGGCGGAGTCCAGAGGCAGCGCCTCTGGTGGGGTGTGGGGCAAAGCCCCACAGTTACGAAGGCGCTCCGCAAGGGGTGAATCGAAAAACAATCCAGTGAATTGTTTTTCGAGAGGGGACGCCCTGCAAGTGAGGGCGTCCCCTTATCGGGCGGATAATATCCACCTCTACAGCGGAACACTGCCCTCAGAGTCCCCTACAAACATTATGCTTTAGAAACGGCTTCTTTCATTTCCTTAACGTACTCGCCAACGTATGGTGCTGCGTCTTTTCCGTACTTTTCAAGTATCTTGATTATTGCCGAACCAACTATAGCTCCGTCTGACAGCTCTGCCATTGCCTTAGCCTGCTCGGGCTTTGAGATACCGAAGCCTACTGCGCATGGCACATTGGTATTCTCACGGATGACCTTTACGATATCGCCGATATTGGTGTTTATCTCGCTTCTAACGCCTGTAACTCCGAGGCTTGATACGATGTAGATGAAGCCCTCTGCTTCCTTTGCTATCATTGCGATACGGTTCTCGGACGTAGGAGCAATAAGCGATATAAGGTCAACTCCATACTGCTTTGCAACTGCTGAGAACTCCTCCTTTTCCTCAAATGGAAGGTCGGGAAGTATGATACCGTCAACTCCTGCCTCGCAGCAGCGAGCCATGAATCTCTCTGCGTCGTAGGAGTACACAACATTTGCATAGGTCATAAATACGAAAGGTATCTTGACGTCTCTGCGGAGCTCTTTTACCAGCTCGAAAACCTTGTCTGTGGTGACTCCACCTGCAAGTGCGCGGATATTAGCCCCCTGTATAACAGGGCCTTCCGCAGTCGGATCGGAGAAAGGTATTCCAAGCTCGATAAGGTCTGCGCCGTTCTCGGCAGCCGCACGAACTGCCTTTGCAGTAGTCTCAAGATCGGGATCACCGCAGGTTATAAATGGTATGAAAGCCTTGCCATTTGCAAAGGCTGATCTTATATTACTCATAGATATCCTCCCCTCTGTAACGGGCAATTGCAGCGCAGTCCTTGTCGCCGCGTCCAGAAACTGTAACGATAATTATCTTGTCCTTGTCCATAGTCGGAGCAAGCTTCATAGCGTAAGCAATTGCGTGAGCCGACTCGATAGCAGGGATTATGCCCTCGGTGCGTGAAAGATACTCGAAAGCGTTTACTGCTTCGTCATCTGTAACAGGTACATACTCAGCTCTGCCGATATCGTGGAGATGTGCGTGCTCGGGACCTACACCGGGATAGTCAAGACCTGCTGAGATAGAATAAACAGGAGCTATCTGACCGTACTCGTCCTGACAGAAGTAGGACTTCATACCGTGGAAGATACCTATTCTTCCTGTATTCACTGTAGCAGCAGTCTCAAAGGTGTCTATACCTCTGCCTGCGGCTTCACAGCCAATAAGACGTACTCCATCGTCGGGGATAAAGTGATAGAAGCTTCCGATAGCGTTTGAGCCTCCGCCTACACAGGCGATAACTGCGTCGGGAAGTCTGCCCTCTGCTTCAAGTATCTGGGCTCTTGCCTCACGGGAGATAACAGCCTGAAAATCACGGACTATAGTGGGGAACGGATGCGGGCCCATAACAGAGCCGAGGCAATAATGTGTATCGGAGATACGGGAAGTCCACTCACGCATAGCCTCTGAAACAGCGTCCTTGAGAGTAGCCGTACCGCTCTTTACGGGGATAACATCAGCACCGAGAAGCTTCATACGGTAAACGTTGAGCGCCTGACGCTTAGTGTCCTCCTCGCCCATGAAAACTACGCACTCCATATCGAGGAGAGCCGCCGCTGTTGCAGTAGCAACGCCGTGCTGACCTGCTCCTGTCTCTGCGATAAGTCTGGTCTTGCCCATTTTCTTTGCAAGGAGAGCCTGACCGAGAACGTTGTTTATCTTATGTGAACCCGTATGGTTGAGATCCTCGCGCTTGAGGTATATCTTAGCTCCGCCAAGCTCTCTTGTGAGCTTATCTGCGCGGTACAGCAGAGAAGGTCTGCCTGCGTAGTTATTGAGGAGCTCTGTGAGCTCGCGGTTGAACTCGGGATCGTTTTTATAGTGGTCGTAAGCCTGTTCAAGCTCGATGACCGCATTCATAAGCGTTTCGGGAATATACTGTCCGCCGTGAACGCCGAATCTTCCTTTTGACTGTGACATGATATCTTTCCTTTCGGTTTATATTTTACGCAGGATATCCAGCGTATGATTTGAAGCACCTGTCAAGTCCTGTCTTTCACAGGTAGCGAAGTGGTACTCCATGTATTTTTCAAATGTAAAATCGTCCATGCTGTCGATACATTCGCTGATGTAATTTGCCGCTCCGTCAGCCGCTATGAGCTTTATCCTTTCCACGGGGAACTCGGAATTCAAAGAAGCTATATCCTCAGTCCTCACCAGCTCAAAGAGCTCCTTTGGCTCGCTTTTGCAGTGCCATTCGGAAGTCAGCATATCGTTTTCAAGGACTTTTTGCAGTTTGCCGTGAAGAAAGGCGTGCTGTATAACAGCGGCTTCGTTCATGCAGTAGGCAACGAGTATGTAACAGCCTGTTTTAGTGACTCTCACCGCCTCGGACAATGCCTTCAGCATATCCTCACGGGTGAAAAGATGATACATCGGACCAAGCACCAGCGTCATATCGAAGCTGTTATCTGTAAACATTGACAGGTCAAGAGCATTTCCGTGAATTGCCGTTATCTGTTCCGTTCCGTCAAGATTAGCTATGAGTTTATCAAGATTGCTTTCAACAAGCTCCACCGCCGTTACCTCATAACCCTCACGGGCAAGAGCTATGCTGTAGCGCCCCGTGCCTGCACCCACTTCAAGGATACGGGCCTGCTTTGCTCCGCCGAGGAAGTCGTGAATGTACTTCATGGTAGTCAGGTACTCCACCTGACCGTGACGGGAGAGCAAACGCCCGTCCTCGTCAAAGTCGCTGTAAAATTCCTCAAGGTAGTTCATAGTCTCACCACCATTCATATGTTTAACGGACGGGACGCCGAGGGCGGCGTCCCCTACACTACTCACTACTTACTAAGCTCGATAAAGTTTCTCAGCATGATATGTCCGTCGGGAGTCATTATTGACTCGGGGTGGAACTGCACGCCGAATATGGGGTAATCCTTATGCTGGACTGCCATTATCTCGCCGTCGTCGGCAACAGCAGTTACCTTGAAGCAGTCGGGAATGGTATCGGCTTTTGCTGCAAGGGAGTGATATCTCGCTACGGGAGCTCCCTCGTCAATGCCCCTGAACAGCGGACTGTCGTTCATGAAGCTGATAACAGACTGCTTGCCGTGCATGAGCTCCTTTGCGTAGGTGACCTCAGCACCGTAAGCCGCACATATTGCCTGATGACCGAGACAAACGCCGAGGGTAGGTATCTTCTGACACACTGTCTTAGCCGCTTCGATTATTATTCCTGCGTCCTCGGGACGTCCCGGACCGGGAGAAAGGATTATCCTGTCGGGAGCAAGCTTCTCTATCTCGGAAACTGTCATCTCGTCATTGCGTATGACCTTGATATCGGGCTCTATAGCACCTATCATCTGATAAAGATTGTACGAAAAGCTGTCGTAATTATCTATGAGAAGAATCATAAGTCTCCCTCCTCTGACATTTTAAGCGCATTCACAACAGCAGCCGCCTTGTTTATGCACTCCTGATATTCCTTTTCGGGAACCGAGTCTGCAACTATGCCTGCTCCGCTTCTTACGAAGACCTTGCCGTTTTTCTTGTAGGCGATACGTATAGCGATACAGGTATCGAGGTTGCCCGTAAAGTCGATATATCCGATTGCGCCGCCGTAGATGCCGCGCTTGTTGTTTTCGAGCTCTGCGATGAGCTGGCAGGCTCTTATTTTCGGAGCTCCCGAAAGAGTACCCGCAGGGAGCACAGCGCTTACTGCGTCAAGTCCGTCGAACTCCTCACGTATCTCGCCGCGCACCGTCGAACCGATGTGCATAACGTGGGAGTAGCGCTCGATACTGTGGAGCTTTTCAACTTCAACACTGCCGAACTTGCTTATCTTGCCGAGGTCGTTTCTGCCAAGGTCTACCAGCATATTGTGCTCTGCAAGCTCCTTTTCGTCACGGAGAAGTCCCTCCTCAAGCTCCTTGTCCTCCTTCTCCGTCTTTCCTCTCGGACGGGTGCCAGCCAGCGGGAACGTATGGAGAACGCCGTTTTCAAGCTTTACAAGAGTCTCGGGAGAAGCTCCTGCTATCTCCACATCCGTGCCTGAGAAATAGAACATATAAGGCGACGGGTTGATAGTTCTGAGAACTCTGTAGGTATTGAGGAGACTTCCCTCAAAGCCTGCGCTGAGGCGGTTCGAGAGGACTATCTGGAAGATATCGCCCTCGTGGATATGTCCCTTTGCCTTTTCGACCATACCGCAGTACTCTTCCTTGCTGAAAAGTGCTGTAACATCGGTAGTGAGCTTGCCTGCCTGCTCCTTTACGGGAGCGCCGTTCCTGAGAAGCTCCGCCATCTGCATGAGCTCCATTTTAGCCTTGTTGTAGCCTGCCTCGCCCTCTTCAAGTCTCATATTCGCAATGAGTATGAGCTTCTGGCGGAAGTTGTCGAATGCGATGACCTTATCGAAAAGCATCAGGTCTACGTCCTTGAAGCTCTCGGTGTCGTTCACGCCGATACGGAGCGACTTCTCGGTATAAGCGAGGAAATCATAGGAGAAGTAGCCTGCGAGACCTCCCGTAAATGTCGGGAGATAATCGAACTTTGGACTTCTGTACTTAGCAAGTATCTGTCTTATCTGTATCGAGGGATCGTCAGTGGTTATCTTGACATCGCCGATAGTCATTTCGCTTCCCACAGCTGTTATCTGCATTTTCGGATCATAGCCGAGGAAGGTGTATCTTCCCCACTTTTCCTTTTCTGCAACCGACTCAAGCATATAGCAGTGAGTGGAAACGTTTTTGAGCTTCATGATAGCTTCGATAGGAGTGCAGATATCCGACAGTATCTCACAGCTTACGGGGACAATGTCGTATTTTCCGCTTTCGGCTATCCTGCCGATTGTTTCAAGATCGGGCATAAAATTCATAAAAAAGCACCTCCGTCGGTCTGCAGGGCAACAAAAAAGTCCTTGACAGACCAGATTAGTCTGTCAAGGACGAATATACTTATCCGCGGTACCACCTTGATTCACAGCATAGCTGTGCACTTAACAGGATACTATCATATCCCTGATGATTAACGCACATCCTAACGTTGCAGAATACTCTGACCGCCGCCAATAGAATGTCATCTCCGCGATCATTTGACTGCACCCTCAGCGGTCCATTTGCTGACCTGTTTTTCGCCCCATTCTCAGCACCAGAGGCTCTCTGTACAAGCATAATCAACTTTATCTCCGCGTCATCGGTTTGAATTTTCTTAATTATAGCATTGCATTATAGACTTGTCAAGTAGGCTTAAAATATTTTTTATATTTAACTTTAATTAACAACACATTTCATTTTATGCATAAACAGCTGTAAAGTGCGCATTTCCTATTGACTTTTTTAGGTGTAAATGCTACAATAAATATGATTATAGTATACTGGATAATTGTATACTATGCTCCGCAGAAAAAACTATAAATCACATCTGCGGAGAAAATATCGAGAGGGGTAATATAACATGAAAAAACTCACACGCACAGCTGCTGCGCTTGTTTGCGCTGCGGCAATGACCATTACGGGAGCAGCACCTTCCTTTGGTCAGACAAACGACATGACAGCACAGGCTGTTGACACAAACAACGATGACTGGCTCCATGCAGAGGGCAGCCGCCTTTACGACATGAACGGCAACGAGGTATGGCTCACAGGCGCTAACTGGTTCGGCTTCAACTGTTCCGAGAACTGCCCGCACTACCTCTGGAGCGCCGACGCCGACGACTGTCTCACCGAGATAGCTGACCGCGGTATCAACGTCATCCGCTTCCCTATAGCTACAGAGCTGATAGTATCGTGGATGAAGGGCACTCCCAACGAGGTCAACAGCTTTTCCTGCAACGCCGACCCCGCATTCCAGATAAACGTGGACTTCTGTCAGGCTGACGGCAAGACTCCCGTTGACAGTATGCAGGTGTTCGACATTATGATGAAAAAGTGCAAGGAACACGGTATCAAGGCATTCATCGATATCCACAGCCCCCACACCGACAACTCGGGACATAACTACAATCTCTGGTACGGCAAGGCAGGAGTTACCACCGACGTGTGGATAGACTCGCTGGTATGGCTTGCAGACAAGTACAAGGACGATGATACGCTTATCGGCTACGACCTCAAGAACGAGCCTCACGGCAAGGGACAGGAGGGCGAAGCAGCTGCCAAGTGGGACGGCTCAAAGGACGAGAACAACTGGGCTTATGCTGCTACACGCTGCGCAGAGGCTATCCTTGACGTAAATCCCCACGCTCTTATCCTCGTTGAAGGCGTTGAGCAGTCGCTCAGCGGCGCACAGGAAGGCGACTACTGGGGTATGCCCGACAGAAAGGACAACTCCCCTTACATCGGCGCATGGTGGGGCGGCAACTTCCGCGGCGCAAGAAAATACCCAATCAAGCCAAAGCAGGGTACATCGCAGATAGTATATTCACCTCATGACTACGGTCCGTCGGTTTACGCGCAGACATGGTTCGAAAAGGACTTTACAGAGCAGACCCTGCTCGACGACTACTGGTACGACACATGGGCTTACATCAACGCTGAGGACATCGGACCAGAGCTCATCGGTGAGTGGGGCGGTCATATGGACAACGTCAAAAACCTCAAGTGGATGAAGCTTCTCCGTGACTACATGATAAAGCACCACATCAACCACACCTTCTGGTGTCTCAACACCAACTCGGGCGATACAGGCGGACTTTGGAAAGGGCTTAGCTTCATGCAGGGCTCGGGTACGACCATCACATGGGACGAGGAAAAATACGCACTCTTTGAGGAGGCTCTCTGGCAGACCAAGAGCGGCAAGTACATCGGTCTCGACCATCAGGTAGCTCTCGGCAAGAACGGTATTTCACTGAACGACTTCTACACAAACTACGCTAAGTCCGAGGGAAGCAACCTTGACGGTGGAAAGACCTCCGACGGCAAGGCAGTAAATGCTGATCCTTCAAAGACTACAACTTCTACAACAAAGCCTGTAGTTACTACAACTACTACATCAGACTCAACAACATCGACTTCAAGCACAACAACAACCGTTACAACAACTCCCGAGGTCAGTAATCGCACTTTCGGGGATTCTAACTGCGACGGTACAATTGATATGTCAGACGTTGTTCTCATAATGCAGTCTCTTGCTAATCCGAACAAATACGGTATCAGCGGCAGCGACGAAAAGCATATGACCGAGGAAGGTCAGAAGAACGCAGACGTTGTCGGCAACAACGGCGTTACTACAGACGACGCTTTAGCTATTCAGCTCTATCTGCTCGGTAAATACACCAAGCTCCCTGTAGAGTAAGCTTAAACACGCATTTGTCTGCGCAGCTTCAGGGTGCTGCGCAGCAAAAATAAATTTATGAGAGGGAAATAAAAATGAACAAAATTCTACGCTCAGTGGCAGCTGTTGCTGCCGCAGCAGCTCTGACTGTTTCAGGCGCTGCTTACTATCCGTCAATGCAGACTCCCGATACACTTGGAAAGGCGCTTGCAGCTGACGACAACAACGACGACTGGCTCCATGCAAAGGGCAGCCGCCTTTACGACATGAACGGCAACGAGGTCTGGATCACAGGTGCAAACTGGTTCGGCTTCAACTGCTCCGAGAACTGCGCTCACGGTCTCTACGCAAGAGACGTTGACGATATGCTCCAGAGTATCGCAGACCACGGTATCAATACTCTCCGTCTGCCTATATCCTCAGAGCTTCTCGTATCGTGGATGGGCGGCAAGCCAAATCCCGTAAGCTCGGTGCAGGCTTCCTATACTCCTCCCGTTGACGAGGTCGGCGAGGACGGAAAGGTCACTCCAGCAGGCTATTACACAAATATCAACAAGGACTTCGTTGAGTCCGACGGCAAGACTATCAAGAACTCAATGGAGATCTTCGATATCATCATGCAGAAGTGCAAGAAGTACGGTATCAAGGTATTTATTGATATCCACAGCCCCGACGCCAACAACTCAGGTCATAACTACGAGCTCTGGTACGGCAAGGCAGGCGTTTCAACAGACGTTTGGATAGATTCTCTTACATGGCTTGCCAAGAAGTACTCAAGCGATGATACTCTCATCGGCTATGACCTCAAGAACGAGCCTCACGGCAAGCGCGGCTACAAGGGCGACAAGTGCCCCGACGATATCGCAAAGTGGGACGGCTCAAAGGACGAGAACAACTGGGCTTATGCAGCTAAAAAGTGCGCTGATTCTATCCTTGCGGTAAATCCTCACGCTCTTATCTTCATCGAGGGTATCGAACAGTATCCTATGACCGAAAAGGGCTACACCTTCGATACAGCCGACGTATGGGAGCCCAAGACAGAAGAGGAAAAGAAATGGCACGGCGCATGGTGGGGCGGAAACCTCCGCGGCGTTAAGGAATATCCTGTAGTTCCCGAAAGCGGAACAAGCCAGATAGTTTACTCTCCTCACGACTACGGTCCGTCAGTATATGCTCAGACATGGTTCGACAAGGACTTCACAACACAGACTCTCCTTGACGACTACTGGTACGATACATGGGCTTACATCAACAAGGAGGACATCGCTCCCCTGCTTATCGGCGAGTGGGGCGGTCACATGGACAAGGGCGCTAACCAGAAATGGATGGAGCTCCTCCGTGACTACATGATAGACAACCACATCAACCACACCTTCTGGTGCATCAACCCCAACTCAGGCGATACAGGCGGACTTCTTGATCCTACCTTTATGAACTGGGACGACAATAAGTACAACCTCTTCGAGAAGTCTCTCTGGCAGACAGATTCAGGCAAGTACATCGGTCTCGACCACCAGACTGCTCTCGGCAAGAACGGTCTTTCACTGAACGGCTTCTATTCATCAGGCGCTAAGAGCAATCTCGACGGCGGCAAGGCAGGCGGCGGTACTCCCGTAGTTGTTGACAAGACGACCACAACTACCACAAAGCCTGTAACTACTACTAAAAAGGTTACTACAACTACTGTAACATATCCGACCACTACTACAACTACCGCACCTATAACAACTACAACTTCTAAGGACGCTGCTAAGTTCGTCAATATCAAAAAGCCAACAAAGGATTTCTACAGACTTGGCGAAAAGCTCGACCTTACAGGCGGAATTGCTTATGTTTCGGGTATAGCTGCTGACGGTACCAAGATCAGTATAGTAGACGAACCTCTCAGTTCAAGCTTATTCGTTATCGACGCTTCTGAATTTGACAGCTCAAAGACAGGCTCATACATGATAGGCGTATCACTCAAGGACCACCCCGAGGTAAAGGCTAAGTTCTCGGTATCTGTAATCCCCGATGACGTAACAACTACAACAGAACCCGAGAAGATAGTGACAACTACGGCAACAACTACTACAGAGCCTACACCCTCAACACACCCCGGCTATAACTTCAAGGGTGTTGATTCCTACCCTACAAAGACAGTTTACGAGCAGGGCGAGTCACTCGACCTGAGCGGACTTCTCTTCGGCGGTACTCCCATGCAAGGAGCAGGTTCAGGCGGCAGGTATACTGATGCTGATATCAATACTTCTATCGTAACTATTTCTGACGGTACAGGAAAGAGCGTTGATTTTGATAAGTTCAATACCCTCCCCGCTGGTAAATATACTGTAAATATCAAGGGCGGTGCAGGCGATTATTACAGATATACTTACTGCTATGGCGTGGATATCTCCTACACGGTAACTATCAAGGAGAAGTCTTCAAATTCAAATCAGACTGACGAGGACTTTAAGTGGGGCGACGCTAACAACGACGGCAGCGTTGGTATGTCAGACGTTGTTCTCATAATGCAGAGCCTTGCTAACCCGAATAAGTACGGTCTCAACGGTTCCGACAAGAACCACATCACATCAAAGGGACTGGAAAGAGGTGCTGTAACAACAGGAAACAAAAGCGTTACGACCAATGACGCTCTTGAGATACAGCTCTTCCTCCTCGGAAAGCGTACCAGCCTCACTCCACCTACAGCAAAATCCAAATAAAAAAAACTATCGGCACGGATCTACCGTGCCGATTTTTTTGCCATATAAAAGAAGAGGACCGCCAACACTATTGCGCCGGCGGTCTTTCTTTCCGAAAGGTGTGTTCATGAAGCGGTGGTGTGCGGGCACCGCTTTTCGCGTCGGGAGGTATAGGTCGACGCGGAAGTAAAATGAGAAACAATGAAGGTTTTTTCTTGTTTATTTCCTTTTCCTTGACTATATTATACCCCACTGCGGCGTGATTTGCAATAACAGAGCGATTTCGGTTTGAATACAGTTCGGCTATGAAATGCTTACGGACAGTTTCAGAGCGGTTACACAATTCTGACAATGATTACTGTAAGATTTTTCTTTGTACCTTTTTGCCTTTTCTGCATAATATAATGTAAGCGGCAATATGCGCTGCGTCGTCAGGAGGTGGAGTTTTTTCCCGTGAGCAGCTTCCAGACACATGACGGAGCTGCTGACGGCTGCTTTGATATAAAAAGCTGCCGAAGCAGATTCGCTTCGGCAGCTTAACTGTTAATTGTAGTAGGAAGTTACTCCAAGGTATTCCTCAAGGCAGAGACCGCTGTTGTAAACAGCTGTGGCAGTATCTACGCCTAAGTATCTGATATGCCACGGCTCGTACTGGAAGCCCGTTAAAGCCTCCTTGCCCTTTGGGTAGCGGATAATGAAGCCGTACTTATGGGCGTTCTTTTCAAGCCATTTGCACTCTGGAGTATCTGCAAACTCTGAGCTTATTGAATTCACGTCGATAGCAAGTCCTGTCTGGTGCTCGGAATGACCTGGTCTTGCGGAATAGGTATCAGCCTTTAAGATACCGTCCGCAGCAACGTAGTTGTTGTAGATGAGCTCCTGATTTGCGTATGAACGATAGCCCGATGTACAGATTATCTTCAGTCCGTGGAGAGCCGCATCTTCGGAGAGCTTATTGAACATCGCAAGAGCATTTGCATTGAGTCCGCCCCCTGCGTTGAAGTCCTTCGGAACGCTGTATGTTTTGTTTACGATAAGGATACCGTCCACATATGTAGCGCCGTTGCGCGTCATAATAAGGTGCTCAGGAACAGAGGTAGTCGAGCTTGAAGCAGGCTGCGGCTTTGTTGTTGTAGCAGATGTTGTTGATGTTGAGGTTGTCGTAGTAGTTGTCGTGGTAGTAGTTGTCGTAGTCGTGGTAGTAGTTGTTGTTGTAAGAATAACAGGCTTATTGTGAACAGTTACCTTTATATCAGCCTTTACATTGGTATTGGACTGGCTGTATACCGTTATGGTGCAGACGCCTGCGGAAACTCCGTAAACATTTCCCCACTTGTCCACCTTGGCAATGGTGTTGTCGGAGCTTATCCACAGCTCGGTCTTATCAACGGCTGTCTTCGGGAGCATAGTTACATAGGATATATCAAGCGTACCCACAAGAATATCCATTTCGTACTTGCTCAGCTTTATCTCTGATACCTGTTTCGGATCGGTAACAGTTACCTTTATTGAAGCATGAACGTCGGGATTTGACCTGCTGTATACCGTTACGATACAGTTTCCAACAGCCGCGCCCGTTATCAGGCCCTCGCTGTCAACTGTAGCGATCTTTTCGTCGGAGCTTACCCATATCTCCTCCTTATTCGGAGCAGTGACAGGGTACATAGTTACCATTGAGATGTCCTTGCCGCCTACAGGTATGGATATCTCGCTCTTGCTGAGCTTTATCTCCCTGACCTTGTTGGGATCGACTACAGTTACATTTATTTCGCCGTAAACCAGCGGATTATTTACGCTCTGTACCTTTATTGTACAGTTTCCCTCGCCTACAGGGCTTATCCATCCCTCAAAGTTTACGGTAGCAACATTCTCATCGGAGCTTGTCCATATCTCCCTTTTGTCGGGAGCTGTTCTCGGCAGCATAGTGACCATTGATATATCGCCGTCGCCGCCCACAGTGAGCTTTATCTCAGTCTTGCTCAGCTTTATCTCCGACACCTTGTTAGGATCGGGAGCCTTAGTCGTTGTAGTTGACACAGGCAGAGTTGTCGCAGAAGTTGTTGACGATGTGGAAGTTGAAGTCGTAGATGCAGCAGTTGTCGTTGTTGTTGGCGCTGCTGTCGAAGTCGTTGTGGGAGCAGCTGTTGTAGTAGTTGTAGGAGCTGCGGTCGTTGTTGTGGTCGTAATAACTGTTGTTGAAGTGGTAGTTACAGCAGTCATAACAGTGGTAGTTGTCGGCTTTGGAGCTGTAGTAGTTGAAACAGTCGTTATAGGATTTGTTATCGGGATAGGCTTTGTGGTAGTTACCGCTGTAGTAGTCGATGAGGTCGGGGGATTTGTCAGCGGTATCTGCTTTGGTGCAGTGACAGTGGTTGTGACTGTTGTTTTTGCTGTTGATGTTACAGCAGTAACAGTAGTTGTGGCAGTTGTCGCAGCGGCTGTTGCAGTAGTAGTTGTGCCGTCCGTCTGCGCCTTGAGCTCCTCCATAGCCTTATCGGGAGCGCTGAGGTATTCCTCCAGCGAGCGCTTGCCCTTTACCGAACGGTAGGCATAGTAGGACAGGATACTTGAGGCGTCAACGGCATTGACGCTTCCGTTGTTATCCACATCGGCTGCAACGACCTGAGCCGCTGTAAGTCCGATAGGTCTGCCTGACGAGATATTTGCATAGGCAGTGAGCACAGTTGACGCGTCCGAAGCGTCGATACTTCCGTCATTGTTGACATCTCCAAGCTTTATGGTTATAACAGATGCAGACGGAGTTTCATCAGGAGTTGTTGCAGTGTCTTTGTTGCTTGATGCAGTGGCTGCCGCGCCTGTATCATCGGCTGTGACCGTTGGCATAATGCCAGCAGAAATGCCGCCTGCTGACAAATTGCCCTCCGCATTGACGCCGACCGAGGTCATAGCACCGACGCACATGGCAAATGACAGCACAGACGCAATAATTCTCTTTGCTCTCATTTTTTTCTCCTTCAAAATTTACCTTCCGCGCCTCACATTCCTCTTTTTTTAGCCGACTCGGAAAGCATAATAGACTGTATTTCTGCGTTTATGTAATTTATTCGCATAATTTATGAACAATACAGCCATAAAATCATAAATATAATTATATCATATATTGTATAAAATTGGAAGATGTTAAGCACAAAAATACAAGATTTTGTCGTTTTTTCGTAGTTTTATATAAAATTTTTGCAGTAAGCCGCTGCTGCCTCTAAGACATTGTGCAAGTTTTTCCCCTATATACGTTGATTTAGTTGTTTACTAAGGCTATCATACAAAAAATATCCGCTGTACTTCCGTACAGCGGATATGCGCATTAATTTGTCTTTGAGGACGTATTTCCCGACGCAGACGACTGCTTTACAGCGCCCTCCTTGGCAGTTTTCCTGATATTGACCTTTGGCGCATTGAAGCACCATACATTATTATGCGTACTGCATGACACATCAACGTAATACTCAAACAGGTCAGGATTCTTTGAGGTATCCTCACCGAGGAAGTTCACGGTAGCGTCAAGGTCAGCTGCTATGATATCGTCTATCACATCAGCAGGTCCTATTAGCTTGAACGTTATCTTCGCAGTCTCGATCGAATAATTATATCCGTCGCTCGGAACATGGAGAAGTTTTACATTTCCGCCCGCAAGAGTTATCTCCTTGGACGCGAGTCCCTCATCGTTGAGAGTTACCTTAACATTCTCTATTCCCGATACATTGATAACATTCTTTGCCGACAGCATATTCTCAATGTTGTAATCCTTTGAGAAGCCTATATCAACAGCACTCAGGGATATCGGTATCTCCAGAGGATCGTCAGTAAGAGTAACATCTGATGAACCCGAAGCGATAGTGAGCTCGGCAGGAGTTATATCGAATTTGAGGCTGTCCTTGTCAAAGTCTGAATTCTGCGGCAGCTTAAGATTTACCTTGAACGGCAATGTCTTCTGAGTCAGTACCTGCATACTTATGTTTACAGTAGCAGGATCGGTGGTGATGAACTGGGTATCAATAAGCGGATTGCCCTCAGCGTCAATAAACTCCAGCCTGTCGCTGTTAAGACCGCTGTAGCTTGTATCAAGGTCAGTGAGAGTTTTCTCGGATACCGCATAGCACTCGGCTATCTGAGCGAGCTTTGAGGACGGACCTGTAATGGTTATCTCCTCAGGCTGGCACTTTATATCACCGAATACCTTACCCTCTGCAAGGGTAACATTGGTCAGCTTCGGCTTGACGTTTATGGTCTTTATCTCAAATTTGTACAGCTCAACTTCAACAGTCTCGGGATAGACCTTGAGGTTTGTGAGCTCCATGCCGTTGTCGGAATCCACCTGAATAGTGAGAGTCTTTTTGCCCTCTGTTGTGATATTGTCGAAATTCACATAGGCTCTGATGTCGTCAGCGTTTATACGGTTGTAGTTGGTACGGCTGCAATCAAAGCTTACAGTTACCTTTTCAACGTTCCTGTTGGTAATGGAAAGACCGTTTTCTGCGGCAGAAGTACCTGTAATATCCATTATCAACGGGATATCGGTGATAGTCTTGGATTCCGAAGGATATATGGTCATAGCTACGATGAACCACGCCGCAACAGCGCAAATTATAGCGATAAGCAGCAGTGTAGCGTTGTTTGTGGTCTCGTTTATGCCGCGTTTTCTGTTTTCATTCATTTTTTCTTCCTCCTTTCGGAGCGTGAAGAAAAAAGCTTCTTTTTGCCGATAGATATTTCCGTCTTATCCTTGAAAAGCTGCTCCTCGAGGAGAGCCTTCAGCTTGTCACGGGTATAATCTCTGGTAAGATTGCCGTTTAGAGCTACGGATATCTGTCCTGTTTCCTCCGAAACAACGATAACTATAGCGTCGGAATTCTCGCTCATACCGATAGCGGCTCTGTGGCGCGAGCCCAGCTTCTTGTTGATGAGAGCGTCCTTGGCAGGCTTCGGGAGGAAGCAGGCTGCCGCAAGGATAATACCGTCGCGCATTATGACAGCTCCGTCATGGAGCGGTGTTTTCGGATAGAATATATTGCCGAACACCTCTTTGCTGGGTGTGGCGTTGAGGATAGTGCCTGTTTCTATCTGTTCGCCAAGTCTTACCTGACGCTCAACTACTATGAGAGCGCCCGTGAAGGTCGCCGACAGCTCAACGCATGAATCGCAGATAGCCTCGATAGCAGGATTCCAGCGCTGCTTCATCTCGTCGTTGTCCTGTCCGAGACCGAACAGCCTTATTCCGAACTTGGTTCGTCCTGCTTTTTCGAGAGCTCTTCTCAGCTCAGGCTGGAAGAGGACTATCATTGCAAGGACGCCCATGCTGAGAGTTTTTTCCAGCAGATAGCTGACTACCTTGAGCTCAAGGGCTATACTTATGAAATAGCCTGCAACGAGAAGCATGATACCCTTTACGAGCTGTCCTGCGCGAGTCTCGCGGATAAGCTTGAGAAGCAGGTAAATAACGTATGTAAGGATAACTACGTCGATAACGTCGGTAAACTTAAAGGTACTGATAACGCTGAGAAAAGCGTCCAGTATCTCCTGCGGCGATGACTTGAAGAACTTATTTTGAAAAAAGATGGACATCTATACACCCCCCCGGGGATTTGCGTTTAATTACACATATTTATCTTATAGTTTATCTATGTAAGTATGAGGACTCGCGTCCTCATAGCTGACTGCACAATACTGCATATTAATATTGTACCACAAATTCAGATAATTTCAATAGTTTTTTAAGAATTTTGTAAATTTTTCAATATCTTAACATAATATACAAGTTTTAGCACCTCTGCTTCGGTATTGAACACCGAGGGAGCAAAGCGTACAGTTCCGCCTTTGGTGCCAAGTGTGGCGTGGGCAAGAGCCGCACAGTGGTAGCCTGCACGGAGACAAAAGCCCTTTTCACCAAGTATCGCCGCGGCTTCTTCAGAGCCCATACCATAGGCATTGAAGGACACTATGGGTGCGTACTCCGCCCCCTCGTCACGATAGATCGTGATACCCTCTACAGGGCTAAGCTCCGAGATGAACCTGCGGCAGAGCCGTTCCTCATGGGCGCGGATAGCCTCCGCGCCGCGCCTCTTTATAAAGCGTATCCCCTCGCCCACCGTGACCGCTCCTATGATATTGGGAGTTCCGCTTTCAAGGCTGTCGGGAAGAATAGTCGGCTGAAAAAGGCTGAGGGACTCACTGCCCGTGCCGCCCTGTATTATGGGGGCTATAGGGTATTTCCCGTCGGTGATGAGGAGTCCCGTGCCCGTTATGCCATAGAGTCCCTTGTGCCCTGCGGTACAGAGTATATTTATGCCGTCAGACAGCTTTATATCGTAAATGCCGCAAGCCTGCGCTCCGTCCGCGATAAAGCAGACTCCGCGCTGACGGCAGAGCTCCCCTATCTCACGGTACGGCAGGAGCTGTCCCGTGACGTTGCTTGCAAGAGTACAGACCACAGCCTTAGTATCGCTTCGCATGAGCCTGCGGAAGCTCTCAATCGTTTGCTCCTTGTCGGGATAGACCTCGGCTATGGACAGGGTTATCTGCTTTTTAAGGGTAAGAGACACAGCAGGACGAGCCGCGGAATTATGCTCCATACTGCTGATTATAAGATGTCCGCCCTGTGACATAACGCCCTGTATAGCCATATTCAGCGCATGGGTGCAATTCAGGGTAAAAACGGTGTTCTCGGGCTCTGCCCCGAAGAATTCCGCTGCTGTTTCACGGGCATTGTAGTATGCCTCGGAGGTCCGCATGGCGAGCTGATGACCGCCTCTGCCTGCATTACCGCCGAAGCTCATTATGGCGTCGGCAGCCGCCTTTCTCACGCTCAGCGGCTTTGGGTAGGTGGTGGCGGCGTTGTCAAAGTTTATCATCATCGTCAGCACCGTCCCTTCTTATGGTATAGGGCACGGAATAGCTGTCGAGTATCTCGGCTGCCCTGCCGCAGCGGTCTCCCACGTACAGCGAATAGCCGCAGCCGTTTTCGCTGTCCTTGCTGCGCCGTTTTATAGCACAGGGATAACCGCGCTGTCTCAGCAGGCGCTGTCCCTTGACAGCGTATGTGTAGGACGGCATATCCAGTATACATTTCGTCAAAAGTATCACCCCTGACTGCTCAGACTGCGCAGCCAGCAATATTGCGGTACATTTTATTATATGCGCTGCGGAGTTTTTAGTGCTTAGTTTGTAGGGAGCGATGTGGGCATCAGCCCTACACAGTTCATTGTTTATCTTTGTATCATTATCGGACGGATAATATCCGCCCCTACTTCCAAGCAGAGCATAAAAAACAAAATACCTCTTGACAAACTCGGAAATATATGCTAATATATGAATAGATATTCAAGTGTTCAATCGTTTGAAGTGAATTATCAGAAAGGAAGTGCAAATGTGACAGAAAAAACGGATATGAACTATTATGCTATTACAGATGAAAAAGCCAAAAAGCTAAGCGAGGAAATGCCTGCCGATGAAAAGCTTTACGACCTTGCGGAGCTTTTCAAGGTCTTCGGCGACAGCACAAGGATACGGATACTGTATGCCCTGCTTGAATCCGAGGAGCTTTGCGTAAGCGACCTTGCCCAGTTTCTCACCCTCACCCCCACAGCCTGTTCACATCAGCTGAGAGTGCTCAAAAACAACAAGCTGGTAAGAGCACGCAGGGACGGCAAGACCATATTCTATTCCCTTGCAGATGAACACGTAAGGCATATACTCGGCATGGGTATGGAACATATAATGGAATAAATTTTATATAACGAAAGGATAATTATTATGAAAAAGGTATTCAAGCTTATCGATCTGGACTGCGCTAACTGTGCGGCAAAAATGGAGAATGCGATCAAGGACCTCCCCGAGGTAGAGGACGCAGTTGTCAGCTTCATGACGCAGAAAATGACTATCAAGGCTCCCGACGGCACTGACTTTGACGAGCTCATGAAAAAGGTAGTCAAGCTCTGCAAAAAGGTAGAGCCCGACTGCGAGATAGTTCTGAAATAAAAGCTATGAGCAAAAAGCAGAAAAACATACTGATAAGGATAATCTCGGCAGGTATTCTCCTGATAATCGCCGCATTGCTGCCCCTTGAAGAAAAAAGCCTATTAAGGCTTGCGGCATTTCTTGTTCCCTACGGTATCATAGGCTGGGACGTACTGTGGAAAGCCATACGCAATATCAAAAACGGTCAGGTCTTCGACGAGAATTTCCTTATGGCTGTGGCAACTGTCGGAGCTCTTGCGGTAAAGGAATACCCCGAGGCTACTGCGGTAATGCTTTTCTATCAGATAGGCGAGCTTTTCCAGAGCGTTGCAGTTGGAAAGTCCCGAAAAAACATCGCATCTCTCATGGATATACGTCCCGACCACGCCAATATCGAAGTGGACGGCAAATTAGTCGAGGCTGATCCCGAGGAGATAGAGCAGGGACAGCTCATCGTCGTAAAGCCAGGCGAGAGGATACCTCTTGACGGCATAGTGACCGACGGCACTTCCTCAGTGGATACCTCCGCACTTACAGGCGAAAGCGTTCCGCGCACCGTCAGAGTCGGCGACAGCGTAATAAGCGGCTGTATAAATCAGAGCGGTGTGCTCAAAGTCGAAGTCACCAAGGAATACGAGGACTCCACCGTTGCAAAAATACTTGACCTCGTTGAAAATTCGGCTTCAAAAAAGGCAAAAGCAGAGAATTTCATCACAAAATTCGCCAAGTATTACACTCCTGCCGTAGTAATATCCGCACTTCTTCTTGCACTTCTCCCGCCCCTTGTCACAGGCGGCAACTGGGCGATGTGGATACACAGAGCGCTCATCTTCCTTGTTATCTCCTGCCCCTGTGCGCTGGTGATATCCGTTCCCCTCAGCTTCTTCGGCGGCATAGGCGGAGCAAGCAAAAAGGGCATACTCATAAAGGGCGGCAACTTCCTTGAAGTCCTTGCAAATGCGGAGATAATAGTCTTTGACAAGACGGGAACTCTCACAAAGGGAGTTTTCGAGGTAGACGAGATACACCCCCACGGTATAGACGAGGATAAGCTTCTGGAGCTTGCGGCATATGCGGAAAGCTACTCCGACCACCCTATCGCTCACTCAATATCCTCGAAATACGGCAGGGAGACCGACAGAAACAGGATAAGCTCCAACGAGGAGATATCAGGTCACGGCATAAAGGCAGTCATCGACGACCATGAGATATGCGCAGGCAACTCCAAGCTCATGGACAAAATGGGCGTAGAGATAGTCCACTGCGATAAGGCAGGCACTATGGTGCACATCTCCGACAACGGACAGTACTCAGGTCATATCGTTATAGCCGACAAGGTAAAGGAGTCAGCACAAAGCGCCATAAAACGCCTGAAAGCAAGAGGCGTAAAGCAGACTGTAATGCTTACGGGAGATTCCTCATCGGCGGCAGACGCGGCTATGAAGGAGCTCGGTCTCGACAAGGCTTACAGCGAGCTCCTGCCTGCGGACAAGGTTGAAAAGGTAGAGCAGCTCCTTGAAGAAAAGTCCCCCAAGGGAAGCCTTGTATTCGTAGGCGACGGCATAAACGACGCACCTGTGCTCTCAAGGGCAGATGTGGGCATTGCAATGGGCTCTCTGGGCTCTGACGCGGCAATAGAAGCCGCAGACATCGTTCTCATGGACGACGATCCCGAAAAAATAGCTCTCGCTATGGATATCTCCAAGGGAACGCTGAAAATAGTATACCAGAATATCATTTTTGCTCTCGGAGTAAAGTTCATCGTGCTCCTGCTGGGAGCTCTCGGCATAGCAAATATGTGGCTGGCAGTTTTCGCAGACGTGGGAGTTTCGGTAATAGCCATACTCAACGCAATGCGAGCTATGAGGATAAAGGAAAAGAATTAGTTTCACCGTTAAAAGGCAGCCGCTGGTGCGGCTGCTCTTTTTGCATATATATCAAACTGAAATTCAGCATAAACTCTCAGCTCTCAGAGCTAAAAAACTATTGAAAAAACTCCCAAACTCTGTTATAATGTATATTGATACTTTTATGAAAGGAAATTCCACATGGATATCAGATCAACTGTCGTTTCTCTCTCTGAAATATCAGGCACTTCGGGCAGCGAAAGCAAGGCTGCACAACTTGCTCTCGGAATGCTCCGTGAATACTGTCCCGACGCAGAAATAATAAACGGCAATGTTACAGGCAAATTCGGCGTTCACAGGGAAGGTCTCCCCTCTCTGCTCCTTGACGCTCATATAGACCAGATAGGCTTCGCTGTGACCTACATCACAGACGACGGATTCATCAAAGTAGGCAACATCGGCGGCATTGACCGCAGACTGCTCCCCGCTCAGCCCGTAGTTGTACACGGAAGCCGCGATATCAAGGGAGTTATATGCTCTGTACCCCCTCACCTTACCAGCGGCGGCAGCGAAGTCCTTGAAATGGACGACGTTGCTATCGACACGGGACTTACAAAGGAAGAGCTCGAAAAGCTGGTCTCTCTCGGGGACTCCGTCACCTTTGACGTGACCTGCCGCGACCTCATCGGCAGCCGTATCACAGGCGGCGCTCTTGACGACCGCTGCGGAGTTGCTTCTATCCTCTATGCACTGGAGCTTCTCAAGGGCAGCGACCTTGCGTATAATGTGACAGTCCTCTTCTCCACTCAGGAGGAAGTAGGCGAGCGCGGCGCAAAGATCGGCGCTTTTGAGATAACCCCTGATATTGCTCTTGCGGTGGACGTAAGCTTCGCATACGCAATTGGCGAGGAGGAAAGCAAGTGCGGCTATCTGGGAAAAGGTCCTATGATAGGCATTTCGCCCTCACTTTCAAGAGAAATAAGCGACGAACTCATAAATACTGCAAAATCTGCTGATATCCCCTATCAGATCGAGGTTATGAGCGGACTTACAGGCACAAATGCGGACAGATTCTCCGTAAACCGCTGCGGCGCCAAAGCCTGCACAGTTTCCATACCTCTCCGCAATATGCACACTCCCGTCGAGGTCATAGACCTTACAGACGTGGAGCAGACCGCAAAGCTTTTGGCTGCATACATAAGGGGGGACAAGTAATGAAAGAGCTGCTTAAAGAGCTGTGTCTCACCGACAGTGTTTCGGGCGATGAAAACGCTGTCCGCGAGCTTATAATCAGCAAAATAAAGGACGTCTGCGAGTACAGAGTGGACAATCTGGGAAGTATCATCTGCTTTAAAAAGGGCAGAAAGACTCCCGAGAAAATGCTTATGATATGCGCCCACATGGACGAGGTGGGCTTCATGGTGACATATATCCGAAGCGACGGAACTCTCAGCTTCGGCAATGTTGGCGGCATTGATCCCTCAGTTGTCATCGGCAGACAGGTCTGCGTTGGCAAAAGCCATATCAGCGGCGTTGTAGGCGCTACAGCCGTACATAATCTCAGCAAGGAGCAGCGTGAAAAGGCTCCCAAAACTGACAGTCTCTACATCGACATCGGAGCTGCCGACAAGACAGAAGCCGAGAAATACGTATCTCTCGGAGACTGCGCTTACTTCGATTCCGAGTTCACTGAACTGGGTGAACGCCGCATAAAGGCTAAGGCTATCGACGACCGCGCAGGCTGCGCCATGATGATAGAGCTTCTCCACGAGGAGCTTGAATACGACACATACTTTGTTTTCAACGTTCAGGAGGAAATAGGTCTCCGCGGCTCGACTGCATCAGCATTTGCAGTTGCTCCCGACTATGCCATAGTCCTCGAATCAACAACTGCTGCCGATATCGACGGAGCAAGCGGCACTAAGCGCGTCTGCGCACTGGGCGGCGGTCCTGTAGTTTCATTCATGGACAGACACACTATCTACGACAAGGAGCTCTACAGTCTTGCCTTTGATATCGCAAAGGAGCAGGGCTTCCCCTGCCAGACCAAGACCATGATAGCAGGCGGCAACGACGCGGGAGCTATCCACATAAGCGGCAAGGGAGTCCGTACTATAGCCGTTTCCCTGCCTTGCAGATACCTCCACTCCCCCTCGTCGGTCATTGAATACGCCGACATGGAGAACTCCTATAAGCTGGTAAAAGCACTCATCGGAAGGATACATGAGATATGATAACACTTATCGAACACGAGCACGAGCTTGACCGCGTACTGCTCAATAAGACTCTGTCGGGCAAGAAAATGCTGGCGTATATGCGGGCATACGGTCCCAATTATGAATTCTGCCGCTTCTACAAGATAACCGACGAAACAGGCGTGGGCTTCATGTTCATCATAAACTCCACCCTTATCATCTGCGGAGACGGCGATTTAGAGCCAAATGAGGAGATAGACCTTTTTGTCAGCATGAACGTGCCGTTCCGTATCGAGGGCGACCAGAAGATACTGGAGGGCATAAAGATACCTGACCGCTATCAGGTGCTGAACCGTACTATATTCGAGCTTATCCCCGATGATACGCCCCTTGAAGCTATCGAGGAGCACGTTGAGTTCAATCCCAACCTCCCCGACGTATACAAGATACTCAGCGAGGGATTCCCGAATATTGCGGATTTCTCACTGTGGTACACCGATACCTCACACCGCTGCCGTCACGGCATAAGCCGAGTTTTCACTTACCGTGATTCCACAACGGCTTCGGCAGTTTTCGATATCGGCAGCACTGTCCTCATCGGACAGGTTGCTACCAATAAGGCTGCCCGAGGACGGGGCTACGCAAGGGAGTTCCTCAAATGGCTCGCCAAGTTCTTCAACGGACTTGGAAAACGCGCGTATCTCCTTGCTCTGGACGTCCGCGTAAGCTTCTATCAGGAGATAGGCTTCCGTATCGCAGGACGCGAGATAGTCCTTGAACGTATCGACGTCAAGAAGGACAGCGCCGCTAAGGGACGCCTTGAAGAGAAGTAATTGAGGATTCTCAATTATATAAATTTCTTATTACAGGTTAAAAGGCGATTTTCCGCTTCATAGCGCTGTTACACTCAGTAAACAGCGCCTTGACTTTTATCCGCAGATAGAGTATAATGTTCATTGAATTTGTAATTAGGAGATGTATCTATGAATCCCGAGGTCTATGGAAAATATGAGATAATCGACGCTCATGCCCATATCTTCCCTCACAAGATAGCCGAAACGGCTACTGAAAGTATCGGCCATTTCTACGACATACCGATGAACAACTGCGGTCTGACAGACAAGCTTCTTGAGGCAGGCAGCAAAATAGGAGTATCAAAATACCTTGTGTGCTCCACTGCTACTTCCCCCCGACAGACAGACGCTATAAATACATTTATCGCAAAGAAATGCGACCAGCACGAATGCTTTTACGGCTTCGGCACTACCCATGCGGATTCTGCCAATATCGAAGCCGACATCGAACAGATAAAGAAGTTCGGGCTCCACGGAGTAAAGCTCCACCCCGATTTCCAGAAGTTCAACGCGGACTCTCCCGAAGCTTTCAAGATCTATGAGCAGATAGAGGGACAGCTCCCCCTGCTTATCCACTGCGGAGACGCAAGATACGATTATTCGGCTCCTCACCGTATCAAGAGGATACACGATAACTTCCCGAAGCTCCAGCTCATGGCGGCACATCTGGGCGGCTATCAGCAGTGGAGCGAAGCCGAGGAGATACTGCCGGGACTTGAAAACGTCAGATTCGATTTCAGCAGCTCTCTTGCGTTTCTTTCTCCCGAAAGAGCCGTACATATCATCAGAAAATACGGCGTTGAAAACTGCTTCTTCGGCTCTGACTTCCCAATGTGGAGCCACGAGGACGAGTTCATGCGCTTTTTGAAGCTGGGTTTCACAGAGGAAGAGAATCAGAAAATGCTTGCAGGCAATTTCAAGGAATATCTTGGACTTTAATAAAAATAACGGGACGTAACTGTCCCGTTTTTCATTGGAAAGGAGATTTTCATGGTAAAAGACATAGTCAAGGACGAAGCTGTCCTCAGCATAAAATCAGAGCCTGCCACAAAAGCCGATATGCAGGCAGTCCGTGACCTGCTAGACACAGTAAAGGCAAACGAGGAGCGCTGCGTGGGCATGGCTGCAAATATGATAGGCGTTCACAAGACCATACTTGTAGCACTCATAGGCGACGAGTACATCGCTATGATAAATCCAAAGATAGTGGACAAGTCCAAGGAGACCTACGACACTGAGGAGGGCTGCCTGTCTCTCAGCGGAGTCCGTCCCGTTACCCGTCACCGCATAATCACCGTGGAGTACATGGACAAGAAGTTCAAGCGCCGCCGCGATATCTTCCGTGATTTCGAGGCGGAGATAATCCAGCATGAAATAGACCATTTCAGCGGTATCATAATTTAAAATGCGTGTAATAACGCATTTTAATGAATAAAGAAGAAAGAATAAATAATATTCAAATTCGTCCGCAAAGAGGACACATATATTATTCTTTTTTCTTTTTTATTTCTTCTTTATTAATTTAAAGGGCGCGGATTTAGGCTGCTCCCCTTAACGGAAAAAGCGGGCTACCGAGCCGTAAAGTAACGGCTCATATTTGGTAACCTGCGATTCCGCCAAAGGGGGCTCCCCTTTCCGCGCCCTTTCGTTATACCAGACTATCCTTTTTAAGATCAAGCCCTTCCATTGCTGCCTCTGTGCCCATTACGCACACATTTCCGAAGCTTCTGAGAGTTTCGGCTGCCGTGCGGAGCTGCTCCGCAGTAACGCCGAGCATACGCTTTTTCTCGTCGGCACGCTCCTCATCGGTAACGCCCCTGAACCACAAGCCGTCAGCCTTGGCGCTCCTGTTGCCGTCGGACATGAGGGGCTCCTCCTTGGCGATAGTGCTGATGATATACTGGGTGATATCGGGAATTCCGCCGCAGTAATCAGCAATGAAGTCCGCAGACTTCCTGTAAATATCCAGACTTGCCGCAGGGGACGGATCACGGTATGAGAAGAACGCCTGCTCACCCGAGGGCGCTATGAAAGCTCCCGTGCCGTAGGCTCCGCCCTTTACGCGGACCTCGTTCCAGAGATATTCAAGGGAAAGTGCACGGTAGAGCACCTTTCTTACCGCAGTATCTGCGTTGGTATCAGGAAATGCCATTGCGGAGTATGAAACGCCCGATGGTATGATAACTCCCTGTTTTTCGGGGATATCCAGTTTGAAGCTCATATCGCTCTGCTCAGCCGCAGTACCTGTCGGGAGAGCTTCAAGGAGCGGCTTTATATCCGCATTTCCCGTAACACTGGCGGTCAACCTTGCTCTACATATCATTCTGCCGCTAAGAGCCTTTATCTCCGCAGTCAGCTTCTCGGGAGCCTTTATGGCTTCGTGGAGTCTCTTGTAGCCCTCATAGCCCGATACCAGCTCATTCACTGCGGACTCCGCAGAAAGAACTGCACGGACACGTCCCATGGAGTAGGTATGACCGTTGGCGATAATGCTCTGCTTGTAGTTCTCGTCGGTCTGCTTGAGAAGCTCGGTAACTGCCGATATATCGCTGAAATCAGTCTCGGTGAGTATCTCCGCGATAAGGGCAAGTGCCTCCTCGGTGTTCTTTTCGAGGAAACGCGCCTTTACTGCAAAATAGGGGCTGCATTTGTCGGAAACGCCGTTTTTAGAGAACACATCGACGCCGTAATTGATACTTCCGAGAAGTCCTGTTATCCTGCGCTGTAAGTCAGCCGCGGAGCTCTTTGCTGTGGGCAGTTCGCCGAAAAGCTCGGCAGCCGCAGCTTCGGCGGAGAGCTGTGTCTCGTTACAGTCAGCCAGCGAGAAATAGAGGTTCAGAGCCGCGATGCCCTTATCCTGTGCAGTGTGCTTCAGAACAGTTACGCCATTCACATTTGTTTCCTCGGTGTCGAAGTGCAGCGGCTCGGGACTAACCTCGGAAAGCGCAAGGTGCGGCATTGTAGAAAGCTGCTCGGGAGTATCCACGGACTGCTGCCATTCATCAAGCTGTCTGTTCTGCTCGACTATAACGGAGCGCTCCTCGCAGGAAAGTCCGTCAACTACAGCCGCAAGACGCTTCTTTTCGGCAGCCTTCTGCTCTTCGCCGTATGTACGTGACGGCAGCAGATAGAGCTCCGCCCTGCCGTTGTCATCAAGGAGCCATTCTCTCAGAAGCTCCTCGAAATAGCCGCTGTCGACCTTGCTGCGGAGCGAATCGTAGACCTCGCCAAGCTCCAGATAGTGCAGCGGATCGCCGCCGTATAGCCAAGCGGAAAGTGCGGAAATATTGCGTGTAAGACCTCTCGGCTCGCCGCCTGCGCGGAATCGGAATTCAAGGCGGTTAAGAGCCGCCGTCAGCAGCTCACGGTCAATGCCCTTGCCGCAGAGTTCGGTAACTGCGCTGCGGACTGTTTCTTTCAGCTTTTCGCAGTTTTCCTCGTCGGTATTGTTTATGCACAGGCAGCCGAAGGGCTGTAAAATGCCGTCGCTCACTTCAAGAGATACGTCGAGACAAAGCCCTGTATCAAGGAGAGCGCGTTTCAGCGGAGCGTCGTTGCTGCCCGTGAGAGCCTCCGCAAGTACAGAAGCCGCAGTTATCTTTTCGCGGTCCTGCCAGCTGCCCAGCACCTTGCCGATAACAAGGTAGGTGTGGTTGGCTTCCTCCTCGTCGGGAGTTATCTCATAAAAGCACTTCTTAACAGCAGGCGCAACGGCTTTCTGCGCAGGTATCTCGCTGCGGACCTCGCGCTTATCAAAGCGGCTGAGGTACTCGCTGTCGATGAGCTTCAGCACAGCTTCGATATCCACAGGTCCGTCAAGGTATATGTAGGCGTTTGAGGGGTGATAGTAGGTGCGGTGTCCCTCGATGAACTGCTCGTTTGTCAGATTCGGGATAGCCTCGGGAAGTCCGCCCGACTCAAAACGGTAGCAGGTATCGGGGAAAAGAGCTCCCATTATCTCGGTCTCCATTCGGCTGTATACCGAGGAAAGAGCGCCTTTCATCTCGTTGAACACAACGCCCTTGTAAACTGGCTCGTCGGACTCGCTGCGCATTTCGATGTGCCAGCCCTCCTGCCTGAAAATATTGGGGTTGTAGTATATGGCAGGATCGAAGACTGCGTCCAGATATACCCTTGTGAGGTTCATGAAATCCGCGTCGTTTCGGCTTGAAACAGGAAATACGGTCTTGTCGGGATAGGTCATGGCGTTGAGGAAGGTGTTAATAGTTCCCTTCATCAGCTCCAGAAAGGGCTCCTTTACGGGGTATTTCTTTGAGCCGCCGAGGACGGAGTGCTCCAGTATGTGGAATATTCCCGTGTCATCGCTGGGCGGAGTCCTGAAAGCTATGGAAAAGAGCTTGTTCTCACCGTCGTTTTTCAGCCATACAAGCTGAGCGCCCGTCTTTTCGTGGCGCATTTCTATGAGCTCCGAGCCGCTGCATGGGGCAGGAGCTGTCCTTGTAACGGCAAAGCCGTGTATCTTGTCGTTTACATTCATGTTGTGCCTCCTAATATGCATTATGTAATAATTATATCATTTCGTCAACCTTTATGCAAGTGAAGTTTACAAAGGGCAACAAATCGTTCATTTTTTGGTCGGCATTTCCAACAAACAAACGTGCTCCGTTATGTATAATCTGTGAGTTTTGCGCTGTATTTATTGACTTTCACAGCTTTAAATGCTACAATAATAATATAAAATGACGAAACAGGGGGTATGGATGTGGCAACTGTAAATGCTATCTGCACGAGCTGCGGAAAGACCGTAGAGGTCGATAATCAGAAGGACGCTTGGGTTTGTCCTCACTGCAGTACGCCTTTTGTAGTAATAAAGGCTATAAACAGGTATAAATCAGAGCACAAGAACGTGGCGAAAAAGGTCAAGGCTGTCAAGAAGCACAGCGCCGACTTTGAAGTCAAGGACGGAGTTCTTATCGCATACAAGGGCAGCGCCGAGGAGGTGGCTGCACCTGCCGAGGTGCATAAAATAGGCGAAAACGCCTTTGAAAACAACACGACTCTCAAGCGCGTGATACTTCACGATAAGGTGGAGGTCATAGGCGGATATGCATTCCGCGGCTGTACTGCCCTTGAAGAGATAAAGTTCCCTGACGACCTCAAGGATATAGAGGGCTGGGCGTTCCGCGGCTGTACAAGCCTTAAAAGTATCGTGATACCGCCTCATATGCAGCGTATCGCAGACTGCGTTTTCGCGGACTGTACAAGCCTTGTATCTATCGAATTCCCCGAATGTATCGGCGAGATAGGCGCATTTGCGTTCTCGGGCTGTAAGAATCTCGAAACCATAGAGATACCGAAATATGTTTCGATTATAGGAAAATACGCTTTTTCGGGCTGCGAAAAGCTTGAAAAGGTCGTTATCCCCGAGGGAGTATCCGTTATCGAGGAATGTTCCTTTGCAAACTGCACAGCTCTTTCGGCTCTGGGCTTGTCAAGGGGCATAAAGACCATATGCGCCTCTGCTTTCCAGAACTGCGTATCTCTGCGAAATGTCGAGATACCCGCAGGAGTTCTCAGTGTAGACGGATTCCGCGGCTGTACAGGTCTAAGAGCCTTTACAGTACCGCCCGGAACTACAGCTATCGGAGATTTCAGCGGCTGTACCAACCTTGAGCAGATAAGCATCCCTGCCTCTGTCAAGAAGATAAGCGGCGGCTTTACGGAATGTCCGAAGCTTCTGAACATCGCATGGAGCAATCTTGCGGAGAATGCCGTACACTTCCCAGCTTATTACGAGACTGTAGTTGCAAGCCGCAAGACCGCAGGAAAATGCGTATACTGCGGCGGAGATTTCAAACTCATCTCAAAGACCTGCAAGGTCTGCGGAAAGAAAAAGGATTATTGATAAAAGGCGGACTTTATGTCCGCCTTTCTTAGTTATTAGCAGAATTAAGAGCTATGTAGGGGCGAACAGTGTTCGCCCGAAACGATCATGAATGATAGTACACGGGCGCACAATGTGCGCCCCTACAAAACTAAAAGCTAATGGCTCGGGCAGATAGTATCCTCTCCTGCTGCTCACTATTCACTTCTCTCCCCTATTGACGTTTTTGCGATTTAGAGCTATAATAGTCATATATAAATTCTAAGGAGATAAATATGAACATCACTTCACGCATTATGGCAGCTGCAACAGCTGTCATACTGTCTGCCGCAGCTTACGGCTGCTCAAGCAAGACCTCTTCTTCTGTATCGCTGTCCTCTGAGACCACAACAGCCGATTCCTCTGACGAGGCTTTTACAACTACAGATACAGAGAAGTCCACGGACAGCTCTTCCACTACAACTGCTGCAACCACTACATCGGGAAAAGCTGCTGAAACAACTACAACTACTGCCGCTGCTGAAAAGCCTGCTGAAAAAGCCACAGAGCCCACAAAGGCTGAACCCAAAACGGGCTTTGGCAGCAGCTTTGAAGCCGCTAAGGCTTACTACAATGCGTACCTCACCAACAACGCCGACGCGGTCTATGATATGTTCTGCAAGGAAGAAATAGAGGCTTATCACGCATATATAGGCACGACCGACCTCCTCGACGGCAAGAATCCGCAGGTGGTTTTCAAGCGCTCGGCAGTCATTGACGCCATAAAGCAGTCCATGGGGAATATCCGTAGGATAATGGCAGAAAAGTCCGATGTGCCCCCTGAAAAGTGGACTACCTCCCTTGCCGAGGATACTCTGAAAGCTACAGGAGAAAATGAACTCAAGGACTTCAACAAGACTCTCAGCACCGAGTTTACGGCAGGTTCTGACTGCGGTCTCGTTTACTACAAGGACGGCAACGAGGAACACGATTTCGTGGGAAACGGCTGCGCATTCGTAGAGCTGGACGGACGCTGGTATCTTTCCTACAGCTCAGTCATGAGATCCGAGCTCATAACATATATGGATAAGCTTTTTCAGTAAGAAAGGATAAGCAATGTCTGTCAAAACTATTGTAAGTATATTTCTCATGGCATCTTTACCTGCGATGTATACCAAGGATATAATACTGCTCATTGCCGACTTTATATTCGCGCCCCTGTTCAGATTCCGGGTAAAAATGGTGTCGTTTTTCGGGCTTTCTTTCATTTTAGAGGAAGAAGATAAGTGGAAGTTTTCATACACGAAGAAGATCCCGCTGATACAGCACAGTGTTCTTCGTGATACCCGAAAACCTATAGACAGCTTCAATGATAAGGACTCGGTCTTTCTCAATATCATCGAGGGAATAGTCCTTATATCAGCTTCTTCCGCAGTATGCTTTGCTTTTCGGGAGCTCATTTTCAAAAGCGGAAAGACCATTCCTGAATACTTTGCAGTGGGATTCGCCTGCTTTATGCTGCTTTTCAGCTTGAAATACGTTTTGATAACGGTATATGTGCACCTTATCGTCATGAAAAGACTGGGCGGTTATGTGGAACAGCTCATCGGCAGACTCAAACACGGCGAGACCTTCTCTGCTCTCGACCTTAAACCTGTCAGCGAGCTGGGATTCAAAAATCCCACCTTTGTCGAGCAGGAGCAGTATTACATGGTCTACATGGGCTATCTCGCCGAAACAGGCAATACCGAAGCTATGCGGCAGCCCTCCCATATGGTAATGGAGAGAATGCGCGAACGCGATTTCATCTTGCAGGACGGCTTGAAATACTACTGGCTCATATACTACTTCTCGGACGTTGAGCCCAACAAGGCAAACGCCGACCTGCTGCTTCAAAAGATAGGCAATGTTATTTACGATGACAATCTGCCCAATGCAAAACGTGTGCTCGCCTACTATGCCTTTAACCACGAGCACGACCTTGAACGCGCCGAGGAGCTTGTCACAGAGGGCTTTGCCGCCCTTGAATCAGGCACATTCACCAACGCCGAAAGGATACTGGAGCGCTCTCTACTCACACAGCTGAACACCCGTATCATCAAGGCTAAATTCAACACCGATACCAGATTATAATGGAGGAACATCTTTAATGGACGGCAAACTTTTCGCAGAGACCACTGACGCTGTCAGACAGGTCACAGAGCGCTTCGGCGTTAATATTCTCACTGACCACAAGCGCTTCTGCTCGGCTTTCTCCGACTTTGCACCAAAGCTATCCAAGGAGAACAAGGCTTTCTTTGTGGCTCTCAGCGAGGACGTCGGCGAGATATTCATAAGCGAGAACGCCGCTGTTATAAACGGCAGCAAAAGCGCCGAGGAAGTTATCCAGCGTGCCATGACCGATATCTGCGAATACCTCAACGAGGAAAAGGCGGAGCTCATCGCGCGGAGCATAGCTGCGGCTTTAGGCTGGCAGGCAGGAGAGGTACTCCCCGACAGCTCGGACGTTCAGAGCAGCAGCTTCGTCAGCGGTTCTACCCTTATCGAAGACCTCTTCCGCAGAGCTCAGGGCGGCGACAACGACGCCTGCTTCAATCTTGGCGAATGCTTCTTTTACGGACGCGGAGTCAGTCAGGACTACGCTAAGGCTATACACTGGTACATTCAGTCCTCTGACCGCGGCGATTGCAGCTCCCAGAAAAAATTAGCGGACTGCTACTATCTCGGACAGGGCACTGACAGGAACCTTGCGAAAGCCGCCCACCGCTACGAGCAGGCTGCCGAGCAGGGCGATTACGACTCGCAGAAGGCTCTTATCCGCTGCTATATCATAGGCGGAAACGGCCTCAATGCTGACCGCAGACGTGCGGAATACTACTCCAAGCGCTACGGTATCCCGATAGAGGACGGCACCTCCAACGGACTTATGAAACGCGCTCAGAACGGCGATCCAGAAGCGCAGTTCACTCTCGGGAATATGTACCTCCTCGGCACAGGTATCGAGCAGGACAACGAAAAGGCTATATACTGGCTGAAAATGGCTGCACAGAAAGGTCATGCCGGCGCTGCTTACAATGTTGCCTGCTGCTATCAGTCGGGTACGGGAGTTCCCGAGGACAAGATAACCGCCGCGAATATGTTCAGAGAAGCTGCGGAAAAGGGCGACCTTGACGCAATGAATAACCTGGGCGGCTGCTATATGTACGGCAGCGGCACGGAAAAAGACCAGTTCAAGGCGGCTGAATGCTACAGAAAGGCTGCGGAGGGCGGTCTGCCCAGAGCCCAGTACAACTACGGTGAGTGCTTATTCAACGGCTGGGGCGTGAGCAAGGATACCGCCGAAGCTGTGAAGTGGTATAAAGAAGCTGCCAATCAGAAAGACGCCAACGGACAGTACTCCTACGGCTGGTGTCTGTGCAACGGCGTGGGCACTGCACAGGACACGGTCTCGGCAAAGGATATGTTCGAGCTTGCCGCAGCTCAGCGTAATATTGCGGCACAGAAGGCTTTAGGCTACTGCTACACCAACGGCTGGGGCACGGCTAAGAACTTCGCCGTAGCTGCCGAATACTTCGGAAAAGCCGCTGCAAACGGCGACAAGGAGGCGGCTGAGGTTCAGGTAGCCTGCTACAAATACGGCGGAGAGTACCTTGCGGCAAATGAGCCAAAGGCACGTTATTACGCCGACCAGTACGGTCTGGATTACGATAATATATAAGCAAAAAGGCTTCCCTTTTGGGAAGCCTTTCGCTTTATGCTCAATAATTCGGAGCTTGTACCAAATTGAATTCGTTTTCATCAAGATACTTATATACCTCATCTGCGGTCATTGGAGCTTCTGCTTCATCGTTGAATTTGTAATTTGTCGCCTTGAAGCTTGAACGCATGAAATTAATATCGCCTTTCATTTCCCATGCCAGCCATATTCCTGTTTCAACGTCTATATCCGCCGTTATCTCCATAGGATAATACTTTCCCTCGTTAAGCTGTTCATAGCTGAAGCTTACGCTTGCTATACGTCTGCCGTTTTCATATCTTTCGCCTGTTATCGTCCATTCAGACTCGTTGATAATATCATCTATCTCGTCATACTTTCTTTCTCTTTCATTATCCATGCAGATATATTTAAAGCCGCCGTAATATTCAAATAATACTCTGTCAGGCTTATTCCACCACCAGTTGAACTTATTATCAGTGCTTGTATATTCACTGTCCTTATGAGATGATATATACTTAGTTCCTATATAGTCATTTGCTGTTATATAGATATTGTTCAGGAAGTAATAATGGATGTAGTCATATGGAGTACCGTCTATATCCAGTTCAGTTTGGTTATATTCGCCTGTCATGGTGGTATTATCTATCCTTATTGTGCCCTCGCATTCAGAATAGATCGTATTCAGATTCTCATCGGCATAATGAGTGGCGTGTTTACTCGTCCAGTCTGCCGAGAATTTATCATAATAATGTGTGGCGTTAAGGCTTCTCTCGCGGAGGAAATCACCTGTTAGCTCATCAGGAACAGGGTGTGCCTCGGTGGTTATAGTCTCGGTCACAGGCGTATATGCTACAGTTGTTGTGGCAGGTGATACGCCGTCAAGGACTTCAAGATCATACTCAGAATGTCTGTACTTATCGTATCCTCCGTCAAGGACAAACTGCTTGAACTCAGCAGGAGCCATAGGCGCTTCAGCTTCATCATCGAATTTGTAATTAGTATACTTTACCTCATATACGCACTCTCCGCTTAAGTTTTTATATACCTCGTAAAGAACTATGCCTGATTCTGCATCAATATCAGCAGTAAACTTCATACTTGCACCGTTTGTCACAATGTCATGACCGCACTCGCCCTCAACAGTAACTATTCTTCTGCCGTTTTCCGTCTTGTCATCTTTTATGTCCCATTTGCTTGTATCATCAAGAAAAGACCAACACCAGCCGTAAGTACGCGGAAGCTTATCAAGATTGATTTCTTCGCTGTCTGCGCCAAAGCTTACATCGTACCTTTTATTTTTTATATCGCCCTCATAGGTCTCATTTGTGTATATTCTGTATCCGTTGAATGAGTACTCATAGATGAGATTGTTTATTTTCTCCTCGTGGTCGGGCTCATCATAAATTATTTCGTTTCTGTTCCAGCCTGTTTTTGAATCATTATCCAGCTTGCAGGAGCCCTTTATAGTATAAGGCTCAGATTTAGTGGAGGTGTCATACTCATTGCTTCTTATTTCATAATCGCATGAGAATTTATGGTAGCTCCAGTCACGACCTACAATATGCTGTATCGAATTTTTGTTTATTTCATAAGGAACTTCGTTTCTTGTAGTGTTCTCTGTTTCAGTAGTGCTTTCTATATTGCTGTTGTGATTGTTATTGAGCCTGTCGTTCTTCATAAGCTTAAAGCCTGCAAGGACTCCGCCTGTGACAAGAACTGCCGCAGCCGCTATTGAAGCTATGCGCGTCATGCTTATCTTTCTGTCGTAATGCTCAACGCCGCTTACTTCTTCCGCAAAGCCGCCTTCAGAGCCGTCTGAAACGCGCTCCATTACCTTTGCATATATCTCGTTCTTCTTTGTTTCCTCAGCCATGAGCTTCTCAACAGAAGCCTTGTCCGCATTCTGCAAGGTATCTATTATCTTCTTTTTGCTGTTCATATTTATCCTCCTTTACAGGGTGATGTTGTTTTCTTCAAGGAACTTCTTCAATCGCTTCATAGCCCGTCCGCAGCGCACTCTCACGCCTGCCGCGTTCAAGCCCGTCATTTCTGCTATCTCCTTTGAGCTCCTGCTGTAGTAGTACTTCTGAATGATAATGACCGAATCGGGATAGCCCAGCTCGGATATACAGTTGAGAAGCTGCTCCGAGAGCTCGTTCTTTTCAGCCTCAGCCGCTACATCGGTATCCTCGGCTATCTCAGCCATATTCTCATCATCAATGGGATCGTTGAGCCCTGTTTTGGCGGCAAGCTTTCTCCGCATACTTATAGCAGCATTACGCGCCGCAGCTCCGATATAGGAGTTCAGAGCTCCTATATCTGCGCCTTTCAGCTTCATCATCACCGAAGCAAACACATCTATGGTACATTCGTCGCAGTCGTCGGGACTTCCGAAGCCTCTTAGTATTCTCTGTACAATAGTGTAGACATATCTGTAATATTTATCGAAAAGTGCTTTTTGTCCCTGAGGCGGAGTATCCCGCATAAGCGTTAATATCTCGTTATCGGTCATATGCATTCTCCTTTGCTGTTTTTTCAGACTGGATCCGTCTTCACCTATAGTAACGCAGCCCTGTAGGAAAGTGTAACACTATTTTAGCATTTTTTTATTTTTTTTGCAAACACGAATTCCTTTTCACTGTAATATCTGCTCACTAACCACTAATCACTAAAAAATCCGCCAGGCATATAATATCAATGAGGGAGGGAAATCTCCCTCCCTTAGTACGGCGGAGCTTCCGCCATATGGAGGATAATTATATGGCTACTTTTTTCAATCAGGCTACACTGTCCTATAACGGCACAGTTACAAGCTCTAATATAACCGCAGGCGAGATAATCGACGTTCTTTCAGCTTCAAAGAGCGCTGTTTCCGACACCTACACCGCAGACAGCGAGGTCGTTTATATCATCAGCCTTGTGAATACAGGCTCTTCCTGTTTCAGAGACCTTACCGTTACAGATAACCTCGGCGAATACAGCTTCGGAGAAAGCGGTACAGCCGTACCGCTGACCTACAATGAGGGCTCCCTGACCTATTATGTAAACGGAGTACAGCAGGCAGCACCCACTGTGACCTCAGTTTCGCCCCTTACCGTTACGGGTATCAACGTGCCCGCAGGCGGCAATGCTATGCTGGTATATTCAGCTGAGACAAACAGCTTCGCACCTCTCGGCGAGAATGCTGAGATAGTGAATACAGCAACAGTCAGCGGCGACGGTATCAGCGATATCACAGCTTCCGAGACTATCACCTATGCCGAGGGCGTTGACCTTGCGATCAGCAAGTCCCTCAGCCCTGCGGCTGTTGAGGAAAACGGCGAGGTGACCTACACCTTTGTTATCCAGAATTTCGGCGCAGTTCCTGTTGAGGCTTCTGCTGATGTTGTTTTCAGCGACACCTTTGATCCTGCGCTCAGCGAGCTTACTGCTGAGTTCAACGGCGAAGCATGGGCTTCTGGCACAAACTACGCCTACGATCCCGATACGGGAGTATTTACAAGCCTTGACGGTCAGATAACCGTTCCTGCGGCACAGTTTATCCAGAACGAGGATACAGGCGAGTGGTCGGCACAGGCTGGCGTAAGCACTATCATCATCAAGGGCAGATTAGCATGATCCAGCCATTAGCCTTTAGCAATCAGGGAGCGGCTGTGCCGCTTATGTAGGGGCGGCGTTCCGCCGCCCGTTATAGTCCTAATGTGTAAATAAAAGTCACTTTGCAGAGACTCGCAAAAACGGGGACACATAGTGTCCCCGTTTTTTATACCTCGAATCCCTTAGCACGAAAGTCGTCAATCAACTGTCCCAGTATCTCCGCATTTGTTGCCGAGACTGAGTGGAGCAGGAGTATCTCTCCGCCGTGTGCCGCGTCGCCGAGCTTTTTAAGCCCCTCCGCAGGCGACGGTTGTGAGTTGGTGTTCCAGTCCACATAGGCACTGCTCCAGAACAAGGTCTTATAGCCGCAGTTCTTTGCGGTCTCAAGAGCCCTTTCCGAGTACTCGCCGCAGGGACAGCGGAAATACTGCATCTCATAGCCGTAGTTTTCCATGACATAGTCGTGAAGCGACATTATCTCTTTCTTTGCGTCCTCATCGGAGAGCGTAGGCAGACTTGCGTGTGTCATGCCGTGATTTCCGAGGATATGCCCCTCGTTTATCATACGCTGAACAAGGTCGTGCTCCGTCTGTACATAAGGACCTGTCAGAAAGAATATCGCCTGAACGTCCTTTTCTTTCAGTGTATCAAGTATCTTAGCGGTATAGCCGTTTTCATAGCCCTGATCAAAGGTGATGATTATTCTTTTATCGTCCTCCGACAGGGCGAAGGCATCAAGGTCGCCGAATCGGCTGTTGAACTGCACTGCGTCTACGGGACGGTTGTTCTCGTCAACATTCGTACCCTGACCGTAGCCTATCTTAGTGTTATCGGCAGCGTAAACTGCCGTACATGGCATGACAGCCGCAGTCAGCAATGCAGCGGAAGTGTTTATTTTCATAAGCATTTACCTCTGATTTTAAGTGCGGAATAACTCCGCAAAAGTATTATTAGCTCAAAGCAGCGAAAAAAACATGGATTTTTCTGCATTTTTCATTTTTTTTCGCATATTGATATACAGAGGTGATAGTATGGAAAACGAGGATATCATCGAAGAGACCGACGAGAACAGCACTGAAGCGCTTATTGAGTCCTACGACAGAAAGCGGAAAAACCGTGTCGACGATATCATAGCTACACAGGCAGTCATATGTATACTGCTCGGAGTCCTTTTTATTGCAGGAAATATGCTTTATCCCGATATTACCGGAGCTGTGTTTGCCAAGCTCCGCGGACTTGTGACCGAGGACAAAAACATCATAACCAACCCAATTGACCATATCCTGAGCTATATTGATAAACTTTAGACTTGGAAAAGCCGCATTTCGCGTCCATTTTTCATTTTTTGTGTTCAATGCGCTGATATTCCTGCTCCGTGACAGCAGACTTGTTCTGGCTTTCTACACGGTCTGCGCAGTCCATGAAGCAGGGCACATTGCTGCTCTTATGCTTGTGGGCGGACGTATCGGCTCTGTGGAGCTCAGCGGCTTCGGTATCCGCATGAAAAGGCAAAAAAGCCGCATGATATCTGCAAAAAGCAGTATTTTCGTGCTTCTTGCAGGACCTGCGGCTAATATTATTATGTATATTCTTATGAAGCTGACGGACTGCGGCGGAACTTTTCCCCTGCTGAATCTTATGGCGGCGGCATATAATATGCTCCCCTACCGCAGCCTTGACGGCGGAGCCATAATAGCGGAATTCACCGCAGGCTCGGCTCACGAAAGCAAAGCAGAGACCGTACTTGCGGCGATAAAGCTAAGCTTTATCGCCCTTGCCGCCGCAGCTGCGGCGGCATACGGAAAAGGTACGCTCCCACTGCTGATTGCAGCAATAGCACTGTACATAGGAGATAAACGCACCAATAATAACTCTTAACGAAAAAAGCAAGGGCGGCATTCCGCCGCCCCTGCAAAGCTAATAGCTAATGGCTCAAATAATAGTTTTACAGCGCAAAATTATTATTTTTCCTGTAATTCCTTTATCTTATCGCGGAGATACGCTGCGTGCTCAAATTCAAGCAGCTTCGCCGCGTTCTTCATCTCCACAGTGAGCTTGTCTATCAGGCGCTGTTTCTCTGCTGCGGAAAGCTTCTTCTTTTTCGTTTTTTCCTCCACCTTGTTCTTGGAGGTTATCTCCAGTACGTCGCGGACGTCCTTGATGATAGTTTTCGGAACGATACCGTGCTCCTCGTTGAACGCCATTTGCAGAGAGCGGCGGCGCTCTGTCTCGGTGATAGCACGCTCCATAGAGCCCGTAACGCTGTCAGCGTACATGATGACCTGTCCCTTAGCATTTCTCGCCGCACGTCCGATAGTCTGTATAAGCGAGGTCTCGCTTCTCAGGAAACCCTCCTTGTCGGCGTCGAGTATGGCTATAAGGCTTACCTCAGGGATATCAAGTCCCTCACGGAGCAGATTTATTCCCACAAGCACATCGAACACGCCCTCGCGGAGGTCTTTTATTATCTCCATACGCTCGATAGTATCGATATCATGGTGAAGATATCGCACCTTTACACCCAGCTTCTCATAATATGAGGTCAGGTCCTCTGCCATTTTCTTGGTGAGAGTTGTGACCAGAACACGCTCATGACGCTCAACGCGCTCGTTTATCTCAGAGAGCAGGTCGTCAACCTGTCCGTGAGTAGGCTTTACGATTATCTCAGGATCAACAAGTCCCGTAGGACGAATGACCTGCTCCACGATAGTGTCGGTCTTTTCGCGCTCTATCTGTCCCGGAGTCGCGCTGACATAGATAGCCTGATGAATATGAGCATTGAACTCGTCGAAATTCAGCGGACGGTTGTCCATAGCGCTGGGCAGACGGAAACCGTAATCCACAAGAGTGGTCTTTCTTGCTCGGTCTCCTGCGTACATAGCCCTTACCTGCGGCAGAGTAACATGGCTCTCGTCCACGATAAGGAGGAAGTCCTCGGGGAAGTGATCCATAAGCGTCAGCGGAGTACTTCCCGCAGGTCTGCCTGCAAGAACACGGGAATAGTTCTCGACGCCGCTGCAATAGCCGACTTCGCGGAGCATTTCCATGTCGTAGTGAGTACGCTGTTCGATACGCTGTGCTTCTATGAGCTTGTTATTCTGCTTAAAATAATCGATACGCTCCGCAAGCTCACGGTCTATCTCAGTGAGAGCGGATTCAAGCTTTTCATCGCCCACAACATAGTGTGAAGCAGGAAAGATAGCCGCATGGGAAACTACCGCCTTGACCTCCCCCGTTATCACGTTTATTTCGGAGATACGGTCTATCTCATCGCCGAAGTACTCCACGCGCACAGCCGTATCCGTTGACATTGCAGGGAATATCTCCACAACATCGCCGCGGACGCGGAAGCGGTTACGCTCAAAGGCTACGTCATTGCGCTCATAGCGAATCTTCACAAGCTCCGCAATGAGTTGGTCACGGGGCTTTTCCGCGCCCTGACGTATGGAAACGCACATGGAGCGGTACTCCTCAGGACTTCCGAGGGAGTAAATGCACGAAACACTGGCAACTATGATAACGTCGCGGCGCTCCGCAAGAGCCGTTGTAGCAGAGTGACGAAGCTTATCTATCTCGTCGTTTATGGATGAGTCCTTTTCGATGTAGCTGTCAGTGCTTGGGACGTAGGCTTCGGGCTGATAGTAGTCGTAGTAGGACACGAAGTACTCCACAGCGTTTTCGGGGAAAAACTCGCGGAACTCCGAGCATAGCTGTGCCGCAAGTATCTTGTTATGAGCGAGTACAAGTGTGGGCTTGTTCACACGGGCGATGACATTTGCCATGGTGAAGGTCTTTCCCGAGCCTGTAACGCCGAGGAGTATCTGCTCCTTTTTGCCCGAGTTTATACCGTTTACCAGCTTGTCTATGGCCTGCGGCTGATCGCCTGCGGGAGCGTAGTTTGAGCATAGCTTGAAATGATCCATAATACCGCCTTTCGGAATTGAGAATGTAGGGGCGGATATTATCCGCCCGTGCATAACGCTGAAAAAAATATGAAACGAAATGTAGGGGGCGATGCCTACATCGCCCCGTTATGCTTATTATTTACATTTTTTAGGGAACGCCCTCACTTGCAGGGCGTCCCTAATCGGGCTCGGCACCCTCTGTCAGCTTTGCTGACATCTCCCTACACTGTAGGGAGTCACCCTCTTGAAAAACAGTCCACTGGACTGTTTTTCAATTCACCCTTTGCGGAGCGCTTTGTAACTGTGGGGCTTTGCCCCACCCCCCACAAGGGCTGTCTGCCCTTGACCTGACCAAAGGAACACAGTCCCTTTGGAATCCCGTTCATTACGCTAACGACTAATTATATCTTAGTGATATCCACAAGCTCAACGTCATTGATAGTTCTGCCCGATTCAAGCACCTTTACCAGCGATTTCGCCGTATCCACAGCAGTTAAGCTACAGATAGAACGCTCTATGGACTTTCTTCTCATCTTAACGCTGTCGCGCTCGGGAAGTCTTCCCTTTGCGGAAGTTGATATTACATAATGTATCTTGCCGCTGTCAAGGAGAGTCTCAACATTTGGCTCACCGTCGGAAATCTTGCGGACAAGGTTTGCCGCTATCATGTTCCTGTGGAGAACGCTCTGTGTACCCGATGTTGCATAGAGCTCGAAGCCCATACGCTCGAACTTGTCCGCGATAGGAAGTATCTCCCTCTTGTCGCTGTCACGGACAGAGATAAGAACTCCGCCCTCGCGCTTGAGGTCAAAGCCAGCGGCGATAAGTCCCTTGAGGAGTGCGTCCTCGAGGTTTCTGCCGATACCGAGGCACTCACCTGTGGACTTCATCTCAGGTCCAAGCATTGTATCAACGTCAGTCAGCTTCTCGAATGAGAATACAGGAACCTTTACTGCAACGTAGTCGCCTGCGGGATAAAGTCCGCTCTCATAGCCCATGTCTTTGAGCTTTGCACCGAACATTATCTTTGTAGCGATATCAACCATAGGTATTCCCGTAACCTTGCTGATATAGGGAACAGTTCTTGAAGAACGTGGGTTTACCTCGATAACGAATACCTCGTGATTGTATACGACGTACTGGATATTTACCAGACCGATAACGTTGAGTTCCTTGGAGAGCAGTCTTGTGTACTCAACGATTATGCGCTTGATACGCTCAGAAAGGTGCTGAGCAGGGTAAATTGAGATAGAGTCGCCAGAGTGAACGCCTGCACGCTCGATATGCTCCATGATACCGGGAATAAGGAAGTCCTCGCCGTCGCAGATAGCGTCGACCTCGACCTCAGTACCCATCATGTACTTGTCGATAAGAACAGGGTTCTCTATATTATGGCTCATGATGATGCCCATATACTCCTTTACATCGGCGTCGGAGTGAGCGATTATCATATTCTGTCCGCCGAGAACATATGACGGACGAAGAAGCACTGGATAACCGAGGTCATTAGCCGCTGCAAGAGCTTCCTCTGTGTTCATAACTGTATGTCCCGCAGGTCTCGGTATACCACACTTTTCAAGCACCTCGTCAAAGCGCTCCCTGTCCTCTGCGGCGTCTATCATGTCAGCAGAAGTACCGAGGATACGAACTCCCATATCTGAGAGATAGCGTGTCAGCTTGATAGCTGTCTGTCCACCGAACTGTACAACAACGCCGTAGGGCTGCTCGGTCTCGATAATGGACTGAACGTCCTCCTTTGTCAGCGGATCGAAGTAAAGTCTGTCGCCTGTATCGAAGTCGGTTGAAACGGTCTCGGGGTTGTTGTTGCAGATAACAGCCTCGTAGCCAAGCTCTTTCAGCGTCCATACGCAGTGTACGGAGCAGTAGTCGAACTCGATACCCTGTCCGATACGGATAGGACCTGAACCGAATACGATGACCTTTTTCTTGCCCTTGTCGGTGCGCTCGATGAACTGCTTTGCTTCGTTCTCCTCGTCGAATGTGGAGTAGAAGTAAGGAGTCTCAGCCTTGAACTCGCCTGCGCAGGTATCGACCATTTTGTAAACGGCGCTCTTGTGCTTGGGGCACTTCTGTCCCGATATGCGCTCGATAGTGCTGTCAAGGTAGCCGTACTGCTTTGCGATATCGTACTTTTCCTCTGTGAGCTCGCCCTCTCTGAGCCATTTTTCAAGCTCCACAAGGTTCAGGAGCTTATAGAGGAACCAGTTGTCTATCATGGTTATCTCATGTATCTCCTCGGGAGTTATGCCGCGCTTCAGCGCTTCAAATACGCAGAAGGAGCGCTCGTCGTCGATAACGTGGAGCTTCTCGCGTATCTCCTCAGTGGAAAGCTTTGCAAGCTTTTTCAGGTTCATGGTGTCCATGCCAAGCTCGATAGAGCGGACAGCCTTCATCATAGCCTGCTCGAAGCTTGTACCGATAGCCATTACCTCGCCTGTAGCCTTCATCTGAGTGCCGAGGGTACGCTTTGCGTAAACGAACTTATCGAATGCCCATTTCGGGAACTTTATTACAACATAGTCCAGTGCAGGCTCAAAGCAGGCATAAGTCTTGCCTGTTACCTGATTGATTATCTCGTCGAGAGTGTAGCCGATAGCTATCTTAGCGGCAGTTTTTGCGATAGGATAGCCCGTAGCCTTTGAAGCCAGCGCAGATGAACGTGAAACTCTGGGGTTTACCTCGATAACAGCGTACTTGAAGCTTGTGGGGTGAAGTGCGAACTGACAGTTGCAGCCGCCCTCGACTTTAAGCTCCTTGATGATGTTGATAGCCGCTGTACGGAGCATCTGGTACTCTCTGTCGCTGAGAGTTACAGCAGGCGCAATAACAATACTGTCGCCTGTATGAACGCCTACAGGATCGAAGTTCTCCATGGAGCATACTGTGATAACGTTGCCCTTTGCGTCACGGATAACTTCAAACTCTATTTCCTTCCAGCCGCTTATGCACTTCTCAACAAGTATCTGTGTGATAGGCGAAAGACGAAGTCCGTTTGTAGCGATGTCGCGGAGCTCCTCCTCGTTCTGAGCGATACCGCCGCCTGTTCCGCCGAGAGTGAATGCAGGGCGGACAATAACGGGATAGTGTATCACCTGTGCGAAGTCAACTGCGTCCTCAACGGTCTCAACGACCTTTGAGGGGATACAGGGCTCGCCTATTTTCTCCATAGTGTCCTTGAAAGCCTGTCTGTCCTCAGCCTTGTGGATAGTTTCGGGATCAGCGCCGAGAAGCTTTACATTGTGACTGTCGAGGAAGCCTTCCTCTGCGAGCTGCATGGACAGTGTAAGACCTGTCTGACCGCCGAGAGTGGAAAGGAGACTGTCGGGCTTTTCTATTTCAATGATACGCTTGATAACGTCAAGTGTAAGGGGTTCGATGTAGACCTTGTCTGCCATAGCCTTATCGGTCATAATGGTAGCAGGGTTGGAGTTTACGAGGACTACTTCAAGTCCCTCCTGTTTAAGTGCACGGCAGGCCTGAGTGCCTGCGTAGTCAAATTCGGCAGCCTGTCCGATAACGATAGGACCTGAGCCGATTACAAGAACCTTTTTTATATCACTTCTGAGTGGCATTTCTATTACCTCCAAATAAGTAGTAAGTAGTATTGTAGGGAACGGCGCCCTCGCCGTTCCTTTAATATATCACTTGTGCGGAACGCCGAGGGCGGCGTTCCCTACTGAATTATTTCTTACTCATTGTTTCAACAAAATCGTCAAACAAGTACGCTGTATCCAGCGGTCCGCCGTGTGCTTCGGGGTGGAACTGAACTGTTCTTGCGTTGACTGAGGTATAGTGTATGCCCTCGCAGGTCTTATCGTTTGCATTTATATGAGAAACACGACCTACCGAAGGATCAATGCTGTCCCCTACAACTGCGTAGCCGTGGTTCTGGCTGGTAACGTAGGTAAGACCGCTTTCAAGGTCGATAACAGGCTGGTTTGCACCTCTGTGGCCGTATTTCAGCTTCTCGGTCTTTCCGCCGTTGGCAAGCGCCATGAGCTGATGACCGAGGCAGATACCGAATATCGGAATGCCTAGCTTCTGTATCTCCTTGATATTCTCGATTATCTCAACATTTTCGGCAGGATCTCCGGGGCCGTTGGAGAACATTATGCCGTCGGGAGCAAGCTCCTTTATCTCTGCGGCAGTTGTGTAGGCAGGTACTACAATTACCTCACAGCCGCGCTTTAAGAGCTCCTGTCTGATATTGCGCTTGTAGCCGAAATCGAACAGCGCCACGCGGAGCTTCTTTTCCTCGGGCTCATAGGTAAGAGTCTCGGTATTGGTAACAGCCTTTACAGCGTCCTTAACTGTGAACGCGCGGACCTTTTCGAGAAGCTCGTCCTTCTTTGCGTAAACGTCCTCGGTGGTGATAACGCCGTTCATAACGCCGACCTCACGGATAGTACGGGTAAGGCGGCGGGTGTCGATGTTATTGATACCGACGATGTTGTGCTCCTTTAAGAAGTCGTTGATGTTGCCCTCACAGCGGAAGTTTGACGGTGCGTTGCACCACTCTCTAACGATATATCCCGATACATAGGACTTAGCGGACTCATTGTCCTGAGAGTTCACACCGTAGTTCCCGATAAGGGGAAAGGTCTGTGTGACTATCTGTCCGTAGTAGCTGGGATCGGTGAGAGTTTCCTGATAGCCTGTAACTCCCGTAGTGAATACGACTTCACCTATGACAGTGCCCTTGGCACCGAAGCTCCTGCCCTCGAACACCTGTCCGTCGGCAAGCATAAGGTAAGCTTTTTCTCCCATGTTGAATAATGACATTGTAAATTCCTCCCTTTAGTTTTTAGAGGTCGTATTATTGATGTTGTGCGCTCTGTTCCACGCCATTGTGGGCAGAACGTTTCAATGTTTATTTATGTTGTTTTCAGAACGGGACGTCGAGGACGCCGTCCCCTACAATATATCCCATATACCTTTTGTGTAACACACGGGCGGATAATATCCGCCCCTACACTACTTACTTCAAGTTGATGTACTGGCAGATATCCTCTCTCATGCGAATTACCTCGCGGCGGGCAGCCTTTGCGAACTCGTGCTCGTCGCAGCCCTCTTTCTTGTATGCGCACATTACTGCGCGTGAGGAGTTTACGATAGCTCCCAGACCGTTCTCGTCGAAGCCGCCCTTCAGGCCCTCAGCTCCGCCGCCCTGTGCGCCGTAGCCCGGAACAAGGAACATAGTGTGAGGAAGTCTCTGTCTGAGCTCTGTGAGCATCTCTGGATATGTAGCGCCTACAACTGCGCCTACTGCGGAATAGCCGTACTTTCCGCGTGTATCCTCGCCCCACTTCTCGCACATATCACCCATGCACTCGTATACAGTGCGTCCGTCAGCCATTTTCATGTCCTGAAGCTCGCCTGACGAGGGGTTGGAAGTTTTTACCAGAACGTAGATGCCCTTGTCGCGCTCCTTGCAGACTTTAAGGAGAGGAGCTATGCCGTCTGTACCGAGGTAACCGTTCACTGTGAGAGCGTCAGCGCCGAATGGCTCGATATCGCTGCCGCCGATAGTAACTGTACCGAGGTGAGCGTTTGTGTATGCCTCCATAGTAGCGCCGATATCGTTGCGCTTGCCGTCTGTCATAACGAACATACCGTTGAGCTTTGCATAGCGGATAGTCTTTTCAAGAGTTCTGATACCGTAGTGACCGTACATCTCATAGTAAGCAGCCTGAGGCTTGATAGCAGGCACGATATCGTGTATCTCGTCGATGATAGCCTGATTGAAGTCGAATATAGCCTTTGCAGCAGCCTTTAATGTCCAGCCGTCGCTGTCCAGATAGCGGCGCTGGATAAACTCGGGAACGTACTCCAGCTTCGGATCGAGACCTACCACCGTAGGATTTTTCATTTCGATTATCTTGTCGATAAGTCTGTCAAATGACATAGTTTCTCCTCCTGTAATTACATTTCATTATATCTTATCTCGCCCTTTGATATGGTAACGAGAGGCTTTCCTGTGAGCTCCATGCCCTTGAAAACAGTATTGTGTGATTTCGAGTGGAGCTTTTTGGGCTCAACTGTCCACTTTTTATTTATGTCAGCTATTACAAGGTCGGCTGTGCTGCCCACCTTTATGCTCGGTATGTCAAGTCCCAGTATCCTACGGGGATTCACGCACATGAGCTCAACAACCTTATGCAGGTCTATCTCCCCTGTGTGATAGAGAGCCGTCAGTGTTGCCGCCAGTGATGTTTCCAGTCCCACAACACCGTTGGGAGCCTTCTCGAAGTCAGCCTTTTCCTCTGCGGCATGGGGCGCATGGTCTGTGATTATGCAGTCTATAGTGCCGTCTTTTATGGCTTCGATGATAGCCTTGACGTCCTCGGGAGTCCTCAGCGGCGGATTCATGCGGTAGTCCGCATCGCGCTTCTCCAGCAGCTTGTCCGTCAGCATGAAGTAGTGAGGAGCCGTCTCGCAGGTGACTTTTACTCCTCTTGACTTTGCAAAGCGTATCATCGCTGCGCTGCCCTCTGTGGAAACGTGGCAGATATGTATTCTCGCATTCACTGATGAAGCAAGTATCATCTCTCTTGCGGTTATGTAGTCCTCTGAAGCTCTGTCCATACCCTTGACTCCGAGCTTTGCGGAGGTCTCGCCCTTGTTGATGATACCGCCGTTTATAATGCTCAGGTCCTCGCAGTGTGAAGCCACCAGCAGACCATTCTCGTTGGAGAGCTCAAGAGCCTTGCGCATATTCTCCGCATTCTCAACGGGACGTCCGTCATCGGAGATACATATGCAGCCTGCGGCTTTGAGAGCTTCGTAGTCGCAGAGACCGTTGCCGCTCATTCCGCCTGTAATGCAGCCCACGGGATAAACATCAACTCCCGTACCATTTGCCTTGTCGATTATGTAGCGTATAGTCTCGGGGTTATCGCAGGGCGGCTTAGTGTTCGGCATTGCAAGAACACCTGTAACTCCGCCTGCCAGAGCCGCACCGCAGCCTGTGAGCACGTCCTCCTTATGGGTGAAGCCCGGATCGCGGAGATGTACGTGCATATCGAACAGTGACGGCATGAGAACAAGTCCCGTTCCGTCAATGGTCTGCTCAGCGGAAGCTGTTATGCCCTCGCCAATTTCAGCGATAACGCCGTCCTTGATGAGTACGTCTGTTGTGGTATCCGTTTCCGTGTCAACTGCGCGGATATTCTTGATAAGGATAGATGACATATTTACCTCGCTTTCTTAGTCGTGATATCTCAGTATATAGCCACTCCGTCGCTGCCGTCTATCTCCATGGCAGAGACCTTGACCACCTCGCTGTGAGAGGTGGGGAGATTTTTGCCCACATAATCGGGACGTATGGGGAGCTCCCTGTGTCCGCGGTCTACCAGCACCGCAAGCTGTATGGAGCGCGGTCTGCCGCGCTTTATAAGAGCGTCTATAGCCGCACGGGAGCTTCTTCCCGTAAAGATAACGTCATCAACGATGACCACGTTCTTATCTGTGATGTCGAAAGGGATATCCGTTCTTTCATCAGCGCCGCCGTGCTTGCTGTCGTCGCGGTAGGGCGTGATATCCAGAGCACCGAAAGGGACCTCATTCTTTTCAAGCTCCGAGAGCTTATCGGCGATACGCTTGCCAAGAGGGACTCCCCTTGAGAAGATACCCACCACGCACAGGTCCTCCGTGCCCTTGTTCCTCTCGATTATCTCGTAGGAGATACGGGCGATAGCACGGGCAATTGCCTTATCGTCCATTATAATGCGCTTCTGCTCCATAGGCGGCACTCCATTCAACAAAAAATGCTCCCCGCCGCGGCAGGGAGCATACATATAGTTATAGCTATGGTTATAGTTATAGTTACAGTATTTACGAACGCGCCTTGCCGACCTCACGGGATCGAATTAAAGGGTAGCTTATCAATTAACACATCTATTATATCACATTGTGAAAGATTTGTCCAGTGATTTCATATTATAATTATTTATTTACTAATTCAGTGATTAGTTGTTAGTGATTAGTGCATAGTAGGGGCGGATATTATCCGCCCGAGCCCTTAGCCGTTACCCATTAGCCTGTAGGGGCTGCCTTTGGCAGTCCGCAAATCTCTGAAAGACTTAATGAACCATTTGTAGGGGCGAACATCGTTCGCCCGACCCTTTGCATTGTTTTTTCGGGCTGTTTCATCAGGCAGGGGCGCACAGTGTGCGCCCCTGCATTCTCAATTCTTGACAACGCCGCATATAAGTGCTATAATTTAACTATAACAGTAATATCAGCTGCTTATATTCAATACGCAAGGAGGTATCTGATGAACAACTGGTGGTTCTGGTTTATAATATTTTTCATCTTATTTGTGATACCTGCTCAGAGAGCAAGGCGTATCATGCAGGCAAAGATCGCACGAAATAACCGCATCAAAAGAAAAAAAGGAGTTTTTACCATGAATGAGCTTATAAAAAACTATATCGGCAAGGAAGTTATCATATCTACAGCCTCCTCAACAGGCGTTACGGGTACTGTTACAAAAATCGAGGACAACTGGATAGAGCTCGAGGACAAAAACGGCAACAAGCAGATAGTAAATACCGACTATATCAGCCGTATACAGGAGTATCCGCGCAACAAAAAGGGCAAGAAAAAAATGGTAGTGGCATAAAATCAGCCCCCCGAGGATATCGTATAGAAATGTCATGGATACTATAAAAACACAGCGCAGCAAGGATAATACCTTCTGCGCTTTTTCTGTAGGGGCGCCGTTTCGGCGCCCGCATTAAGATAACGGATAAATGGCAACGGGCGGCGAAACGCCGCCCCTACATTCTCAATTCACCAGATGGCTTATTTTTTCTTCTTTTTCATCTTATGCTTGAGCAGCACAAGTCCCGTAAGAGCAGCAGCCTTTGCAGCGGTCTTGGCAACGATCACGGGATCGATTTTTGTACGGATATTCTGAGGAACGTCCTCGGTAACAGACAGGTCGCCCTTGCCTGCGGTCTTCATGGAGCCGCCCTCAACATGGATAATGCCGAAATCCTTCTGAAATTCCATTATTTTTCCTCCCTTATGGGCTCTGCGATGAGGAACTTTATCTTCTTGCCCTCATCGGAGAACATCTTCTCATGCTCCGTTACAAAATTCTCATAGGGACTCTCTGCGTGGAGGTCGTAGGTCTTGTACTTTATCCTGAAGCCTGCCTCCTCGAAGTACTCAAATGACTCCTCGAAAAGCTCGTCGTCATCGGTCTTGAACCAAAGCTCGCCGCGGAGGAACTTCTTGTAGTTCACCAGCTGACGGGTATGGGTAAGACGGCGCTTCTTGTGCTTAGCCTTTGGCCATGGATTGCAGAAATTGATATAGATACGGTCTGCGCGGTCGTTTTCGTCCCAAGCAAGCTCCAGTCGCTCGATATTCTGGATAGCTATTCGCACATTGTCGGGAGCTGTCCCCTTTTCCTCGTAAGCGGCTTCAAGCTTGCGCTTTGCAAGGACGAGCATTTCGTTCTTGATATCCATAGCTATGAAGTTAGCCTCGGGGTGCGCAGGAGCAGCCTGCGATATAAAGCCGCCCTTGCCGCAGCCAAACTCCACATAGAGGGGCTTTTCAGGCTCTGGAAAAAGCTCAGTCCAGTGTCCTTTCTGCTGAGCAGGCTCTTTTATGTAAAAGGGACAAGCCTCAAGCTCGGGCTTTGCCCATGGTTTGTGTCTTATTCTCATAATGTACCTCCATTATAAACTGAATCAATTATAACATATCAGCACTTAAAAAGCAACAACTGCGATAAAAAAGTAATCAAACATTGTAGGGGCTGATACCTAGCAGGGAGTCCCCCACATCAGCCCGTTAAAAGTCATAAGATGCTCACGGGGCGATGTGGGCATCGCCCCCTACAGGCTAATGGCTAAGGGCTGACGGCTAAAAAAATAACAGCAAAGCTTTTATTTTTTTGATTTACCGCTTTACAACTCTGAAAAAAGGTGATATAATGTCATTAGGCTGTGTTCAATGGCGAGCACAGTAATATAAGGAGGAATTTAATATGGCTAAAGTAAGAATAGGCATCTCAGGCTACGGCAACCTCGGCAGAGGCGTTGAGCTTGCGATCAGACAGAACGACGACATGGAGCTTGCAGGCATCTTCACACGCCGCGATCCATCAACAGTTAAGCCCCTCACAGCAGGCGCTAAGGTTTACAGCATAGCTGACGCTGAGAAAATGGCTAATGATATTGACGTTATGATAATCTGCGGCGGAAGCGCTACAGACCTTCCAAAGCAGACTCCCGCAATGGCTAAGCTCTTCAACGTTATCGACAGCTTCGATACTCACGCACGTATCCCCGAGCACTTCGCAAACGTTGACAAGGCTGCAAAGGAGAGCGGTCACCTTGCATTCATCTCCCTCGGCTGGGATCCCGGTCTTTTCTCACTTAACAGACTTTACGCAGAGAGCATACTCCCCAACGGCAAGAGCTACACATTCTGGGGCAAGGGCGTAAGTCAGGGACATTCCGACGCTATCCGCCGCGTTGAGGGCGTTAAGAAGGGCATTCAGTACACTATCCCGATAGAGGCAGCTATGGACGCTGTACGCAGCGGCAGCCAGCCTGAGCTCACAACACGTCAGAAGCACAAGAGAGAGTGCTGGATAGTTCCCGAGGAGGGCGCTGACCTCGCTAAGATAGAGAACGACATCAAGACAATGAAGAACTACTTCGACGAGTACGATACAACAGTAAACTTCATCAGCGAAGAGGAGTTCAACGCTAAGCACAACAAGATGCCTCACGGCGGCTTCGTAATGAGAAGCGGTCTCACAGGCGACGGCGAAAAGACTCACCAGATGATAGAGTACTCACTTAAGCTTGAGTCCAATCCTGAGTTCACAGCAAGCGTACTTATCTGCTATGCAAGAGCACTTGCAAGACTCAAGGCTGAGGGCGCTACAGGCTGCAAGACAGCATTCGATATCGCTCCTGCATATCTTTCAAAGCTCAGCGGCGAAGAGCTGAGAGCTTCAATGCTTTAATCACATCACAATAACGAAAAAGTACGGAAACCTATTGTTTCCGTACTTTTTTTGTTCTATACCTAATATATCATGACAGATATCGTCAGAAAAGGATATCCTTGAAGCATACCTGAGGCTTGTTGTTGTCAAAGTCCCAGCTGTGATAAGCGTCGCCGTGGCAGAATTCCTTGTGCTCGCACTTTGAACAGACTTCGTTGTCGTCTGCAAGGTCGCGGCGGAATACCTGGAACTTGTTCTTCCAGACCTCGCTGAATCTGTCAGTGAGGATATTGCCCTGTGTAAACTCGGGACGGCGCTCGATATCGAGGCAGGCAACGATATCGCCGTTTGCGGTGATACTTGCTGTGTAAAGTCCTGCTGTACAGAGATAGTACCAGTCGCGTACTTCACGCTCGTACTCCATGCCGAGGTAATGGCTGCAGCCGTAGCAGACAGGCTCTCCTGCGATACGCTTGTTTCTGATGAACTCGAAGAGATACTTGTAATCATCGGGAGTAAGTATGAGCTCGGGGTGCTGCTTTGCACGTCCCATAGGCTCCATGTTTACAACTCGCCATGAATCAATATCCATTTCGTTGAATATCTTGAAGAGCTCGTCAAGCTCGCTTATGCTCTTGTGAGTAACAACGGTAGTGACCTGAATGCTCTCGAAGCCGCCTACGCGGATAAGGCTCTCGATACCGTTCATAGCCCTCTCATAGCCCTTTGGAGTTCTTCTGAACTCGTCGTGAGTAGCTTCAAGACCGTCGATACTTACGGAAATAGTAGCCATGCCTGTTCTTTTAAGGTCACGGGCAACGCTGTCGTCGATGAGAGTAGCGTTGCTGGTCATGCCCCACTCGAAGCCCAGCTCATGGGCAGCACCCATGATATCGAAGAAATCCTTTCTGAGCAGGGGCTCTCCGCCTGTGATATCAAGCATTTTGCCCTTGGTGGTCATGTCCTCCTTGACCTGCTGGAGGAAGGTTTTGTACTGCTCAACTGTCAGCTCGTCTGAGGTAACATCGCCGCAGTGGCTTCCGCAATGGAGACATCTCTCGTTGCAGCGCACTGTCAGCTCAAGGAAAAGGTTTCTCAGCTGAGGCTCCTTCATGAGCTTCTGGCGGTAATCCCTCATTTGTCTGAGGTGTTCAAGCTTCATTTTTTCGTCGAGCATATATTAGTTCTCCTCTTGCGGTGTCTGTGGCTCCGCAGTAGTTTCTGTAGTCTTATTGGGATTGTTATACTGAGCATTTACACTTCTTGCAGGCATGACACCGTAAAGAGTAACAGTAGTCACCCTTCCCGGTTTATATGTAGTTGTGGTAGTAGTCTCGATATCCTGCTCATTATTTCCAGTTACGGTCTCAATGGTCTTTCCCCTCATGAAGTCCCACTGACCGTCGTAAAGGCTGTCTATCTTGCCGAGGAGGAACTGCTGAAGACGTACAAGGTCAGCCATATTTACCTTGCGGTCGAAATTGACATCAGCATAGTTATCCGAATAGAATGAGCGGCTCTGTCCGCTTACAAGAAGCTTTCTGAGAGCTACAAGGTCGAAAATATCCACGTCGCCGTCCTCGTTTACGTCGCCAAGGCGGTTGCGGGGAACAACAGGACCATAGAGTATCTCTACAGTAGTTGTTGTAAGTCTCATCAGATCCTCAGTAGTTGTTGTAGTTGTTGTCGAGTTAAGATTTATTGTAGCCTGAGTACCGTAAACGGGCTGCGTCGTAGTAGTAGTAACATCTACAAGTGCTGACGGATCAACGGTAGTGATCGGAGGCGGACCGTAAACGTCCTGTATCTGATCCATTTCAGGATCATAAGCAGCCGTAGGGGACGGTACAGGCGTTGGGCTCTCCTCTGCCGTAACAGGCGCAGCAGACAGATTTGCTGTTGCAAAAAGTGCCGCAGTCAATAGCGTGTGAATTGTTTTTTTCATGTTGGAACACTCCTCTCAATAATTTGCATAGTTTATTATTTCTCATCTTCCGAAGAAAGATTTATATCTATATTATCCTTGGTCTGCCAGATAGCCTGATCAATGATATCCTTTGCAGGCTTTATGCCGTAGAGACTTACAACTATATCCTCTCTCGGATCGTAGAACGATGTGGTAGTTGTAGTAACATTGCCGTTCTGCGCCTCCGAACCTATCTTCTCAATATCAACATTTTCCATAAAGCCGAGATATCCCTCACCGCCTATAAGCTCGTTCACCTTGCCCAGCAGGTATCTCTGCAGCAGGATAAGATCAGCCATATTTACCTTTTTATCGCCGTTAAGGTCTGAATAGCTCTCAGAAGCAGGCGATTGTCCATAGCCCTTGACAAGCAGCTTTCTAAGGGCTATCATATCAAAGCTGTCTATCGCTCCGTCCATGTTTATGTCGCCGATATATCTGCGAACATAGGGTGCACCGTAAAGCAACTGGGGCATTGTTACAGTTGTAGTAGTTATCGTTGTATAAAAATCGAAATTCCACGAATTTGTCGTGGTTGTTTTTTCATCATCGTCAGCTGTTGTAGTCGTCTGTTTCCAGTCATTGGAATGATCGTTAAGGTCGTAATTGGGTGCAGGGCCGTAAAACATCTGTCCCATCTGACCTGTAATATCCTCCCACTTGTTGAATTCCGACTGAGAAACGCCTTCAAAGCTGCTCTGTTCATCTGATTTGAGCTCCTCAGCCGCGGCAGGAAGTGCAGCCAGATTAGCTGCGGCGAACATAGCCGCTGTGATGACCGTGCGCAATGTCTTTTTCATAGAAACACATCCTCCTAAAAAACAGTGCCATATAATAAATGCACTTGAACATATTAGTTTTTTTCTGTCGCTTCAAACTTTGTAGGCGTGCACAAATAATCTCACTCCTTATTGTGCATTTCTACTCGCCGAAGCTTTCGGGCGGCCCATATACCAGCTGTATCTTGTCCTTATCGGGAGAATACGGCACGGTTTCCTCTTCTATATCTTTATTATCTGTTTCGGGCTCGGCAATTGCGTCAGTGGTAAAACTCTCCGTAGGAGGCGGTCCATAAAGTGCAGGTACCGTCACAGACTTGGTCGCAGTTGTTGTGACCTCCTCAGCCACAGGAGCGCCGTATTCTGTCTGTATGGGCTCTGCAGCAGTCGTAGTTGCTTCTGTCACAGGCGGTCCGTAAACTATCTGTACATCATCACCGCCGTGGTCGCAGCCGCCAAGCATAGCAGCTCCAGTAAGTACAGCAGCCATAAGAGCAGTCTTCTTGGTTTTCTTCATATACAGCCCTCCCTGCCCTGATTTTGCCTGTATGCCGCGTATCCCGAGCTTTCTGAACGGAAAGCGGATACACTCTGACATATATAATTATAGATACTATTATTTTACTCCATATATAACGTTTTGTCAACCAAAACCACACATTTTGGAGATAAAGGAAGGCTTTTGTGTTGGTTTTGTACAACTCATCAGTATCTGTTTTATGCAGTGCTACAATTTTATTTTTAAATCAATTCATATTCAATGCATTTACGTTGAAAAAGCAGGCTTTCCGGCGTATGTATAGAGGGGCATTTAGCAAAACTGAGAATGTAGTGGCGGATATTATCAGCCACTACTTAGCTCTTAGCTCTTAGTTCTTAGTTCTACTTACTTCTCACACAAATGCCGCTTCTGCAACTCTCAACTCTCAATTCTCAACTCTAAACTAAAAAAAGAGCGCTTTCGCGCCCTTTCTCAGTCATCTTCGTCCTCGTCATAGAAAACGTTGTAATTGACAGCTCTGTGGCTGTAGGTGCTGAGCACCAGTCCGATTATCGCATACATACTTATCATAGCCGTACCGCCTGCACTGAGGAACGGCAGCGGAACTCCGATAACGGGAGCTACCTTTAGCACCATGCCGATATTCATGATACAGTGGGTAAGAATAAGTCCGAACGCGCCCATGCAGATGAATTTTCCCAGATGGTCGCGGCAAACGCGGCTGTCGCCGAATATCTTAAGGCAGATATAGGCGAGGATAATAACAAGTCCCACAGTGCCGATAAAGCCGAAAACCTGTCCTGCATAGGTAAAAATGAAGTCGTTGTGTATCTCGGGAACGGTGATGTAATCGTCAGGCTTGCCGAAAAGTCCCTTGCCGAAGACTCCGCCCGATTTGAGAGCCGCAAGACCTAAGTCCTGCTGATACTCAATATACTCGGGATCTGTTCCGGGGTGGAAAAGTATGAGTATACGCTTCTTGTGGAACTCGCTGAGGACAAAGAACCACATTGCCGTTACGCCTGCCGCCACAACAAATGGCGCTGCAACAAGGTATTTCCACGATATCTTTGCGGAGCATATCATGAATGCGAATATTCCGGCGAAAACGATAGCCGTTCCGTAGTCGCCCTGCAAGCCGACGATACCAATGGGTATCATGCCGTGAATCAGTATCAGCAGCATATGCAGGGGCTTGTTCATCTCCTCCTCGTCACGGGAGAGATGATAGCCAAAAGTCAGTATGAACGCCAGCTTCAAAACCTCCGAGGGCTGGAACTGGATAAATCCAAGGTTGAGCCACGCCTGGTCGTCAGCGCCCTCACGCCTGTAGCCGAGGGACGTAAAGGTCAGGGCGGTCAGCGCCAGTGCCACGGGAACGAATACCACCCACAGCTTTACAAGCTTTCGGTAGTCTATGAACGATATGACTACCGCAGCCACGATACCAGCCGCCATGGAGAACGCCTGCGTTTTCCAGTAGCTTGAGCCAACGGTCTCCAACACCTTATTATGTGTGATAGAATATATCAGCAGAGTACTGATAGCGGCGCATAGTGTCACCGCAAAAAGCAGACCTCCGTCGATACTGTGCTTACCCGAGGGTAATTTTTTGAATGCCGATTTCATTGTTTCTCCTTGTTTATCTTTCTTTTTTAGTTGTTAGTTATTAGTGCTTAGTGATTAGCAGTCTGTAGGGGGCGATGCCTACATCGCCCCGCATTAGATATTTAACATCACGGGCTGATGTGGGCATCAGCCCCTACACCATAATTACTTTTCAAAATGTATTTAAGTTGAGAGTTGAAAGTTATGGAGTCGCCTGCGGCGACAATATTTAAATAACTTGAGCAAAGCAAACACATCAGCTCTCAACTCTTCACTCTCAACTCTAAACCGAATCAAAATTTGATATGCAAATTTTGATTCACTCGCTCCAGTATTTACGGTCAAGGCTTCGGAACTGTGCCGCTGTGGCAACGTGCTGTTTCTGTATGACCTCAGAGCCGTCTATATCCGCGATAGTACGCGCTACCTTCAGTATCCTGTCATATGCTCTCGCACTGAGACCAAGTCTGTCAAACACGTTCTTCATCAGCTTCTCAGCCGCTTCGTCCATAGGACAGAATTCCTGCAATTTATCGGGAGTTATCAGTGCATTGCAGGTGATACCCGTATCCCTGAAGCGCTCCTCCTGTATGGCTCTTGCCGCTACAACGCGCTTTCTGATATCTGCGGAGCTCTCCTCCTTTGCCTTTGAAGCAAGGTCGCCGAACTCCACAGGAGCTACCTCGATATGAAGGTCAAAGCGGTCAAGGAGCGGTCCCGATATCTTGGAGAGATAGCCCGTTACCTTGTTTTTCGGGCATATGCATTTGCGCTTGGGATGTCCGTAATATCCGCAGGGACATGGATTCATAGCTCCGATAAGCATTATCGTACACGGATAAGTCACCGTACCCGAAGCACGGGCGATAGTCACCTTTCTGTCCTCCAGCGGCTGACGGAGTATCTCCAGCGTTTTGCGGTCAAACTCCGCAAGCTCGTCCAGAAAGAGAAGTCCGTTATGAGCAAGGGACACCTCTCCCGGGTGAGGAACTGTTCCGCCGCCTGCAAGACCTGCCGAGGATATGGTATGGTGTGGCGAGCGGAAAGGTCTTTTTGTTATTATGGGCATTTCGGGAGTAAGTAATCCCGAAATTGAATGTATTTTCGTAGTTTCAAGAGCTTCCTCAAAGGTCAGCGGCGGAAGTATTGACGGCATACGCTTTGCAAGCATACTCTTGCCGCTTCCGGGCGAGCCTATGAGCAGGGCGTTGTGTCCGCCTGCCGCGGCTATTTCCAGAGCCTTTTTCGCGGACTGCTGACCTCTTACGTCAGCAAAGTCCAGCGGCTCGTTGTACGCCGCTTCGGGCGGTATATAGTGCTCGCAGGGCGTGAGAAGCTCCTCATTGCGGAAATGACGGATAAGCTCCTCTGCATTATGGACTGCATAAATATCCACGCCGTCGATAACAGAAGCCTCCTTTGCGTTCTCAGCAGGCACAAATACCGATTTTATGCCTGTTTCACGGGCAAGCATGACCATTGGGAGAACTCCGTTTATGCGACGGATATCACCGTTAAGGGATATCTCACCGATGAACGAACAGCCGTCGGTGTCCTCGGTTATCATTCTCATACCGCGGAGTACAGCCATAAATATCGCCATATCGTGGACCGAGCCGCTCTTTTTCGTATCTGCGGGAGCAAGATTTATCATGACCGAAGCCACAGGAAAGCTGATACTGCATGAGCGCAGTGCGGCGCGGATACGCTCGCGGCTCTCTTTTACGACAGTATCGGGAAGTCCGACTATCTCAAACATGGGATTTCCGCGGCTGATATCTATCTCTACATCTACAGGAAAGGCGTTAAGCCCGAAAAGTCCAAGACTTGAAACCTTTGCAAACATAGTATGTCCCCCTTATCTGAGTTTTAACGGACCGAAAGAAATAGTCCCCTCTTTTCCTGATTTTGGCTTGAACAAGCCTTCAGAAGCGCCTGAACGCGACAGCCCCGACGTATTTAGCTCGGGCATATTGCCAAGTGGGTTCTGCGGCTTGACATAGCTCTGCGGCTGTTGAACATGCGCGGCAGGAGCGGCGCTCTGCTGATTCATCGAATCGTAATAATCCTTTCCGCTCTTTGTGTGCAGGAAGTTCGTTTTCCCCTTCTGGTCATCATATTCAGCTAAAACGATGCTGAACATAGGAAAGCCCTCAGTCTTTGAGAGCTGCTGGTAATCCTTGCCGTCTCTGAAAACTCCGCGGCAGTAGTACATTCCCATAATGCCGATAATAGTAGTTATGACATCCAAGCCCGTAAGCGTAAAGAATACCGAGCTTATCGTCAGGACCATATATATCACAAACAATACAATGCCAAAAGTCTTGCGTTTTCCCAGGTTAAGCGCTGAGAACACAACTATAGCCGCACAGCACAGCACCTGTGCAAAGCCGAATCCAAAGCTGACATTGAAAGCGCCCTTGCTTATTTCTTCACTGTTGAAAATCATGGGCAGCCAGCCGATAACGTGCATAGGTACGCAGAGGATAGAAAAGAAAGCCATTAACGCACAGGCAATGAGAGTATAAAAAAATATCTGATGGCTGTGCTTTTCAATATCCGAGAGCCTGCCGCGGCATATGGGATAGTGCGCGTGATTTGGCTTTTCGCGCAGTTCCTCGTTTATATATTCGTCCATTAGATCACCTATCGGTTTAGTTGAAAGTTGAGAGTGAAGAGTTGAGAGTTGATGTATTCGCTTCGCTCATATTATTCAAATAATGTCGCCATAGGCGACACCATAACTTTCAACTCTCATCTCTCAACTCTCAACTTTACGCTGTTTTATAAGTATTATATCATAAAACTAAAAAAATAGCAAGTGCAAAAAAGCCGTCCTCATCGGACGGCTCTGCCTTACTTTCTTCTTGTACCGTTCTTTCTGTCGGTACTGCGCTTGAGGTCGCACATACGCTCCTCGCTGGTCTGCTTGAAGCGTGACATCATATCCTCAAATGTCATCTCTGACGGAGGTATCTGCTTCTTCGGCTCCCATATAACAGGCTTGCTGCGCTGAGGACGTTCGTTATTCCTTTCGCCCTTATCAAAGCTGCGCTCGCCCTTGTCGAACTTATCAAACTTTTCTCCGCCCTTATCGCCCTTGTCAAACTTGCCCTGACCTTTGTCAAATCGGCGCTGACGTGGCTGTGCGTCGCCGTTCTCGGAAGCCTTCTTAATGGACAGGCTGACCTTACCTGCCTCGTTTATGCCAATTACCTTGACCTTGACTTCCTGCTCCTCTGTAAGATGTTCGCGGATATCGTTTACATATGTATTGGCAATCTCGGAAATATGCACCATACCCGTACCGCCGCCCTCGATATCAACGAAAGCTCCGTACTGAGTGATACCCTTGACCTTTCCATTGTAAACCTTACCTATTTCCAGCTGCATAAATATTTATAACTCCTTTTTATGGATCGCTCGGATCCTATTAATCCCTTGTCGTGTCGTAGAATCTGCGCTCGTCGGGATAGGCATAGCCTCTCTCCTCAAGTGCGACCTTTTCCATATACTCTTTGAGGTCGTCACTGTCAAGGACACGCTGCAGCTCGGCATTTTCGGTCTCATATGCATCTATTTTAGTCTGTATCCTCGCCATTTGCTCTTCCTTGGTCTCGCAGTCCTTATTGGTAGTTACGATAAGTACAGCACAGCCGATAAACACGGCAACTGCGGCTAATTTAACGAGAGCGCCGTTGAACAGACCTTTTTTCTTCTGTTTTTCGTGTTTCATTTTTTTGCGCAACGCTTTTCACGTTCTTTCTCTTTTTATTTGCCATTTTATTATACAACAGAAGCCGCCTGTTTAGCAATACTATTTTTATTTTTTTAAGTGGTTTAACAATAATTTGGAGATTTCCTACAAATTTAACATTAGCTTTTGCACGAAGAAGTGCAAAAAATGCTCCTAATGGTCTGAAAATCAACTTCAAAGCAGCTCCGACAACAGAAAAAAGCTTGCGCAGAGTGGCATTGACAGCTCTTCCCACGGTAAAAAAATACAGCGCAAAGCCGAGAACGCTGCCAACAGCAAAATAAAGCCGCATCTCTCCTCTTGCAGCAGCGTTTGAAAAAGCCGTCAGTACCACGGCATACAGTCCTAAAAAACCGATATCCTCGGCTGCCACGAGACAGCTGTTATGGGGCAGCGTAAGTCTCAGTACGCGCAGAACATCGTAAGCTGCGCCGACAGCCGCTCCCATAAGACAGGAAAGCCCGAATAACCGAAGCTCCTCGCTGACGGTGAAATAGGTCTCGGGGATATTCATCTGAACAGCTTTCCCAGTGCGGATATGGGACCTTTTTTATCCTTGTCTCCGTAGATAAGCGCCCATATGTCGCCTGTTATTGTCATGTCCCCTGTTTCGACGCTCATGGCGTCGATATGAAGCTCGCGCCCCTGAATGGTCAGCTCGCCCAGCTGAGTATAGAGGATTATCTCCCTCTCGTCGAAGCTGTCCACGTCGGTTATGCCCGAAATACTCAGGCTCTTGCGGTTTTCGAGAATCATATTGTGGTTTTGTTTTACAGTCTTGTCCTGCATGGTCTTACCTCCGATATTTGATACTTCAAGTTTATTCGGAGGACTTCGGGATTATGCCTTTGATGTCAGGACTAAGAACTTAGAACTAAGAGCTAAAAATGTAGGGGCGACGTCCCGTCGCCAGTTTATTTGGTAACGTATTCATTTCGTCGAACAGCTAAACTCCGCCCCACAAAACAAGGGCTGCCAATGGCAGCCCCTGCGTAGTTTATTCGGTTATTGCAATGATTCGATATCAGCCGCGGAGCTCTGCTCCGATAGCGCTGAGAGCCTTGAGCACGCGCTTCATAGCTCCGTCAGCCTGCTCGTCGGTGAGAGTCCCCTCATGTGAACGCATTGAGATAGAGTAAGCGATACTCTTCTTGCCGTTCTTCTTCATGTCGTCGCTGCGGTATACGTCGAAGAGAGTTACCTTTTCAAGGATCTTTCCGACAGCGCCCTTGATAGCCTTTTCGAGCTCTGCAACAGGCATATCCTCGTCCACAAGGAGACTGAGGTCACGGGTAGTTGCAGGGAACTTTGGCAGGGGCTGATATGTTATCTTCTCAGCGGCAGCTGCCATGAGCTCGGGGATATTGAGCTTTGCAACGTATGTCTTTACGCCTATCTCATAGGTCTCCTGAACCTCGGGGTGAACCTCGCCCATGATACCGAGAGGAGCGCCGTCCTTGAGGATAACTGCGCTTCTGCCCGGGTGGAGAGCGTACTTCTCGTCGAATACATCGCTGTCGTTTGCACGGATATACTCAACGTCCTCTATCTTGAGCTCTGTGAGGAGCTGCTCTACCATGCCCTTGAGGGTGTAGAAGTCAGCGTCACCGCCGTACATACCGATAGTGAGCTTCTGTGGCTCATCTGGGAGAGAATAGCTGTACTTGTGCTTCTGCTTGCCGCTGTTTGCGAGAGTATCGCCATTGATGAAGGGCTTCTCCTCCTGTGCAGGGAGGTACTCCTTAGCTATCTCAAAGAAACAAGCCTTGTCGTTGCGGTTGTTGTAGTTGAATGAGAGAACGTCCAGCATCGAGGGGATAGTAGATGTTCTCATAACACTGGTGTCCTCGCCGAGAGGATTAACTATCTTGACTACCTTACGGAGCTTGCTGTCAGCAGGGAGCTTTATCTTATCGAAGTACTTAGGCGATACGAATGAGTAGGTAGCTATCTCGTAGCCGCCCAGAGCAACCGCCGCATTTCTGAGAGTGCGGACGAATTTCTGCTCCTCTGTGAACTCAGCTCTTGCAACGCCGCGGAAATCAGTTGAGGGGATATTGTTGTAGCCGTAGATACGGGCAACTTCCTCTGCAACGTCAGCCTTGCAGCCGATGTCTATACGGAATGAAGGAGCTATTACCTTGCCGTTTTCTACCTTGAAGTCAAGTCTTTCGAGGTACTTTATCATGTCAGCCTCTGAGATATCAGTACCAAGGAAATTGTTTATCCACTCTGCGCTGAAATCAACAGTTGCAGGAGTCTTGTCTGTGTAGTCGCAGTCGATTACTGTGTTGAGGACTTCGCCTGCTCCAAGCTCCTCAACAAGCTGGAATGCTCTCTTTAAGCAGGTCATGGAGATAAGTCTGTCAACGCCCTTTTCATAGCGTGATGAAGCGTCGGACTTAAGGCGGAGAGCCTTGGATGTGCGTCTTACCTGTGTAGGCTCAAAGTATGCGGACTCGAATACAACAGTTGTGGTGTCGTCCATGATACCGCTGTACTCGCCGCCCATGATACCTGCAACGGCAACGGGCTTCTTCTCGTCAGCGATTACCAGCATATCCTCTGTGAGCTCTCTTTCAACGCCGTCGAGAGTCATTATCTTTTCGCCGTTCTTGGCGTTGCGGACATTGATATGAGCTCCCTCAACATAGCGGAGATCGAAAGCGTGCATAGGCTGACCGTATTCAAGCATTACGTAGTTTGTGATATCAACGAAGTTGTTGATAGGACGAACGCCGCTTGCACGGAGTCTCTCTCTCATCCAGCGCGGTGAAGGACCTATCTTTACGTTCTTGACGATACCTGCGCAGTATCTCTGACACTTTTCCTTGTTGATGATATCTACCTTCAGCATTGAATTGATATCGCCGTCAACGCCCTTGAACTCGGGAGCCTTTACCTTGAGCTCTGTGCCGTAGGTAGCGGCAGTCTCTCTTGCGAGACCGATAACGCTGAGACAGTCGGGGCGGTTTGAGGTTATCTCGAACTCAACGGAAGTATCGTCCAGACCGATAGCTGTGTGGATATCCTCGCCAAGCTTGCAGTCCTCCTCGATGACGAATACGCCCTCGGGATCTGCATACGGGAAGTCGTGAGCTGTGAGACCAAGAGTATCGAGTCCGCAGAACATACCGAAGCTCTCAACTCCGCGCATCTTACACTTCTTTATCTTGCCCTCGGGGAGAACAGCTCCGTCAAGAGCAACAGGAACGAGGTCGCCCTCCTTGACGTTCTTAGCGTTTGTAACTATCTGTATAGGAGCCTCTGCGCCGATGTCCACCTGACAAACGAAGAGCGCGTCAGCATTTTCGTGAGGTCCCTTTGAAAGTATCTTGCCAACTACAACGTTGGAAATATTGCTTCCTTCTTTTTCGTAGCATTCTACCTTGGAGCCGCTCATTGTGAGGGCATGGCAGAAATCCTTTATAGGCATATCGGCTTTTACATAATCGCCGAGCCATTTCATAGATAAATTCATATCTTTTTTCCTTTCATTTTAATTGATCCTGATCCTTTACGATATCAATGGGATCACCATATTCCGAATAAGCTTTTGCCAGATTTAAAAATACCGCATCACGCTCTATAAAGCTTTCATATTTTAGTCTGAATTTACGCGGCAGCCTGTCATGCTTATTAAGGCTGATCTTTATCTCATATACTGTGACTGTTTCCGTGGTCGAGCCCATTTCCGGGTGTTGCGGGCTATAGTACACATTGAAAGAGCCTTTTATCATCTTCTGGATATCTCTTATATAAAAGTACTCCAGTTTCGTGAAATCGACGACCATACCGTTATTCAGGAAAGTATAAGTATGTTTAAGATGTTCAGAATGTTCGAGGCAATAATCTAATTCAGATTCGTTGGTCACTCCCAGAACACTGAGCAACCTTTTATATTTTCTTTTCGCATTTATAATTGCCATGGCGGCGATCACAGAAGGCGATACAATAAACATAATAAGTAATACTTTGCCTATTGTGCTGTCGATCTCGTGAATAAAGATGATCGGGAACAGAAAGAGCAGCTGTATTACTATTCCGCCTACCACTCTTTCTATCTGCTTGCTGAATAAAAATTTTGTTATATTTCTTACCATAGCATTGTTTATCCGAACTGCCGAAGCGGCAGCGATCTTGATCAAATATCAGCGTATCATATATCAGAACTGCTCTAAGAATCTCACATCGTTCTCATAGAGGAGACGGAGGTCGTTGATGTCGTAGCGTCCCATAACCATACGCTCCAGTCCGAGACCGAATGCGAAGCCCGAATACTCATTGCTGTCGATACCGCAGTTCTCCAGTACCTTTGGGTGAACCATGCCTGCGCCGAGAAGCTCGATGTAGCCCTCGTCCTTACACATTGAGCAGCCCTTGCCGCCGCAGTTGAAGCAGCTTATATCCACCTCGCAGCTTGGCTCGGTGAACGGGAAGTGGTGAGGACGGAAACGGAGCTTGCAGTCGTTGCCGTAGAGCTTCTTCATGAGCATTTCGAGAGTGCCCTTGAGGTCGCTCATTGTGATTCCCTTGTCAACTACGAGTCCCTCTATCTGGTGGAAGAGAGGTGAGTGTGTAGCGTCAACAGCGTCAGAACGGAAAACACGTCCTGGGGAGATGATACGGATAGGGGGCTTCTGGTTCTCCATAACGTGGACCTGTACAGATGAGGTCTGTGTACGGAGGAGAACTGTCTCGTTTGTGCCCTCGATATAGAAAGTATCCTGAGTATCTCTTGCAGGGTGATCGGGCGGAAGATTAAGAGCCTCGAAAACATGGTAATCGTCGTCGATCTCGGGACCGTCAGCGATGTTGAAGCCCATGCCGATGAATATCTCTCTTATCTCGTTCTCCACCTTAGTGAGCGGGTGGAGCTTTCCGAAAGGAGCGTGCTTGCCGGGGAGAGTGATGTCGATCTTCTCCTCTGCCAGCTTAGCAGCCTGTGCATTTGCTTTCAGTGAAGCGAGCTTGCTGCCGAGAGCTTCTTCGATGTCTGCTCTAACCTTGTTGGCGAGCTGACCGATAACAGGTCTTTCTTCTGCGGAGAGCTTGCCCATTTGCTTTAAGATAGCGGTGAGCTCGCCCTTTTTGCCGAGGAACTTTATCCTCAGGTCGTCCAGCGCCTTTATCTCTGTGCAGGAATCAAGCTCCTGCTTAGCCAGCGCTTCGATTTTTTCAAGCTGTTCTTTCATTTTTTCACCTCAGAATGATTTTGTGTGTAGGAGGCGATGCCCACATCGCCCCGTTGGTGTTGATCTCATTAGGACGGGCTGATGTGGGCATCAACCCCTACAAATTATTTTGTGTCGTGACTAAATAAAAAAGTCCTGTCCAACAGGACAAGACTTAAAACCTTGCTTTTATACCACCCATTGTCAGGAGAGCCGACACTCTCTTGTCTTTAACGCAGACCTACGTCGCAGCCTACTACACCGCATACAGCAGCGCTTCCGCTTTGCCCCTCGCAAGTGAACTTCGGTATGGACTGTAACAGAACGCTCTCACCTTTGCGCCCCTCTCTGAGGAAACAGGTACATACTTACTCTCTCGGTCATCGGGTTATACATCAATTATATAGCTGAAATCCAAAAAAATCAAGCCTTTTTCAAAAAAAATCTCAGTTTACTGCAAACTTGTGAAAAAAAGATGAAGCCTTTGGATTTTTGGGAGCGATTTGTTGCAATCTGACGGAAGCAGCGTGACGCTGCACCCTTGCCACGGTGCCGCTCGTAAACTCGCTCACTGATATCAAAGTCCATGCTTGTACATCGCTTACAGCGCATAATGAGTGAAGTCCGAACTGACGGAAGCGTGACGCCGATGCAGGGGCGGATATTATCCGCCCGTTGAAAAATGTAGGGGACGGCGTCCTCGACGTCCCGCAAGCGCCGAATTTGTTATAAATGACCTATTTGTAGGGGGCGATGCCCACATCGCCCCGTGGCACACGATTTAAAATAAGCAGGCTGATGTGTGCATCAGCCCCTACATATTATTCTGGCGACGGGCGAGCGTAACTCGTCCCTACAAACATAAATCATGATTTTTTCGCATTGGCAGTTGAATTTTTCATAAAAATATGTTATGATATAAAGTACAGCTTTAATAAAAAATATATGAATGGAGATAAAATAATGGATAATTTTGCAGAACAGCTTGTAAAAAAGAACGAGACAGCTTCTGATAAAACAAGGCGTATCATGTTCATAATCGTGGGTATCCTCTTCACACTGGCGCTTGCAGGTCTTTCTGTGCTCCAGCTGGGCAATCCTATCATGTCCCTGCTCGGCTTGGTACTTGCGGCAGCAGCAGGCTACGGCACCTATCATTTCGTACAGAATACCTACGTCGAGTACGAGTACACCTTCACCAACGGCGAGCTTGACGTGGACAAGATAATCGCCAAGAAGAAGCGCCGCGAGATGCTTTCCACAAATATCCGTCAGTTCACCGACTTCGGCAAATATAACGACGGTATGGAGGAATCCGCAGACATGACCGTTATCCTTGCTACGGACAACATCGCTTCTCATGAGTATTATGCGGATTTTACCGACGAAAATGTTGGCTCGGCGAGACTTATCTTCGCACCCGACGAAAGAATGCTCGAAAATATAAAGAAAGCTCTTCCTGCAAAGCTGAGAACTAAGCAGCAGTAACAGGAATTGTATAAAAAATTCGGCGTAAAACGCTAAAGGGGAGGTCATTTATATGCAGATAGTTACACCAAAGCAAATGAGCAGACTCGAAGAGCGCTCCGAGAAGCTGGGCGTGTCCAAAAGACAGCTCATGGAGAACGCAGGCGGAAAGCTTGCAGAGCTCATCGAGAATTACTGCACCGCAGAGGCAAAGCTGAAGCCCGAGTACTGCTCGGTAGTATTCCTTGCAGGTACGGGAAATAACGGCGGAGACTGCTTCGCAGCGGCGAATATCCTTGTCTACAAGGGCTACAGGATAACTATTATCCATATAGGCGGACTTCCCAAAACTCCGCTGGCACAGGAAATGCTCAGCAGACTGCCCCGTGACCGCATAACCTTTATCGAAGGCTTCCGCAGCGGCAATGTTGAGGCTGCTATAGAGGCGGCGGAGCTTGACTACATGACCATACAGCCCAAGAGCTCGGACAGCTCCGACGGCAAAAAGGAGCACAATCCCCTCGATGATATACTCCTTGCCGAGAAGAACCGCATGGGACTTATCAAAGGCGCTGTCGTAGGCGCACAGGTCCTTGTGGACGGCGTTTTCGGAACAGGCTTCCACGGACAGCTTGACAAGGACACAATGGGCATTTTCGGCATAGGCTCGGGAGCTTACCGTATTGCGGTGGACGTTCCCAGCGGCGGAAACAGCTCCTCGGGTACGGCAGCCGTGGGCATATTCAAGGCTGACGAGACTATCACCTTTGGATTTATAAAGTCGGGAATGTCACAGTTCCCCATGAAGAAATACTGCGGCAAGGTAACAGTTGCGGACATCGGTATCCCCGAAGAAGCGCTGAGAATACTTGACGGCGAGAGAAAATACTACCGTATCGAGAGAAACTTCCTTGCCTCATATCCGCCAAAGCGCAGCAGAGACGCTCACAAGGGCGATTTCGGAACTATTCTCGTTATCGCAGGCAGCTCCTCAATGCGCGGTGCTGCGGCATTTGCCACGCTGGGAGCTCTCCGCAGCGGCGTGGGACTGGTTCGTCTGGCTTCTGTTGAGAAGTGCATAGGCACCGTATCCGTACTTGCTCCCGAAGCTACATTTCTGGAGCTTGACAGCGATGATTACGGCTATATGCTCTATGATTCCAGCCGCGAGCCCCTTGAAGAAGCCATGAAAAAGGCTGACGCGATAGTTATCGGCTGCGGCATGGGAGTAACTCCCGACACTATCGAGCTCACCAAATTCATCACTCAGAATGCTCCCTGTCCCGTAATTATCGACGCAGATGGAATAAACTGCATAGCTAAGGACATAGATATTTTAATGAAGAAGCGCACGGACATCATCATTACTCCCCATATGGGCGAAATGGCAAGGCTTCTCAGCTGCGACACGGAGATGATAGCTGAAAACAGGCTCATTGCCGCTGAGAAGTACGCTGAGCAGTTCGGCATAACCGTTGTCCTCAAGGGAGCAGGCACAGTTGTGGCAGACAGCCACTCCACAGCCGCTAACCACACAGGCAACGCAGGTATGAGCGTGGGCGGCAGCGGCGATGTGCTGGCAGGCATGATAGGCGCTGCTGTAGCACAGGGCTGCGGCATATTCGACGGAGCCTGCGCAGGCGTTTATATGCACGGACTTGCAGGCGATACGGCAGCTCAGAAGCTGGGCATGGAGGCCATGCTGCCGAGGGATATCATCAGCAATATCTCCGACGCTTTCAGTATTCTAAAGGAAAAGAAGAGAAATATGACCGTATAAAAGGCGGTCGGATGTGAAAATGTATTTTCATTACTTGATTGGAGCTGGTAACATGAAAAGGATATTCACATTCGTACTGACTATGGCTATGGCGCTGTGCCTTGCAGCCTGCGCTGTGCCGACAGGGGGCGGGAGCTCCCGAAGGAACGGTCTCGGCAATGCTTTTTCGGCAGTTGTGGACATAACTCTTGACCGACTTGAAGCCGAGGGCGAGATAAAGCGCTACGGCGAGGGCGTATGGGAGATAGAGTTTTCCCAGCCAAATACTCTCAGCGGCGTAAAGCTGGAATTCAGCGAGGGCAACGTGCTTGCCTCCTACAAGGGGCTCAGCTTTTCCGTGCCCCAGTCGGCAGTGCCTGTAAAGGCAATGATGCTCAATCTCATAAAGGCTGTTGAGGACAACGCAAAGCTTGCGGAGCTCAGCGGCGAGGAGAGCGACGGTATGCTGAAAATAAGCGGCAGTCTTGACGGCGGAGACTACACTCTCACCGTTGACAAAGACGGTCTGCTCAGCGGCTTTGAAATGCCAAACAACAAGCTGACCATGAAGTTTTCGGAGATGAAGACTGCTGAGATAACCATAGAGCAGTCGGCTTCGGAGACCTCTGCAGAGACTGCAACAGAAGCAGTATCCACAACAACCACGACTGCTAACGTACAGTAAAAGCAAACCGCAGGCTATGCCTGCGGTTTTCAGTTTGTCAAAAAAGCTGTTTTACCTATGAAAGGGATTCCAAAGGGACTGTGTTCCTTTGGCGGAGTCCAGAGGCAGCGCCTCTGGTGGGGTGACTCCCCACAGTGTGGGGAGATGTCGCAAAGCGACAGAGGGGCTGGGGCGGTTAGCCTGGGGCAAAGCCCCACAGTTACAAAGCGCTCCGCAAGAGGTGAATTCAAAAACAGTCCAGTGGACTGTTTTTGAAGAGGAGACGCCCTGCAAGTGAGGGCGTCTCCTTATGAAATATAGCTTTTCTGCAATATGTTATTATTTACAGAAATCCTGCAATGAAGCCTCGCCGCCTGTTGCTGTAAAGGCATAGTAGGACAGGATAGCCGACGCGTCGATGGCGTTCACAGCTCCGTCCTTGTCAACGTCAAGGTGTCTGAGCTGCTCGGCAGTAAAAGCCGCTTCATTATCGGTCTGCACCTTTGAGTAAAGGTTCAGGGCTTCGGACGCGTCAACAGCGTCTATCTTATAGTCGCCGTTGCCGTCGCCGAGACTGATGATATATGGAGCAGTATCAAAGCCTGCCGATTCGGAAAATGTTTTCACTGAGACTTTTGTTACAAAGCCGGGGAGCTCATCTTCCACAAAGAAAACCGCCTGCAAAGGTCTTTCTCTGCCCTTGCTTATAGCTGATTTGAAAGTAACTCCGCTGTATACCTCCATAGTCGGATTCTCCCAGAGATGCTTCTGTGAAAGCTGTTTTGCCACCTGACTAATCTCCTTGTCGCTTTTTAGTCCATATACAACAAGATAATCTATCTTTGTTCCGTTGCCAACGTTGAACTGCACGTCAAATTTTATATGTTTGCCGCAAAGTGGCTCGCCTGTTTCGGAAAGAGTACATTCATTGATAATCCCCTCTTTGGTGGAAAGGATATTTTTCAGGTCAGAAGCCTCTGAAACAGACACAGGCTCATAGACGTCAACGCCTGTGATGATATCCATTTTCTTTACCTTTTCGTACTGCTCGTCCGTAAGCGGACAAACGATAGTCGGCGCGAACTGGCTGCAAAAAGCGTTAGTCGGCTCAACGCCAAGCTCCGCAAGTATCTCTGCGGACTTCTTCCCGAAGGCTTCTTTCAGCATATCAAGGCGAATTCTCTGAGAATAATCTGTGACCATTTTCTCGATCTCTCTCTGGTCGCTGACAGTATCATAAAGGGAATACTGATACTCGTGAGTTTTTTGAGAAACGATCGTGTCTATCTCCGAGGTGTCGATATTCTTATAAAATATCCAGTAATTCTTTGTCTGGGCAGTTTCTTCCGAAGCCGCAGTTTCAGGAGCGGTCTCTGCTGTCACAGCAGTCGGGACTGCCGTCAGAGCTGTCATTGAAAGAGCAGCTGCAAGAACAGCTGATAATAGCCTTTTTTTCATAAGATGACCTCCTTTTGAATGTATATTAACGATAGAGATGGTTTCTTCTTTCTATTAATTAGACGTTTAAGCTATTGAAATCTCTCACCTTTTTCGCAAAAAAGCCGAGATTTGTACGCCTGCACAAAATATTACGATAGATTTGTGCAGATATACAGCGGAGCAGGGCGATGTTATGTTACATTAAGGGACGCCCACACTTGCAGGGCGTCTCCTCTTCAAAAACAGTCCACCGGACTGTTTTTGAATTCACCTCTTGCGGAGCGCCTTCGTATCTCGGGGCGCTGCCCCGAACCCTGCAAGGGCTTTCAGCCCTTGACCTGACCAAAGGAACACAGTCCCTTTGGAATCCCATTCATATTCTCAATAAGCAAATACGGTACTGGGATAAATTTCATAAAACTGTTTTTTCTTGATTTGTTGCCAAATATGTGATTTTGTGCTATACTTAAAGAAAAACTATCCTTTCGGGAGGTCAGCCGTGAAAAAACGATACAGCGTTCCGCTGATACTTATTGGACTAATGATAATCATAAACATTATCGCACGTTTCAGCCGTCCCTTTGCGGACTTCTACGTCACAAAAATATTCCCCCACATATCGGACTGCATATCCTTTGTCAGCGGACTTTTCCCATTTTCGCTGGGAGAAATGCTGACAGTCGCCGCTGTAGCTCTTGTAATATTCGGCATACCGCTGTTTCTTATCCTGCTCATTTTCGCAAAGGGCAGACGTAAGAAAATAGCAGCATTTACAGGCACATTCGTCCTGTGGATAATCTGCTACGTCACCGTTACCGAGACCATGAACTGCTTCATAATGTACCAGTGTACGCCCTTTTCGGAGAAGTACTTCCCCGACTCCCACGAGCACACCGACGAGGAGATAACGGAGCTCTACGGGGCGCTGATAAAAAAGTGCAATGAGCTTGCAAAGGAAGTTCCACGTGACGACGAGGGCTGCTTTACTCTTACCTGCGATTTCAACAGCGAAGCACGGACAGCCATGAAACGTGCAAGTGAGAAATACCCTCAGCTCCGCGGCTATTATCCCAAGGCAAAGCCCATACAGTTCTCATACTTCATGAGCCAGTCCAATCTGACGGGAATATATCTCCCCTACACTATCGAAGCCAACTACAACGACGACATGGTAAGGGCGAATCTGCCCTCAACGGTCTGCCATGAGCTTGCTCATCTTAAAGGCTTCATACAGGAGGACGAAGCCAACTTTATCTCATTTGCCGCGGCTACAGGCAGCGATAACGTGGAGTTTCAGTACTCAGGCTACCTTGATGCTCTTGAGTACGTACATAATGCGGTCTGGGAGAACGAGATAGAAGAGGCTATGCCTCTTTCGGAGTATATCTCAGACGAGGTTCTCAGCGACTGGTTCAGATTCATGCCTGAGAATTACTGGGAGGAAAATGCCTCAAAGGAGGTCATATCCACCGAAGCAGTCAGCGAAGCCTCCACCGCAGCGATAGATACCAATATCCGCATGAATGGCAGAGACGACGGTATCCGCGCATATTCCATGGTGGTGAATCTCCTGCTGGACTATTATTATCCGTAATAATAAAAACCTCCCGAAAGGATCTGTCTTTCGGGAGTTTTTTCTGCATAAACCAAAATTTAAGGCTTGCCGTTAAAAATTCGGAATTCGTAATTCCTAATTTAAATCATGATTTAAAGCAGTGTGATTCCGTTTTCTGCGCACTTTGCTATCATGTCATCTGGCCATATTGAGGACTGAACCTCGCCGATATGTGCCTTTTCAAGCATGAACATACAAAGTCTTGACTGTCCGATACCGCCGCCGATAGTGAGCGGAAGTGTGCCGTCTGCTATCATCTGATGATACTTGTACTGCATTCTGTCCTCTGCGCCGCACTCTGCAAGCTGCTTTTTCAGTGACTCAGCGTCAACACGGATACCCATTGAGGATATCTCCAGTGAATCGTCAAGCACCTCGTCCCAGAAGAGGATATCGCCGTTGAGAGCCCAGTCGTCATAGTCGGGAGCTCTGCCATCGTGCTTCTCGCCGCTGGCAAGCTTGCCGCCGATACCCATGAGGAATACCGTGCCGTGCTCCTTAGTGATAAGGCGCTCACGCTCGTGACCTGTCTTGTCGGGATACATATCCTCAAGCTCCTGAGTTGTGATGAAGTAAGGCTCGTCGCATACCTTAGCCGCAAGCTGTGGATAGCGGAGACTTACCTTGCGCTTTGTATAAGCGATTGCCTTTACCAGTGACTTTACAGTATCCTTAAGGAACTGGATATTTCTCTGGTCTCGTGTGATGACCTTTTCCCAGTCCCACTGGTCAACGAAAATTGAGTGGGTATTATCTGTATCGTCATCACGGCGGATAGCGTTCATATCTGTGTAGATACCCTCGCCCGGATTATAACCATAGCGATAGAGTGCCATACGCTTCCACTTTGCAAGTGACTGGACTACCTCTGCTTCTGCGGCGATCTCCTTGATATCGAAGTCGACCTTGCGCTCAACGCCGTTGAGGTCGTCGTTTATACCACTGCCCTTTTTAACGATAAGGGGAGCAGATACTCTGTCCAGAGTAAGAGCAAATGAAAGAGCCTGCTGGAATACGTCCTTGATATATTTGATAGCGTGCTGAGTTTCTCTCAGTGTGAGGACTGATTTATAGTCCTTGGGGATATACAGCTTTTTTGACATAGAGATCACTTTCCTTTACATTAAGATATATTTAACAGAAAACAGCGCCATTGATGCTTTCTGTGCTGCACTTTTTTGAGTAGGGAACGCCGCCCTCGGCGTTCCGATATAAATTTATTTTTTTGCGGGACGCCGAGGGCGGCGTCCCCTACAAGTGCTTATGGCTGAATTATCTGATAGAGCCGACTGTTCTCGGGAACAGTATTACGTCGCGGATATTTGCCATGCCTGTTGTATACATGATAAGTCTCTCGAAGCCCAGACCAAAGCCGCCGTGAGGCACTGAGCCGAACTTTCTGAGGTCGAGGTAGTCGCTGTAGAGGTCGAGATTCATCTTTCTCTCGTTCATTGCAGCGATAAGCTTCTCATAGTCAGCCTCTCTCTCGCTGCCGCCGATTATCTCGCCGACGCCGGGTACAAGGAGGTCAACTGCCGCAACGGTCTTGCCGTCGGGGTTCTGCTTCATGTAGAATGACTTTATCTCCTTTGGATAGTCTGTTACGAATACAGCCTTCTTGAATACCTTCTCGGAGAGGTATCTCTCGTGCTCGGTCTGGAGGTCGCAGCCCCACTCTACAGGATATACGAAGTTCTCGCCTGACTTCTTGAGAAGCTCGATAGCCTCTGTATATGTTACTCTTGCAAAGTCGTGGGAGATAAGCTCCTCAAGACGAGCGATAAGTCCCTTTTCAAAGTGAGCGTCAAAGAACTTCATATCGTCAGGACAGGTATCAAGGAGCTTGCGGATAACGTATTTCAGCATATTCTCAGCTATCTCGATAACGTCGTCGAGCTCTGCGAAGGCTACCTCAGGCTCAACGTGCCAGAACTCGGCAAGGTGCTTTGGAGTATTGGAATTCTCGGCTCTGAATGAAGGACCGAAGGTGTATATTTTACCCATAGCCATTGCAGCCATTTCGCCCTCAAGCTGACCTGATACGGAAAGACCAGCCTTTCTGCCGAAGAAGTCGTTAGCGTAGTACTCCTCCTCGTTCTTGTAGTCCTTGCTGTAGCCGATAGTAGTTACCTGGAACATCTCACCTGCGCCCTCACAGTCGCTGCCTGTGATAAGGGGAGTATTTACATAAACGTAGTTGTGTGTCTGGAAGTACTCGTGGATAGCAGCTGCAAGCACTGAACGTACACGCCATACTGCATTGAATGTATTCGTTCTGCCTCTGAGGTGAGGGATAGTACGGAGAAATTCAAGTGTGTGTCCCTTTTTCTGGAGAGGATAATCTGTAGGAGCATCGCCCAGTACGGTGATACCGTCGGGAACAGCGTTTATCTCAACAGTCTCGTTTCTGCCCTCAACAGCAGTACCTGTTACCTTTACGGACATACCAACTCTTGGCTCCTTGTAATCGCTGTCGCCCTTGTCAACTACGACCTGTACGTTTTTCAGTGATGTACCGTCGTTTACCTCAACGAAAGCCACGCTCTTGGAGTTACGTGATGTACGTACCCAGCCGCAGACTGTTACTTCCTTGCCTACATAGTCCTTTGTGGAGATTATCTCCTTAACGTCGATGTGCTTCATAAGTGTTCTTCCTTTCAATATATAAAAATATATTATGCAGGACGAGCATAAATACAAAAAGCCCCGTCCTGAAACTACAGGACGGGGCATAATACCCGTGGTGCCACCTGAATTACCGCAAAAGCGATCACTTTTGAGCCGCTGTAACGTGCGGAATACGTCTCCCCTACTCGGATACAATGATTCAGTACAAATCGCGCTCATTTTACAGTCACGCAGTCCCTTTTCGGAACTTCCAACTAAATTATTCACCCTTTGGGTTTGCTGCTCGGGAGTGTTATTCACACAGACTCTGATATGCGGCTCTCACCCTGCCCGCACTCTCTGGGAACGAAATCCTGCGCTACTTCTCTCCGTCATCGCATTTATTTGATGTTTGTATTATAGCACTTATAAAAATGATTGTCAAGTGCTTCGTGAAAAAATATTTCATTCTTTTCACATTACTGTCAGATAATCTCCCTGTATTTCATATTTTCGAGCTTTTTCACACAAAGCTTTCCGAGCATTTTCACTTTGCAATACGATAATTTACAAAAAAGGGGTGTATATTATAAACATGGAAACAAAAAAGTTCAATTAAGACAGTTTCATTTTTCTTCACTCCCTCTATAATGTAAAAACCGAGAGATAACCATGATACTTATAAAGAAGTTTTATGCTTATTATTGAGAGAACCCCTTTTGAAAAAGGGGCTTATCTCAAACTCTCTCCCTAAAACTTTCAGTTTTATTTTTTCTCATATAGGGCTCGCTCTGTTTTATTACAGGGCTTTTTTTATTTTGGGCGAGCCCTATATGAGAAAAAATCAGCTAAAAAAGTCTTTGGAAAGGGGTATGGGGGAAAGCCTTTCTTCAGAAAGGTTTCCCCCATAATTAACTATAATCTTCTATATAAGTGTTTATGTTATGCTCTCGGTTTTTGCTTTCATATAAACAGTGTACTGAAGCCGTGCTCCTTGGCATAGCGCTCAGCTTTTTTACGGTTGACCTGTTTAAGTATCTTTATGGTCTGCTTGTGACCTTTTTTAATGTTTTCAAGCGGGATATTCTCGTCCTCGAACTCCATTATCTGGATATTGCAGAGGCTCTCGCAGCCACAGAAGGCGTCTTCCTTGATATCCCTGGTGTTCATGCTTATCTTGAGATCCATAAGATTCTGACAGCCGTAGAAAGCCCAGTTGCTTATGCTCTTGATAGTCGGCGGGATAGTTATGGACTCCAGAGACCTGCACCATGAGAATGCGCTCTCGCCTATGGCAGTAACGGAATTGGAGATGATTATCTTTTTGAGGCTGTAGCACTCTGAAAAAGCCGCGCTGCCGATGTCCTCAACAGAACCTGAGATAACTATTCTTCTCAGTCTCTTGCAGGAGAAGAACATGAGGTCGCTTATTCTCTGGAGATAAGCAGGAAGAACCACGTTTTCAAGGCTGTTGCAGCGTCCGAAAGCGCCCTTGCCTATCTTCTTGACAGATTCGGGCAGATTCAGCTCCTTGAGCCTCAGGCACTTGAGGAATGCATTTTCGCCGATAGATTCGAGATTCTTGGAGAATACCACCTCTTCAAGGTTGAAGCAGTGGCAGAATGCGAACTTATCCACAACGCGGATACTGTCGGACATCACTATCTTTTTCACGGTCTCATTGCCGCGGAAAGCGTACTTGCCTACCACCTTGACCTTTTCGGGGATAACGATAGACTCGGTAGTACCAACATACTTAACGAGAGTGCCGTTCTTGTCGATAGCCATGTTGTTGACGTCGTCTATCTCGATATTCTCATCGTTTATAAGGTCGCCGTACTTCTCGTAATCATCGTCGTCATTTTTGTGATGCTCATATACTTTTGGTATTTCGAGCTTCTTTTCCTCGGATTTTTCTTCCTTTTTGGGAGCTTGGAACTTCTTTTCCTCAGCCTTTACTTCCTTTTTGGAAGCTTCGGGCTTCTTTTCCTCAGCCTTTTCTTCCTTTTTGGGAGCTTCGGGCTTCTTTTCCTCAGCCTTTTCTTCCTTTTTGGGAGCTTCGGGCTTCTTTTCCTCAGCTTTTTCTTCCTTTTTAGGAGCTTCGGGCTTCTTTTCCTCAGCCTTTTCTTCCTTTTTAGGAGTTTCGGGCTTCTTTTCCTCAGCCTTTTCTTCCTTTTTGGGAGCTTCGGGCTTCTTTTCCTCAGTCTTTTCCTCCTTTTTAGGAGCTTCGGACTTCTTATCGCCAAACTTCTCCTTATCCAGCTTTACGGGAGTGGGAGAAGTGTCTATTTTCTTCTTATCATGGAGAATATCTGGCTTTTTGTCAGCCTTAAACTTCTCCTTTTCGGACTCGGGAATGGAGTCCATTATCTTCTGCGCAAGCTCGTCGCCGTCGTCGGTGCGGACAGCCTTGCTCTGCTTTTTCTCGCTTACAGCTTCTTTTTTCGGCTCAGCCTTTGGCTCTGCATGAACAGCAGACTTGGTCTCAGCCGGCTTCTGCTCTGCTTTAGGCGCAGGCTTAGTCTCAGCTGGTTTCTGCTCTGCTTTAGGCGCAGGCTTAGTCTCGGCTGGCTTCTGCTCAGCCTTTTGCGCAGGCTTGGCCTCAGCTGGTTTCTGCTCAGCCTTTGTCGCAGGCTTGGTCTCGGCAGGCTTCTGCTCTGCCTTGGGCGCAGGCTTGGTCTCGGCAGGCTTCTGCTCAGCCTTTGGCGCAGGCTTAGTCTCAGCTGGCTTCTGCTCTGCCTTGGGCGCAGGCTTGGTCTCAGCTGGCTTCTGCTCAGCCTTTTGCGCAGGCTTGGTATCGGCGGGCTTTACCTCTGCTTCTGCCGACTGGCGAGCCTTGACAGCTCTTACCTTTACGACCTTTGCCTTTTTCGGAGTCTTTCCGCGCTCATTTTTTTCAGCGCAGACAGGACAGCTGTCATATTTATCAGCATCGTAGAGATGCTTCTCGGGACATTTTGTCATTTTCATTTTGCTATCACTCCATAGGGTAGTTCTATGCGTTGTTTTTTAAGAAAAAATGAATTCAACAATATAATTATAGCATTTCATTAAGCAAAAATCAACAAAGCGGATAGTCCGCCTCTAAAATTTGTAAATAATTACAAGTATCTTCCGTAATATCCCCCTGCAAACGCGGATTTTCCGCTTACAGATTTGGAATAATTTGGATAAAATGCACAAAGTAAAAATATTGTTATAGCAGCGCTCTATATAAGAAAAGCTGAGAGCCGATGCCGCCGCAAGCGGCTCATAACTCTCAGCTCTCAGCTCTAAACTATTATCTCCGCATTGCTGCCGCCGTTTTTGTCCTTGCGGACTACTATCTGCTTGTCGATACGATGTTTCAGCGCCTGTACGTGGGAGATTATTCCCACAAGACGTCTGCCCTCTGACAGACCTGCAAGAGCGCGTACCGCCTGCTCTATGGAGTTGTCGTCCAGCGAGCCGAAGCCCTCGTCCACAAACATGGTATCGAGCTGTATGCCACCTGCGGAGCACTGTATCTCGTCGGAAAGTCCCAGTGCCAGTGAAAGCGAAGCCTTGAAGGACTCGCCGCCTGACAAGGTTTTCACGCTGCGCACCGAGCCGTTGTAGTGGTCGATAACGTCAAGGTCAAGTCCAACCTGAGTGCGCTTGTCCTCGAATTCCTCCCGCCTTTTGAGGGTGTACTGCCCGTCGGACATGACCTTCAATCGCAGGTTAGCGCGGCGGATTATCCTGTCGAAATAGGCGGTCTGGATATAGGTCTCCAGCATGAGCTTGCTCTGGTCGGAGAGCTTTCCGTTGGCTGTATCCGAGAGATTTTTCACCCATGCATAGCGCTTTTCAAGCTCCGATAGCTCCGCAGAGCCGTCGGTGATGTTTGCAAGGGCTGTTTTATTTATGGTCAGCCTTGTGTGAAGCTGGCGAAGCTTCGCAGTAAGGGCTGCTTTTTCGGCTGTGAACCGCGATTTTTCGGCAGTTTCCTTTTCACCGTCAAGGTCTCCGAAGTCCGCAAGCTGCTCCGAGAGCTGTTTCAGTCTGCCTGCGATACCCGAGCACAACTTTTCGCCCTCATTTACGGCAGTTTCAGCCGCTTCGTAAGCCGCCTTTATGTCAGCACATTTCTTTCGCAGAGACGCTGCGTATATCTCGGCATTCTCGCCGTTCTCAAAACGCAGTCTGCCGCGGAGCTCCGCAAGCTGGCGTCCAAGCTCCTCAAGCCTTGTATCGGAAGCCGCTTTTTTCGCGGTAAGCTCGGTGATTTCGGTACTCAGGCGGCTGATGAGCTGCTCCGACTGAGGTATGAGCTTTTCAAGCTCCGCCTTATGGAGAGCCTTTTGGTTTTCCTCGGCTATCTTCGCGGAAATATCCGTAATTTTCGCATTCAGCAGGGTTCGCTCCGAGGCTATTTTCTCACGAACATCGTCAAAAGCGACGCCCTCCATGACCTCAGCAGCTTTCTTCTCAGCGTCCGCAAGAAGCCGCTTCACACCGCCGTCAAGGGTATCCCTGCGGCTGCGGAGCTCCGTTATACTGCGGTCTGTTTCCGCAACAGCCGCCATAACGCCTGTCTGCTGCTTTTCAACAGACTCCGTTTCGCGCCCCAGCCTTTCGCGTTCGGCTATGAGCTTGTCCGCCTCTGTCAGCTTCTTTTCCAGCTCGTTGAGCTGCTCGATACTGCTTTGCAGCTCTATTGCGCAGCGCTCTGCGGCTTCTGCCATATCGCAGTCAAGAAGCTCCCTTACCTGTGATGTCAATGTCTTTTCCAGTTCATTCGCCTTCGCCCTTGCGGCAGAAGCTTCAGCGCTGCGCTTTTCTGCGAAGCTCCGCGCCTGTTCAAGCTGCTTTTTCAGCTTTTCCAGCTCCGCCTCTGTGGGGGCATTGGTGCATTTTTTCGCAGGCGCAGGGTGCTCCCGTGAGCCGCACACAGGGCAGGGCTCGCCGTCGCGGAGCTGCTCTGCAAGGACACCTGCACGGTCGTCAAGAAAGGCTCTGTAGCCCTGTTCATATCTGGCTGCAAGTCGGCTCGCCTTTTCTGCGGCTTCGCTGTAGAGCTCCGCCGCCTCCTCGTATTCGCTGCCGCGCTTCTCGCTCTCGGTTATGTCTGCGGACAGCTTTCTCAGCTGAGCACTTCTGCTTTTCAGGCTCTCCTCGCTGCGCAGGAGCTTTTCTTTCTCCGCACCGCAGCTCTCAAGCTCGCCGCGGCGCTTTTTCAGCTCCGATATCTCTTTCGTCAGCAGCTCGCACTGCTTCACCAGTCGGTCGTGCTCGGAGCTCTGCTCCTTCAGCTCGGCGGCTGCCCTTTTCAGCTCGTTGCTGCTGTTTTCGTATTCCGTTATCTGCTCCGCCAGCTTATACAGCTCATCGCTGCGTCGGCTCAGCTTCTCGCGCTCCGCGTCCAGCTTCGCCTTGTTCTCGCCTGTGCCGCCGAGAGCTGAAAGCTCTGCTTTCAGCGTTTCCAGCCGCTTCTCCGAAGCGGCTTTCTCGGCGGCGACGCTGTCAAGCTCGGATACGGCATTGCCAAGGGACTTCTTCTCCTCGGCAAGGAGCCTCTCCTGCTCAGCTGCACGTTCATATTCCGCCCTTTCAGCTTCTACAGCCGCCAACTCCGCCATAAGCTCAGTCACCTTTGACTGACGAGCCTTTTCCGTTTCGTATTTGTCAGCAAGGAGCTTCTGGCGCTGCTGAGCTTCACTGAGCTCCTTGGATGTGCGGTCGCGGTCAGCTTCTATACGTGCTTTTTCCTCTGCCTTTGCAAGCCTTGCACTGACGGCTTCAAGGCTCTTGTCAAGCTCCTCGCTTTCGCGCTCGCACACCTCAGACTGAGCCTTGTCACGGCTTATGAGCTTGTTCATCACATCTGTGATATACTCCAGCGGCGGCATTTCCTCGCGGAGCTTTTCCACCTCGGGAGCAAGCTCGTCGTCCTCGGCGCAGACTATGCCCTCGATGTACTGCTTCAAGCCTTCGCGGAGCCTGTCGCAGTTGCTTTTCAGTGTACTGCTCTGGACTCTCAGCGCCTCCTGCAATGTCTGGTAATTCTTGGTCTTGAAGATATGACGCAGTATCTCACGGCGCTGTGTGGTGTCCTCGGTTATGAGCTTCATGAAATCGCCCTGCGCTATCATGGCTATCTGCTTGAACTGCTTTTCGTTAAGCCCGATGACCTCGGCTACTGCTGCGTCAACGTCCCTTTTGCCCGAAACTGCCCTGCCGTCGGAATATGTAAAAACGGCGTTTGCAGGCTGCTGCGCAACACCGCCGCCGCGCTTCGCCTGTCGGGTATAGGAAGGGTTGCGGTTTACGGTGTAGCGCTTGCCTGCGTAGTCAAAAACAAGCTCCACATACGTCGGAGTATCCAGCGAGGAATACTTCGAGCGGAGCATAGAATCGTCGTCACGGTTCACGCCGCTGGCACTGCCGTACAGCGCATAGGTTATGGCGTCGAATATGGTGGTCTTGCCTGCTCCCGTATCGCCTGTGATAAGGTAAAGTCCGCTGTTTCCGAGAGCTTCAAGGTCAAGGACCGTTTTTTCGGCATATGGTCCGAAGCCTGATATTTCAAGTTTTATCGGTCTCATGCTTCTTCCTCCCATATCTTCTCTATCAGCGACTGAGCAAGCTCGCGTTGCTGCTCTGACATCTCGCCGCCGTTGGCAAGCTTGTAGAACTCCTCAAAAAGCTCGATAGGCAGCCTGTTGTCGGCGTCGGCTGTCTCGATACTGCCGTGGGAGCTCCTTGTGCGGCGGTTATCATATTCAAGGCTCATTATATTGGGGTAAACAGCGCGGAGCCGTCCCATAGCCTCGGGGATATCCTCCTCGTCGGTTAGCACTGCATGGATATAGTCCTCGGTATTACCTGCGGAGCTGCACTCCTTTGAGCAGATGTAGTCGAAGCCGCCCCTCACTACACGCATATCACGGAGAGGTCCAAGAGGGACTGTTCTTACGGTGATATCGCCTTTTTCGCCGAAGTCAACAACCGTTACGGACTTCTCCTGATTCGCCTCGGAAAATGAATATTTCAGCGGAGTTCCGCAGTAGCGTATCTTCTCGCCACCCACATTCTGGGGACTGTGGATATGTCCCAGCGCAACATAGTCGAAGCCGTCAAATGCGGAGCTGTCCACATTGTCTGTGCCGCCTACCGATATCTCCTCGGAGTCGCTTTTCTGAGCTCCCGTAACGAACTGGTGAGTAATAAGGATATTGCGCCGCGAAAAGTCCGCATTCATGGCGTCAACTGCGGTATTTACGGCGTCAGTGTAGGTCTCTATTTCAGTATCGGGGAAGAACCTTCTCACGCTGACAGGCTTGATAAATGGCAGCATATACACGCCGAAATCTCCGTACTCGTCGCTGAGTATAGTTGGTACGATATTTCCGTCGTACACAGGCGACATATGTATGCCGCTTTTCTCCATGATATGAGAGCCGAAGGCTATGCGCTCCGCAGAATCATGGTTGCCGCTGATAACGAAGATATGCTTTGTCTGCTCCGCCGCCTTTGTGAGGAAGTCGTCAAAGAGCTTAACAGCCTCCGCAGAGGGCACGGGCTTGTCGTAGATATCCCCTGCGATAACGATGATATCGGGGCGCTCCTCTGATATTATGCTGTATATCTCGCGGAGAATGAACTCCTGATCCTCAATAAGCGAGAATTCGTTCAGTCTCTTGCCGAGATGAAGATCTGATAAGTGGATAAGCTTCATGCAATGCCCCCTTAAATCAAAATTTAACGGCTTTGCCGTTAAATTTTTAGTGAGTAGAGAGTAGTGAGTAGTAAGTAGTATTATGCAGCGAAGCTGCTTCTACTCTCTACTATCTACTCACTACTCACTCAAATCATAATTTTGCTCCGCAAAATTATGATTTATATTATCATTATATAGCGTTTACACTGCATTGTCAACGCAGTCAAGACAAAAAAATCCCCGTCCGAGTGCTGCGGACAGGGATAGATTAAATATTTGATTTGCCGATTCTTGAAGCTGTCATATACCGCATATGCCTGACGCACGTGCAGATGAGCGCTAAGCTGCCGCAGCATATTTACCGTTTGTCCCCCTTGGTTCAGCTCCGTCCGTTCTTTTTATCACGCAGGAACAACGCCGCTGCTCCTGCACTGCAAAGTGCCGCAAACGTCAGTACAGGCGGCTTATCGCCTGTATTCGGTACGTTTTTGGCTCCTACAGCCTTTGTGGAAGTTGCCGCAGCAGCTTTTGTGGTACTCGTTTCCGAAGTCCGAGCATATGCTGCGCTCTTTGTCTCTGTCGCCCTCTTGACCATAGTCTCTGAAGCCGACGTGGTCATCTTTGATGTAGTCACACCTGTGTTTTTCACAGTTGTTGTCACTCTTGTGGTGGTCGTAAGCCTTGTGGTAGTCGTCACCTTTGTTGTTGTGGTGGTGGTCGACGTAGTTGATGTTGTCGTAACAGGCTTCTCATCTACCCATACGCCCGAAGCCGTATTCTCCGCTGTCTGGGTGAATACCTCGTTTTCGCCGTAAAGAGCTCCGTTTGCGTAGTGAACGCAGACCACTCTGTAATAGTATCCGCCCCGAACATTTACGGCATAGCCGTCCAGATTGTAATACTTGGTATTTTTCGCCGTTTTGTCTCCGACAGTCACTTCGTCCTGCCAGTTTCTTCCGTCACTGCTTCGCTGTACAACTATATTCTTGAAGCCGACCTCGTTCATCTTGCCTGATACCTGAGTTTTCGCAGATATCTCAAGAAGCCCTTTGCCTGCTGAGGAACATCTTACAGAGCATTTTTCAATTAGTCCGATAGCCCTCTGGTACTGCTCATAGTAGCTGTTGTCCACAGATACAGCGTTCATCCGTACAGGTGCGCCCACAAGCAGCAGTCCTAAAAAGGCAGCTGTAATGTATTTCTTCTTCATTCCGCCGCCCTCACTTCTTTATGAATTCCGAGGGATACGGAACAAAGCCTTCAGCTATTACTTCCAGCTCGTTGTAGTTCACTCCCGAGCCGTGGAGGGTATAGACCGTATTGCCGTAAACGAACACCGCTGTACATTTCCTTGAATCGCCCATTATAAAGCCGCTTATCTCTTTGCCTCTGAATATATCATAGGAATCATCATCACTGGGAACGAGAACATTCGGCAGGAGCTCTTCGGAATAGTATTCCTCAACGGTGATATCTATCTTTGAAGCTGAATTCTCAAATGTGAAATAGCAGTCGTTTGAGTCCTTGAGCTTCTCATTATGGAAATCGGTGCAGGTCATGCTGCCGAAGTCCGTGGGCAGCTGAGTCGGATAGCACGGATATATACCGACGGTCTCGGCTTTGGTGAGCATCTCCTCAGCCATTCCGACTGCTTCCTCATCACATCTGCTAAGCATATTTGCCATAGGGCTGTCGCCTGCGGGAACAGGGACAGTTGTCGTAGAAGCAGGAACGTTTGTAGCAGTTACAGCCGTTGCATATGTGCCCGGCACTGTAGTTGTAAACATTCCTGACACCTGAGTTGCGGCAACTGTGGTCGTAGTAGTATAGATACCCGCAGTTGTAGCTGTGGTAGAAGCTGCCACAGGAGCCGCAGGATCGATGTCCCTGAGCTGGCTGGTGTCTATACTGAAGCCCGATCTTGCCATATTTATCATTGCTTCAAATACGTTTGAGCCGTATGTTCTGAGGGTGTAGAAGTTGAGTCCGATACAGAGCGCGAAGCAGGCGCTGAGGACTGCCGCCCATTTGCGCAGCAGTACGATCCTGTGTCGTTTCTTTCTTGCCGCTGCCTCTGCGAGGACTTTCTCCGCTGGAACAGGCTGCGGAATTTCTTCGTCATTAATATCGACCATAGCGTTGGTGATTTTCTCAATGGCATCAAGATCACGCTCCTCTAACGGCTTGGCAAGCTCCTCATTCAGAAGGGCTTGCAGATCGTCAAGCATATTCTTATCAGAAAGCTTATCTGTGATAGCTTTTTTCTTCAACGGTATCACTCCTTATCCATGATAGCGTCCGCGGACCTTTTTCCTGCGGCGCGAAGCTTCTTTTTTATCTTGTGTATCTTTCTGTAGAGTGCGGGCAGGGACAATCCCAGCCGCTTTGCCGCTTCGTTTCGTTGTCCGTAGTCGCTGTCGTAGTAGAGCTCAAGAAGCTTTCGCTCGTCGGGCCCGAGAATGTCCAGCAGGCTTTCGTCTGTGTCGTCAAATCCGCCGCTGTCTGCGATATTCATCGCCTCAGCGCTCTCTTCGAGGCTGACCGCAGGGGGACTCTTTCGCAGGAACGTCTTTATTACGTTGTCTGCCGTCCTGTACAGCCATAGTCTTATATTGTCGGTATCCTCAAGCTTTTCGTGCTTCTGAAAGAATACCACAAACACCTCCTGTGTACAGTCCTCTGCGGAATGGTAGCTGTAGCCGAGCTTCGCGTAGCAATAGCTGAATATCTCGCGGTAGTACCTCTCTATTATCAGCGTGCAATGTTCGGGCTCTATCAACAGCTTCACTTCCTTCCGCCGATAAGCTTCTCGTAATATAAATGTCGCAGAAATGCACACTTTTTTCCGTCAAGCCTTATCTTTGTACGCCTGCACAAAAACTGCGGCAGTAATTTATATATTATTGCCGCAGATGTCATGCTATAATATTTTACCACTTCGTCAGTCTTTTGTCAATCACATTGTATATACATATTTATGTCAATATTTCGCAGAGGAGATGTGTTCAAAAACTGTAATCAAACTGTAATAATTAGCCGAAGAGGATAAAATTGGACTACAATCGCAGCCCTGAGTTCTCGAAACTATTTAAAAGGTTCATATGAACTTATTTTTGTGATATTATCTTCTGTGCATTATGCATAAATGCAAGTTTATATCTATACAGGCTGTAATGATTTGTGGCATATTGACAAAGCCATAAAAATAATATATAATACTATCATGCGGTCGAGATAAGTCGAACGCTGTAAAACAAGTGCTCCGCATAAGCACATTTTTAGTATGATATGGAGGTTTATATGTTCAACAAGCTCAATCTTATGGCTATGTCATTTGATGACATGAACTGGGGCGTAATTATCCCCGCAGGTATCGGCATAATCGTTTTGCTGATAATTATTTTCACGGGTTACATAAAGGCTCCGCCGGATACTGCGTACATCATCTCAGGTCTGAGAAAGAAGATCATAATCGGTAAGGCAAGCATCCGCATTCCCTTCTTCGAGCGTGTGGATAAGCTGAAATTACAGCTTATCGCCGTTGACGTAAAGACTTCAAGCGCTGTTCCTACTGCGGACTACATCAACATCAACGTTGACGCTAACGTAAACGTTAAGGTCAGCAGCGATCCTCAGCTCATCAAGTTGGGCGCTGAGAACTTCCTTAACAAGGACACAGCTTATGTTGCAAAGGTAGCAAGAGAAGTTCTTGAAGGTAATATGCGTGAGATCGTTGGTCAGATGTCCCTCGAGGCTATGGTCAACGACCGTAAGGCTTTCGCTGAGAAGGTTCAGGAAAACGCAGCTCCGGACCTTAACAGAATGGGACTTGAAATAGTTTCATTCAACGTTCAGAACTTTACCGACGACCAGAACCTTATCGAGAATCTCGGTATCGACAACACCACAAAGATCCAGAAGAAGGCTGCTATCGCAAGAGCTGAGTCCGAAAAGGAGATCGAGATCGCCAAGGCTCAGGCTAAGAAAGAAGCCAACGACGCTAAGATACTCGCTGAGACCGAGATCGCTCAGAAGAACAACGAACTGGCTATCCGTCAGGCTGAACTCAAGAAAGAAGCTGATACACAGCTCGCTATCGCTGACGCTGCTTACGAGATCCAGAAGGAAGAGCAGCGTAAGTCTATCGAGGTTTCAAAGGCTAACGCTAATATCGCTGCTTCCGAAAAGGACGTTGAGCTCAAGGCTCGCGAGGCAGAGGTAACAGAAAAGGCTCTCGAAGCTCAGATCAAGAAGAAGGCTGAGGCTGACCGCTACAAGGCTCAGCAGGAAGCCGACGCTAAGCTCTATCAGCTGAAGAAAGAGGCTGAAGCCGATCGTTTCCAGCGTGAGCAGGAGGCTGAGGCTCAGAAGGCTGAGGCTGAAGCTCAGAAGTACGCCAAAATGCAGGAGGCTGAAGGTATCGCTGCTGTAGGTAAGGCTGAGGCGGACGCTATCCGCGCTAAAGGTCTTGCTGAGGCTGAGGGTATCAACGCTAAGGCTGAGGCTATGAAGAAGTACGGCGAGGCTGCTGTGCTTGAAATGTACTTCAAGGCTCTCCCAGAAGTTGTTAAGAATGCCGCTACTCCTCTGTCGCAGGTCGACAAGATCACAATGTACGGCGAAGGCAATTCCAGCAAGCTGGTTGGCGACATCATCGACTCCACCACAAGGATCACCGATGGTCTTACAGCGTCTACAGGCGTTGACATCAGAGCTCTGCTGGCTGGTTTCCTCGGCGGCAAGATGGCTGCTCCAAAGGCTGCTGCTCCCGCAGCTCCCGCACAGGACAGCTCAGATAACGGCGACTACGTATACAGCTACGACGAAAACAGAGACGCTCAGGATTACACCGACGACGAAGATACTCAGTACTATACTGATACAAACTCTGAGTTTGACGGTGAAGATACACCGGAGCAGTAAAATAACATTATTTCCCCCGATGATATGCGGTCATCGGGGGTTTTTGTCGTACTGACGTATTATGCCCTAAATCCAGCCGTTTTTATACTAACAATCGCTCTTTCCATATTGCGCAAAATTTGGTTGGTCACTTTGTATAGTTTTCACAAAGTTATACAAAAAGCATTTACAAAATACGGCATATAGATTATAATGGTATTAGCACAATAGATAAACGCATGAAAAAGACAGCAATATTTGGTCAACACCATTGCTAAAACGAGCCTCAGAGGGGGGGCGACACAAATGATAAAACATCTTTCGGGTGACTTTGAGACCGTTGAGTATGACACTCAAAAATATGCCATGCTCTATGATAACGTCCAGAATGAAGAGTACCCCGTACACTGGCATAACGCAGTCGAACTCATTATGCCTATCAAAAATGAATATACCGTAACTGTAAACGCTATGGACTATCTCGTACCCGAGAATGATGTTCTCATCATTCCGCCCGGCGAGCTCCACAGTATGCCTGCTATCCCCGGAAGACGTATAATCTTCCAGTGCGATAACAGTATACTCGGCGAGATATCCGCTCTTGAGCCTGTTATGCGTTCGCTGAATGTACCTGTCCTTATCAACGGTGATATGGATAAGGAGCTTCACGTACTGGCTAAAAAGACAATGCTGGATATCCTGTCGCTGTATAACTCAAAGTCTGAGCTGGCTGACGTAAAGATATACGTCAAGGTCATCGAGCTGTTTATGGCGCTCCGCGAATATCAGCTGGAGCAGCAGAAGATAGTTATGGATTGCGACGACGAGAAGATAGACGAGTACAGCGAAAAGTTCGGTACAGTTCTCAAGTATATCGACAATAACTTCATGTACGATATCACTCTGGAGCAGCTTGCCGACGTTGCAGGCTACAGCAAATACCATTTCTCGCGTATATTCAAGCAGTATAACTCAATGTCATACTTGCAGTACATAAATGCAAGACGTACCAAGGCAGCAGAGCTTCTCCTGCTCGACCCGAGCATACCTATTACGGAAGTGGCTATGCGTTCGGGCTTCAAGAGCCTGACCACCTTCAACCGTATCTTCAAGGAGATAAAGCACTGTACGCCTACGGACTTCAAAAAGCTTTATGCATTAAGGTAAAACAAACCGCACATCTTACGATGTGCGGTTTTTATTTATCCTTCTGTTATTCTTATCTGTCCATGGTTCGATATATCAATCGACTTTATTGATGTTGATCTCTCTGTACTCGGGGAGCTCAACGCCAATTTCATCTTTAAGAACGGATTCAAGCTTATCTACGTCTATCTTATATTTTTCAGTGTTTGTCAGCTGCATTTCGCCGTTTTCATCAGTCTCACATTCATTGCACTCCACAAAACCATCCGTGTAAATAAAGTAATCCACAGTTCGCATTTTATTATCATCAAGCTTGAATACCAGGTCAACTCCATACACTAATCCCCCAACTATATCATCAGATCTTGTCGGTTGAAGCATTTCTTTGAAGTCGTTTAAAAGAAAATCATCAAGACCGATCACACCTTCATCGCTTATCGGAGTAAGACCGTCTGCGGTAGCATAGTACAGCTTTGCCCTCTCAAAAACTTCTGTGGGGGCTTCGGCTTTATACTTTGCAAGTATCTCCGTTATCCCCTTGTCAAAGGCTTCATAATCAACACGGTAAAGCTGTACGGATTCGGGTTCAATAACTTCTCCGTAACCCTTCACATAAGTAACCTTTTGTACGTTATAAACTGCATATCCTATCTCCATAACGGCAAGACCGTATAATTTATCCTCGCTTCTCCATTCAAGACTATGAAGATTCATTTGTGATCGATTTTTCTCTTCTTCTGAAAGCTGATCATCAGATATCTCTTCGCCCCAGTTGAAGTTATTAAGGAAATCGGAAAGATTTGCACGGACATCATCTGAAAGCTCACTGTATTTGGCGTCATTTGCATTAAGAATATAATCGAGCTTGCTGAAATCACCGAATGGTGATACGTTATTTGCATCCTCGGCAATTATCGCTTGTATACCGCTGTCAAATGCGTTAAAATCTATCCTGTAACTACGGCATTCAATAAAATGATCCTCATCTGTTTCCAAATACTCAATATCTTCGTTGTAAAGGACATAGCCGGTTTTCGACACATAAATATTACAATTAACCGGCGGAGTATCTCCCTTTGTCCATGTTATAGTATATTTTTCGTAAAACAGATCATGTAAGCCAGTTTCGTCGTCGTTTTCCGCCTCTGACATACCCAGCTCCACGCCCCAGTTGAATTTATTGAGGAAGTCAGACAGCTTCGCATATGTCTCTGCTGAGTATTCGCCGAATTTACCGTCTTGTGCATCCAAGCTGTATTCGAACTCACTGAAATCCCCGAATGGTGTTGGAGCGTCTGCCTGAGCCAGAATTTCCTGTACACCGCTGTTAAATGCGTCGAAGTCTATCTTGTAGCACTTGCTGCCTATAGTCTCCATAGCGCCTGACTCAAAGCTCATCATGCTCTCCTGATAGGTCACAAAGCCGTCAACAGAAATATAGATATCGCAATCAACCGGCGGTGTATCGCCTCTTGTCCACTTGATATGGTATACCTTTGCGTCCTGCTCTTCCGTTCTTGTCTCGTATTCTGTCAGCTCCTCGCCCCAGTTGAACTTATTGAGGAAGTCTGAGAGCTTTGTGTAGGTCTCGGCTGAGTATCTGCCGTATTTTCCGTCGCCTGCATCGAATCTGTAATCAAATTCGCTGAAATCTCCGAAGGGACAGCTTCTGCACTCTGTTCCTGAGACTTCGCTGCCTGACATCTGAGTGCTATTATGTCTGTGAAGCAGGAAGCCTGTAGTTCCGATTCCGCCCACAAGCACTGCACAGGCTGCAATAGCGCTGATAGTACGAATAATTCCTCTTCTCGAATCAACGCGCTCAGCGGAGCTTACTACTTCGATGTATCCGTCATTATCCGTATTTACATGATTCTTTTCCGCAAGCTCGGCGGCGCTTATGATGCGCTGCTTCATATCCTCGGGCATTCTTATTTTGTCTGCCGCATTTTTAAGCTTTTTATCCATATTACATATACTCCTTTCTGTATTTTTCCTTCAGCAGCTTGCGCCCTCTTGACAGGCGCATTTTAGCTGCGGAAAGACTTATTCCCATGATATCCGATATCTCGTCGAGTTTGTACTGGTCTATATAAAAGAGCATGAGTGGTGTTTTGTACTTTTCGGGGAGCTCCATAAGAGCGTCAAGTATTCCGCTTTCCTCTTTTTCTATAGCATAACCGTTGAGGAGTTCCTCACTCTCGGTTTTGTGTCTTGTTCGATATCTCAGCATATCACGGCATTTATTTGTGGCTACAGTGATGAGCCATGCTTTTTCATGCTCGACGTCGCTGAAATCGGGAGACTTCTGTACATATTTTATAAATGTCTCCTGCACAGCGTCCTCTGCGTCGGCAGTGTTTCTCAGAGAAAGCAGGCATATCCTGTACAGCATATCGCCGTATCTCTCGACCGCCTCGCGAGCGCAGCCGCATTTTTGCATCTTCATCAGCTCCTTTCACTATACACACGCATGGGAGTATAATATGGTCACAAAATATTATATCATTTTTCTATAAAAATGAAAAGACAGTCGATTTGCACCGACTGCCTTTCAGGGGATATTAAAATTTGGAGAAATCTTAATTAAGTGTGCCGACCGCCGATTCTGCGATCGGCACATTGTTATTTAGCTTAGCGATTAAGCACGTGTGTGAACCTGACCGCCTGCAAGTGTCTTGCCGTGTGCCTTAGCCATATCAGAGATGTTTACGTTCTGGTAACCATTCTGTGCGAGCCAAGGAAGAACCTGCTCCATAGCTGCTGCTGTTGTAGCGTAGTTCTCGTGGCAGAGTACGATAGCGCCTTCAAGTGAGCCGTTCTGCGCAGCCTGCTTGATTGTATTTACGATATCGTTTGTGGAAGCGTTGTTCCAGTCCTTAGTATCGATTGCACAGCTGATAAGCGGTACATCGTAGAGTGCAGACTGAACTGTTCCGTTGCTCTCGAGGTAAGGAAGTCTCATGAGGTGTGAAGGCTCTGTGCCGATGATGCTCTTGAGCTTGCTGTTGCACTGCTCCCACTCACTTCTGATCTGCTGTGAACCCATCTGACCGAGGTGTGGGTGAGTCTGAGTGTGGTTAGCAACTTCCATGCCCTTTGAATACTCATACTTGATCTGCTCATTTGTCTTGATCCAGCTTCCTACGTTGAAGAAAGTAGCTGTCATGTTATTCTCAGCAAGAGCGTTGATGATTCTGTATCCGGGATCGCTTGTTGACTGAGCGCTTGCACCATCGTCGAATGAGATAGCGCAGAGCTTCTTGCTTGTGTCAACCTTTGTACCCTGCTGGTTGTTGTTATTGTTGTTATTATTGTTATTGTTTGAAGTATTGTCTGACTTTCCGCTTGCGTCGATTGTAAGCTTAGTTACCTTAGCACTACCGCTGCTCTCCCAACCTTCTACGTTGAGTGCAACTTCTGTGAGGTTACCAATATTCCAGCCAGCGTCTGCCCAAGCCTTGAAGTGATCTGATACTGTGATAGTACCTGATGTTCTCTTAGACTTACGAACGCTGAAGTACTGCTTGAAGTTACGTGACTGATTGTCAAGGATTGTAGGACCGTAGTGATCGAGCTGGAAGATCTCATACTGGGCACCGTCGATAGTAACTGTCTTGCTTGAGCCCTGTGGCTGTGGGCACCAGTTTACCCAGTCCTCAATGATGTAGTACTCTACGAGTGGATCTGTCATCCAGCCGTAAACGCAGAGTCTTGAGTTACCCTGTGAGCTTGCTGTATAGTCAGCAGCGTAATCCATTACGATCTTACCGCAGTCTGTAGCCTTCTTTGTACGGTCGAAGTCCATACCGCGGCGAGCGAGGAAGTTACCCTTGGAAACTGAAGCGCTCCACTCTGTGCTGAATGTACCGCCGTCGCCAAGTGTCATTGAACCGCTTCCGCCTGTGTTGTCGAGCCAGATCTCATAGCTGTAGCCATCGCTGTCGCCCTTGTGCTGATTCTGACCGTTGCCAACGCTGTACTTCTTGCCGCTGATGTTTGGAGTTTTTGTAGTTGTAGCCTTTGTAGTTGTAGGCTTAGCTGTTGTAGTTTCAACCTTCTTAGTTGTTGTAGCAGGAGCTGTTACTGTCTTGATATTGTCTGAATAGCTCTCAGGGAGCTTGGAGAGTGTACCAAGAAGGAACTTCTGGATAGCGAGAGCATCGTTTGCTGTAACGCCGTTACCTGCTTCATTTACGTCTGCATTAAGGAGAGCTGTATCCTTGAGCGCATACTTATTCGGGTTAGCAAGTGACTGCATGATAAGTACAACGTCGCCCATATCTACAGTGCCGTCTGCGTTTGCGTCGCCCCACTTTGAAACCTTGGAATTAAGAACTTCCTTGAGGTCAGCGGGCTTAGCTGGCTCAGCTGTTGTAGTTGTTACGTTAACAGGAGCCTTTGTTGTAGTTGCAACAGTTGTTGTAACTACCTCCTCCTCATATACAGGAGGATCAATTGTCTTTGTAAGACCAATGATGTCGTTATAGAAATCCTTAGGCTGATAGTTGCTGAATGGAAGTGGTGAACCACCGTTCTCGCTCTTTCTCCAGCTTCTCTCATCGGTTGTACCCCAGAGAGTTACGCAGGAGATGTTCTTAGCGTGCTTCATAGCAACTTCAAATATCTGCTTGTAAAGCTGGCCCTGATTGCTCTGATTTCTTGTGATATCGAGCTCAGTGATCTGAACGTCAAGACCGAGTGACTCGAACTGCTTGATAGCTGTCTCGAACTCGCTTGCTGAAGGATAGCTTGCTGCAAGGTGAGCCTGCATACCGATACCATCGATATAGTCGCCTTCCTTCATTACGTTCTTAGCCATATTAACGAGGTCACTTGTCTTCTTGGACATATACTCGTTATAATCGTTGAGGTAAAGCTTTGTCTCAGAAGGAGCATACTGTCTTGCATACTTGAATGCGTTAACTACGAAGTCGTAGTTGCCTGCACCGTAAACGTCCTTCCACTTTGAGTAGTTTCTCATTCCGCCGCCGTCGTTCTCGAAGAGCTCGTTGCAGACATCGTATGAGTGAACCTGAAGCTTTGGATAATTGGACTTGAGCTGTGAGAATGTATTCTTGATCATGCTCTCAAGTCTCTTGTTCATTCTGTCCTTGGAAACGTAGCTGCCGTTCTCCTTGAAGAGCATTTCAGGAGTCTGGCTGTACCATACGAACGTATGACCACGAACACCGATTCCGTTCTGCTCAGCGAACTTGAGGATAGAGTCAGCAGACTGGAGGCTGATATTTACGTTATCGCCGTTTACGCCCTTTACGATTGAATCAGGCTTCATTTCGTTCTCACAGGTGATAGAGTTGTAGTTCTTCTTGATGAACTGCTGAGCCTGTGAGTTGCCAATCTCGTAACCGCTTACGGAAGTACCGAGACGGAAGTATGGTCCCATGTAATCCTTGAAGCCGTTGCCGCCCTGCTCATATTTATAATCAAGGTTCTGGTGCTTGCGAACACCTGTGTAGTTGCTTGAAGAACCGGTTGAGCCTGTTGAACCTGTGCTGCCAGTGCTGCCTGTTGAACCTGTGCTGCCTGTTGAGCTGTCAACCTTGCCCTGACCTGTTACAACTGAGGACTTCTTGCCTTTTTCAGAAACCTGAACTGCGTCTACATAGAAGTCGAAGAGGTCACCTGAGCTCTCAGGAGTCTCGATGTAAAGAATCATATCGCCTGAGTTTGCAGGGATTGTAAACTCTGTATTCTCAAGCTTTGTCCACTCGCCGCTCTTTGTGCTTGCTTCAGCGATCTGTGTATAAGAAGCGCCGTTGCCGTCGCCCTGCTGGAGTGACATCTGGATCGTAGCCGAGCTGCCTGACTTCTGGAGTACAGCAGCACTGAAGCTGTATGTGTTGCCAGCTACGAATGCGCTTGAATCGAGTGGGATAGCACAGCCGTTCCACTCATTCTCTCTGCCTGATACGAAGAGTGACTTGCTGCCGTCATAGTAATTGGAAGAATCTGTAGTAACAGAAGCGCTTCCTCTGCCTGACCAGTCGCCTGCACCGCTCTCGAATGTGTTAGTGAAGTAGTTGCCGTCGCTGTCAGCCTTTACAGTCTGAGTAGGAGTTGTTGATCCTGTTGAACCTGTAGAGCCTGTTGAGCCTGTGCCGTTCTCATAAACAGCAAGCTTCTTTACGTTAGCTGAACCGTTTGAACGGTAGCCTTCGATATTAAGAGAAACCTCGTACAGTGTACCGCTCATATCGAGACCTGCCTTTGACCAAGCGTCAAAGTGCTTGCCTACGTGGATAGTACCCTGCATATAGTTTGTTGTATTATTTCTTGAACCGCTTGTCTGACGGATGCTCCAGTACTGAGGGAATGTAGCAGTACCGTCAAGAGATGGCTGATTGTAACGCATTGTCTTAGCAATGTCGTATGTGTTTCCGTCGAGGGTTACAGTGCCCTTTCTCTCAGCCTGATCTCCGGGTGGACGCCAGTCGCCCCAGCCTTCTACGATGTAGTACTCCATAAGAGGATTTCTTGTCCAGCCGTATACGCACATATACGAATTTCCTCTTGGTGTGTACTCAACATCATAAGTAAGAGTGATATCAGAACCTATCTGATTGTATCTCTGCTTTTTGCTGTCGTAGTTTTTGCCCATACGAGCCAGGAAGTTTTCGATGTTGCTCCATGAGCAGGTGAAAGAACCTGCGCCGGGGTTCATGGAAACCTGTCCCTGACCGTTCTGATTCCACATTTCGTAATCGAATCCGCCGATATTGCCTCTGGTCTGCTGATCAGCAGCATTTACAGCAGCGGGGATCGAAGGTACACTTGAAGCGACCATCATAGCTGTTAAGCTTGCGCTGACGATCTTCTTGAATGCGCCTTTTCTCATGTTGATCATTCCTCACTTTCTAAAATTGATTAAACCTAAAAAATGATTTTTCCCTTTTCTCGCTAAGTCAAAGCGTTGAGGCACTATTCTGTCTCACGTCCCTCCTTTTCCTCAGCTTCTGTTATCATTTTATTACATTTCTGTGAACTATTCAAGTCAATTCTTGCTAAGAATTTTTTGCCTTGCTCATTTTTTGCTTTTTTTGTACATTTTCGGTCACGTAATGACGTGATTTTTAGACACTATTGTTTTTTAGCTATTTATCGGCATTATCTAATGTTCAAAATGTGCTTTCCGGTGTCACTTTTATGCCACATTATTATTATAATATAACCATTATAATTGGTTGGTATCATCATACCCTGTTTAAACTCGCTGTAAATCAGCTTTATGCACAAACAATGTGGTAATTTCATGTCACTTCCTACAAAAATTTTGACGCACACAGGATTTTAACATAATTGACTTTATTTTTGCAACAAAAGTGCTATAATATTAATAAATAGATTTTTACACATTTATTTCAGGATAAAAGAGGGGATATCATGGATAAAAACAAAACTAAAAAAATAGTTGTTGTGGTCTCGGGACTCGATGAAGAATACCAGCACAATGTTTTCAAGGGCATCAGCACCTACGCCTACAGCCACAACATGAATGTCTCCTATGTTGCAGGCTTCGGCGGCATGGTCGGCAGTGCCACATTCGACATCGGTGAAAGCAGTATATACGACCTTATCGATTATACCCGATTTGACGGCGCTGTCCTTATGACCAACACCTTCGACGACACTGAAATGCGAAACAGTATTTTCCGAAAGGTCCTCGCCGCAAATATCCCTGCTGTTGTTTTCGAGAACCACGAATGCTCGGATTTCTATGATATAAGCATAGACAACTTCGGCGTCATGAAAAAGCTGGTCAACCATATTATCAGGGACCACGGCGCCAAGGTAATCAATTACGTTTCAGGACCTCTCGGCAACCCCGACGGAAAATCCCGATATGACGCCTTTGTCAGCGCTATGGAGGAAAATGGCCTCACCGCTGACCGGAAGCGCGTATTCTACGGCGATTTCAAGAGCTATGACGGCAAAATGGCTGTGGACGCTTTTGTGGAATCGGGACTCCCCCTCCCCGACGCGTTCATATGCGCAAACGACAGTATGGCTCTCACGGTAGCTTCGTCGCTGGAAAAGCTCGGATACAAGATACCCGACGACATAATCGTAACAGGCTTTGACAATACATTCAGCGCACGTAATTCCAGCCCTGCTATCACATCTGTAAAATGTCCCCTTTATGATGTGGGATATAAATCTGCGGAGATACTCTCCAATGTCATCGACGGTATCCCTCAGCCAAAGAGCACTATCCTCGACGCCGAGCCAGCTCTCAGCGAAAGCTGCGGCTGCAAATGCTCCGGCACAGACGAGCTGGTGGAGTACAAGAAAGTCACCTACCGCAAATCCGAGGATACAAACAACAACATCCACATGATAAACCGCCTTACGGCAGGTCTTGCAGAAGCTTTCACTCCCGAACAGTACTTTGATGTTATAAACAACCTTATCGGCGAGCTTGAATGTGAGAAGTTCACTCTCTGTCTCAGCGAGGACTGGCAGGACGATTACACCTCCGACAGTGCTTCGGAGACCTCAGGATATTTCTCGGAATGTATGAGCGCTCCGCTTATCTGGGACAAGGGCGAACGCAGACAGGTAGAATGTTTCCACAGCAACGAAATGTTCCCCGAAGGCTTCGAGGAACGCGGCTGCGTGAACTACTTCCTGCCCCTGCATTACAGCGACCGCTGTCTCGGCTATTACATATTCACAAACAGCGAATTCCCGACCTACAGTCTCCTCTGCCATACGCTGACCATGATACTCAGCAACTCGCTGGAAAATATCCGAAAGCTCTTCCACCTCAACAAGGTAAACGCCGAGCTGAAGCGTCTGTACGTCATTGATCCGCTGTGCAATATCTATAACAGGAACGGTTTCTATAACCATGCAGACGATATATTCAACAAGTGCGTTGCCGAGGGCAGGCAGATAATGATTAGCTTCATCGACATGGACGGTCTGAAGTACATCAACGACAACTACGGTCACAATGAGGGTGACTTCGCTATACAGCGCCTTGCAAATACTATCAGCAGCTGCTGCGGTCAGGGCTGCATCTGCGCACGCTTCGGCGGCGACGAGTTCGTATATTTCGATCCAAACGCCAATAACAGCGCTGCGGATTCTCTCAGCAGAAAGATAAACAAGTCACTCGAAAGCCTCAATAAACTGATACAGAAGCCCTATGACATCTCTGCAAGTATCGGCAGCGTCATTACTGTGGCTCAGAAAGATGATACCCTGTTCAGCGTCATAAAAATGGCTGACGACAAGATGTACGAGGTCAAAAAGAAGAAAAAGGCCGCAAGAAAATCCGAAAAAGTATAAAAAAAGCCATGAAGCGAAAGCTTCATGGCTTTTTTGCTAACGTCTAAGGGCTGTATATCACACCTTGCGGAAGCCCACGCACTGAACGGCCGCTATGGGATTGCCGAGCTCGTCCTTTATTTCGACATTGTAGCAGCAGATAGTCCTGCCGTCCTTGATAAGCTTAGCCTCGGCGATTATGCGCTCGGTCTTGGGGACACCGATAAAAGAAGCGTCAACATTAAGTCCCACAACACCCGGCTGCTGCCAGTTTGAAGCAACGGCAAAGGCAAAATCAGCGAGGGTGAAGTAAACTCCACCCATAACTCCGCCCATAGCGTTTTTGTGGTGCTCGTTGATAACGAGACTGCATTTGGAGTAGTGGTCGTCTATTTCGTCAATAACCGCACCTGTCTCTGTAGCATATCTGTCACCGCGGAATATTTCGCGTACCTTTTCCAGTTCTTCCTGTGAAACCATAATTTTTCTCCTTTTGTAATTGTATATTGAGCCCACGAACGGGAGTCCTCTTAATCGGGCGGATAATATCCGCCACTACAAATGTTATATCAGTTCCAGAATGCGAATATGCGCTGTACGTCGTATGCCATTTCAGGATAGCTCAGGTCGTATGCGTCAAAGCGGAACGCCTGATTGAACGCCTGTACTCCTCCCACTAACAGCGCCCACATCGCTGCAAACCACATGAAACCGAATACCAGCTCCTTTTTGGTCTTGTCAGTAAGTCTGCCATAGAGGAAGAACATTATCGCAAATGCTCCTAAAAGCGACTGCCATGCGAAATCCACCATATAACGGACTGCATAGCCGCTCTCCCATACAGAAGCGATTATGCCGAAGGGTATCAGCAGGCAGGGTACTCCGATGTAAAACGCCATAAGGAGCTTCTTTCTCCTGCCGCGGAGCTGCCCGAGAGCCTTGAATGACAGCAGATACGCGAACATAGGCAGTGCAATGAAGAACAGTCCCGAGGTATTGCGCGTCGAGGGCAGGTCTGCATAGAAGAAGCCGCCTGCGTTGAGGAACTGGAATTCCGTGCTGATATTCGGGTATGTCATGGAGAATACCGGCGGATTGAACATATAATTATATATCGGCACAAGTGAAAGTCTGCTGTGGAACTGGGTTTTTGTGAAATCGTTGATAGTCAGCGAGTACTGTATGCCGAACTCGAATACCGAGCCGAAACGGTCATAGTTGTACCACATCTGCACTGCTCCGATACAGACCATAGGCAGCAGCGCACAAAGGATATAGCGGAACTTCCGCGAGCTGTCCTCTGGCTTTTTGCCCTTTTTGACTGCGCCTGCCGCTCTTGGAGCTGCAAGGAGCATGAATGCGCCTGCGGTAATGCAGTAAAGCACAAGAGTAGGTCTGCACAGAACCGCTGCGGCAAAAAGCAGCGACGATACGGCTGTGCGGGAAAGTATCGGCTTCTCATTGCCGATTATGTTGGCTGATAGCATGAAATATACCGCCCATGTCAGCGTCGCAAAACCTGCCGACATAGCTATCTCATAGAACTCAGGTCTGCCTATGCTGAACCATATACCGCTTGCCACCTGTAGTATTATAAGTCCCGCTATGGCTATGCCCGTGGGTGTTTTCGGGAAGAGCTTCTTCAGGAACTCCCTGTAAAGCTTGGTAAGTCCGATAATGCCTATGAGCGCGAACAGAAGCACCGCCATCGAATCAGGGAAATAATACCCCGTCAGCTTGTGATACGGCAGGAAAAGCAGCACAACAGGCGCTATGCCGTAGTAGCTGTAGTACTTGCCGTCAAAATAAACGTGGTCCCACTCATACTCCAAATTAGCTTTGTCACGGGCGTCGCCTGTATACGGAGTCGGGAACTCATTCAGCTCATCACTTGGCTTTTTCAGCAGGCTCGTACTGCCGTTTTCAAAGGCTTCCACCAGCTCCTCAGTCATCTGATTGCCCTTAGGACGCTTCATTATGTCGGTTATGGAGTAGTTGTCAAGCTTTACGAATGTCACAACAACTGCGGCGATACAGGCGATATCCGTTATGAAAACTGCCGCTAAACGGAATATGCGCTTGTTTTTGGTGATACTCTGCTGCATGGTCTTGCTGCTGCGCATGAGATGCCAGAAAACTATGCCGAATACTATAAGTGCCAGCCTCGCCCATGATACGCTCATGGGTATCTGCTGATTCAAGCCTATGCCCTTTATGGAGATTGCTCCGCTGTTAAAGGGAGATACAGCCACTTTAAGCTTGCTGACGTCTCCTGAGAGATGGAGCTGTATGTACTGTGAATGAGGTCTTTTTATAACAGGTCTGCCCTCTGCGATCGCAGGTCTGTAGTCTACGGCACAGGTCTCGTCCATAGCGTCCACAGACACCACAGCCGCCTTGGTACGGGTATCGAAATCAAGGTCAACGTAAACGTCCGCCACCTCGAAATTTATATCCTCAAGAGTAAATACCGACGTTCTGTCGCCGCGGACATCAAGCTCTCCCGTATCTGCACGGAAATTGGTATCAGTACCGTCAGTACATTCCTCTGCGGAAAAGTAAACGCTGTTATAGCTGCCGAACCACATACGGAATGTAGGAGCATTGAACAGAGTAGTCTCCAGCACCGCTGCGATGAGGACTGCCTTTACGACACATACTGCCGAGTGATATCTTCGCTTCTTGTTCATGGTACAGACAAGAGCCGAAATGCCTGCCATAGAGCCGAGAACGGCGAATGCTCCCGAATAAGCTCCCATATTAATTATATGAAGCAGCTCCGCAGCCGCTATGAAAGCAAGCACAAGAGCAGCACAGAGAGATACCCTGCGAACTGCGGCAAGCCTTTTGCTCACAAGCTCACTGCCATTTATGTCGCTCTTTGTTTCATGCAAAAAGACAGCGGTCACAGCGACAGAGACCGCAAACATTAAAATAAAAAGAAAAGTTTCCATAATATCTCCGTTTTTCAGAGCAGAGCTCTTATATTCTTGTTGCGAGAAGCTTCGAGTATTTGCCGCGGAACTGTTCAAATCTGTCCTCGTCAATGGCTTCTCTTATCTTCTCGGTAAGAGTATTGTAGAAATACAGGTTGTGCTGTACGGCAAGTCTGCCTGCAAGCTGCTCGTTTGCCTTGAAAAGATGTCTTATATAGGCACGGCTGAAATTGCGGCAGGTAGGACAGTCGCACTGCTCGTCCACAGGTCGGGGATCTGTCTCATAGCACTTGTTGCCAAGGTGCATTATGCCGCTCCATGTGAACACTGTTGCGTGACGGGCGTTACGGCTGGGCATTACGCAGTCGAACATATCCACTCCCCTTGCAACGGCTTCGATGATATTCGATGGAGTTCCCACACCCATGAGGTAACGGGGCTTGTGTACGGGCATATAAGGCTCTACCACGTCGATTATACGGTACATCTCCTCGGTAGCCTCGCCCACGGCAAGTCCGCCGATAGCGTAGCCGTCAAGGTCAAGCTTGGCTATGTCCTCCATATGCTTTATGCGCAGGTCGTCAAATGTGGAGCCCTGATTGATGCCGAAGAGCATCTGGTGCTTGTTTATGGTATCGGGCAGGCTGTTCAGGCGAGCCATTTCCTCCTGACAGCGTATGAGCCAGCGCGTCGTGCGCTCTATGGAAGCCGCTACGTACTTGTACGGTGAGGGGTTCTCGATACATTCGTCGAACGCCATAGCTATAGTCGAACCCAGATTCGACTGTATCTGCATACTCTCCTCAGGTCCCATAAAAATGCGGCGTCCGTCGATATGGGAGGCGAAGTAAACGCCCTCTTCCTTAATCTTGCGGAGCTGTGCCAGCGAGAACACCTGAAATCCGCCGCTGTCGGTGAGGATAGGCTTGTCCCAGTTCATGAACTTGTGGAGTCCGCCCATTTGCTTCACCACATGGTCGCCCGGGCGCAGGTGCAGATGATAGGTATTGCAGAGCTCAACCTGTGTTTTAAGCCCTTTAAGGTCAACGGAGGATATACCGCCCTTGATAGCGGCGGCTGTACCCACGTTCATGAAGCAGGGCGTCTGAAAGGTACCGTGAACTGTCTCGAAAGTACCTCGTCTTGCTTTATTGTCGGTCTTTAAAAGTGTGAACATAGTCGCTCCTCTTAATTTTTTATATCATTATATTATATAAAACGCAAAGTTCAGAGTTGAGAGTGGAGAGTTGAGAGTTAATCTATTTACAGCACTCACACTATTTAGATCCTGTCGCCGCAGGCGAAACCATAACTTTCAACTCTTAACTCTGAACTCTCAACCGATCAAACTCCTTGCCTGAATCGGGAGTCCTGTCCTCACGGCGTCCGTAGAAGCCGAGAAGCTCCCCCTTTGCATTTCTTATAGCAAGAATGTACATATCCATATTATGCTTCTCGTCGTGCAGTGCGAACACCTTGTTGTTCTTTTTGTCCTCCTTGAACCACTCGACGCTCATGACTACCTTGCTCATCTGCTCATCGTTCATTATCGTCGAAAGAAGCTTGCCTGTAAGCGGCGCTACAGGTGCATAGTAGTTTTCAGCCGCAGGATTCTCGTATATCACCCTGTAATCGAGATTGCAAAGGACTATAGGTCCTTCCTCGGAATCGATTATTCCCTTGAAAAAATCATAAAGTTCCATTTCTGCCATTTCTTACTCCTCAAATCAAATATTTATAGTATGCACATACTGTCGCCGAAGCTGAAAAAGCGGTAGCGCTCGGCAACAGCCGTCTTGTATGCGTTCATAGTGTTGTCGTAGCCCATAAATGCCGAAACAAGCATGATGAGCGTACTTTCGGGAAGATGGAAGTTTGTGATAAGTCCATCTATGCACTTGAACTCATAGGACGGGTAAATGAATATGTCTGTGTAGCCCTCGTGCTCGGAGATATCCCCGTAAAAAGTGGCTACGCTCTCTAAAGTTCGGCAGGTCGTCGTACCAACGGCGATAACTCGTCCGCCGTTTTTCTTTGTCTCATTTATCAGGTCAGCAGTCTCCTTGGGGAGATAATAATGCTCGCTGTGCATTTTGTGGTCAAGGACGTTGTCCTCCTTGACGGGGCGGAATGTGCCAAGTCCCACGTGAAGCGTCACAAATGCGGTCTTTATGCCCCTTGCGCGAAGGTCGTCCAGCATTTCGGGAGTGAAATGCAGACCTGCCGTAGGTGCCGCCGCAGAGCCCAGCTCCTTGGAATATACCGTCTGATAGCGCTCACGGTTCTCAAGCTTTTCCTTTATATATGGAGGGAGCGGCATCTGTCCCACGTCCTCGAGAGCCGTGAAGAAGTTGCCCTCGCACTCAAACTGAACTATACGGTTGCCGTCGTCCTTTACCTCGACAACCTCGGCTACAAGCCTGCCGCCGCCGAATGAGAAGCGTGTTCCCACCTTGGCTTTTTTGCCCGGACGGCAGATTATCTCCCAGCGCTTGTCACCTTTCTGCTCCAGCAGCAGGAACTCGATAAAGGTCTGGTTGCCTATTTTCTCACCGTAGAGCCTTGCAGGGATAACTCGGGAGTCGTTCATGACCAGCAAATCACCCTCTTTGAGGTGTTCGCATAAATTATAGAAGTGGTCGTGAGTTATAGCTCCCGTTTTGCGGTCAACGCACATCATTCGGGAGGCGTTTCGAGGCTCTATGGGAGTCTGAGCGATGAGCTCCTCGGGAAGCTCATAGTAAAAATCGGATTTAAGAAGTTCCATTCGGGTTAATATCTCCTTCGATTCAGCTATTAGACGTCAGATTGTAGAGGGCGATGCCTACATCGCCCCGCAAATTATTTGCGTATTTTACGGGCTGATGTGGGCATCAGCCCCTACAGAGGAACGCCGAGGGCAGCGTTCCCTACTAATTTCTAATTGCTAATTACTCAAAAATTTTCAAGAATGTATTGACAATAGCTGATTTAAGTGCTATTATAGTTACAAGGTAGAGGCGCGGCTGCGAATAGTACCTGTGCACGGGACCACCTGTCCTATGGTGTTCAGCGAAAGGCAATGCCGCCGAAGAGCTGTCTTTGGTAAATTCAGCTCTGGCTGCACACTCAACAGGTTTGCAGCTGTCATCATGCTTTTGATGGAGAGCTATCGGCATATTTTGTTTTGATATGTCAACATTTCTATTATAACGCATGATGAGCCGGTTTGCAACCGGTTTTTGTTATTTTATGGAAAATTTTTTCAAGGAGAGGTAAGTATGAAACAGTACAACGTAGGTATTATAGGCGCAACGGGCATGGTAGGACAGAGATTTGCAACTCTGCTGGAGAACCACCCGTGGTTCAATGTCAAGGTCCTTGCAGCTTCACCAAGAAGCGCAGGTCAGACATATGAGCAGGCAGCAGGCAGCCGCTGGAAGATGGCTGTTCCTATGCCCGCAGCTATGAAGGACATGGTCCTCATGGACGCAACAAACGACATTGAGAAAATAGCAGGCATGGTAGATTTCTGCTTCTGTGCCGTTGATATGAAAAAGGACGAGATAAAGGCTCTCGAAGAGGCTTACGCTAAGGCTGAGTGCCCTATCGTTTCCAACAACTCCGCACACAGATTCACACCTGATGTTCCTATGGTAGTGCCTGAGATAAACCCCGAGCACATCGAGATAATCAAGGCTCAGCGTGAGCGTCTCGGCACAAAGAGAGGTTTTATCGCTGTCAAGTCTAACTGCTCTATCCAGAGCTACGTTCCTGCACTTCACCCACTGAGAAAGTTCGGTCTCAAGAACGTTCTGGCTTGTACTTATCAGGCTATCTCAGGCGCAGGCAAGAACTTCGAGACATGGCCTGAAATGGTGGATAACCTTATCCCATACATCGGCGGCGAGGAAGAGAAGTCCGAGCAGGAGCCTCTCAAGGTATGGGGCGAGATCAAGGGCAACGAGATCGTAAAGGCTACAGCTCCCAACATCACAACACAGTGCCTCCGTGTTCCTGTTTCAGACGGACACACAGCTGCTGTATTCGTAACATTCGAGAATAAGCCTTCAAAGGAAGAAATTCTCAAGCTCTGGGCTGATTTCAAGGGCGTTCCTCAGGAGCTCCAGCTCCCAAGCGCTCCAAAGCAGTTCATTCACTACTTCGAGGAGAATGACCGTCCGCAGGCTAAGCTGGACAGAAACCTCGAGGGCGGCATGGCTGTTTCTACAGGACGTCTCCGCGAAGATACACAGTACGATTACAAGTTCGTATGCCTTTCACACAATACTCTCAGAGGTGCAGCAGGCGGAGGTGTGCTTCTTGCTGAACTCCTTGCAGCAAAGGGCTATTTTGATTAAGTGGGGAGCCCCCGCAGGCTTCCACGTTGACGCTCGTAAACTCGCTGACTATTGATATATATCAAAGTCTGCTATCGCTTACGGCAACGAATATATTTGTAGGGGGCGATGCCCACATCGCCCTGTTACTGTAATAATATGTCTTTGGGACGCCGAGGGCGGCGTTCCCTACATTCCACTTTTATGAAAGGAATAAAGCTATGAAGAATACCATTTTCACCGGCGCAGCTATCGCTATTATAACTCCCATGAACGCCGACGGTTCTATAAACTACGACGAGCTGGGACGCGTTATCGACGACCAGATCGCTAAGGGCACTGACGCTATCGTTATCTGCGGCACTACAGGCGAGTCCGCTACTATGACTGACGACGAACACCGCGACTGCATAAAGTTCGCTGTTAAGCACGTTGCAGGCAGAGTTCCTGTTATCGCAGGCGCAGGCAGCAACGATACTCACTATGCAGTTGAGCTCTCAAAGGAGGCTGAAGCAGCAGGCGCTGACGCTCTGCTCCATGTTACTCCTTACTACAACAAGGCTACTCAGAAAGGACTTATCGCTCACTTCACAGCTATCGCTGACGCGGTAAATATCCCGATAATCCTCTACAATGTTCCAAGCAGAACAGGCTGCGGCTTCGATGTTGCCACCGTTAAGGAGCTTTCCAAGCACAGGAACATCGCTGCTATCAAGGAGGCAAGCGGCAATATCAGCTATGTTGCAAAGCTTGCAGCTGCCTGCGGCGACGACATCGACATTTACAGCGGCAACGACGATATGGTAGTTCCTGTAATGTCACTGGGCGGCAAGGGCGTTATCTCCGTTGCTTCTCACGTTATCCCCAAGGAAATGCACGATATGGTACAGCTTTGCCTCGACAACAACTTCGCAGAGGCTATGAAGCTCCAGCTCAAGTACCTTGATATCATCAACGACCTCTTCATTGAGGTAAATCCTATCCCTGTAAAGGAAGCTATGAACATGATAGGCTGGAACGCAGGTCCATGCCGTCTGCCTCTCTGCGAGATGACCGACGAGCACAAGGCTAAGCTTCAGGCTACACTTGCAAAGCACGGACTTGTCAAATAATTGAATATTATCTTGTAGTGGAGGGAGCCCGAGGGCGGGCTCCCCTACATTATATACGGAATTATATTTTAAAGTAAAGGAGAAAGAAAAATGACCAATATCGCTATTTGCGGCGCTAACGGAAAAATGGGCAAGAACATCTACTACTGCGTCAAGGAGCGCGAGGACTGCGAAGTAGTTGCCGGCGTTGATATCTACACCGAGCAGTACGCAGACTTCCCTATCGTTGAGACTCCTGCACAGCTCCCCGTTAAGCCCGACGTTATAATAGACTTCTCAAATCCTGCTCTGCTGGACGGACTTCTTGAGTACTGCCTGTCAACAGGCACTCCACTCGTTATCGGCTCTACAGGCTACAGCGACGCTCAGATCGCAAAAATAAAGTCCGCTGCACATCAGATACCTGTATTCTTCACATTCAATATGTCGCTGGGTATCAATCTCCTTGTTGAGCTTGCAAAGAAGGCTGCTTCAATTCTGGGCGACCAGTTCGACATTGAGATAGTTGAGAAGCACCACAACCAGAAGATAGACGCTCCAAGCGGTACTGCAATAATGCTTGCAAACGCTATCAACGAAACGCTTGATAACTCAAAGCACTATGTATACGACCGCCACTCACGCCGTCAGAAGCGTGAAAAGTCCGAGATAGGTATGCACTCTATCCGCGGCGGCACTATCGTGGGCGAACATGACATTATCTTCGCAGGCAACGACGAGGTCATCACTCTTTCCCACTCGGCTGCTTCAAAAATGGTATTCGCCGAGGGTGCTGTAAATGCGGCTATGTTTATCAAGGGCAAGCCGGCAGGACTTTACGATATGTCTCAAATGGTATGATAAAAAGTTATCCCCCTCATATTGAGGGGGATTTTTTCATGTATTCCTGTTATAAAGCGTGACCATTATAAAATCATCGTCCTTATAGCCGAGTATGAATCTCTGGAGCTTTACAAGATCGGCAACTCCGACTTCTCCGTCAGAGTTGAAATCATAATGTACCAACGGCTTTTTGTCAGTCAAAACGAGTTTTCTGAAAGCAATAAGGTCAAAACTGTCAATAACACCGTCATGGTTTATATCACCGCGTACTTCGGTGACAGTTTGTAGTTCTTTTGTCGTAGTCGCGGCAGTAGTTGTTGATGTCGTAGTCGTTGTGCTTGTTGTAGTGGTGGTTGTCGTTGATGTAGTTGTTGATGTCGTAGTAGTGGTAGTAGTTGTAGTCGTGGTCGTGGTAGTTGTTGTCGTTACAACAGGCTTTTTCTGAGGATAGATGTTGAGGAATACGTCCAGTGATTCCAAAGGCTTGCCGTGGAAGTCGAAAAGCGCCTGATTATCGAATGAAGAGCCGCCCGACTCCGTAACGTCCTTGTCGTAGCCCTTTGCATGATATGTAGCCCAGCCTGTGCCGTACTTGTCCCACAGCTTCTGCTGCTCGCCCTTGGAGATATCGGGAACTCCCAGCCATGCAGGCTCCCAGTAGAATACGCCGATACCGTGTCCGTTGCAGTTTGCCACTGTCTTGAAAACATCGGTGACAGCCTTAGCCTGTCCGTCTACCGAGATATCGTATCTCAGGTCAACGTCCTTGGTGCTTGATGTTACGGTATTTCCGAAGTTATCGCCGTCATTGTTTGTATAAGGGTAGGCAGTCTCAACGACCATAACGTACTTATTGTACTTGTTGCCGATGCCTGTCAGTACCTTCTGCATATTTTCAAGAGAACCGTGCCAGTAGGAATAATACGAGCAGGCAAAAACATCATAATCCAGCTTGCACTCGTTCATTACCTGCGCATACCAGTCGAAATGTCCGCTGCCCGGATTTGCGAAGTGATGAGCGATGAGGATATTCTTGTTATAGTCACGGACAGCCTTTTCGCCGCTGGAGAAAAGGTCGCATATCTCGTACATATCCTTCTCGTCGCAGAAGAAGCAGTTGGTCTCGTTGCCTATCTGCACCATACCGATATCGCTGCCGTTTTCCGTGAGGTACTTCACTACCCACGACGTCCAGTTGTATATCTCGCCCTTGAGCTTGTTGTGGTCATGGGGCTGCCAGTACTTGGGGCGTGTCTGCTTTCCAGGGTCTGCCCAGAAGTCGGAATACTGGATATCAGCAAGGAGCTTCATTCCGTGGTCAGCGGCACGCTTGCCTATCTTTACGGCAGTTTCAAGGTCATTATGACCTCCGCCGTAGGTGTTGCCGCTGTCGTCGTGAGGCTCGTTCCATATCCTTACGCGGATATAGTTTACGCCGTGCTCCGCAAGAGTCTGGAAGATATCCTGCTCCTGACCGTTGTCGTTGTAGAACTTCACGCCTGCTTCTTCGAGGGAGATGATACTGGAGATATCAACGCCGCGGATAGGCTCTCCGCCGTTTATGCGGCTGTCGAAGTTGTTGAATGTTACCGAGCTTATGTCGGCAGCAATTGCTGTCTGTGAGGGTAATGTTTCCGTGCGCAGCGCCGAGGGAAAGGCTAAGAGAGCCGCCGCTGCCAACGCGATGAAACGTTTTATCTTCATGGTAAACTCCTTTCTTTGACGTATCAGTCGTTTTTCTTGCGTGTTTTTATCCACGCCTTTTTGAGCAGATTGCGTACCTGCATATCGTTGAAATAGTTATACAGCACGTCCTGATTGCAGCCTGCGTCCCTGAGAGAGCCGTAGAGCTTTTCAAGTCCCTTGAGGTCGGTGCCTATCTCCGAGGGAAACTCGATGTCATTTGATGAAAAGACAACTGCTCCCGTAACGGGCACCTTGTCGAAGCCGCCTTTTTTCAGGTGATGTACAACATTGTCGATATGAGTTTTGTTCTGCATCTGAGGGTTGTAGAGCTTGTGCGTCTTGCTGCCTATGGTATGGGTGAGGTTCTTGCCGCTGCCTGTTACCTTGCCCGAGATACCCTTAGTCTCCACAACAAGGACTCCGAAGCGTCCGAAAACGAGGTGGTCCACCTCGCAGGCTTTGTTGTAAAGAGGCAGATAGGCGTTGTTTATTATTCTTATGTGGTCTTTTTTGCCCAGTTTTTTGATAAATTTACCCACCTTGCGCTCGGCAGCTCTGCCCTTTCGCTTGCCCTTGCTGAAATGAACGCAGATATAGAGAATGAGCAGCAGTGCTGCAATTGCTGCGGCTGCAATGAGAATCCATGTTTTTTTGTCAAAGTCAAATAATGCGATATTTTCCAAAACCATAATTTTCTCCTTCAAAAATGAATAATCACGGGATAAGCGGCGATAATAGCTTTGTACCGCTGAAACGCGGCATGAGCCGAAATCAGTGGTCGTCGGCGCATTGCGCCGTAATTCCCGAACAAAGAGGTGTTCTCAATATGTGGGACAAATTAGCTCTTATTCTTCTGATAATCGGAGGAATAAACTGGGGATTGGTCGGTATTTTCGAGTTTGATATGGTAGCATGGCTTTTCGGCGGCGCAGGAAGCGTCATCAGCCGTGCAGTCTACATTCTCGTAGCAATTTCGGCAGTATGGTGTATATCTCTTCTCTTCCGCAAGGACGAGGAGCTCGCCGTACAGAATATCGACCGATAGACCTGAATACGCTCCTTTAACGATGCCGTAAGGAGCGGATACATATGATAAAACGTCAAAATATGAATATGCAAAAAGGGAGGCTTAATGCCTCCCTTGAATTTATGAATTAGTCGCTGATATAAGGAAGCAGAGCGATGTGTCTTGCTCTCTTGATAGCAACTGTGAGCTCACGCTGGTGGTAAGCGCAAGTGCCTGTTACACGTCTTGGAAGAATCTTAGCTCTCTCTGTCATGCACTTTCTGAGCTTAGCGAGATCCTTATAATCGATCTTCTCGATTCTGTCAGCGCAGAACATACAAACCTTCTTGCGTGGCTTCTTCGCAGGACGGGAATTTCTTTCCTTTTCCATGACTTTTCCTCCTATCGTAATAAAGTAAAGTTAGTTCACTCAGAACGGAACGTCGCCGTCACTGAGTATTTCCTCGAAATCGCTGAGGTTGCCGTAAGACATACTGTCATTAGCTGCGGGCTGCTGTGGAGCTGCCTGCTGCGGAGGAGCAGAATAATTGTTATTGTAATTGTTCTGGGGAGCATTATAGCCGCCGTTGTTATAACCGCCGCCGTTGCCGCCGCTTTCGCCCTTGCCGCCTACGAACTCAACATTATCCACCTGCACATCTGTAGTGTAGTGTGTAACGTCCGGGTGGTTCTTATCCTGATAGTTGTTATTTCTGAGAGTACCCTCAACACAAATGAGCTTACCCTTATTGAAATATCTTGATACGAACTCAGCAGTCTGTCTCCATGCGGTGCAGCTGATGAAATCAGCCTGTCTCTCACCTGTGTTCTTGTCGGCAAATCTTCTGTCGCAAGCCACTGTGAATCTGCAAGAAGCGATACCGCTCTGAGTCTGTCTCAGCTCAGGATCGGCAGTAAGCCTTCCAATTAAAATTACCTTATTCATCTGAGCGCCTCCTAAATAATGAAGTAGAATTATTCAACAACTGTTACGAGTGAACGAAGAACGCCGTCTGCGATGTTGAGACGTCTTGAAAGCTCAGCAGGATAATCGGGCTGTGACTGGAATGTGTAGATCACATAGTAACCCTCTGTCTCGTCCTCGATAGGATATGCAAGCTTGCGCTTACCCCAATCCTCGTTGACTTCAACAGCTTCGGCGTGACGCTCGATTCTCTCCTTGAACTTCTCTACGAGAGCCTTCATAGGCTCCTCGCCGTTCTTGAGGCTGAAAACAACCATTACTTCATACTTAGCGGATACCTTTGCCATTTAGCACACCTCCTTCTGGGATCATGCCCGACAACTCACTGCGGGCAAGGATAATAGTACCTGTTTACACACGATACTCAAATATTATACCATTTCATTCATGGCTTGTCAAGCGATTTTTAAAAAAAGTTGAGAGTTGAAAGTGCAGAGTTAAGAGTTTATGTGTTCGCTTCGCTCACATTATCTGAAATGCGACGTCAAAGGCGACTTTTTAACTCTCAACTCTCAGTTCTCAACTCTCAACTATGATATCATTCGGAAAATCTTTTGCCCTTATAGGCATAAGCCCCTGCTTCAAGCCAGCCGTGATCCGACAGCATATAATCGCTTTTAAACTGCGTTGCGTCAAAGGTATCGGGCTCAAGGTCGGGACGCTTCACCAGAGAGAACATGAATCTGCCGTATGAATCAAAAACCACATTTCCCTCTTCGCTTATGCGGAAATCATGATCTGTGCCCATTACATAGGAAAAATCAAACTTTGAGCTCATGGAAGCGGCATTATTCTCCCAGACATTCGTCTCGTGGAAGGTCATGCTTTCCTTTGCCTGCTCGCAGGTAAAGCTTGATATCCTGCCGTCATAGGCGCTCCAGTACTCGCCGTGACTATCATCGAAAAATACGCAGAATTCACCCTTGAACCTGTTGTCGTATGTCAGGTCGGGGTTCATCTCCTCTGTCTCCTGTATCTCATAAACGCCTCTGTCAAGCAGGATACCGCTGTCGGCAGAAGTGTTTGCGATAGTTTCGGGAGCTGTGGTTGTTTCGTCTGTAGCTGAGATAGATTCTGTCATATCCTGCACCATAGGCTCGGAATATTCGCCGTCCAGCGAAGCACAGCCGCAAAGCAGGGTGAGCGTCAATGCCGATAAAACAAGTTTTTTCATAGTATTGACCGTCCTTACATAAATTTGATTACTGTGTGAATTAGTTAATTTATGCTATTATATCATATGATTTTCATATTTGCAACCCAATTCTTGCGGTTTTTCACTAAAAAGTGCTGTTTTTCGGTCAGAACCGCAAAAAAGTTGACAACTGACCAGTTCCATAGTATAATAAATGTATATGGGAGCCTTGATGCTCCCTTTATTTGCGAAAGGATATGAATATGAATGGAAACCTATGAGATACTCAAAGACCTTGCGATAATTTTCATATGCGCAAAGGGTGCAGGTCTTCTTGCAAGACGGCTGAAAGCTCCTATGGTCGTAGGTGAGATAGTCGCAGGACTGCTTATCGGTCCATGTCTGCTGGGCTGGGTGGAGCCTACTTCCTTTATCAAGCAAATGGCTGAGATAGGCGTTATACTCATTATGTTCTCGGCAGGACTTGAAACGAACCTTCAGGAAATGAAAAAATCGGGATTTGCGGCGTTCCTTATCGCCTGCGTGGGAGTTTTAGTACCGCTGATCGGCGGAAGCCTGCTGTATATGTGCGTTTACGGCTTTTCTGAATTCGGCTCTGACGAATTCTTCAAGGCAGTTTTCATCGGCTGTATAATGACGGCGACCTCCGTCGGCATAACCGTCGAGGTGCTGAAAGAAATGGGCAAGCTTAAAAGCCGCGTGGGACAGACCATACTCAGCGCCGCTATCATCGACGACGTTATCGGTATCATCGTCCTCACCTTTGTACTCGGCTTCAAGGATCCCGACAGCAATACTCTCCTCGTTACGGGAAAGATACTGCTTTTCCTTGTGCTTTCACTGGTGATAGGCTTCGTTATCTACAAGGTTTTCAAATTTTACGATGACAGACACGCTCACACAAGACGTATCCCTATCATCGCTGTCACCCTTTGCTTCATAATGGCGTATGTTGCCGAGAAATACTTCGGTATCGCCGATATCACAGGCGCTTATATCGCAGGAATAATCCTCTGCAACGTCCGCGACGCCGAGTACATAGACCGCCGCGTAAGCATAAACGGCTATATGTTCTTTGCACCTATGTTTTTCGTGGGTATCGGTCTCGAAACCGACCTGCGAAGCGTTGATTCAAGCATGATAGTGTTCTCTGTAGGCTTTGTCTTGGTGGCAATGCTCAGCAAGGTCATCGGCTGCGGACTGGTTTCAAAGTGCTTCAGATACAGCTGGCTCGACTGCCTGAAAATAGGCGCAGGCATGATGACACGCGGCGAGGTAGCCCTCATCATCACAAACAAGGGACTGGGGCTCGGCATAATCGACTCGTCCTACTTTACGGCAGTAATACTGCTCATAATCGTATCAAGTATCGTTACACCGATAATTTTAAAGCTGCTTTTCGGGAAATCCCACGACGAAGCAGAAACGGCTGTTGAAACAAAAGCCACATCATAACACGCATTTGTAGGGGACGGCGTCCTCGACGTCCCTTTAAGGGAACGCCTTCTCTTGCAAGGCGTTCCCTCTTTCCAAACAGTCCACCGGACTGTTTGGAAATTCACCATTTGCGAGGGGCTTTGTAACTGTGTGGCTTTGCCCCACCCCCACCAGAGACGCTGCCTCTGACCTAACAGGTACGTCCCCTCTGTCGCTTCGCGACATCTCCCCATTTTATGGGGAGTCACTCCGCCAAAGGGACAAAGTCCATTTGGAATCCCATTCATGCGCTAAGCAAAAAATTACTGTAATTCTTCTACTTACTTATCGAAAGGAGAAAAATATGTTCAGAATAGGTCACGGTTACGACGTTCACAAGCTGGTGGAGGGCAGAAAGCTCATTCTCGGCGGCATCGAGATACCTCACGTTACGGGGCTTCTTGGTCACTCGGACGCTGACGTTCTCGTCCACGCCATAATGGACGCCATGCTGGGCGCTCTCGCTATGGGCGACATCGGTCACCTCTTCCCCGACAACGACGACAGCTTCAAGGACGCCGACAGCATGAAGCTCATGGCTGAGGTTTGCCGCAGGATAAGAGCCGAGGGCTGGGAAATAGGCAACATCGACGCTACTATCATTGCTCAGGCTCCGAAGCTTGCTCCCCATATCATGGCTATGCGCGAGAATATCGCCAAGGTTTGCGGCTGCGACGTATCACAGATAAGCGTTAAGGCTACAACCGAGGAGCATCTGGGCTTCACAGGCGAAAAGCTTGGTATGTCCGCTCATGCCGTTGCTCTCATGTGCAAAGTCTGAAATAGCTCCCGATGTACTACGTTTACATCATAAAATGCGAGGGAGAACTGCTCTACACGGGCATAACCACCGACGTTGACCGCAGAATGGACGAGCATGAACGCAGAACTCCCAAAGGCGCAAAGTTCACGCGCTCCCACAAATTCCTGTCCCTTGAAGCTCTCTGGAGCTGCGGCGACAGAAGTCTCGCTTCAAAGCTGGAATACCGCATAAAACAGCTCACAAAAGCGCAAAAGCTCAGGCTTATTGCGGATAATTCCTGCTTTTCGGAGCTGATACGCTCCGAAAACTCCGAGCTTTACTGCCGAGAAATAATCTGACAAGGAGTACCATATGTACGAAAACAAGACCGACGACATTCCCGTAAAAGCAGTTCTCGCCTGCGTTGATACAGGCGAATTTGACGCCGAGGTCTCTATAGCCGAGCTTGAAGAGCTGGCGACCACTGCAAACGCAGAAGTGGTGGGCTCTATAATACAGAAGCGCCCTGCCTATGACTCCGCCACCTGCATGGGCGCAGGCAGACTGGAAGAGCTGAAAGAACAGCTCGAAGCCCTCGGCGCAGAGCTTGTCATCTTCGACCACGAGCTTACAGGAGTTCAGGTGCGCAATATCGAGGAGATACTGGACGTCCGGGTTATCGACAGAACTACACTGATACTGGATATTTTCGCTCAGAGAGCCCGTACAAAAGAGGGCAAGCTGCAAGTTGAGCTCGCTCAGCAGAAGTACAGACTCCCCCGTCTAACGGGCATAGGTACTGCCCTTTCGAGACTTGGCGGCGGTATCGGCACAAGAGGTCCCGGTGAAACAAAGCTGGAGACCGACAAACGCCATATCCGCAAGCGTATAAGCTACCTTGAAGCAGAGCTTGAGGAACTGAAAAAGCACCGTAACTTCTCACGGTCACGCCGCAAAAAGGACGGCGTTCTCTGCGCGGCTATAGTTGGCTATACAAACGTTGGCAAGTCCACACTGCTCAACGCACTCACCGACGCAGGAGTCCTCGCAGAAAACAAGCTCTTTGCAACGCTGGATATCACCTCCCGTTCGATAGAGCTCCCCGACGGCAGAAGCGTCATGCTCATAGATACGGTAGGACTTATAAGGAGACTTCCCCATAATCTGGTGGAAGCCTTCAAGTCAACTCTTGAAGAAGCTGCGGCGGCGGATATTATCCTCAATGTGCAGGACCTCTCCTCTCCTGAGATAAAGGAACAGGCAGAAGTAACGGCAAGCCTGCTGAATGAGCTGGGCTGTGAGGGAATACCGCAGATATACGTCATGAACAAGGCTGACGCCGCCCCCTTTACGGACACTGTTTTCGAGGACGACCACACCGTTATGATAAGCGCCAAGGAGCGCACGGGCTTCGATAAGCTCCTGCAATGCATAATGAAGAATCTGCCCGAGACCGCAAAGCGCATGAAGCTCCTTATCCCCTACGACAAGGGAGCGTTTCTCGGCAGGATAAGACAGGACGGCAAGATTTTTTCCGAGGAATACGCAGAAAACGGAACTCTCATCGACGCACTTGTGGACGTGAAGCTCATAAAAGAGGCGGAAAGCTACAAGGTCTGAGGACTTTTCCGCGAAAATGCGTTGACACAGGCGCTAAAAACGGATATAATCTAATTAAGCTAATTAAAGTTGAGAGTTTAGAATTGAGAGTTGAAAGTTATGGTATCGCCTGCGGCGATATTATTTAAATAATATGAGCGAAGCGAACACCTTAAACTTTCAACTCTACACTCTCAACTCTAAACTTATTCATGTTTTACAACGTAAAATATGAAATGAAAGGACATCAAATGAATAATAAGATAAACGACTTATACGGCTTCGACAGCAGGCTCGCAGAGCTTGCCGCTCAGGCAGAAAAGAACTGCGCAGAAGCCTTCGCAAGAATAGATTCAAACGCCGAATACTGCGGTGCAAAGGTCCTCAAGGCATTCTCCGACAACAAGGTCAGCGAGCCCTGCTTCTACGGCTCAACAGGCTACGGCTACGGAGATATGGGACGTGAGGTCATCGATAAGGTATTTGCACAGGCTCTCGGCGCTGAGGACGCTCTGGTGCGCTTCAACTTCGTTTCGGGCACTCACGCTCTTTCCGTTGCGCTTTTCGGAGTTCTCCGCACAGGCGACAAAATTGTCTCTATCACAGGCAAGCCCTATGATACTCTCGAAGAGGTCATCGGCATAAGCGGCGACAAGGGCAACGGCTCCCTCATGGACTACGGCGTGGAGTACGGTCAGGTTGACCTGAACGCTGACGGCACTCCCAAGCTTGACGAGATAACCGAAGCTGTCAAGGGCGCAAAGGTGGCTTACATACAGCGTTCACGGGGCTATTCTCTCCGCGGAGCTTTCACCATTGCCGACATCGAAAAAATGGTAAATGCCGCCAAAAAAGGCAATCCCGACGTTATCGTAATGGTTGACAACTGCTACGGCGAGTTCGTTGAGGACAGAGAGCCTACTGCTGTAGGTGCTGACGTTATCATCGGCTCCCTTATCAAGAACGCTGGCGGCGGTATCGCCCGTACAGGCGGATATATCGCTGGTCGTGCCGACCTTGTGGAGCTGTGCTCCTATCGTCTCACCTGCGTTGGCATGGGCAAGGAAGTAGGCTGTACTCTCGGCATGAACCGCGAAATGCTCATGGGAATATTCTTCGCTCCCGACGTTGTGGCAAATGCTATCAAAACCTGCACCTTTGCAAGCGAGCTGTTCACACTTCTGGGCTTTGAGTGCTCCCCCCGCAAGGACGAGCCGAGAGGAGATATCATCACCGCTGTAAAGCTTGGCGACGAGGAACACCTCTGCGCATTCTGCCGCGGAATACAGAAAGGCGCTCCTGTTGATTCATTCGTAACTCCCGAGCCATGGGATATGCCAGGCTATTCAAGTCAGGTAATCATGGCGGCAGGCGCTTTCACAAACGGAGCTTCTATCGAGCTCTCCGCAGACGCTCCCCTCCGCGAGCCATACGCAGTATGGATGCAGGGCGGCATAACCTACACAAGCGGCAAGCTGGGCGTAATGCTTGCGGCTCAGGAAATGCTTTCAGAGGGACTTATAAAAATATGAACCGTAATTCAGCGCAGGAAAAATTATCCTGTAGGGGCTGATGCCCACATCAGCCCGTCAACTAACATCATCATAATATCGGGGCGATGTGGACATCGTCCCCTATACAACAGGCTAACGGCTAATAGCTAATGGCTAAAGGCTAAAAAACAATGAGGAGGAAATTATTATGCCATTCATCAACGTCAAGACCAACGTATCTGTTTCCGAGGAGCAGAAAACATCTATCAAATCCGCTATGGGACGCGCTATCACAGCTATCCCGGGCAAGTCAGAGGGCTGGCTCATGGTGGGTATCGAGCCTGAGTACGACCTGTGGTTCAAGGGTGAGAACGCTCCTGCCGCTATGGTGGAGGTATCTATCTTCGGAAGCGCTTCTTCAAATGCGCTGACCACTCTCACAAGCCACATCACAGGCATTCTCACCGACAATATCGGCATACCGTCAGACCGTGTGTACGTGAAGTACACCAGCACCAACGACTGGGGCTGGAACGGCTCAAATTTCTGAGGTGACAGGTATGAAACTTAGTAAACTTTGCGGACTTCTCACAGCAGCTGTTATAAGCGCTTCTTCGCTTACCGTTGCCAATATCGGCGATAAGAGCTTCTACGCCTCCGCTGAGGAATGGTGCTATGCAGGAGAGACCTGCGAGCCCCTCCACGATACTTCCCGTGACATCCAGAAAGAGGGCGTTGGCAATCCGCTGAATTTCGGCGAGAGAAATACTCCTGCGGACGCTTCTACAGCAGAGATACGCGCTATCAACCACAAAATGACCGTTCAGGAGGTCAAGTACGCTCTCTACAAGGAAATTGACGAGCACTGGGACCTCATTTCCACACGTCTTGGACAGACCGACCGTGAGAAAATGTATGCTCTGTTCCTTGGACTGGGCTCCCGTGAGTCCACTCTCGGCGAGGGCAAGATAGGCTCCGACCACGAGACCGCCTATGAGGACGGCTGGGGAGTAAACTCCGCCCATGCATACGGCACATTACAGACCGCTGTTACGGCTTTCAAGGACTGCGATCCAAAGTTCATGCCCGAGGACAACGTCCCCGAGATGTTCCAGTATTCCTTTACGGAATCAAACTTCTATGACTGTATCATCTCCAATCACATGGGTATCAGAAAGATACTCCACTTTGCGGAGATATGCATAGACGAGCAGGATATGCACGATTATCAGGTTGTAAGAAACAGTCTCAAGGGCTTCAATACGGGCTGGTGCACAAAGGCTGAGGACGACGGCGCTTACGCCACCTACGCTGACGAGATTTGTGCAATGGCGCAGTTCTACTACTATGAGGGACACCTCTACGACAACGTGTTCACATGGACATCTGCCAACGGAGACAAGATAAACAAGTACCGTACCGCTGACCGCTGGGACTGGTGGGGCGACGGTGTTCCAAGCATGGCTCCGATAGCTGAAAAGCAGGAACCTGACACAACCACAACAACTACGACTACATCTTCCACCACCACATCTTCCACAACAACTAATACAACTTCAGAAACAACAACTTCATCTGTCACCACTACATCAACTACATCGGATGGCAATGAAAAAAGAGTTTACGGCGACGCCAACTGCGACGGCGCTGTGGATATGTCGGACGTTGTGCTTATAATGCAGGCACTTGCCAACCCCAACAAGTACGGCTTGGAGGGTACTGACAGCAAGCACCTGACAACCAAGGGCTCGGACAATGCCGACGTTGATACTTCAAGCAAGGGTATCACCGCAAATGACGCCCTGCGCATACAGGAGTATCTGCTTCATAAGGTGGCAACTCTTGAACCTGAGAAATAAACAGCAAAGCCGCTGCAATTGCAGCGGCTTTTTTTAATATCACATTAAGGGACGCCTTCACTTGCAAGGCGTTCAATAAAACTGTAACTTCGGGACGTCGGGGACACCGTCCTCGACTATTATTTCAATATGATATCTGCGATATCAGAAGCTCTTTCCGCAATGTAGTCCGCGCCCTCGGCTTCAAGCTCGGCACGTCCGCGGAATCCCCACGCACAGCCGATACTCGTGATCCCTGCATTTTTCGCAGTCTGAACGTCCACATTGCTGTCGCCTATCATGTACACGCGGTTCTCCGCGTCTGGCAGAGCCGCAAATATCTCAATAAGTATTGCGCTGTCGGGCTTATGCGGCCTGTAGTCCACGCCGCCCAGCACCTTTACGAAATCAATATCGGGAAGAAGCTCCCATACTATCTCCCTCGCAACATCTTCGGGCTTATTGGTGGCGACTGCAAGGACAACTCCCCTGCTCTGGAGCTTTTCGAGAGTCTCCTTTATGCCGTCATACAGCCTTGTTTTGTCAAGATAATGGGCACTGTAATACTCCTTGAACAAGCCGTGGAGCTCCGCTGCCCTATCCTTTTTCCCCTCGGGAAGAGCTCTCTCACAGAGCTTTTTCGCGCCGTTTCCCACCATTTGCTTGTAGCTCTCATAGTCATGGGTGGGACAGCCCAGCTTTTCCAGTCCGTAATTCACTGCATCACCGAGGTCGCAGATAGTGTCGGCAAGAGTTCCGTCAAGGTCAAAAATCGCTGTTATCATGCTCATTCACCTATAAGCTTTCTTATCTCGTCGGGAGTGAAAACGTACTCCTTACCGCAGAAATGACAGCTTACCGCAGTGTCCTTGCCCTCGTCGGCTATGGACTTCAGCTCGTCCTTTCCTATGCTTATGAGTACGCGCTCGGTGCGCTCGCGGCTGCAATCGCACTTGTATACAGGGTGAGCAGTATCAAGCTCATTGGGCTCCAGCCCCTCAAGAAGCATATTTGCTATCTCCTCGGGAGTTATGCCCTCGTCAAGCATAGCCGATACAGGACGTATCTTTGCAACGTTTTTCTCGATAGTATCTATGCACTTCTCGTCTGCAAAGGGCAGGAGCTGTACAAGGAAGCCGCCTGCTGCCTTAACTGTAAGGTCGGGATTCACAAGGACTCCGAGGCTGCAAACTGTGGGTATCTGCTCGCTGGTAGCGTAATAGCTTGCGATATCCTCGGCAATCTCGCCTGATACGAGAGGGATAACGCCTACATATGGCTCTTTGAGTCCCATGTCCTTGACAACGGACAGAGTACCGTCCCTGCCGACTGCTCCGCCAACGTCAAGCTTGCCCTGCGCATTCAGTGGAAGCTCCACAACAGGATTGTTCACGCAGCTCTTTACGTTTCCCCTGCTGTCGGCAACTGCCACAAGCTGTCCCGAAGGACCGCCGCCGTCAACGCGGAGAGTTACGCTGTCCTCCTCGCCTTTCAGCATATAACCGATAAGCGAAGCGCCTATGGTAAGCCTGCCAAGACCTGCTGTGATGACTGCGGAGGTCTTGTGTATGCGCTCTATCTCCGAAACTATATCCTTAGCGTCAAGAACAGCTGCAAAAGCTGAACCGTCCGCTGAAATTGCCCTGTATAAATTCCCCATTTTCCTTGTCCTTTCACTTTTTCTGCCCGTTTCTGATACATCTTGCAGCGTAGACTATACGCTGCGAATCAGACCTCGGCAGCTCAAATGTATCGTCGCCGTACTTGCCCAGCACCTCAAAGCCGCATTCGTCAAGAAGCCTTTCGATATCGGCTTCGCTGAACGCTCTCTCGGAAAGGCTGTCGGAGCTTCGTGAGTAAAGCCCGTTCTCCTCTCTCTCGAAGAACTCCAGATTCATCTTGACTTCAAGAGTGTCGATATCAAGGGTGTTCTCCCAGACGCAGTAGACGTTTTCCGTCTCATAGGTAAAGGTATTGTTTGCCAGCACAACGCGGTGCTTGTAGGGAGTATTCACATCAAAGATGAAAATCCCGTCCTGCTCCGAGAACAGAGCCACGCTTTTGAACACCTTTTTCACGTCGTCAAGACCTGCAAGGTGGTTGATACTGTCAAGAGCACATACAGTCACATCTACCGTACCATAGAGGTCCAGCTCACGCATATCCTGACAGATATACTGTATGTCAAGTCCGCTGTCGAACTTCTTGTCCATAGCTATGCCCAGCATTTCCTCTGAGTAATCCACGCCTATGACGTCATAGCCAAGGCCTGCCATTACCTCCGAGATACTACCCGTACCGCAGGCAAGGTCAAGGAGGATATTGTCCTTTGTGGTCTTGAAGCGCTTGATGATACTGTGGAAGTATTCTCCGCGCTTTTTATAGTCGATATTCGCAGTAAGCTCGTCATAGTAACGCGCAAATGCACTGTATCTGCTCATAATAATATCTCCATTTTATCAATGTCAAACAAAGGGCTGCACCATATTGGCGCAGCCCGCTTCTGTTATTCAGCAAAGCCGAAGTGCAGATAGTTATTCTTCATTTGGTTCTTCTGATGTAGGCTGATTGTTTTCACCTATAAGGTTGCCCTCGCTGTCACGAGTCTCTCTTGATATCTCAGCACCGTTCTCATCGTAGTTGATATAGTCGATGAGAATATCGCCGCTGTTTGTATACTGGTGGATATATTCCCTGAGCACAAGCTTGTTCTGTGCGTTCCACTCAAAGGACTTCTTCTCATACTCTATCTTGTCCTCTTTCTTGTCGAGAACTACAAGTCTGTTTGAAGATGTGTCCTTCTTTATCTCGAACTTAAGAGCATTGAGCTCTTCCCATACTGTGTACTTGCCCTCGTCAGAATCATACTTGAAGTACTTGCCCGATATATTCAGCTCGTCTTCCTTTTCCTTTACAAAGAGGTCAGGATATCCGTCGCCGTCGAAGTCTACCTTTTCAAGGAAATCGTTGATAGTCTTGTTGGAGTTCTTTTCAAGCTCTTCCTTTATCTCAGTTGTATCAACGTTAAGAGTCTGACAGGAACGGCTCCTGCCGTCGCTGTAAGGACGGATAACCTCGATCTTATCGGGCTTGTCGCTCTTGAAATCAAATGTCACTGAGCTGTAGTCCTTGTGATCGTATGTTGCAGGCTCTGTAGTAGGCTGCTGTGTTGAAGAAGCAGAAGTTGTTGTCCTTGAAGTAGTTCTCGGAGCTGTAGGAACAACTCTTGTAGTTCCGTGGACTACGCTATTTCCGCCCGAAGCTCTTGTAACAACTCGTCCTGTTGCCTTGGCAGCAGTAGTAGTAGTTCCCGATATCTTTTCACCGGCTTTTTTGGTAGTGGTGGTCTTTTTACCGTCATCATCCGTAGTAGTCTCAGTCTCAGATGTTGCAGCTTCCTTAGTGGTAGAAGAAGCAGTACCCGAAACTATCTCGATATGACTGTCTGTCTCAGACACATCCTTTACCTTACCGCAGCCGGCTAAAAGCGCGAGAAGAACAACGGGAAGAATATACTTTTTCATAATGTCACCTCATAAAACCTTTCTTTCTCTTTGAAAAAAGCCTTTCATGCCGAAAGGGGCGATAGCCGCCCCCTCTCGGTAATGGTATCACTTGCTTTCCATATCCTTTGCCTTACAGCACTTTTTATACTTCTTGCCGCTTCCGCATGGGCATGGATCATTATCGCCGATCTTCTTTGCGCGTACAGGCTCGTCGGAGAAGCTGCCGTCGCCTGCTCCTGCGTTAGGAGCGTCAGGCTTAGCCACCTGCTCACGCTCGGGAGCTTCGTTTCTCTGGAGCTTGACAGTAAGGAGCATACGGATAGTATCCTCACGGATAGCCTCGACCATAGCGTCGAACATCTCAAAGCCCTCGTAACGGTACTCGATAACAGGGTTCTTCTGACCGTATGAACGGAGTCCGATACCCTTCTTGAGCTCTTCCATGTCGTCGATGTGAGCCATCCACTTTGTATCAACGACCTTGAGGAGGATAACTCTTTCGAGCTCACGCATGATCTCTGAGCCGTATTCCTCTTCCTTAGCCTGATATATCTCGCCTGCCTTGGTGCTGAGAGCGTTTACGATATCCTCCTTGGATACCTCCTGAAGCTCCTCATCAGTGAATGTGAGGTCCTCAGAACCGATGAGCCAGCCGAGGAAGTGCTCCTTAAGTCCGACAACGTTCCAGTCGTCCTTGACCTCGTCGTCAACGAGGTAGGTATCAACAGTAGAGCTGATAAGATCCTCCATCATCTTGAGAATGCTCTCGTGAAGATCCTCGCCGTCGAGAACCTGAGCTCTCTGCTTGTAGATTATCTCACGCTGTGTATTCATAACGTCGTCGTAGTTGAGGACGTTCTTTCTTATGCTGAAGTTCTGTCCCTCGACCTTCTTCTGTGAGGACTCGATTATCTTTGTGAGCATCTTGCTCTCGATAGGAGTATTCTCGTCGACGTTGAGAGTCTTCATAAGGTTTTCGAGGCGGTCGCCTGCGAAGATACGCATGAGGTTATCCTCGATCGAGAGGAAGAAGCAGCTTTCGCCCTCGTCGCCCTGACGTCCTGAACGTCCGCGGAGCTGGTTGTCGATACGGCGTGACTCGTGGCGCTCTGTACCGAGGATATAAAGTCCGCCTGCTTCCTTGACTGCAACAGCCTTTTCCTTTACCTCTGCGTTGAATTTATCATAAAGCTCACGGTAGAGCTTTCTTGCTTCGATAACTTCCTGTACGTCTGTATCAGCGAAGCCGATAGCCTCGGTGATTATCTCCTCAGGTATCTCGCGCTTTCTCAGTTCTGCTCTTGCAAGGAACTCAGCGTTACCGCCAAGCATGATATCGGTACCACGTCCTGCCATGTTGGTTGCGATAGTAACAGCGCCGTACTTACCTGCCTGAGCAACTATCTCAGCTTCCTTAGCGTGCTGCTTGGCGTTGAGTACCTCGTGCTTGATGCCCTTTCTCTTGAGCATAGCGGAGAGGAGCTCGGACTTTTCGATAGAAACAGTACCAACGAGGATAGGCTGTCCCTTGTCGTGACACTCCTTTATCTTCTCGATGATAGCGGCATACTTGCCCTTTTCTGTTGTATATACCTGATCGTTATGGTCGATACGGATAACAGGCTTGTTAGTCGGTATAGCGATAACGTCGAGCTTGTATATCTCCTTGAACTCGTCCTCTTCGGTCATGGCAGTACCCGTCATACCTGAGAGCTTTGTGTAAAGACGGAAGAAGTTCTGGAAGGTGATAGTAGCCAGAGTCTTTGACTCGCTCTTTATCTTAACGCCTTCCTTAGCCTCGATAGCCTGGTGGAGACCGTCGTTGAAACGACGTCCCATCATAAGACGGCCTGTAAACTCGTCAACGATAATGATCTCGCCGTCCTTTACAACGTAGTCGATATCGTTCTTCATAACGCCGTTAGCCTTGATAGCCTGATTGATGTGGTGGAGAAGAGTCATATTCTCGGAATCCATAAGGTTCTCGACTCTGAATGCCTCCTCAGCCTTCTTAACGCCGCGCTGTGTGATAGTAGCGGTCTTTGCCTTTTCGTCGATGATATAGTCAGCGGTATCGTTGATAGCGTCCTGGTCTACCTTGTCGTCCATTTCAACGACTGTAGTAGCAGTAAGTGTCTTTGCAAAGCGGTCAACGATAGCATAAAGGTCTGTGGACTTGTCACCGCGTCCCGAAATGATAAGCGGAGTACGAGCCTCGTCGATGAGGATAGAGTCTACCTCGTCCACGATGGCGAAGTTAGGAGCACGCTGAACGCGCTCTTCCTTGTGGGTAACCATGTTGTCACGGAGGTAATCGAAGCCCAGCTCGTTGTTTGTAGCGTAGGTTACGTCGCAGTTATAAGCTGCACGGCGCTGGTCGTTGTTAAGTCCGTGGAGGATACAGCCGACTGTAAGTCCCAGCCAGCGGAGAACCTTGCCCATTTCCTCAGCCTGTGTCTTAGCGAGGTAGTCGTTAACGGTAACGACGTGAACGCCCAGACCTGAGAGAGCATTAAGATAAGAAGCAACACAGGCAACGAGAGTTTTACCTTCACCTGTCTTCATCTCGGCGATACGTCCCTGATGAAGAACGATAGCACCGATTATCTGTACGGGGTAAGGCTTCTTCTCGAGTACACGCCAAGCGGCTTCTCTTACGGTAGCAAGAGCCTCGGGGAGGATATCGTCGAGAGTCTCGCCGTCCTCCAGTCTCTCCTTGAATTCAGCGGTCTTGCCCTTGAGCTCTGCGTCGGAGAGTTTCTGATACTCCTCGTCCAGATCGAGGACTTTATTTTTAATAGGTTCGATACGCTTGAGCTCGCGGTTGGAATAAGCGTTCGCACCGAAAATGTTCTTGAATAAACCCATTTTTGCTTTCCGCCTTTACTTTATTATAGTGTAGGTATGATAAATCATATAAGTAGACATAATATATTTTACAACAAACGACATTGTTTGTCAATACCCATAATACAAATAGCGGACAATGTCCGCTATTTCAACAAAAAAGAGTGCCCAGCCCTCATAGGTTGGGCTATTTTTACGCATTTGCGGCAGCTGTTGCCTGTTTGGTCAGCCAATTCTTCCTATTTCCTCCGCCGTTTCACAGCAGGAATCGAACACCTCTCCCAGCCCATTCATGATTTGTATAAAGCCGATTATACCTATGATAAGAACTATAAGAAGTATTATCAGCAAAATTTTTATGATTTTGTCTGCAATTGTACCATTATAATTGCTTTTTGTGGGAGTATCATTATCGTCAGGTGTTTCCGCGGATTTTTCGACGTCTTCTGTATTGTCCCTATATTCGATATCTGAGCCGCGAGCATCAATGAAGGCTAAAAATATCCATATTCCCAGTATCAAAAGGGTTATTACGATAAAAAGCATATTATTCGCTCCTTTCAGCCCATTCTTCCTATTTCCTCCACTGTACCACAACAGGAATCCAAAGAGCTTTTGATCATAATGCAAACTGCGAGCGCAGCCACACTACAAATCAACATACCGGCACCTACAGCCAAAAGAACTATACCAACGGTCTTGTTACTTTTATTTTTGGCATTGCAAACCAAACAGATGCCTACTATCATCATTATTAAAAATGCAAGACAACCTAAAAACATTTCTATTATTTTCATAATTTTCCCTCCTTGAAATGCATGAGCTTTCTTTATGCTATTATAATACCATCATAAGCTCACGTGCACAAGGTGTCATTTGTCACTTTTTAAGTGACATTTGTCACTGTTTCACTTGTAATCGGGCTGCCGAAATGATATAATATTAGCGGTGATAATTATGCTTATGATATCAATGTTAGACTTGGATAAACGCGAATTTCACAGCCACGCGCATAAAATGCTTCGGGAGTGTCTCCGCAAAATGGGCATAGAATACGGCGATGATACGCCAATCGTCAAAGGAAAGCTGGGCAAGCCCTCCCTTGCGGAATATCCCGATGTACACTACAATCTCTCCCATGCAAGCGGTATAGCCGCCTGTATGGTCTCGGACTTGGAATGCGGCATAGACTGCGAGAACGTCCGCGATTTCCGTCCCAATGTTATGAAACGGGCTTTTTCGGAAAAGGAACGTGAAATGATTGAAAAAGCTCCCGAAAGCGAGAAGAATCTGCTGTTTTTCCGTCTTTGGACTCTCAAAGAAGCCTATGTAAAGGCGCTCGGCGTGGGTATCTCCTACCCTATGGATACGGCGGAGTTCAGCTTTGACGGCGAAAACATCATTACCGATATCGAAAACTGCCGTTTCCGCCAGTTTATACTCAAAAACGGCAGCTTTGTAGTCTCGGTATGCGAGATCAATAACGGAGACAATTGACATTTTTGTGGAACATCGGGGCAATATGACTTTTTTCGCGGTGCTCAGGCTGTGCAAAATCCCTAAATTCAACGGGGAATTTCGTTCAAATCGGGAAAAATTCCGTTCTGCCCTTGCATTGCCGCTGATTTTAGGGTATAATATTCTTATATAAATGTATTCCAAGCAGCGGGAGGCTGATATTATGTTTGATAAAACCATGACTTTTTCCGTAAATGAGGACAAAGAAGCTGAACTCAAAAAGAATCTCACTATCATATACGACGCTCTCACAGAAAAGGGCTATAACCCCGTAAATCAGATAGTAGGCTATATTCTTTCGGAAGATCCTACATACATCACGACCTACAACAACGCAAGAAGTCTTATCCGTCACATCGACCGCGATGAGCTTTTGCAGGTTCTGGTAAGGTCTTATCTCAACGCATAAAATTAAGGACGGTCAATGACCGTCCTTTTTTAATGCATTATTAAGGACGCCCAATGGGCGCCCTTTCTGAGTCCTGCTCACTTCTGTGCTTCATAAGCCTCACGTACAGCAATGCACAGCTGGTCTGCGCATGAAGTTGGGCGCTGACCGCAGGTGTTGCCCTTGAGCTTTGCCTCTATCTGCTCAACGGTCCAGCCGTCAAGAACCTTCGACAGTGCCTTGAGATTTCCGTTGCAGCCGCCGCGGAAAGCAATATTTGTGATGACGTTCCCGTCGATATTGAAGCTTATCTCCTGAGAACAGACCATTTTTGTCTTGTATTTGTACTCCATGATAATCTCTCCTGTAATAAAATTGTTTCTGTAATAATAATTTTATACTATACGGCAGGGCTTGTCAATGGAAATAAGATGAATTTTCAGTGAAAACGCCCTATAGTGACGAAATTGTAAGAATTTTGAGGTTTACAAACTGCGAAAAATGTGATATTATATACTTACAGACAAATAAAATCTATAAAGGAGATAAAAATGGCAGACAACAAAAGACGTATACGCTTCAAGAGCATAGCTCTGGTAGAAGCTGTTATAATCCTGATACTTACGCTCCTGCTGATATGGGCGGCATTTATCCGCGGCAGAGATAAGGCAGTCCCTGCAAATGCCAGTGTCAAAAAGGACATACGGAGGAGAGCTGTAATAGAAAAAGAGGAGACATTCTACCAGCTTGACGGCAAGAAGATACTCATGAACGACGGTACATACGGCGAGGTCTTCGTCCCTGTTTATGCGGACGTTCCTGCCAGCACTATAAACCTTGACGAGCTCACCATGCGCAACGGCTACGCCTATTACAAGGAAAACGGCGAGGTGGTATCCACTACGGGAGTCGATGTTTCCGAGTTTCAGGGCGAGATTGACTGGGAACAGGTAAAGCAGGCTGATATAGACTTTGCGTTTATCCGCGTGGGCTACCGTACATACGGCGACGGAATAGTTACCTATGATTCGGCTTTCCAGCGCAATATCGAGGGAGCTCTCGACGCAGGCATAAAGGTGGGAGTTTACTTCTACTCGCAGGCTACCGACGCCGACGAGGCTATAGCAGAAGCCGACGCAGTCATCGACGCACTTGCCGATTACAAGATAACATACCCCGTGGTTTACGACTGGGAGATAGTTCACGACGCGGCAAGAACCGACAATGTCAGCGTTGAAGCTCTTGCGGACTGCTGTGTGGCATTCTGCGAGAGAGTAAAGGACTCGGGATATACTCCTATGGTGTATCAGAATACGGGAACAGCCATGCACAAGCTTGACCTGCCGAGAATAAAGGATTACGACTTCTGGCTCGCCGAGTACGCTGAAAAGCCCTCTTACTACTATGACTTCAAGATATGGCAGTACTCCAATACGGGAAGAGTCCCCGGTATTGAAGGCGATGTTGACCTTAACATCTGCTTCCGCCCATACGACGGCAAGATAAAAGAGACCGAGAAAAATACATAAGACGAAGCCCCCGTTTATATACGGGGGCTTGATTTATATACTATCAGCGCTTCATGTAAACAAATGTCTTTTTTCCGGATTTACTTCCTCTGTTCATGCTTGCTTGATCAGTAGTGTCGAACCATGTAACAGTTGTACCTAAATTATCGGTTGCTTTTACATTTTCAGCCAAAGCTGCATTTATTCTGCGTACTGGCTTTTTATTTGCATTTTTTGATGTGTACAGATATATCCACGTACCCTTGACACCCCTATTCAGATCGCCGTAATAAGAACCGGTAACGCGAGTATATGTCGCACCGTTCTTACTATTTAAGGTATCATGCTCTGTTTCACTTACCTTAGTGCAATATAAGCCTTGAATATCTTTAATAGCATTTGCTTTAGAGCCTAACTTATAACCAATGTAAATGTAATATCCCGAATGGCAGCTATAATTCATATCAAGATCAAGAATATGATATTCATCGCTTTTTGCCGTGATAGCTGCACAAGCGTCACCATAACTACTACCTGTACCAACTATAAGCTCAGTAATATAAGAATCGTTTGAAGCAATTGTGTTGTTCAGTTTAGAAAGCTCTGACTCATAATAGTTTTTGAGCTCATTGCTGCGTCTTGAAGAAGCAGCCAGATCCCAGACAGGAACAAGAGAATCGCGATCATAAATACTGCAAAATTCACTGTTTGCCTTTGTGATGGACTTCAGCCATCTCTGAAAATCATTACTGAAATTATCCATAGAAGTATTATTCAGATCGCCGTCGCCGCCAATAGACGAAGCATGGAAATCTGTACGCGACATAACACTTTTCATGGTCTTTGTCCACTCGGTATTATTTGATACGCTCGCAATGTCTTTATATCCTATTTCCAGCTTTGCCTTTAATTCTTCCGCGGTTTCATCGCTGCTTTTTTCAGTAGTATTGCAGATATCCGCACGTCCGCCGTATAAAGCGCCAACGATAAGATGAGTTCCGTATATATCAAATAAAGTCTTTGGCGACATTGAAGAATTCAAGTCATTAGCAAACTGACTGTCAAGATTATTCTTGTAATCAAATTTATTCATCAGTTCACGATAAGTAAATTTTACTCCATAAGCCTTAAGATAGACATTTTCCTTTGTGCTGTTTTTGCTGTTTGAAAATCCAATATTAAAGTCAGCCTTGAAGCCTGAAAATGAAACATTTAAAGATGAATTATTAGTAAATTTCTCGGAAAGCTCTTCCAGAGATTCGCTCGCATCCTTGTGAAAATCCTGTATCGAATATACTTCTTCCTTAACTGTGTCGTTTGATCTGTAATTTACGTTAAGAATAGGATTTGTGCGGCGAGTATACTCTATACTTGGGTATAATGCCTTTAATGCATTGATACCATAACCCAGTACGGTATTTTCCTTCTCCTTTACACCGGCTGTTGAACTGCTGGCAGGTCTTGTTGATGAACCTCTTGCAGGTCTTGAACTTACACTTTTAATTCCTGTTGATGATGTTCTTCTTGTTGGCATAACAATCTCTCCCTAATAAATAATAAAATTGATTTGATAAATGTAATTTGTCTGTTGGAATAATATTCGGCGCCTGAACTTTTTCCGTACCTCTGTGGTATGCTCTTATTCTATCACGTTCCTGCGACTTTGAAAAGATGTCATTTGTCACTTCTGCAAGTTAAAGTTATCCTACCAATCATAAAAAGGCAGCCGAAGCTGCCTTTTTTACTATTTCTTTCGGTTCACGAAGTCGCTTATGCCTGTATACAGCGTAAACGCCACCTTTTCACGATAGTCCTCTGTACACAGCATAGCCGCCTCCTCGGGGTTGGACAAAAATCCGCACTCCGCCATTACAGTGGGATTCTCGCTGTAATAGCACAGAAAGAGCTCCTTGCCGCAGAGCTTTATCTCCCGATTGTTGTCAGGCTGCAAAAGCTCCCTAAATCGGTTCTGCAGCGCACGTGCAAGGGCTTCGCTGTTCTTGTTGCTGTTGGAGTAAAACATCTGGGCGCCGCTGTATTTTGCGTCCGTGAACTGGTTCTGGTGTATGGACAGGCACAGTGCGTTGTCCGTTTCATTGAAGATCGCCAGCCTGTTGTCCATGTCGGAGCTCTTCTGCTCCGCGATACCCACTATGCCCTCATCGTGGATAGACCTGTCGGTGTCTCGTGTCACTTTGACCTCGTAGCCGTTTATCTCCAGCAGATCGCGAAGCCGAAGCAGTATGTCCAGATTTATGCCTTTCTCGGGTACGCCCTCCGCCGACGTGCAGCCGCCGTCTATGCCGCCGTGGCCAGCATCAATGATTATGACAGGCTTCTCGTTATCAAGGTCTGTCATTGCTGTCGGCAGGGCGCCGTTCTCGGCTCTCTCGGCGATACGGGAAGCTCCGTACAGCGTGAACAGCGCACAGCCGCACAGAAGTGCTCCGCTGACTATCTTTCTGTGTGTTTTTCTCATATCTTGTTCTCCTTTT